>Ga0079224_100010426_pt1 | contig 12754 bp, 4 predicted proteins | sample Stecom2015_FD_80414 | JGI IMG/M metagenome (GOLD analysis project Ga0079224, IMG submission 80414) | Agricultural soil microbial communities from Utah to study Nitrogen management - Steer compost 2015 | ecosystem: Environmental > Terrestrial > Soil > Agricultural land | place: USA: Utah...
ACCGAAGATCACGTCCCGGTAGGCGGCAGCCAGCCGCAGGGTGTCGTGCTCCCGCGGTCTCCGCATCTTACGCACTGGCGTGACGACCAGCTCGGCGCCGATCCCGTGGGCGACCTCCCGCAGCGCTCGCTCCTCGCTGCGGACCACGACGGGGTCGACGATGACGTAGTCCACGGTGAGGTCGGGCGCGTGAGCAGAGAGCACCTCGACATGCTCGGCGGGTGAGAAGCCAAACGTCTCGTCATCGTCCAGACCCACGTTGAGGGTCAGGATCCGACGCGCCGCGGTGTGCACCAGGGCCTCCTGCAGCTCGGGCACCAGCAGGTGCGGCATGACCGAGGTGAACCACGAGCCCGGGCCCAGGATCACCCAGTCGGCGAGCTTGATGGCCTCGAGCGCCGGTTTGGAGGCGGCCGGCTCCTCGGGGACGATCCGCACGCTCATCACGCGACCGGGGGTGCCCGCGACGGCGGACTGCCCCTTCACCACGGAGATCTCCTCCGGTGCCTCGGGATCGGCACCCAGGACTGTTGCCTCGATGTCGAGCGGGATCTCGCACATGGGCAGCACGCGTCCGCGGGTGTTCAGCAGCTTCCCGACCAGGTCCAGTCCGCGCACGGGGTTGTCGAGAAGCTCCCACAGGCCCATGATCAGCAGGTTGCCCAGTGCGTGGCCGGCGAGTTGGCCGTTGCCGCCGAGCCGGTGCTGTAGGACGGCGCTCCACTGGTGGCCCCAGGCCGTGTCCTCGCACAGTGCCGCGAGGGCCATACGCAGGTCGCCGGGAGGGAGGATGTCGAACTCCTCGCGGAGCCGACCACTGGATCCCCCGTCGTCGGCGACCGTCACCACGGCGGTGATCTCCTCGGTGAGGTGCCGCAGCGACTGCAGGGACGCAGCGAGCCCGTGACCGCCTCCGAGCGCGACGACCCGTGGTGCCTTCACTCGCGCCCCAGATCGCGGTGAAAACTGGTCAGGGCGACCCCGGGCCGCCCCTCGAGCCGACTCACAAGCTCCTCGGTCACGGCGACCGAGCGGTGCTTGCCTCCCGTGCACCCGATGGCCACGGTGACATAACGCCGTCCCTCGGACAAATAGCCGTCCATCGAGACGTTCAGCATCTCGGTGACCGCGTCAAGATAGCGGTCCAGGCCCGGCTGGCTCAGGACGTAGGACCGGACCCGCTCGTCTCGGCCGGTGAAGGGCCGCAGCTCGGGCTGCCAGTAGGGGTTCACGAGGAAGCGAAGGTCCAGGACGACGTCAGCGTCCAGCGGGATGCCGTACTTGAAGCCGAACGACAGGATGGCCATCCGCAGCCGCACGCTGACGTCCGTGTTGAGGAGCTCGTCGACGGCGATGCCCAGCTGATGGACGTTGTAGCCGGTCGTGTCGATGACCACGTCCGCACCGGAACGGATGTCGCCCAGCATGCGGCGCTCCTTGTGGATGCCGTCCAGGAGCAGCCCCTCCCCTTGGAGCGGGTGCGGTCGCCGGACGCTCTCGAACCGGCGCACCAGTGCCTCGTCGCTGCTGTCCACGAAGATGGTGCGCGGCTTGAACCCGCGATCCTTCAGTGCCCGGATGCCTCGCGAGAGCTCGGTGGTGAAGTCTCGGCTGCGGACGTCGACCACCGCGGCGAGCTTCTGGGGTCGCGCACCCCCGGAGACGACGTCGATCAGGTCGACGAGCATCTTCGGCGGGATGTTGTCAACGACGTACCAGCCCCGGTCCTCGAGGACGTTGGCGGCCGTGGTGCGGCCCGCTCCGCTCATGCCGGTCAGGAGCACGAACTCCCGGTGATCCTGACCGGTGCGGTCGTCCCCCGGGACGGCGCGGGTCGCCGCCCGTGGTGAAGCAGTGGCCATGGACGCGTCCGCATCGAGATCGGTCATGATCGGTCTCCTCAGTCAACAACTTCGCCGGTAGCAAGGTTAACGCCCTGGGCGGGGGTCTCCTCGCTGGTGAGTCTCGCGTGGATGACCGCTGCCATCGACGGACCGATCCCGGGCACCTCGGTCAGCTCCTCGACGGATGCCTGACCGATCCGCTTGACCGAGCCGAACGCGCGCAGGAGCGCCTTCTGCCGGCCGGGTCCGAGCCCGGGGATACCGTCCAACCGGCTCACCGTCATCGACTTGGAGCGGCGTTGCCGGTGAAAGGCGTTGGCGAAGCGGTGCGCCTCGTCACGCACCCGCTGCAGCAGGTACAGCCCCTCGCTCGTGCGCGGCAGGATCACCGGGAACTCCTGCCCGGGAACCCAGACCTCCTCGAGCCGCTTTGCCAGGCCGATCACCGACACGTCGTTGACCCCGACCTCGCTCAGCGCGGCAGCGGCGGCGTTGACCTGCGGCAGGCCACCGTCGACCACCACCAGGTTGGGTGGGTAGGCGAACCGGGCGGGTCTGCCGTCCGGCGGACCCTGCTGCGCCCGGCCCTGTGGGTCGGTGGCGTCCGGGTCGGCGCCGGCCTCGGCTGAGGGGGCAGCGAGCAGGTGGCGGAACCGGCGGGTCAGCACCTCGTGCATGGCCGCCGTGTCGTCGCTGGTGCCGTGCCGGACGATGAAACGGCGGTACTCGCTCTTGCGTGGAAGCCCGTCCTCGAAGACGACCATCGAGCCGACGACGTCTGTGCCCTGCACGTGGCTGATGTCGAAGGACTCGATCCGCAGTGGCGCATCATCCAGCTCGAGAATGTCCTGCAGCTCCTGGAGTGCCTGGCTCCGGGTCGTGAGGTCCCCCGAGCGGGCCACCTTGTGGCGGGCGAGCGACTGCTGAGCATTGCGGGCCACGGTCTCCAGCAGGGTCCGTTTGTCTCCGCGCTGGGGCACCCGGATCGTCACGCGGGCACCGCGGATCGCGGACAGCCACTCCTCGAGGTTGCCCCGACCGGTGGGCTCGACCGGCACCAACACCTGCCGTGGCACCGCCTGCGGCGACTCGTCGCCGTAGACCTGCTGGAGGAGGTGCTCCACGATGTCGCCGAGGTCCTCCGCGCCCTTCTCACTGACCCAACCCCGCTGCCCCCGGACCCGGCCGCCGCGGACATGGAAGACCTGGAAGGCCACCTCCAGCTCGTCATCGGCCAGGGCGAACACGTCGGCGTCCGTGGCGTCCGGCAGCACGACGGCTGACTTCTCCAGGGCCCGCTGCAGCGCCACGATGTCATCGCGCAGCCGGGCGGCGGTCTCGAAGTCCAGCTCCTGGCTCGCTCCGCGCATCCGGCGCTCGAGGTCCTTGACGAACTGGCCGGTGTTCCCCGCCATGAAGTCGCAGAAGTCCTCGGCGATCGCCCGGTGCTCCTCAGGGGTGACCCGCCCCACGCAGGGAGCGGAGCACTTGTCGATGTAGCCGAGCAGGCAGGGCCGCCCGACCTGGTTGGCGCGTTTGAACACCCCCTTGCTGCAGGTGCGCATCGGGAAGACCCGCAGCAGCTGGTCGAGGGTCTCGCGGATCGCCCAGGCATGGGCATAGGGACCGAAGTAGCGCGTGCCGGGCTTCTTGGCGCCACGCATGACCTGCGCCCGCGGGAACTCCTCACCCATGGTCACCGCGAGATAGGGGTAGGACTTGTCGTCCCGGTACTTCACGTTGAACCGCGGGTCGTACTCCTTGATCCAGGCATACTCCAGCTGCAGTGCCTCGACCTCGTTGCGCACCACCGTCCACTCCACGGAGGCGCCCGTCTGCACCATCGAGCGGGTGCGCGGGTGCAGCGCCGAGATGTCCTGGAAGTAGGAGCTCAGCCGGGAACGGAGCGAGACCGCCTTGCCGACATAGATCACCCGGCCGTGCGTGTCACGGAAGCGGTACACGCCCGGGTCGGTGGGGATCTCGCCGGGTCGGGGACGATAGCTCGACGGGTCAGCCATGGATCAGGCGGACCGCCCCCGGGTGCGCGCTGCCGCCCGTGGCCCGGCGTGTCGCTCGAGCAACGGACTGAGGAACCTGCCGGTGTAGCTGTCCGGGTCATCCGCGATCTGCTCGGGTGTCCCCTGCGCCACGATCGTGCCGCCGCCCCGGCCACCCTCCGGGCCCATGTCGACCACCCAGTCGGCGCTCTTGATGACATCGAGGTTGTGCTCGATGACCAGCACCGTGTTGCCCTTGTCGACCAGGCCCTGAAGGACGCCGAGAAGCTTGCGGATGTCCTCGAAGTGCAGCCCGGTGGTCGGCTCGTCCAGGACGTAGATCGTCCGGCCGGACGACCGCTTCTGGAGCTCGGCGGCGAGCTTGACCCGTTGCGCCTCGCCACCGGACAGGGTGGTCGCGGGCTGGCCCAGCCGGACGTAGCCGAGCCCCACCTCCGCCAGCGTGGTGAGGTGCCGGGCAATGGCCGGCACCGCGGCGAAGAACTCGGCCGCCTCCTCGATCGGCATGTCCAGCACCTCGGAGATGGTGCGGCCCTTGAAGTGCACCTCGAGCGTCTCGCGGTTGTAGCGGGCGCCGTGACACACCTCGCACGGGACGTAGACGTCGGGCAGGAAGTTCATCTCGATCTTCAGCGTGCCGTCACCGGCGCACGCCTCGCAGCGTCCGCCCTTGACGTTGAACGAGAACCGGCCCGGCAGGTAGCCGCGCACCTTGGCCTCGGTGGTCTCGGCGAACAACCGGCGGATGTGGTCGAAGACACCGGTGTAGGTGGCCGGGTTGCTGCGGGGAGTGCGACCGATCGGGCTCTGGTCGACGTGCACGACCTTGTCCAGGCCATCCAGACCCTCCACCCGCTTGTGACGCCCAGGGACGTGCCGCGCACGGTTCAGCCGGTTGGCCAGGACCTTGTAGAGGATGTCGTTGACCAGCGTCGACTTGCCGGAGCCGGAGACCCCGGTGATCGCGACGAGATTGCTCAACGGGAACCGGACGTCGATCCCCCGAAGGTTGTGCTCCCGCGCACCCATGACGGAGACGAACTTGCCGTTCTGCTTCCGTCGCTGCGCCGGCACCGGGATCTCCTTGCGCCCGGACAGGTAGGCCCCGGTCTCGGAGGTGGCGTGCGACTTGAGGTCGGCGACCGAACCGGAGTGCACGACGCGGCCGCCGTGCTCCCCTGCTCCGGGTCCGATGTCGACGACCCAGTCGGCGGCCTCGAACGTGTCCTCGTCGTGCTCGACGACGATGAGCGTGTTGCCGAGGTCCCGCAGGCGGGTGAGCGTCTCGATCAGCCGGTGGTTGTCACGCTGGTGGAGTCCGATCGACGGCTCGTCCAGCACGTAGAGGACACCGACCAGTCCGGAGCCGATCTGGGTGGCCAGCCGGATGCGCTGCGCCTCGCCACCTGACAGGGTTGCCGCCGGACGGTCGAGTGAGATGTAGTCCAGTCCGACGTCGAGCAGGAACCGCAGGCGCGACTGCACCTCGTTGTTGACCTGCTCGGCGATCTGTGCCTCCCGGTCGGTCAGCTCCACGCCGCCGATGAACTCCGCGCACTGGTCGATCGGGAGGGCGCACACCTCCGAGATGTTGCGACCCCCGATCGTGACCGCGAGCGACTCCGGCTTCAGCCGACTCCCCTGGCACACTGGGCAGGGCACCTCGCGCATGAGTGACTCGTAGCGCTCGCGGCTGGAGTCCGACTCGGTCTCGGCGTGCTTGCGCTTGACGTAGGGGATGACGCCCTCGAAGCCGGTGCTGTAAGCGCGCTCCCGCCCGAACCGGTTGCGGTAGCGCACGTGGACCTTGTGCTTGTAGCCGAACAGGATGGCGTCCCGGGCCCGCCCGGGGAGCGCCCGCCACGGCGTCTTCAGGTCGAACTTCAGGTCCTCCCCGAGGCCGCCGAGCACCCTGACGAAGTAGTCACTGATCCCACTTGCCGTGGACCACGGGATGATCGTGCCGTCCAGGATGCTGGAGTCCTCGTCCCGGATCACGAGTTCGGGGTCAACCTCGAGCTCGACGCCGATGCCGGTGCAGGACGGGCACGCCCCGAACGGTGAGTTGAACGAGAACGAGCGGGGCTCGATCTCGTCCATCGACAGCGGGTGGTCGTTGGGACAGGCCATCCGCTCGGAGAAGCGGCGCTCCCGAGGGCGACCCTGCTCGTCGTCGTCGGGGATGTCGACGAACTCCACCACCACGATGCCGCCCGCCAGGCCCAGCGCGGTCTCCACCGAGTCGGTCAGCCGCTGCTTCGCCTTGCGGTCTCCACCCTTCGACACCAGACGGTCCACGACGACGTCGATCGAGTGCTTCTTCTGCTTCTCCAGCGTGGGCGGCTCCGTGAGGGTGACGACCTCACCGTCGACCCTCGCCCGCGAGAAACCCTTGTGCTGCAGCTCACCGAACAGGTCGGCATACTCACCCTTGCGGGCGCGCACGACCGGTGCCAGCACCTGGAACCTGGTGCCCTCGGGAAGCTCCAGGAGCCGGTCCACGATCTGTTGCGGGGTCTGCCGCGCCACCGGCTCCCCACAGACGGGGCAGTGCGGCCGCCCGACCCTCGCGAAGAGCAGCCGGAGGTAGTCGTAGACCTCCGTGATAGTGCCCACCGTCGACCGCGGGTTGCGGTTGGTGGACTTCTGGTCGATGGAGACGGCCGGCGACAGACCCTCGATGAAGTCGACGTCGGGCTTGTCCATCTGGCCCAGGAACTGGCGGGCGTAGGCGGACAGGGACTCGACGTAGCGTCGCTGCCCCTCGGCGAAGATCGTGTCGAACGCCAGGGAGGACTTGCCGGACCCACTCAGCCCCGTGAAGACGACGAGCGCGTCGCGCGGGATGTCGACCGAGACGTCCTTGAGGTTGTGCTCGCGTGCGCCGCGCACGACGAGACGGTCGTGACGCGGCGGCAGCGAGGTGGCAGAGGTCGGGACAGGCACGCTCTCGATGGTATGTCCTAGGGCTGACACTCCCCCAAGCCGTGACGCGGCCCGCCGGTGCTACCGCGGACGCCGAGTGACAAGTTATGCTCTCGACTGCATAGTTATGTGACGCTCGGCACTCTTTCTACCCGGAGCAGAACCGGTGCGTCTACAGTCGCCGCAGCAGTGTCGGACCACCGGGTGCTGCGCTCACCGGGCCGACGACGTCCCGGGTCCTCTCTCACGCGGCTACAGGCTGCCCGCCCCTCGGACGGTGCCATGAACCAGAGCCCCCTCCTCCCGACCCATGCCTCAGGCGCGCCGTCAGGGCGCCCCGCGGGACCCGCCCGCGGCGTGGGAGACCGTCCTCCGGGCCTCTACGACGGCAACCACGAGCACGACGCCTGTGGGGTGGCGTTCGTGGCCACGCTGCGCGGTTACCCGGGGCACGACATCGTGACGCACGCACTGACGGCCCTCGAGAACCTTGACCACCGCGGCGCAGTCGGTGCCGAGCCGGACTCCGGGGACGGCGCCGGTATCCTCACACAGGTCCCGGACCGCTTCCTCCGTGAGGTCCTGCCGGTGGACCTCCCGGAGCCCGGCGCGTATGCCGTGGGGCTGCTCTTCCTGCCCACCGACCGCGACGAGGCCATGATGCGCGCAGAGGTCGAGGGGATCCTGACTGCTGCCGGGGTGCTCGTCCTCGCCTGGCGCGAGGTGCCGACCCGTCCCGAGATCGTGGGGCCGATGGCGCGTGCGGCCATGCCGTTGATGCGCCAGGTCGTCGTGGCCTCCCAGACCGGGGAGTCCGGGATCGAGCTGGAGCGCCGCGTGTGGCTGGCCCGCAAGCTGGTCGAGCGTCGCACCGAGGTCTACCCCGTCTCCCTCTCCGCGCGGACCATCACCTACAAGGGGATGCTGACCACGGGGCAGCTCGCCGACTTCTTCCCCGACCTCACGGACGAGCGATACGAGTCCAGCCTCGCCGTGGTCCACTCCAGGTTCTCGACCAACACGTTCCCGTCGTGGCCGCTCGCCCACCCCTACCGGGTCATCGCGCACAACGGCGAGGTGAACACCGTCCGCGGCAACCGCAACTGGATGCACGCCCGCGAGAGCAACCTGACCACCTCGGTGTTCCCTGGAGACCTGTCCCAGGTCCTCCCGATCTGCACGCCGGGCGCGAGCGACTCAGCCACCTTCGACGAGGTCGTCGAGCTGCTTTACCTCGGCGGTCGGTCCCTCCCGCACGCCGTGCTGATGATGGTGCCGGAGGCGTGGGAGAACAACACCGAGCTGCCCGACGACGTCCGGGCGTTCTACGAGTTCCACGCCACGATCATGGAGCCCTGGGACGGCCCGATGAACCTCGTCTTCACCGACGGCACGCAGGTCGGTGGGGTCCTGGACCGCAACGGCCTGCGCCCGTCGCGCTACTGGGTGACGGACGACGGGCTGGTCGTGCTGGGGAGCGAGTCCGGCGTGCTCCCCATCCCGGAGTCGTCGGTCGTCCGGAAGGGCCGGGTCGAGCCGGGGCGGATGTTCCTGGTCGACACCGCCGCCGGAGAGATCGTCGACGACACCGCGCTCAAGCAGCAGCTCGCCGCGGCCCAGCCCTACCGTGCCTGGCTGGACGAGAACCTCGTCCGCCTGGACGACCTCCCCGAGCGGGTCCACGTGCGGCACACGCACGCCTCGGTGACCCGCCGCCAGCAGATCTTCGGCTACACCGAGGAAGAGCTCCGGATGATCCTCTCCCCCATGGCCCAGACCGGCACTGAGCCGTTGGGCGCAATGGGGTCGGACACCCCGATCGCCGCGCTCTCCGACCGTCCACGGCTGCTCTTCGACTACTTCGTCGGTGCGTTCGCCCAGGTCACGAACCCACCGCTGGACGCGATCCGGGAGGAGGTGGTGACCTCACTGACGTCCTCCACGGGGCCGGAGTCCAACCTGCTGGACGAGAGCCCCGCCCACGCGCGCCAGGTCGTCCTGGACTTCCCCGTCATCGACAACGACCAGCTCGCCGCGCTGCGCCACATCAACCTGGAGGGGCTGCACCCCGACTTCACGCCGGTCGTCATCCGCGGCCTGTACCGGGTGGACGGCGGCGGTGAGGCGCTCCTGACTCGTCTCGACGAGATCTGCCAGCAGGTCTCCGACGCGGTGGCCAAAGGCGCCTTCTTCATCGTCCTGTCCGACCGGCACGCCGACCGTGAGCACGCCCCCATCCCCTCGCTCCTGCTCACCAGCGCCGTGCACCACCACCTCGTCCGGGAGCACACCAGGACCCGGGTGGGGCTGCTCGTCGAGGCGGGGGACGTGCGCGAGGTCCACCACGTGGCTCTGCTGGTCGCGTACGGCGCGGCAGCGGTGAACCCCTACCTGGCGATGGAGACGGTGGAGGACCTCTGCCGCTCCGGCCAGCAGCTGGACGGGCTGGACCCGGACGTCGCGATCGCCAACCTGATCAAAGCCCTCGGCAAGGGCGTGCTGAAGGTGATGAGCAAGATGGGGATCTCGACGGTCTCCTCCTACCGCGGTGCGCAGACGTTCGAGGCGATCGGGCTGTCCCGTGAGCTGGTCGACCGCTGGTTCACGGGCACGACGAGCCAGCTGGACGGAGTCGGCCTGGACGTCATCGCCGAGGAGGTCGCCCGCCGGCACAGCGTCGCCTACCCGCTCAGTGGCATCCCGCCCTACCACCGCAACCTCGAGGTGGGCGGCGAGTACCAGTGGCGCCGCGAGGGACCGCCCCACCTGTTCAACCCGGAGACGGTCTTCCGGCTCCAGCACTCGACCCGCACCGGCCGCTACGACATCTTCCGGCAGTACACCGACCTCGTCGACGACCAGTCCGAGCAGCTGATGACTCTTCGGGGCCTGATGCGGCTGGCCGGCGACCGCCAGCCCGTGCCGCTGGACGAGGTCGAGCCGGTGAGCGAGATCGTCAAGCGTTTCGCGACGGGGGCGATGAGCTACGGCTCCATCTCCCGCGAGGCGCACGAGACGCTGGCGATCGCGATGAACCGGCTGGGTGGCCGCTCCAACAGCGGGGAGGGCGGCGAGGAGCCGGACCGCCTGTTCGACCCCGAACGCCGGTCGGCCATCAAGCAGGTCGCCTCCGGCCGGTTCGGGGTGACGAGCGCCTACCTCGTCAGCGCCGACGACATCCAGATCAAGGTGGCACAGGGCGCCAAGCCCGGGGAGGGTGGCCAGCTACCCCCGGGCAAGGTCTACCCGTGGATCGCCGCCACCCGGCACTCGACGCCCGGCGTCGGGCTGATCTCGCCACCGCCGCACCACGACATCTACTCGATCGAGGACCTGGCCCAGCTGATCCACGACCTGAAGAACGCCAACCCGCGGGCCCGCGTGCATGTCAAGCTGGTGAGCCAGGTCGGAGTGGGCACCGTGGCGGCCGGCGTGTCGAAGGCACACGCCGACGTCGTCCTGATCTCCGGCCACGACGGCGGCACCGGTGCCAGTCCGTTGACCTCCCTGAAGCACGCCGGCACCCCCTGGGAGCTCGGCCTGGCGGAGACCCAGCAGACCCTGTTCCAGAACGGCCTCCGCGACCGGATCACGGTCCAGGTGGACGGGCAGCTCAAGACCGGTCGGGACGTGGTGGTCGCAGCCCTGCTCGGCGCCGAGGAGTTCGGCTTCGCGACCGCCCCGCTGGTCGTCTCGGGCTGCGTCATGATGCGCGTCTGTCACCTGGACACCTGTCCCGTGGGGGTGGCCACCCAGAACCCGGAGCTGCGAGCACGCTTCACCGGCAAGGCCGAGCACGTCATCACCTTCTTCCAGTTCATTGCCGAGCAGGTGCGCGAGCACCTCGCAGCACTGGGCTACCGCACCCTCGATGAGGTGATCGGCCGGGCCGACCTGATCGACACGGTCGCGGCCGTGGACCACTGGAAGGCGGCCGGGCTGGACCTCGCTCCGCTCCTGCACGCCGTGGGGCCCACCGACGGTGTGCCCCTGCGTCGCACCACCAGCCAGGACCACGGGCTGGACCGCGCGCTGGACCACGAGCTGATCGCCGCCGCCCGGCCGGCGCTGGAGGCCCGGACCCCCGTCAGGGCCAGTTTCGCGGTGCGCAACGTGAACCGGACCCTGGGCACCATGCTCGGCCATGAGGTCACCCGCCGGCACGGGCCGGACGGGCTCCCCGACGGCACCATCGATGTGACGCTGACCGGGTCGGCGGGGCAGTCACTCGGTGCGTTCCTGCCACGTGGCGTGATCCTGCGCATGGTCGGCGACGCCAACGACTACGTCGGCAAGGGACTTTCCGGCGGGCACATCGTCGTCCGTCCCGCCGAGGAGGCCGAGTTCTTCGCCGCCGACCAGGTCGTGGCCGGCAACGTCGTGGCGTACGGCGCGACGTCGGGGCAGCTCAACCTCCGCGGCCGGGTCGGCGAACGCTTCTGCGTGCGCAACTCCGGCGCCATCGCGGTGGCGGAGGGTGTCGGGGACCACGCGCTGGAGTACATGACCGGCGGCACCGTGCTGATCCTGGGTCCGACCGGCCGCAACCTGGGGGCCGGGATGTCGGGCGGCACGGCATACTGCCTAGACCTGGTTCCGGCGCGCGTCAACGCCGCCGCCCTGTCCTCCGGCGACCTCATCCTGGACCGGGTGGAGCCGGGGGGCGCCACGGCCGGGGTGCTGCACGAGCTACTCACCGAGCACATCGCACTCACCGGATCATCGGTCGCCGAGCAGATCCTGCAGACGCCGGACTGGCCCGCCCGCTTCACCCGGATCACCCCCAGGCAGTATGCCGGCGTGCTCCGGATCCGCGAGGAGGTCCGGTCGCGCGGGGAGGACCCCGACGGCCCGCACGCCTGGCAACTCATCCTGGAGGACTCACATGGCTGACTCCCGAGGCTTCCTCACCCACCGCGACCGCGAGCCACAGCCCAGTCGGCCGGTTCCGGTGCGGATCATGGACTGGAAAGAGGTGCACACCGCCCAGGAGGACGGCGCGCTGCGACGCCAGGCCGGCCGCTGCATGGACTGCGGCATCCCGTTCTGCCACCAGGGCTGCCCGCTCGGCAACCTCATCCCCGAGTGGAACGACCTGACCCGTCGGGGCAACTTCCGCGAGGCGATCGAGCGGCTGCACGCGACCAACAACTTCCCCGAGTTCACCGGCCGGCTGTGCCCTGCACCCTGCGAGACCGCCTGCGTCCTGGGCATCAGCCAGCCGGCGGTGACGATCAAGCAGGTGGAGGTCTCCATCGTCGACCGTGCCTTCGACAACGGCCTGGTGGCGCCTCATGAGCCCGAGTGGCTCAGCGGCAGGACGATCGCGGTGGTCGGCTCCGGCCCGGCGGGGTTGGCCGCCGCCCAGCAGCTCGGTCGCGCCGGCCACACCGTGGTGGTCTTCGAGCGGGACGACGCGGTCGGCGGGCTGCTGCGCTACGGCATCCCCGAGTTCAAGCTGGAGAAGTCGGTCCTGGACCGCCGGCTCGTCCAGCTGCGGGCTGAGGGGATCCGCTTCCGGACCGGGGTGACCATCGGTGGTGACGGGCCCCACGACCTGAGCCTGTCCGAGCTCTCCGAACGCTTCGACGCCGTCGTGCTCGCGGTCGGGGCCACTGTCCCCCGCCCGCTCGGGGTCTCGGGACAGGGGGTGTCCGGGGTGCATGCCGCCATGGACTACCTCGTGCCCGCGAACCGGGAGGCGCTGGGCGATCCGCGCGGGATCAGCGCCGAGGGGAGGCACGTGGTGATCATCGGCGGCGGCGACACCGGGGCGGACTGCTTCGGCACCGCACTCCGTCAGGGAGCGGCCAGCGTCACCCAGCTCGACATCCGGCCGCAGCCGCCGACCGACCGTCCCGAGCACCACCCGTGGCCGATGTATCCCCTGATCCACCGGATCGGCGAGTCGCACGAGGAGGGCGGCGAGCGAGTCTTCGGCGTCAACACCCTGGAGGTGCTCGC
>Ga0079224_100010427_pt1 | contig 12754 bp, 12 predicted proteins | sample Stecom2015_FD_80414 | JGI IMG/M metagenome (GOLD analysis project Ga0079224, IMG submission 80414) | Agricultural soil microbial communities from Utah to study Nitrogen management - Steer compost 2015 | ecosystem: Environmental > Terrestrial > Soil > Agricultural land | place: USA: Utah...
GGGTCCGACGTGCAGAAATACAGGTCGGCTGGCTGGCTCCGCCCCAGGCTGCTCTTGAATTCGAAGTTCGGCTTGACTCGCCGGATGGCAGACTACTTGGAACCGGACATTTACCGGTGCCGAAGGCCGGTCAGCAAATGGGTGCAGCATCCGTAAGAATCAGTCCGGTAAGCGATGCAGAATTCCATACCCTCTACTTCATCTATAAACCCGATAAAAAGGTCGGTGAAGCACAGGTAGGGGTGTCGGGGGTTCGCTTTGATTCACGATAGCTAAGGTTCTTGGTTTTTCCTGCAGAAGCCCGGAGTTCGCTCCGGGCTTTTTGTTGGGGAACAGAATTTTTACCATTGCGGGCTATTTAGAACTATTCAGGTATGAGAAGCGTGTTGCAATTTTCGGTCGGTGCATTGTGTGGTGTGCTGGCGCTGGCCTGTCAGAAGGCGCCGAAAGGCGATCAGGCAGTTATCTCCAATCAGGTTCTTCCAATGTCGGGCGATGGCGATGTGTTCAACGTTGATACTGCCAGTTCGTGGATACGGTTTACAGGTCATGGCGTTGGAAAAAACCACACGGGTACGTTCCGGTTGCAATACGGCGCTGTAGATGTCGAGGATGACCAGCTGACGGAAGGAACCTTTGTGATTGACATCAGTTCCCTGGATCCGGAGGAAGAGGGAGAAGTCTTTGATACGAAGCTCCGTCCGCACTTACTTAGCGGCGATTTCTTTGATGCGGCCAATTTCGGTACTTCTCGTTTTGAGATAACGGGTGTCGCGCCTTTTGAATCCGGTGAGCAGGATAAATCGTTAGTTGAGGGTGCCAATTTCCTTATCAGTGGAAATTTGCAGATCAAAGAAGTGACGCGGAATATCACCTTTCCGGCGAGGGTTGGAATGAAGGGCGAGCGCTTGGAAGCCCGGGCGAACTTTGATATAGACCGCCGACAATGGGAGATGAATTACGGGAACGACAAGACGCTTGGCGATAAGTTCATTTCCGAGACGGTGAACATCGAGTTGTTCTTGGCCGCCTTGCGTGATAAACAGGCGATCGAGGTGAACCCCTTATAAAACGTCTACCGATTAGGACGAAGGAGAATGTCGCAGAAGTAATGATCTGAATCAAAGAATATTTCTATAATCTTGAGCCCGGTAATCGCCATCATCTTCTCAATCATGCCGAGGTCATACTTCTGGGATACCTCCGTCTGAATCGATTCCCAAGGATCAAACGAAATACTTTTTCCGATAGCATCCACAGTGACCACTTGTTCTCGCTTGCTTACGAGAAAGCTTTTGGCTGCTCCACTTTGCGGATCGTAATAGGGGAAATGCATAAAATTTTCCGGATCGAAGGTTGCTCCTGCCTCGCGATTCAGACGGGTTAACATGTTCTTGTTGAAGCTGGCGGTTAGTCCTTGCGGGTCGTCATACGCTTCAAGAATTATTCGTGGATCTTTTTTCAGGTCTATACCCAGCAAGATGAGGTCGTTATCGTTGAGCGGTCTTGCCAGCTTCCGGAGAAATTGAGCGGCCTCTTCAACGGAAAAATTTCCAATACTGGCGCCGAGGAAGAGGATAACTTTCTTTTCCCGAGAGGTATGCAGCCGCGCCAGGGCGCCATCGTATGAATCGTTGATAGGATCAAAGCGAAGTTGCGATAGATTGTTGTCAAGAAGTCGGCTTTTCAAGATATCCAGCGCGTTCGCTGAAATATCGACCGGCGCGTAGGTAAAGTCTATGCTGTGATCAACAAAGTTTCGGAGTAAAATTTCTGTTTTGAGGCCGTCACCGGCGCCAAGCTCCACAAGACGAAAGGCCTCGTTGTTCCTGCTGAAGTGTTTTCGGAGAGCCTCCTTGTTATGCTGCAGGATATCATATTCACAACGTGTTAAGTAGTACTCGGGCATTCGCATAATCCTGCGAAAGAGCTGGTCGCCGAGTTCGTCGTAAAAGAGCCAGCTTGGTAGGTACTTGGGGTAATGGGTTAACCCTTGTCTGACCGCCTGAGTGACGGCCGCATCGTATGTGATTTTCGCTCCTGCCATGGCTTAATCTTTACACAATCTTATGCCTGTAAACTGCCAACGGTAATGCGGAGCGAAGAAGTTTCTGTAGGTAACGCGTGAATGATTAGCGGGCGTAACGACAGAGGCTCCACGTAGAACCATACTATTCACCATGAACTTGCCGTTGTATTCGCCAAGAAGGCCCGCCTCCCGGCGGTATCCGGGATAAGGCAAAAAGGCGCTGTTGGTGTGCTCCCAGCGTAATCCCCAGGGCAAGTGAGGCGCCGCCGCTTCCCACTCAAACTCAGTTGGAAGTCTTTTGCCAGCCCACGTTGCGAAGGCGTGGGCTTCAAAAAAGCTTACATGGGTAACCGGCTCGTCGGGGTTAACTTCTTCGAGTCCCGACAGGGCGTAACGGAACCAATGGCCTCTTACTTCCCGCCAGTATAACGGTGCTGAAATATTTTCTCGCTTTACCCACTCCCATCCTTCGCTAAGCCAATACCTGTAATCACGGTAACCGCCGGCGTTGATAAAAGCAATATACTCGTCGTTGGTAATCAGGCTGGCGCGAATCTCAAAGGCGGGAAGCATTACCTTGTGCTGCGGACGCTCGTGATCAAATGAGAATCCACTCTTTTCCGCGCCGATGTCGTAGACGCCTGCTTCGATACGGATGAATGAATGGTTTTCCTCGAGATGTGGCGTCTCACGAAATTCGACATGATACGTTGGGAATAGGGGATTTTGTCCAAGGATATACTTGATGTCCGTGTAGAGAAGCTCCTGGTGTTGTTGCTCGTGATGGAGACCGAGTTCAATGATCGACTCTGCGGCGGCGTTGCCGTCGCCTATTAGTTTGATCATGTGCTGGTCGACGTAGGCGCGGTACTCGAGTATCTCATCGACCGACGGTCGTGACAGATTTCCGCGATCCGGTTTTGCGCTGTGTTCACCCGCGCCTTCGTAGTAGCTGTTGAAAAGCCATGCGTAGCGCGGATGGAAATGGTTGTAGTCTTCCAGTAGGTTGCTAAGAACGAAGGTCTCAAAAAACCAGGTGGTGTGGGCCAAATGCCACTTCGGCGGACTCACTTCTTCGGAGGGCTGGACGACATAATCCTCAAGCAGCAGGGGTTCGCAAATGAACTCCGAATACTTCCTGACTGCAAAGTAGCGTTCAAGCAGGGAACTGTCACCCGCCGATGTGCCATACGATTTTCTAAACGCCTCGAGCCGTCCCATATCCTGATGGTTGTGCTCAAATCGATGAAAAATCGTACCCGCAGGCCGAAACAGTGCCCAGCGGCGTTTGAGGATAAGCTTCTACACGCCTGTCAGGACGCGAGGTACTCCCTGATTCCGTCGCGAATCGCCTCGAAGGTCTGAATGAGAGTAGCTTCGTCTTCTTCCAACAGCGTGACTCTGAATCCTTGTAGTTCGGAACAGAATGATGAGATAGGTACTACGCAGACCCCCTTGGCCGCCAGCAGGTAGTAGACAAATCGTTTGTCAAGGGCGATTCTCTCTTGAGTCCACTGTTCAACGAGTTCTCTGACAGCTGGATTGTCGATCTGAATTTTTTGATGCGGTTTTAGTACACCATCGCGGAAGATGATCGTATTGTAAAAAGCACCGAAGGTTTCGTTGAACGTAAGTTCCGGGATAGAATGAAGTATGTCCGCGATAATGCGGCTTCTTCTACCAATGCTTTGATTTGTTTCTTCCCGATAGACTTTGAACCGGGGGTCACCGAGAATTTTAGGGATTGCCAGTTGAGGGAGTTTGGTCGAACATACTTCAATCATCTTGGCGTTGTCAAGGGCCTGGCAGAACCGGTCGAAGTCTTCATCTTTGTCACGGTTGTAGTACTCCATCCACCCGCATCGGGCCCCGGGCCAGGGCACTTCTTTCGAAATTCCCTTCATCGAAATACCAGGTACATCTTCAATGATTTCGGCTAGCGCGTAGGCGCGGGCACCATTATAGGTGATATTAAGATAGATTTCGTCAGCGACAAGAAATAGCTTGAATTCCCGGGCGATTTCCACGATTCGCTTCAGTGTTTCGAGCGGGTATACCATGCCGGTCGGGTTGTCCGGGTTGATGATAAGGATGCCGACGATGTTCGGATTGTACTTCACCTTGTTGTACAGGTCATCGAGGTCCGGATACCAGTGGTTCTCCGGATCGAGCTTGTAGGTCAGCGGCTCATGGTTCGCGTGTGCCGCTTCGGCGCTTGAGTGTGTCGAGTATGCAGGCGACGGGCCGATCACTCGCGAGGTGTGGGTGATGTACTGATACACTTTCGCGATGGCGTCGCCGAGGCCATTAAAGAAGCAAATGTCTTCAGCGGTAATCTGGACGCCTCCCATGGCGTTGGTTTGCTCCGCGAGAAATTCCCGGGTCGAAAGAATACCTTTGGAAGGGCAATAGCTGTACGTGTCGTCGCGGCGAACGAGGTCCGCAATGACTTCCTTGATCCAATCGGGAAGTTTATGGTTTTTTTGAATCGGATCTCCAATGTTCTCCCAGGAGATGTCGACTCCAAGTTTCTTTAATTGTTCGGCCTTCTTGACGATCTCCCGGATTTCGTAGGTGAGCTCCCTGGCACCTTCACTGAGTAATTTTTGTCGCATGACATTGTCGTTGAAGCAGCGATGTTGAGATTTTTACTGTAAGGATTCAAGTGATTTGCCGAAAAAATAATTCGCAGGCTCTTTTGGATGGGGTAGTTTTCCACGACAGGCGGGCATATTAATTTAAACGCACTCCTGGGATACCTATGAAACACGGCAATCAAACCTATAACGTGTCAAGCTTCCGGGAGTATCAGGATATTGTTCTCAATATCCCGGATGATCGGTTCATCCTGTACCGGGGTCAGAGCCAGGACAAGACATTATTGCCGAAGATCGCCCGTTACCGCGTCCCGAATGTAGAACGGATCGAAAGGGAAATGCTCGAAGATTTCCAGCGTCGCAGTGTTCACCTGATTGACTATCAGCCGGCCAGCGCGTGGGATTGGCTGGCGCTCGCCCAGCACCATGGGATGGCTACCCGGTTACTCGACTGGACAGAGAATCCACTTATCGCGCTGTGGTTTTCCATGTCGCATCGTTCCGATAATGAAGATGACGGGTATGCGGTTGTATGGGGTTTTGATGTGCCAAGGGAAGACATCATCAACTCGAGTATCGAACCTGATCCGTTCAGCGGAGTAGGCAACAAGGTTTTCAAACCAAACCATATTACCAAAAGGATATCGGCGCAGTTCGGATGGTTCACCATTCACAAGTCGGGGCCGGACAAGAAATTCACTCCTTTTGAAGAAAACCCGGCCTATCGGGAGCGCTTATTCAAAGTAAAAATCAACAGTGAGTGCTTCGGAGAGTGCAAGAGACGGCTTCACCATTTCGGAATAAACTCGGCGTCGATGTACCCTGATATTGACGGGCTTGCCAAACATGTGGAGTGGATCTTTCTTGAGAAAGATTCGCACCGGAGGTAGGACGGGTAGCCTCCGTTACCGGCCGCTACCTGAGGTTCGTATACGATTGCGTTGTCGGCTGGGCTCGGCGCGAAGTCCTAACAATCATTAGTTTAGAGTAAAAAATCTAACAAAGATTCTGACTTTGTTTGCAAGAAGAAACGAAATGTCCGTATCTTAGCGCCATAAGAAACGGAAATGATCAACAGCAACACTTTTTTTTATTTTTACTATTACTTTAAGACCCGGGCGGGACTTTGAGTGTAGTATGTGTTGTTGCTAACTTATCACATAGAAACACAAGGAAGTCCCGGAGAACCGGGACTTTTTTTGTTTTGACCGTTTTGCAACGAAAGAAAGAAAATAGTCTCGTATGACAACAACGAGTGCAGAGAAACAGGTACAACCGAATCACCTTGTCGATAACGGCACGGCAAATGAAACAGTACGTGTAGCCATTCAGGGCATTGCCGCAAGTTTCCACGAGGTAGCCGCCTTGACTTACTTTGGCAAGAGCGCGCAGGTTGAAACGATAGAGTGCCTGACTTTTCATGCACTTTGTGAGCAACTTGACAAGGGGGCGGCCCAGTATGCCGTCATGGCGATAGAAAATTCGATCGCAGGTAGTATACTACCCAACTACTTCCTGCTACAGAGCTATCACTTTTCCATTATAGGCGAACTGTATCTGCCTATTCATATGCACCTGCTGGCGCTCCCCGGCGTTAAAAAGCAGGATATCAAATGTATCGAGTCCCACCCCATGGCTATTCGTCAGTGTGCGGAATACATACAGGGGCTTGAGGGAGTGGAGGTGCGTGAGAGCGACGATACCGCGTTGTCGGCAAAAAAGATCCGTGATCTTGAATTGAAAGATACTGCCGCGATCGCCAATGCGTTCGCCGCGGAGAAATTCGGACTGGAAATTCTCGAGCGCAGGATCGAAACACATAAAAAGAATTTCACCCGGTTCCTTGTCTTATCAAAACGCACCAACGGACGGATCGAAAGCAATAAGGCTTCCCTTAGCTTCGAGGTGGCCCACGCCGTGGGAAGTCTGGCTGATGTACTGATGGTGTTCAAGGACCACGAAATTAATCTGACGAAAATTCAGTCGATCCCGATTATCGGAAAGCCGAATGAATACTCCATTCACATCGATGTGGAATGGAGCAGTCGTAAAAGCTATGATGACGCGATTCAGCAGGTGCTCCGGCAAGTAAGAAATCTCAACATCCTGGGAGAGTACAAAAAGGCAAGAATTGAATACCAATAAACGAAGAGACGATGACGTCTGTTACGATAAAGACGGCAAACAGAATTGCCAACGTAGAGGAATACTATTTCAGCAGAAAGCTGGCGGAGGTCCGCGGTCTTGACTCTCCTGAACTTCGCGTAATTAATCTCGGTATCGGCAGCCCCGACCAGGCGCCGTCACCTGCTGCGATTCAGGCTCTCACCGAAACGGCTCAGGATCCCGGTAGTCACGGCTATCAAAGCTACAAAGGTATCCCCGCGTTTCGCGAGGCAATTGTGCGGTTCTATAACCGCGTGTACCAGGTTGAATTGAACCCGGAATCGATGATTCTTCCTCTGATGGGTTCCAAGGAAGGGATCATGCATATTTCCATGGCCTATGTAAATCCGGGTGACGAAGTCCTGATTCCCGACCCAGGATATCCAACATACTCGTCAGTCGCCAATCTCGTTGGCGCGTCGATAAGAACTTACAAGTTGCGTGAGGATTTGAATTGGGGTATCGACGTGGATGCGTTGCGAAGGCAGGATCTGTCAAAGGTGAAGGTTATGTGGGTCAACTTCCCACACATGCCAACAGGTCGCGTTGCGTCCAGGTCTGAATTGAAAGCGCTGGTTGATCTGGCCAGGGAGTTTGGCTTTTTGCTTGTTAACGACAACCCCTACAGCCTTATACTCAATGATGATCCCGTAAGCCTCCTTTCGGTTGAAGGAGCGGAAGACGTAGCACTTGAGTTGAACTCACTTTCAAAGTCGCATAATATGGCGGGGTGGCGGATTGGTTGGGTTGCCGGCAAAAAGGAGTTTATCGATGCTGTCTTAACGGTGAAGTCGAACATGGACTCGGGCATGTTCCTCGGGCTTCAGCAGGCGGCGGTAAGCGCTCTCGACGCAAGTGGTGAGGATTGGTTTGCCGAACTCAATGCGCTATACTCAAGAAGGAAGAAAATTGCCACAGAGATACTTGATCTCCTGGGATGCACCTATGCGGAGCAGTCAGGACTATTTGTCTGGGCCAAAGCCCCGACTGAAGTTAATGATGTCGAACGCTGGATAGACGAGATTCTGTATGGAACCAGAGTGTTCATCACGCCGGGATTCATTTTCGGTGAAGGTGGCCGTCGATATGTTCGCATCTCTCTTTGCGCGACAGAGGAGAAACTAAAAGAGGCACTGGATCGCCTGCGGCGTTTTCAGCAGGGATGGCGGGTTGAGGATCGTAAAACGGTTGACACGATTAAATGAAGACAACAGTAATAGGGTTGGGACTGATCGGCGGTAGTATTGCCGTCGACTTGCGGAAGGCGGGGCTAGCGTCCCACATCATTGGTGTTGACCGGAACGACGCGCATGCAGCCCGGGCGGTGGAGCTTGGCCTCGTCGATGAAGTGTGTCTCCTGCCAGAGGCGGTGAAGCAATCCGATCTTGTTGTCATTGCGATTCCGGTGGGAGCGATTCAAGCGGTGCTTGACGAGGTGCTCCGTTTTCTCCCGGACCATGCGGTGGTGATTGATACCGGATCAACGAAGGGGGCGATCTGTAAAGCGGTGGCCGCTCATCCGAAGCGCGGGCAATTTGTTGCCGCGCATCCCCTGGCAGGTACCGAGAACTCGGGGCCTGATGCGGCGTTCCATGGGTTGTTTAAAGACAAGACAAACATTGTTTGTGATAAGGAACAATCTTCAGCCACAGCTCTGGCAACGGCTCAGGCCGTTTTCGACGCTTTGGGAATGAATACGATTTACATGGATCCGGTAGAACATGATAAGCATGTGGCCTACGTTTCTCATCTGTCCCACGTGAGTGCTTTTCTTCTCGGGTTGACGGTGCTTGATATCGAGAAGGACGAGAAACATATCTTCAATCTTGCCGGAAGTGGTTTTGCGTCAACTGTTCGATTGGCGAAGAGTTCACCGGATATGTGGGCGCCGATTTTTGAACAGAATGCGGAGTACCTGAACCAGGCGCTTCTTGAGTACATCATGCATCTTCAGCGCTTCCAATATCATTTGATGAAGCGCGATGTAAACGCCCTGCACCGCATCATGACCGATGCCAACCGCATTCGCAGTGTTCTGGAGGGTATGGATACAAAACAAAAGAAAGATCAACTTATAGAAAACAAAACCCCGTGATTCCCTTTAGAAGGGACTAACTAAAAACAACAAATCGATTAGGACATGAAAAAGGTATTGCAACATGATTCAATGACGACGTGGTTCCCTGCTAAGGATAAGCCGTTCATCATTAGTGGACCCTGCAGCGCGGAAACAGAAGAGCAAGTAATAGCCACTGCCAAGCAACTTGCTGCAACAGGAAAGGTACATGCTCTTCGTGCGGGTATCTGGAAACCCAGAACGCGTCCGGGCCAATATGAAGGTGCGGGAGCGAGCGGTCTGGAGTGGTTGATCCAAGCGAAGAAGGAGACAGGTCTTCCCGTTACTACTGAAGTTGCCAACGCGGCGCACGTCGAAGCGTGTCTTAAAGCCGGTGTAGACATCCTGTGGGTTGGTGCTCGTACTACGGTAAACCCCTTTTCAGTTCAGGAGGTAGCCGATGCGTTGAAAGGAGTGGATATACCGGTTATGGTTAAGAACCCGGTAAACCCCGACCTCGAACTCTGGATCGGAGCACTCGAACGCCTTAACAAAGCGGGAATTACCAAGCTCGCTGCTATCCATCGCGGGTTCTCATCTTCGGAAAAAGGTCCGTTCCGCAACGCTCCTATGTGGGACATCGCCATCGAACTGAAAACACGGATCCCCGATCTCGATTTGATTTGTGACCCGAGTCACATCGCCGGAAATCGCGATCTGATTGGTCTTATTTGCCAGAAGGCCCTCGACCTTGATATGGCTGGACTGATGATTGAGAGCCACATTAACCCCGACGCTGCATGGAGTGATGCTAAACAACAGGTAACTCCGTCGAGCCTTTCGCAAATTATCGAAAGCCTCGTGGTTCGTACGCCCTCTTCTGATAACAAGTCGTTCAAAGATACGCTGAGTATCCTTCGCGAGCAGATTGACAACCTTGACGACGAGATTATGCAACAGCTGTCTGCCCGGATGAAGATCAGTGAAAAGATTGGTCAGTATAAGAAAGAAAATAACGTAACCATCCTGCAGGTAACACGCTGGGAAGAAATTATTCAGTCGCGCCTTGCATTGGGTAAAGCCATGGGACTTGACCCTAACTTCATGAACGAGCTGTTGAAGCTGATTCACCAGGAGTCGATTCAGGTTCAAACGCGTATTATGAACAAAGTAGAAGAAAGGGTATAGCCTTTTGGAGGTATGCGCTCGTTCGTAGGTATTGAGATCGGGGGTACGAAGCTTCAGCTTGTAGTAGGTGACGAGCGAGCCCGTATTCTCGATCGTCAACGCTTTCCCGTCGAGCGGGCTGAAGGCGCTGAAGGCATTCGCCGCAAGATACGCGAAGGTCTTCAGCGATTTCGCCTTCATGCTGTCAGTGCCATAGGTATCGGATTCGGCGGCCCGGTCGATCACTCCTCTGGAACTATCCTCACGTCCCATCAGGTACAGGGTTGGAGCGATTTCCCCCTTCAGAAATGGGTAGAGGAGCTCACTGGTATTCCTACCTGGATTGACAATGATGCTAACGTTGCCGCTTTGGGGGAAGCTTGTTATGGCGCAGGTCAATCACATTCCCGGATTTTCTATGTAACCCTGGGGAGCGGAGTTGGGGCAGGTATGGTAATCGACGGATCCCTGTATCACAGTACCCGGTATGCCGAGATGGAATTCGGACATGTCCGCCTCGACAAAGCCGGAAGAACGGTTGAGTCATCCTGTTCGGGGTGGGCGGTCGATGAAAAGGTCAGAAATTATGTAGCCGAACATCCGGGGACCTTGCTACAGGAACTGGTTGCAGGTGTTGAGAGGGGCGAGGCACAGGTGCTCGGAACCGCTCTGCTACGGAAAGACACCGCTGCACGCGAGATTCTGGAAGGCACTGCAGATGATCTGGCCCTTGGACTTTCCCATGTCGTCCACCTTCTTAATCCCGAGATCATCGTACTGGGAGGCGGTCTTTCATTGTTGGGTGATCCTTTGCGTCTTGCTGTCGCCGATCGACTTACCCGATACCTCATGCATGTTGTGCAGCCCGGTCCTATGATCCAAATATCCTCGCTTGGTGAAGACGTTGTTCCGGTCGGAGCACTCTCCCTTGCTATCAGTAAACTTCTCAGCGCATGAAAAAATACCTGGCGGATTACATTGCCCGGCAAAAACAGGCACTCGACTCCATTCCGGTCGAAGTGGTTAGTGAAATTGTCACGCTGTTTCGGAAGGCACTTGCTGACGACCAGCAAATATTTGTTTTTGGGAATGGTGGAAGTGCCGCAAACGCATCTCATTTCGTCACTGACCTGGGAAAGGGATCGTCAGACAAGACCTATCGCCGCTTTCGTTGCCTTTCCCTGAACGATAATACGGCGTGGATGACAGCGCTTGGCAATGACTATTCCTATGACGACGTATTCGTTCGTCAGTTGATGAACTTCGCACGCAAGGGCGATGTGGTTTTTGTCATGAGCGTTAGCGGAAGTTCACCGAATCTCGTCAGGGCCGTAGAGTGGGCAAAGAGCAAGGGTCTGATAACTATCGCCCTGGTGGGGGCGAAGGGTGGTACGCTATCAGTGCTTTCCGATGTAGTAGTGGTGGTGAATGATGACCACTACGGGCGTGTTGAAGACGCGCACATGGGCATATGTCATATGATAGCCTATGCGTTTATGGAGCGCCAGGACTTGTCGTCGCCGCCGGAAACTCTTTAACGAAGATGTTGTTGGCCGGAACGCCAAACCTAATACCCCGTTCTACGAAGGCATCGTATATCTGGAAATTGATGTTCTGCTGAATGTCCATGTATATGTTATAGTCCGGACTCAGCACGTAGTAGACCACCTCATATCTTAAGCCCCAGTCGGAAAACGATGCCAGGTGTGCCCTGTCGAATGTAACGCGCTGCTGCTGTTCGACGATTGATCGTAGTAGGGGAGAGATCTCCTTCACCTTTTCCGCAGGTGTGCTGTATTCAACATTCACCTGAAACACAACCCTTCGCCGTTGCATGCGCTTGTAGTTGTGAATTCGTGCATTCGTAAGATTTGCGTTTCCGATAATCAACTGCTCTCCGCTGAGCGATCGGATCTGTGTGGTCTTGATTCCAACATATTCTACCGTTCCTAATTTGTCGTCAACGATGATGAAGTCGCCGGCTTCAAAGGGTCTGTCAAAGAAGATTGCGAAATAGCTAAAGAGGTCGCCGAGTATGTTTTGCGCGGCAAGAGCGACGGCAATACCTCCGATTCCAAGACCTGCAATGATAGGTGTGATTTCGACGCCCCAGTTGCCAAGAAGGAGGACGAGGCCGAGGAACCAGATGATGCCGTTGATTATGAGGAGGAGTCCACCCAGCTGTCTTAGTTTCTCCTCACCGTATTGGCGCCGTCTCAGTTCTCCCCGGATCAGCAACATGATCAGAGAGGATACAAAGCGGACTGCGAAGTATGTTAATATGATGGAAATGACGATATCGATAATCCAGGATGTTCGCTCGGAAAGCCAAAGGAGGTGAATGCCGGAATAGATGATTGCCCAACGAAGGAAGGGCATCGCGTATTTTGTGACACTTTCAGAGATGAAGTCATCCCACTTCTGTGAGGTACGATCGCCCCACCGCTTCATCGCTCTGGCAATAACCTGCTTGATAATCTCTATAATGACAATCCCGGCGATAATGACAACGAGCGCCTGGATGTAGTCACGGACTGAATTGCTGTAATAAACCTGATCAAGTATATCGTGCATAGTACCTGTAGTTTATTCCCGGAAGACTACAAAGGTTTTGCCATGGCGGATTTATTTATAGTGGATGAATTGAGTATAGCGGATTTACCGAAAAAAACACAGGAAGCTTTATTTGAATGGGTTGAAAAAGGGGGAACCCTTCTCGTTGGAGCGTCAGAGCAAGTA
>Ga0079224_100010428_pt1 | contig 12754 bp, 12 predicted proteins | sample Stecom2015_FD_80414 | JGI IMG/M metagenome (GOLD analysis project Ga0079224, IMG submission 80414) | Agricultural soil microbial communities from Utah to study Nitrogen management - Steer compost 2015 | ecosystem: Environmental > Terrestrial > Soil > Agricultural land | place: USA: Utah...
AGGAGAGGTCGAAGAGCATCTGCGGCTGCAGCAACAGCGAGACGCACGCAGAGAGCGCCAGCACAGGCCACGCTTCGAGCCGGCCCACTCCGCTCGTCAGGGCGAGGGGGCTCGACAGCGCCATCGCCGCGGCGCGCACGACGCTGGGAGCGGGGCCGACCAGGGCGACGAAGCCCACGATCAGCGCCAGTAGCACCGGACGCCTATGGCGACCGAGCGGCTTGAGCGCCCGCCCGGCTGCAGCCAGCAGCACCCCGAAGTGGAGCCCGGACAAGGCCAGCACGTGCGCCAGGCCGGACCGGCGGAACGCGTCGCGGTCCTCGGTGGTGAGGTCGTCGCGCAGCCCCAGCGTCATGGCCAGCTGCAGTCCTGCGACCTCGCTGGGAAGACCGGCGGCGACCCCCCTGGCCAGGCGCTGCCTGGCTCCGGACCGCGGGCTGGCATCCACGACCTCGGCCACGAACAGCTGAGCGGTCACGCCGCGCCGCTGCAGGTAGGCAGCGTAGTCGAAGCCGCCAGGGTTCCTCTTGCCAGGGGGCCGCGTGGCGGTACCGATCAGGGTGAGTGTCCCCGGCCGCAGCGGCTCACGGAAGACCGGCGCCAGCCGCGCCACCACCGGCTCCGTAGCGCTGAACCACTCCCCGTCGTAGGTCCCGACCCACCGCGTCTCTTGCTCGAGGAACGGCGCCGCCGGGTCGGACCTCGCCTCCCACAGCTCGTGCCTGAGGGCTCCAACGGCGAACGCCGCCAACGCCAAGGTCGCTCCGGCGCGCAGCGAGGTCCTCGGTCCGCGGGCCGCGACGAGGGCGGCGGCAGCGGCAGCGGCGGCCGCCAGCGCCACCGCGAAGCCGATGGCGACGCCGCCCGAGGTCGCGACACCGAGCGCCATCCCGCCAGCGGCGGGCACCGACCAGGGGACGAAGGCCGTGCGCCCGGGTACGGCCGGCGGGCTCATAGCCCGATGAGTGGCTCCAGGCTCTCGAACGTGGCCGGCCCGATGCCGGGCACCCGCAGCACGTCTTCGAGCCGGCCATACGGGCGGTGAAGCACGATGCGCTCAGCGATCACGGGGCCGATGCCCGGCAGCCCGTCGAGCTGTTCGAGCGTCGCCGAGTTGAGTGACACGCGCTCGCCCGGAACCTGTCCCCCACCCACCGCCGCGGCGGGTACGTGCACCGTCTGGCCGTCGGTGAGGGGCGCGGCCGGCGATACGAGGTCGGGCGCCGCGCTCGGCAACATGCCGCCGGCTGCCGCTACCGCGTCCTCTACCCTGGCGCCGAACGGCAGGGTGTAGACGCCGGGCTCCGCCACCTCGCCCTGGACCGCGACCTGGAGCGGGGGCTGGTCGACCCGCAAGGGTGAGGGCGCGGCGAGCACCCGAGGCGCCACGGCCACCGCACCGGCGAGCAGACAGCCGCCCGCGAGGAGCGCCGTGAGCACGTCCTCGCCTGAAGCCGCCATGCCCGAGGCTAGGGTGAGAAGAAGAACGGCCGGGGCCCTGGCAGGGCTCCGGCCGTGCGGTGCTGGTCCGAGGACCAGGGGGACTAGGTCAGCGTCCCCCTAGCCGCGCGAGCTCACCTGGCGGCTGCGTACTTCTTCGCGACCGCGTCCCAGTTCACGACGTTCCAGAAGGCCTTGACGTAGTCAGGCCTGCGGTTCTGGTAGTTCAGGTAGTAGGCGTGCTCCCAAACGTCCAGGCCGAGGACCGGCGTGTCACCGTTCATGAGAGGCGAGTCCTGGTTCGGCGTCGAGTAGCACTTGAGATCACCGGCAGCGTCGACGACGAGCCAGGCCCAGCCGGAGCCGAAGCGCCCGCCCGCCTCCTTCGAGAACTTGTCCTTGAACTCGTCGAAGCTACCGAACGCCTTGTCGATGGCGTCCTTCAGCTCGCCGGAAGGCTGGCCACCGCCGCTGGGCCCCATGATCTCCCAGAACAGGTTGTGGTTCACGTAACCGCCGCCGTTGTTGCGCACGGCGGTGCGCGACTCCTCGGGGACGGAGTTCAGGTCACGCAGGATGTCCTCGGCGCTCTTGCCCTGTAGCTCGGGGTGCTTCTCCACGGCGGCGTTGAGGTTGTTCGTGTAGGCGGCATGGTGCTTGTCGTGGTGGATCTCCATCGTCCTCGCATCGATGTGAGGCTCGAGGGCGTCCTTCGGGTAAGGCAGGTCGGGCAGCTCGAAAGCCATGTACATGCTCTCCCTTCGTCGCGTCTGGCTGTTCACGGGGTCGGCCGCTTCCGTCAGGACGCGCACCTAAGGCCGTTCCAACGTTCCGAAGGCGAGTGTAGCAGAGGTCACATGTGGCCTTTGGTTCCCCCGCTTGCATGGGTCCCGACTTCCTGCCCCGTCGTTGCGTCGCGCCCCTGCGTGCACCGCGGGCAGCGCACGACACGCAACGCCGTACGCGGGGGAGCGGTCGGTCGCCCCGCGTCGGACGTGGCCGGCGATCAGTCGCCCGCGACCCTCACGACGAGGCGGCCGACTGTCCTCCCGGCCAGCACGTCCTCCAGGGCCGCGTCGAGGTCGTGCAGCGCGATCTCCGTGGTCACGGCAGCGAGCTGCCCGCCCTGGGAAGCCGCCGCGGCAGCCAGGTCATCCCAGGCCCTCTCGCGAGTGGCCAGCGCCGCGTGCTGCGAGTCAACGCCCATGAGCGCCACCCCGCGCAGGATGAACGGGAAGACAGTCGTCGGCAGGTCCGAGCCGCCCACCAGACCGCAGGCCGCGACGGCGCCTCCGACCGCCGTGCGTTTGAGAAGGTTGGCGAGCGTGGTTCCCCCGACCGTGTCCACCCCGCCTGCGAACTCCGCGCTGAGGAGCGGCCGCTTGGTGGGCTCTTCGAGCTCCTGCCTGGCGCTGACCCGCGCCGCGCCCAGGCTCGTCAGTAGCGCGGTCGAGCTGGGGGTGCCGGTACTCGCGACGACCTCGTAGCCGGCGTTCGCTCCGAGCCAGACCGCCAGGCTGCCTACCCCGCCGGAAGCGCCGGTCACGACCAGCGGCCCCAGCTCCGGCGTCACGCCCGCGTCCGCCAGGCGGTCCAGGGCCAGCGCGGCGGTCAGGCCGGCGGTACCGATGGCCATGGCGTCCCGCGCGCTCAGGTTGGGCGGGCGGCGCACCAGCCAGTCCCCCGGCACGCGGATGTAGGTCGCGTAACCACCGGGGGTGTTCATGCCGAGGTCGAACCCGGTACAGATGACCTCGTCACCGGGGGCGAAGCGCCCGTCCGCTGAGCTTACGACCGTGCCGGCAGCGTCTATGCCGGGCGTGTGCGGGTACGACTTGGTGACACCGCGGTTCCCGCCTGCCGAGAGGGCGTCCTTGTAGTTGACCGACGAGTACCTGACCGCGACCGCGACGTCATGGGGCGGTAGCACCGCGGGCTCGACGGTCTCCACCCCGCGCCTCACCCGGTCTCCGTCCACATGCACCCGGAACGCCTCGAAGGCGTCCAGCTTCCGCTCTGTCATGGCGGTCATCGTATCTATTGCCTTTGTAGACTTACCGCCATGAAGCAGTCCCGCACACTGACGATCGCGACCGTGGTGGTCGTGGTGCTCATCCTCGCCGCCGCCATCCTGATCCCCCGCCTGACCGGCGGCAGCGCCCAGGCGGCCGGCGCCGACATCGACTACGCGTCTCAGCCGTACGTCGGCGACCCGGCGGCTCCGGTCAAGATGGCGATCTTCTTCGACTTCCTGTGCCCACACTGCGCGAACTTCGGCGAGACCGTCACTCCGGTGATCAAGCGCGAGTTCGTGGAGGACGGCCAGGCGGCGATCTACTTCGTGAACTTCCCCGTCATCGCGCCGCAGGGCATGTCACGCACGCTGGCGATGGTCGGCGAGTGCGTGAACAGGCAGGGCAGCGACGGCTTCGGGATCCTCGAGCCGGTGTTCCTGAGGTCACAGGCGACGCTCAACAGCCCGCAGCGCGCCTACGACCTGGCGGCCGAGTTCGTGCCTGGCCTCGACCGCGCGGCGCTGCAGCAGTGCGTGGAGAGCAACGAGACCGCCAGCCTCGTCGACGACGACGTCCAACTCGCCAGGCGCCTCGGCGTGACGGGCACGCCCACCGTGTACGTCGACGGGCAGCGCGTGGCGAACCCCACGCTGGCCAACGTGCGCAACGCCATCGAGGACGCGCTGCCCTAAGGTGAGGCTGCCGCTGCTCTACCCAGCATGGTTGGTCGCGCTCGTGGCGACGTTGGGCAGCCTCTACTTCAGCGAGGTGAGGGGTTTCGTGCCCTGCACGCTGTGTTGGTACCAGCGGATCCTCATGTACCCGCTCGTACTGCTGCTCGGGGTCGCGACCTACCGACAGGACGAGCGCGGCTTCGCCTACGTGCTGCCGCTGTCGGTAGCGGGGATGTTCGTGTCCACGTACCACGTGCTCGAGCAGAACGTCCCCGGCTTCGGCGCGCCGGCCCTCTGCGCGGCCGGCGTGCCGTGTAGCGCCAAGTACATCAACTGGCTCGGCTTCATCTCCATACCGGTGTTGGCGCTCACGGCGTTCACGATCATCACGGTGCTGCTGTTCGTCAGTCGCGCCCGTGCTCGTCGTCTCGCGTGACGATGCCCGCCGCCCACATGCTCCAGACCCAGAAGCCCTTGGTAGGGCGGTAGGCGAGCGCGACGGCCACGACGCCGGTGCCTATCAGCACCCACTCCAAGCCCTGGTACAGCCCGTAGAGCGCCACCGTCACGGCGCCCACGACGATGATGGCGACGATGGCGATCGCGTAGGCGATGACCATCGCGCCCAGCCACGACCCGGCGTCGCGCTCGAACCTGACCCCGCAGCCGCGGCACGTCCGGTAGAGGCCCCAGAAGGACCTGAACATGGGCGTGCCGCAGTTGGGGCACAGGCCCCGGATGCCGCGCCACATGGCGCGACGGTCGGCCGGGCGGCCGTCGTACGGGTTCTCGGCTTCGGTCACACGGGTCTCCCGGGCGCGCCCGCCAGCCCCCGTGTCACGGGGTGGGCGCGGACCTCACCTCATCGAACCTCACGGGCGCTCGGAACCGTGTAGCGAAGCGTTCGCGGAACTCCTCCCAGTCCGCCTCGCTGCGCTCCCGCGAGTCGGTCTCGCACCACATGAGGAACGGGACCAGGAACGAGCGGGCGTAACGGACCTCCTCCCTGAAGATCCGACCGGAGAGGCCGCCCGCGTCCAGCAGTCCGGAGGACACGAAGCGCTCGAGAGCGGCGTCGACGTCGTACGGCACGCGCCTGAACTCGGGCTGCCAGGCTCCGTCGCCGAGCTCGAGGATCAGGTAGTGAGCTCTCTGGTCGCCGTTGAACGGCGCGCCGACCGCGCCCGTGTTCATCACCCTGTAATGTCCCCAAGTCGTCAGGAACGGCCTATGGGTATGGGAGCCGACGAGGACGTCGGCCGGGTGAGCCTCGGTGATCTCGGAGATGGTCTCGGCAGAGAGCTCGGTGCCGTACCCCTCGCGGTAGTGCCGCGGACTGCCGTGCGAGATGAGCAGCCTGGGCGCACCTCGCGGCTCGACCCTGAGCGTCATCGGCAACGCCTCGATGTCGTCAAGGAACCCCTCGGGCTCCAACCTCTGAGCCGACCAACCCACTGTGCCCCAGAACGGGTCGTCGAACCACGGCTCGGAGCGATCGCCGCGGCGTCCGAACCACATCAGCATCAGGTCGTCGTGGTTGCCGAGAGTGGCGTTGCCCGACAGGCTGCCGCGCATCCGCTGGAAGACGGCCAAGGTGTCCGGACCCCGGTTCGCCAGGTCGCCGTTCACGATCAGGCGGTCCACGCCCTGTGTGGAGACGTCCTCGAGCACCGCCTCCAACGCGGGAAGGTTGCCGTGGACGTCGGCGATGATGGCGAGGCGCACGCTCACGGAGTGTAACCCCGGCCCTGCCGCCGGAAAGGCGTGCTCAGCCGCCCACCGCCGCGCGCATCACGGATACGGGCGGCTCGAGCCCCGTCCAGGCGCGCAGTGACTCGGCGCCTTGCCACACGAGCATCGCCAGACCGTCCAGCGTGCGCAGGCCGCGCTCCCTGGCGGCCGCTATCAGCGGCGTGACCCTCGGCTTGTACACCAGGTCGTACACGAGCGCGTCGCGCGGCAGGAGCGAGACGTCGACGTCGAGGGGCAGCGCCCGCTCCGCGGGGCCGCCCTCCATGCCCACGGTCGTGGCGTTGACGAGCAGGCCGGCGGCCGGCAGCACCGACGCGAGGTCCCGCGGGCCCAGGTGCGCGACGCTGGGACCCCCGCCCGCGAAGCTTCCCGCGAGCGCGGAGGCGGCGTCGGCGTCGCGCGCGGCCACCATCACCAGCGCTCCCAGCCGATGCAGGCCGTAGACGACGGCGCGCGCCGCGCCACCCGCGCCGATCACGAGGGCCACGGCTTCATGGTCGTGACCCGCCTCCTCGAGGGCCCTCAGGAACCCGGCCCCGTCCGTGTTGTCGCCTATCAGCCGGCCCTCACGCGGCAGCAGCGTGTTCACGGCGCCGATAGCCGCGGCCGCGTCGGTCACCTCGTCGAGGAGCGGCATGACCGCGCGCTTGTGCGGAGTCGTGACGTTCGCTCCCAGGAAGTCGGGGTCCGACCTGAAGAGCTCGACCTGCTGGGCGAGCTGCTCCGGGGGCACGTCCAGAGCCTCGTACGTCGCCGCCAACCCCAGCGCCCCGAAGGCGGCGCCGTGCATGGCCGGGCTCAGCGAGTGTCCGGCGGGGTGGGCGAGCAGGTACGCGCGCCCCGTGGGGCCCGCCACGGTCGTGGCCGCGCCTCAGGCCGCGGCGGTCGCGGCCAACGACCCTGCCGCGGTGCCGATCACGGCGAGGGCCCTGTCTACGTCCTCGTCGCTGACCTGGTGGTGTGTCACGAGGCGGCCCCTGTTCCTGCCCATGGCGTTGAAGAGCACGCCTTCGCGGGCGCAAGCCGACGCCAGGTCCGAGGCGGGATAGCCGTCGACGGAGAAGTAGACGATGTTCGTCTGTACCGTGGCCAGGTCGACGGTCACACCCGGGAGAGCAGCGATGCCCTCCGCCAAGCGCCGGGCGCGCGCGTGGTCGCCGGGCAGCCGGGCCGGACCCTCGCGCAAGGCGACCAGGCAGGCCGCCGCCAGGACCCCGGCCTGGCGCATGCCGCCCCCCAACAGCTTGCGGTAGCGGTGGGCCTCCGCGATGTGGTCGCGGGACCCCACCAGCACCGTTCCCACCGGCGCCCCCAACCCCTTGCTCAGGCACAGCGACGCCGTGTCGAAGCCGGTGCACACCGCGGCGATGTCCACGCCCAGCGCCGCGGCGGCGTTGAACGCCCTGGCGCCGTCAAGGTGGACCGGCAGGGAGCGCCTGCGAGCGACGGCCTGGACCTGTGCGACGGCATCGAGAGGGAGGACGGTGCCCCCGGCCGTGTTGTGGGTGTTCTCCAGCACCACCAGACCTGTGGGCGCCTGATGACCCGGCCCGTGGACGGCCGCTTCTACCTCCGCCGGGTCCGGCAGGCCACTCGGCGCCCTCACGAACCTGGGCAGCGCGCCCGAGATCACGGCCATGGAACCCGGCTCGTACTCGTAGACGTGCGCGCCGTCCGGCACGATGACCTCCTGACCGCGCCGCAGGTGCACGGCCAGCGCGACCTGGTTGCCCATCGTGCCCGAGGGCACGAACAGCGCAGCCTCGAAGCCGGCCATCTCGGCGACCGCGGCTTCCAGCCGGTTGACGGTGGGGTCCTCCCCGTAGACGTCGTCGCCCACCTCGGCCTCGGCCATCGCACGGCGCATCTCCGGCGTGGGCCTGGTGACCGTGTCGCTGCGGAGGTCCACCGCCCTCGAGGTCATGGGCGCACCCCGCTCTCCACCGGCCGGGGTGACGCGACCACGGCAACGCTCGAGGTCGCCTGCGCGGTCGGCGTTACCTCCTCGAGCCAGGCTCCGAACGCGGCCAAACCGTTCTCGTACATCTGCTCCCTGCGCTCCTTGCGCGAGACGCCCTTGCGCTTCGGCACCTCGGGCACCAGCCCCCAGTTGGCGTTCATCGGCTGGAAGCCCTCGGGGTTCGCCGACGACAGGTACCTGACGAGGCCACCGAGCATGCTCGCCGCTGGCGGCACCACCGGTTCCTGTCCGAGGACCGTCCGGGCCGCGTTCGTCCCGGCTAGCCAGCCTGTGGCCGACGACTCCAGATAGCCCTCGGTGCCGGCCAGGACGCCGGCGGTGAACAGGCGTGGCTCGTCGCGGAACGCGAGGGCGGGCGACAGGAGGGCGGGTGCGTTGAGGTAGGTGTTCCGGTGCATGACGCCGTAGCGGACGACCTCCGCGTTCTCGAGACCGGGGATCAGCCTGACGATCTCCTTCTGATCGCCCCACTTGAGACCCGTCTGGAAGCCGACGAGCGACCACATCCGTCCCGCCGCGTCCTCCTGCCTGAGCTGCACCACGGCGTAGGGCCGGCGGCCAGTGCGCGGGTCCTCGAGGCCCACTGGCTTCATGGGCCCGAAGCGCGGCGTGTCGTAGCCGCGCCGCGCCAGTTCCTCGATGGGCATGCAGCCCTCGAAGAACTCGAGGTTCTCCCAATCGTGCGGGGTATGGCTCCTGGCGCTCTCCAGGGCCCTGTAGAACCGCTCGTACTGCTCCTCGTTTAGCGGCAGGTTGATGTAGTCGGCCTCCTGGCCGTAGCGGCCGGCCCGGTATGCGACGCTCATGTCGATGGTGTCGTACGTCACGATGGGGGCGGCCGCGTCATAGAAGCCCAGGAACGTATCGCCCACGATCTCCACCAGCGACCCCGCCAGCGCGTCGCTCGTCAGGGGGCCCGTCGCCAGCACGACGACGCCGCCTGGTACGTCTGTGACCTCTCCCGACCCCACGGTGATGCGCGGCTCCGCCCTCACCCTCGCGGTGACGGCCCGGCTGAACGCCTCCCTGTCCACAGCGAGCGCGCCACCGGCCGGCACCCGGTTCTGCAAGGCGGAGCCCATGACGACGCCACCGGCCAGCGTCATCTCCGCCTGCAGCAGGCCCTTGGCGTTGCTCCTGGCCTCGCCCCCGAAGCTGTTCGAGCACACCATCTCGGCGAAGTCGCCGGTCACGTGCGCCGGCGTGAGCTTCTCGGGCCGCATCTCGCGCAGCTCGACCTCTACGCCCAGGCGCGCCGCTGCCAGCGCCGCCTCGCTGCCGGCCATGCCGGCTCCGATCACGGTCACACGCCGTTCCGTTCGCGACATCCTCGCCAGCGTAGCACCGGGCCCCGCACGGTCCCGGCTAACCTGGGCCCATGAGTCTCGGTGCACCCACGAGCACGCTGGCGCGCCTCCTCGCGTTCACAGCGGCGATGGCGCTCGCCTCCGGAGCCCTCGCGCAGGCAGCGGTCGAGCGTCCGGCCGGTCCCACCTGGTACGCGGGCACGCTGAGCGCGTCGGAAGGCGAGTCGGACCCGGTCCAGGTCCACCTGACCCTCTACGACGACGGCTTCGCGTTCGCGCGGGTCCAGCTGCCGGCCCAGGGTGTCGAGCTGATCGGCCCCGGGCGCCTCAAGGACGGCGCCGACCTGCGGCTCCGGCTCTGGGAGCTGCAGCCCGGCGAAGACCCCTGGTGGGCCGCCGAGCTCGCCCACCTGGCGGCCACCTCACCCGACGCCGCGCCCGAGGACAGGCTGCGCGAGACGGTGGCGGTGCTCATGGCGACGCGCGACGTGGACTTCGCCGACGAGGGCCGGCGCCTGACCGGGACCTTCCGCTGGTCGACGGGCGAGCCCAGCGACCTGGTCGTCGAACGCGTCTCCACGTCCGTGCGGTGGGCCTTCGAGCAGGGGCGGATCTCCTCGAGCGCGGTGCTGCCCTACTTCGACGCGCGACCGGAGCTCAACCTCTGGTTCGAGGACGACGCGTTGCCCGCCTGGCGGTCGTTCGCGGCCGAGGGCCGCTCACTCTCCGCTGAAGGGGTCATCGGCTGGGGCTGGTACCGCGAGGAGAGGCTGCAGATCGCCGGCGGCGCGGGCGACCTCGTCAGCGTCCTATCCACCGTCGACACGTACACAGGTGGAGCGCACCCGAACTCGTTCCATCAGTCCTACCTGTTGCGTTCCGGTGGCGACGGCGTGGTGAACGTGCCGCTGGCGGACCTGTTCGGCGCGCGGAGCCGGTGGTTGCCGCGCCTCTCCGACCTCGTCCTGGACGGCCTACGCCGTCAGCAAGCGGCCTGGGTCGTAGACGGCCAGGTCGCGAGCCTCACCGAGGACGACCTCGCCGTGTTCACGCTCACGGCACGGGGCATCACGTTCCACTTCTCGCCCTACCTGATGGGGCCGTACGTGCAGGGGACGTTCAGGGTCACGCTGCCATACGAGGACGTCATGGACCTAGCGGCGCCGGACGGCCCGCTGACTACGTTCGCGGCCGGCACGCCGGTCCCTGGCTCCTTGGAGTGACCGGGGCTAGAGGAAAGAGCGCCGCCTCGGCCGCACCCCGCGCAACACCGAGAACACGAGCGCAAGCACCAACAGCGACGCGCCCGCCAGCAGGACGATCATGTGGTTGCGCCACGCCAGGTCGATGAGCACCGCCGGCAGCACGGCCAACGCGTGTCTGACACCGTCCCAGAGCGCTGCGAACAGTCCCTGGACCTGTGCGCCGGCCGGCAGAGGCGCCTCGTCCGGGGCGAACCGGCGCAGCCGGTCGAACAGGAGGGCTCCCAACGCGGCGCCGAACAGGACCGCCAGGCCCACGTTGCCGACCCGCCACAGACCGCGCGAGAAGCCGACCAGAAGGACGAGAAGCAGTACGCCTAGCACGCCGGCGAACGCTGTCCAGCGCGTGTAGCGTGCCCTCGCCTCGGCGCTGAAGGCGTCGATGACGGGCGCGACTCCGCGAACCTTCTGGGCCTGCTCGGGACGCGTCAACTGGGCGGCAGCCAGGGCTCCACCGCCCTGGTACGCGCGCTCGGCCAGCGCCCTCATCACGGCGGCGTTGGCCTCCTCGTCGCTGAGCCCGGCCAGTTGAGACGCCGGCAGGAGCCCGCGCAGCGAGTCGGCGGCCTCCTCGGGCTGGCCGGCGAGGACCTGCGCGGCCTCGTCGAGCCGCGCCTGGATCTCCCCGCGGCGCCCCAACAGCAACGACTCGAGGAGCTCGTGCACCTCCGCCGTGGCAGCGTTCACGCCGGCATCCAGCCGGGCCGCCAGGTTCGAGTTGGTTATCACCGCGGCGGCCGCTGCCCTCCCCTGCTCCAGGACTAGGTCGGTGAGCTGGCCCACCACGGCCACGCCGATCTGCCTGTCGCTCATCGTCCGCAGCCTGTTGGGCGACTCGTACACGAAGACGCCTACCACGGGCTGAACCAGCTCGCCGGGGTTGGCAGCGGCCTGGGCCGGCCAGTCCGCCAGGCGCGAACCGTCATCGAGGCCGGAAGGCAACAGCTCCGCCTCGAGCGCGGCCCGTACGAGCGAGTCGATCGGACCCTCAGCGGCCGCCGCCAACTGCGCAGAGAACTGCGGGTCGCTGACCGTGGCCAGCATCGCCTGCGTCCCGTCCGACGCCAACCGGCCCGCCAGGACACCGGCTATCCGGCTGATGCCTTGCTCGGCCGTGAAGGTGGGGATCTCGGTGGCATCGGCGTAGACGTCGACACCGGGCAGGAGAGGCAGCGGGTCGCCCGACTGGTAGGTGGTGCCCGAGCGCACCCCCAGCTCGGCCCCTGCCCCGGCCGGCTGGAGCGTCAGCTCCAGGACGCCGCGGATCACCGCCTGGCCGCGCTCGGGCGCGGCCAACTGGGCCTGCGTGAACAGCAAGGTGCCGACCATGACGGTGAGCGCGAGCAGCACCCCGCTGGCCCACGTGATGTCGCGTTGCCACGCCGGTTGCCTTTCGGTTCGGTACATCCGAGACGGCCTCCTCGCGCCCCGAACGGCGCGGCTGTCAGATTACCCCGCCTGCTTACCATGGGGCGGATGGCCCTTTCCGCACGTCTCGCCATCTTCCCTGTCGCCGGCCCGTTCCACACCAGGTGGCCCCGCTACAACGCCGTTCACGTCAGGGACTCGGTCCGTGCCTTCGCGCCCGACGTCGTAGCCGTGACACCGCTGGCGCCTGGAGCGCTGGACGACCCGGGGTGGCAGGACACGGCGGAACTGCCACTGCCGCACACGGTCGTGCCTTGGGCGCGATCGGAAGGCGTCCCGGTCGTGGAGTCGGGCATCGCCAGCGACGATCCTCAGGACCCAGGTCACCAGGGCGCCGCCACTGAGCTGAGGCGCTACCTCGAGATGTACGAGGACGGGCTGGCACGGCTGAGACGTGTGGAGGCAGCCTCGGCTCCGGTCAGGGAGCTGCTGTCGCGACCACTCGACCTGGCCGCGGTGCACGCCGAGTTGCTGCCCGCCATCGAACGGCAGCAGGAGGTGGAGACGACCGAGCTGGGCTCCGGGCCCGGCGACGACTGGAGGGAGGAGCGTGCTGCCCTCATCGCCAGCCGGTCTCTCGCTGCGCTCCGGAGCGCGACACGCAGCCCGCCTCCGGGCGATACGCTCAGGCTCGCCATAGTCGCGGAGGTCGACTGGGTGCCGGCCCTGCGCCGCATCCTCGGGGGATCCGCCACGATGGCCTCGGGGGTGACCGTTGAGATCGTCGATGCTCCATCGGCAGGCGCCGGTGAGGAGGGCCGCGTGCGAGCGCTGCTCGACGCCGCGATGTCGGGCCTCGGCGAACCCGAGAGCCTGTTGCGCGCCCTCTCAGCCGTCGAGGAGCCCGAGGCGCGCTATCACGAGGCCAACCTCCTGCTCGAGCACGGGCATCCGG
>Ga0079224_100010429_pt1 | contig 12754 bp, 9 predicted proteins | sample Stecom2015_FD_80414 | JGI IMG/M metagenome (GOLD analysis project Ga0079224, IMG submission 80414) | Agricultural soil microbial communities from Utah to study Nitrogen management - Steer compost 2015 | ecosystem: Environmental > Terrestrial > Soil > Agricultural land | place: USA: Utah...
CCGTGGAGCAACTGGTGCAACAGTTGTCGGCACCCGCGCTTGATGTGCTTGACTGGGCTTGGCAAGACCGCCGTGACCCGCTCAGTGTGGGCGATTTGCAGCGGGCTCTGGCCGAAATGCGCAACCAGCGCTACCAAAAAATCACCCTTGCACGCGAACACCAGGCGTTACTTGACGTGGCCGTGCGCCATAAAAAACAATAAAAAACAGTTGCAAACAACAGCGAAATATGTTCGACTATGGGTTATGGATATTCAACGCGCCATTCCTGTAAACGACCGGGCCTGCCGTTACGCGGCAGACGGTTCGTTGCGCGTTTTCAGCATCGCAAGCGGCGATGTTGCGTCCCTCCCCCTCCTGGCCCTATCCCTGCTCCTACCGACCGGTTGCCGAGCCTAGTGCTCCGTGGCAGTTCGGCAGCCGTGATTTCGCCACAGTACCCGCAATATATCCCCATTTTTTACGGCCAGACGCCCTCACACCGCCCATAAGGCAATGCCGGCGCCGGGTCGATCCGCCAGGAAAACAGGTGCATCATGATTTCGAATCCCGCTGAAAAATACGTCCCATTCGTCCCCTTCCAACGCGATTTTTCCGAGCGCACATGGCCGTCCAAGCGCATTACCACGCCCCCTATCTGGATGAGCACTGATTTGCGCGATGGCAACCAGTCCCTTATCGAACCCATGAGCGTCGAACGCAAAATGCGCATGTACAACCAGCTTCTGCGCATCGGGTTCAAAGAAATCGAAGTCGGTTTCCCGTCCGCCTCACAGACTGATTTCGATTTCGTACGCAAACTGGTCACCGAAAATCTTATCCCGGACGACGTCACCATTATTGTGCTGACACAATCCCGTGAAGACCTGATCCGCCGCACCGTCGAATCGCTGGTCGGCGCGAAACAGGCCATGATCCACCTCTACAATGCGTGTGCCCCGGCGTTTCGCAGAATCGTCTTCAACATGAGCAAAGAAGAGGTCAAGGAAATCGCCCTTACTGGCACCCGCCTGATTAAAGAAATCACGGCCGAGCATCCCGACACTCACTGGCGTTTCCAGTATTCGCCCGAAGTCTTCAGCACAACTGAACCCGAGTTTGCACTGGAGGTTTGCAACGCGGTAACCGAGCTTTGGCAGCCCACCGCCGACAATAAAATCACCCTTAACCTGCCGGCTACGATCGAAGCTACTACGCCCAACCTGTACGCCGACCAAATCGAGTGGATGCACAACAACCTCGCGCAGCGTGAGAACATTATCCTTAGCGTGCACCCTCACAATGACCGGGGTACCGCGGTTGCCGCCGCCGAGTTTGCTGTCATGGCCGGTGCTGACCGCATCGAAGGCTGCCTGTTTGGTAACGGCGAGCGCACCGGCAACGTCGACCTTGTCACGCTGGCCCTCAACTTGTACACCCAAGGTATCCACCCCGGGCTCGACTTCTCGGATATCGATGAAGTGCGCCGCTGTGTTGAATATTGCAACCAGCTGCCCGTGCACCCGCGCCACCCCTACGCGGGCGACCTGGTCTTCACGGCATTTTCGGGCTCGCACCAAGACGCCATCAAGAAAGGCTTTGCGGTGCAGAAAAAAGACGCCGTATGGGAGGTTCCCTATCTGCCAATCGATCCGGCCGACCTGGGGCGCACCTACGATGCCGTCATTCGCGTCAACAGCCAGTCAGGCAAGGGCGGCGTGTCGTACCTGCTTGAAAAAGAGCACGGTCTGGTCTTGCCGCGTCGTCTGCAAATTGAATTTAGCCGCGCCATTCAGCGTGTAACGGACGAAACCGGGCAAGAAGTGACGGCCGACCGCGTCTACAGCATTTTTGAAGAAGAGTACTTAAGCAAAAACGCACCATGGCAGTTGGTTCGCCACCGCATCACAGGCGACCGCAAGGACGAAACCGGCCAGCGCTTCCACATTGAAGTAGAGCTGAAACACAACGATGAGGTGGTGCAGCGCACCGGTTCGGGCGACGGAGCAATAGCGGCCTTTGTGGATGCCCTGGATCAGGACGTCCGCATTATGGACTATACCGAGCATGCTATTGGCACGGGCGCCGACACGCGCGCTGCGTCGTATGTTGAATTGCGCGTGGGTGAGTCAAACAGCGGCTTTGGTGTGGGCATTCACCAAGACATCGTCACGTCATCGTTCTTGGCCATTCTGACGGCGCTGAACCGGCACGAAATTGCACAAGCCGCCCGCGAAGACGCCATGGTGGCCTGACACCACAGCGCCATCCCGCGCCCGCTCACCTAGGGCGCGGACTTAAAAGCTCACCATTTTTTCGACCAGGTCAACCGTAATAGTTGGCCTGTTCAGCACCAGGGCCGCCTGCGTGGCCAGCTGTTGGGCCTGGTCGGCATCTTCAGCCAGCACGGCATAACCCAATGCCTCGGTAACGCACATGATACGGTCTAGCAACAGCACCTTGCCACTGTCTCGCACCGGTTCGCATCCAAACCGTACCCAGGCATCCTCAAACCATTCGCGCGCCTGACGCGCCGCGATATCGGACCCGACCACACTGACCGGGACTTTCACGACCTGCTCAGAACCAAAAACAAAGGTCACAACGCAACGCATTTGACGCTCCCCCGCCCGGTCACCTGATGTCGTGCCCGGGCCTGTGCCACATCGCTTGGCAAGAATTGATCAAATAATGATGTATGCCGCTCCACTACCACCGCGGCGCCGGTTCCCACACGACATCAACGTTCTTCTCGCGTGACGCACGCAGCATCGTCAGCAACGGCCATACACGTTGCCGAAAACTGACGGGCTCGGCAATAGGGTGAACTTTGACATCCTCGTCATCGTGGGCCTCGCCGTCTTCATTGTCTTGGTGCTTGGCGTCGGCAATGGCCTGCTCAATCAACTCGATGGCGTCGGGAAGTTGGTCGTGCGTGATCACACCCCGCTCGGGCATGCTGTCATAGGGACGGCCAATGACTTGCATGATCGTCAGGGCATGCTTGGAAAACATCAGCACATCCGCCGCGGCTTTGGATTGAAAAACGATCAACATAACGGTTTTCCTCAATGGACAAAGTTGACGACCACCCCTCGTGACAGCGCATGGGTTGGGGCATGATGAACGGTCCGCGACTTCATCAGCAGACAGACATTATGAAACCGTGTTCCGTCACACCCATTATTGCACTATCCCTTCTGCTTTCCGTCCAGCCCGTGTATGCCGACTGTGGCCCTTCACAAATTGGCCCGCCTTGCGCGTTTGGCGGCATGGCGGCCCAGGGTTCCGCCGAACCCTCGGTTTCATTGGGTGCGGGCAACCCCATCCACCTGGCAACGGGCAACAAATACCAGCACGACATCGACTTGCCGGCCAATGCCACCGCGCCTGGGCTTGAGCTGGTCCGGCACTACAACGCACTGGACCCACGCGCCTCGGTGTTGGGGCACGGCTGGACACTGTCGTACGACGCACGCTTATATCGCGCCGGGTCGGCATGGCAGATTGTGCAGGCAGACGGACGGCGCCTGATGTTTCCGGACACCGGCATCACTCAAGACGGTTCACATATCGGGCCGCATGGGCGTCTTGATCACATCCATGATCACCACAACTGGTTCTGGCCAACGGGCACCACTGCGCGGTTTGACCAAAACGGCAGATTGGTGGCGCTGCGTCACCCCAATGGGGAAAGCGTTTATATTGAGCGCGACGACACAAACGGGCCCCTGCATGGCACCATTCAACGCGTAGTAAACGATCGGGGACAAGCACTGGAGTTCAGCTACACGGTCGACAACGATGTCGCTCGCTTGCGCGCCGTGACAACGCCGCTGGGCAAATTCAAGTACGACCACGATACCGAGCCGGTGGACACAGCTAAGTCGAGCCAAGTCGCCGGCCCGGTAAATCGCCAAACGGACGTCAGTGAATATGATCAGCACCCCGGCCACACCGCCCGTGGACACCGCCTGATCCGCGTCACGCGCCCCGACGGGATGACACGAAGCTATGCCTACGATGCCGACCACCAGGCTGGAAACCCATACGCGCTCACCGGCATCGCCATTTCGACCAGCGCCGGCAACAAACCCGTACAGACACTGCAACTGGGCAGCTGGAGCTACGACGCACAGGGACGCGCCGTTTCGTACCGCTCTGGCGTTGCTGACGAAGCGGCCAATCACCTGCGGGTGAACTATCAACAAAGCCCATCACCGAAAGGGCCAGGGCATACCGTTGTCACTGATGGACAAGGCCGGGAAACCCACGTTCACATTGCCCTTCGCGGGCGCCAATACCGTGTCACCGCCGTCACGGGTGAGGGCTGCCAGGGCTGCCCTGCACCGGGCACACGGGCCGACTACGACGAAGATGGGCGGCTGGTGTCCGTCAATGGCATGGGCATTACGCGCACCCCCGATGGCCGAATCAACGTCCTGCGCCCGGCCCGCGCCGGATGGCCGGGGCTGAGCCTGCATTACGATGCGGGGCGCCGTACGCACTGGCACTCTGACATCACCGGCACCGAGCATATGCAATACAACGCCCACGGCCTGCCGGCAAAACGGCGCTTTGCCAATGACGACACGGTCCGATTTGACTACGATGCCCAGCACCGTCCGGTGGCCATGCACGAACGCCACGGCACGCACCGCACCACCACTCGACTGCGCTGGCATGGCCACTGGCTGACCCACATCGAGCATCCGAACGAAACCGAAACCCGGCACCACGACGCCAAGGGGCGCGTCACGCAACGTGGCATCACCCGTCATCGCAATCGGGCCCACCGCAACAACGGGGCGCGCCCCGCCATCCAGTTGCAAGATGCCTTCACCTACGATGATGAAAACAGGCTGACGCAGCATCATCTTCCCGAGGGCGGAAGCCTCCATTATGAATGGGGCCATGGCCCACAGCTGACCGCCATCTATTGGGAAGACCGGCAGGGGCACAAGCACCCGGTGATCCAGTCCAAGCCAGAGCACGCCGGCTACTTTTACGGCAACGGGCTGCATCTGGAAACCCGGGCTGGGCCCGGCCACCGTATACGCGAACTGCGCTTGCACGGCGCGGATCACATCCTCTTCACACAAGAGCTCGCCTACGACTCGCAGCAGCGCATTGCGACCGAAACCGTATCCACCCACAGTGGCAACACCGCAGCGGAAGAATCGACCTGGGCCTATGCCTACGACGAGTATTCGCGTTTGATCGGCTACCGTGACGGGGCCAACCCCACCAATACACATTGGCTCGCCTGGGACGGGGGCGGAGCGGCGGCCGCCGTGCGCGATGGCCCCAACACGCGCCATGCCGACATTGATCGCGATGCGTCCGGCCTGCCCACCCAGGCCAATGGCTATACGCTGAGCTATGGCGCCGGGCGCCGTCTTCAAGCCGTGCACCATCAAGGCCAACCGCTGGTGCAATACCGCCACAACGCCTTCGGGTACCGCATTCGACGTGAAAATGCACAGGGCCAAAAAACCGACTATTTTTACCTGGACAACCGCATGGTGGCTGAAATGGACAACACCACGACGGGCATTACGCGCCGCTATATCTACGCCCACCACGTGCCGGTGGCGATGATCGACTACAGCTTCGACAGGCCGGCCGAGCAACTGCTGGCCGTGCATGCCGATGTGCAGGGTGCCCCCCGCCTCGTTACCGACCACCAGCAGCGCGTCCGATGGCACGCCCATTACACCCCATTGGGGCAAGCCCGCATTGTTGAGGACGAGGTGCGCATGGACTTGCGCCTTCCCGGGCAAGTGGCCGACCCTGACACCGGCTGGCATGACAATTTACTGCGCACCTACCTTCCCGAGTGGGGCCATTATTTAGAGCCCGATCCGCTGGGCCCCGTACCAGGGAATCAAGTGTTTGGCTATGCCAACCAGCAGCCACGCCGCTATGCCGACCCGACCGGCCTGTTGCTTTTTGCCTTTGACGGCACGCGCTACAGTGAACAATCGCAGGGCAATGTATGGAAGATGAGCCAGTACTACCTTGACGGCCCGGTTCACTACCACGGCGGGCCCGGCAATTCGATGTTCATTGACCTGGACGCCATCACCGCACACCAGGCGTCGCAAATTTTGGATACGCAGTGGAAATGGCTGCTTCTTGAGCTGTCGCGCCCTGCGGCCGCCACCGAGGTCACCCCCATCGATATTCTCGGTTTTTCACGCGGCGCCGCGCTGGCCCGCCACTTCGGAAATATGATTTCGCAGCATACCCATCAGGGCTTGTTCCAGTTCAATGACCCGATTTACGGTGCCGTGTCGGCGTGTGTCGATCTGCGCTTTATGGGGTTGTTTGATACCGTCGCCCAGTTTGGGGTGGCCGGAAGCCGCAATCACAATTACGACTTGGGTATTGCCGCAGGCTGGGAATGGGTGGCCCACGCGGTGGCGATGCATGAACGGCGCTGGCTGTATCCTCTGACCTCAGCGGGCTCCGCGCTAAGCCACAACGTGGTCGAAGCACCCTTTATCGGCGCCCACGCCGATATTGGCGGTGGCATCGTATCGGTCGGACAAAACACTCCGGCCGATTCCGGTGACCTGTCCAATGTGGCACTGCAATGGATGCTGTGGCAGGCGCGCGCCGCGTCCGTTCCCATGGCTCCTGCCGGCCCCGACGACACGGCCATCACCAACCCCATACTCAACGATTACCGTCCACCGCTGCTGCGCACTATTCAAGACGGCGACCGTCGTGTGGACGCACCCGACGGTTCGCGCTGGTTGAACTACCAGGATGACCACATACGGCTGGGCCGTGGCACACGCCGACAAACGGAGTCCCTGATCCAGCGTGAGCCCGACTGGGAGCGTCAATCCGGCTCAAAAGTCGGGGTGGTGGACATGGACGGCTATGCCCGCTGGCTACAGGAAGAATTGGGCTGGCAGGCGGTGCCGGTCTGATAACATTAGCGTGCCGGGCCTATAATTCAGGGAACACGCGTGCCCGTACGCAATCACAAGAGCGTCGGCACGCATTTTTATCTGTTTCTTTTTGCGCTCACTACTCAGATCATTCCTATGCTTGCAGAGCAACAACAACAGCTCATTGTGCTTATCGAGAACGCGGTAAAACAGCCGCTTCCTGATGTTTCCCCCACCGTCACGCTGGAGCGTCCCAAGGTTGCCGCTCATGGTGATATTGCCACCAACGTGGCCATGCAGTTGGCACGCACGGCCCGGCGCAACCCACGCGAGTTAGCGCAAGACATTGTTGATGCCCTGATGGCGCAGCCCGAGGCCAAATCCTTGGTGGCATCAGCCGAAGTGGCGGGCCCGGGCTTCATCAACTTTCGCTTGACGGCCGCCGCGCAGCAGGCCGTACTGGATGCCATTACCCAACAGGGTGAACGTTTTGGATGGTTGCCGGCGCAAGACAAAAAAGTCATGGTCGAATTCGTGTCGGCCAACCCCACCGGTCCGTTGCACGTGGGTCATGCCCGACAAGCGGCCTTGGGCGATTCCCTGTGCCGCATTTTCGAGGCCCGCGGCTTTGATGTCACGCGCGAGTTCTACTACAACGACGCCGGCAACCAGATCGATAACCTGGCAATCAGTGTCCAGGCACGCGCCCGCGGTATCGAGCCGGACAGCCCCGATTTCCCTGCCGACGGCTACAAGGGCGATTACATTCTTGATATTGCCCGCGACTTCCTGGATAAGAAAACGGTGAAGGCCTCCGATGGCGAAGAGGTTACGGCATCGGGCAATCTGGATAGTCTGGACGACATACGCCGCTTTGCCGTTGCTTACCTGCGTCGCGAGCAAGATCTTGATCTTCAGGCGTTTGGTCTCACCTTCGATAACTTTTATTTGGAAAGCTCGCTCTACACCAGCGGTCGCGTCGAAAACACCGTTCAGGCCTTGGTGGATTCGGGCCACACCTACGAAAAGGACGGCGCGCTGTGGCTGCGCACCAGCGAGCTGGGCACGGGCGACGACAAAGACCGGGTAATGCGCAAAACAGATGGCGGCTACACCTATTTTGTCCCCGACGTGGCTTACCACGTCACCAAATGGGAACGGGGCTACCAGCACGCCATCAACATCCAAGGCAGCGACCACCACGGCACGGTGGCACGCGTGCGGGCCGGTTTGCAGGCCCTCGACATGGGTATCCCAGCCACGTGGCCCGACTACATCTTGCACAAAATGGTGAAAGTCGTGCGAGATGGGGCGGAAGTGAAAATTTCCAAGCGCGCCGGCAGTTATGTCACCATGCGCGACCTGATCGACTGGGTCGGACGCGATGCCGTCCGCTTCTTCCTGATTCAGCGCCGCGCCGACTCCGAATTTGTGTTCGACATTGATTTGGCCCTGTCGAAAAGCGAAGAAAACCCTGTTTACTATATTCAATATGCACACGCGCGGATTTGTTCTATCCTGAGACAGTCCGACGAACTTTCTGGCCAAATCCCAACTGCGCCGGTTAACAAACTTGTTGCACCCACTGAATTCGCACTACTGCGACGTCTTGCCGAATACCCGGCCACACTGGCCTTGGCGGCACAAGAACTGGCCCCCCACCACTTGGCATTCTGGCTGCGTGACTGCGCCGCCGACTTCCACGCGTGGTATAACGCCGAACGGGTGTTGGTGGACGACGCCCAACTGCAACTGGCGCGCCTGCGCCTGGCCGATGCCACCCGGCAGGTATTGGGTAACGGGTTGGCGCTGCTGGGTGTATCGGCGCCCACGCAAATGTAATCGCTATGGCACGTAAAAGTCGCAAGTCAACTGCAAAATCCGGTGGCGGCACGCTCACCGGCATCATGATCGGCCTGATCCTGGGCCTGGTGGCGGCCGTTGCGGTCGCGTTATTTGTCACACAAGTGCCCATGCCGTTTGTCGACAAAGCCAGCCGCGAAGCGCCTCAGACGTTGCTGCCCGGGCTGCGCGATGCACCCGACCCCAATATTGGCCTTTACAGTAAAAGCGCCCTGCCTGACGCCACGCCCATGACGCCCCCTGCCCCGCTGCCCGGGCAGCCTGCCACGCCCCCGGCACGCAGCGGCGACAACCTGGGTGATTTCATAGCCGGGCTGGTCGATCGTTCCAAGCCTCGCCCGGCACCTGCCGCCGGCAATACGGCACCCACCGGCAACACCGGCGCGGCCCCACAAGTCGCCGTCATACCGGGCGTCACCGAACCCTCGGCGCCGCGCACATCGCCAGACAGCAATGCACAAAACCGATACTTCCTGCAAGCCGGAGCATTCCGGTCGGCCGACGACGCCGAGGCCACCAAGGCCCGCATATTGCTGCTCGGTTTGCCAGCCCACGTCGAGCAAGCACAAATCGGCGGCAGCACGATCAATCGCGTTCGTGTCGGCCCCTTTGACGGCATCGACGCCATGAACAACGCACGTGCGCAACTGGGCTCACAGAAAATCGAGTCCACGGTCGTGAAACAGTAGAATCCTGTTAAGGGTCTGCGTGCTGACCGCACACAATTTCTTTTGATAACGGGACTAATCTTATGCTTGTCACCTCTCTTATCCGCCGTTTTCTGGTATTGATGGCCGTCGCCTCCGGTATGTTGTTGCTGCCGCTTGCTCAAGCCCAGAACAGCCAAGGCTTTTACACGCTCGAAAACGTGCAACCGTCGGAAGCGGCGGGAAAAATCGAAGTGCTGGAGTTTTTCGCCTACACGTGCCCGCACTGCAAAACCATGGAGCCCATGGTACAAAAATGGTCCTCCACCCTGCTTGGCGACGTTAATTTCCAGCGCGTGCCGGTGGCCTTTAACGCCAACATGACCGACCTGCAAAAGCTGTATTACACGCTCGAAAACCTGGACCGCCTGGACCTGCATCCGAAGGTCTTCAAAGCGATCCACGACGAGGGCAAACGCATCTTCAGCGAAAAGGAAATCGTCAAATGGGTGGCCGACCAAGGCATTGATGCCCAACATTTCTCCGATGTGTTCAACTCATTTGGGATCCAGTCGCGTGTGGCCCGCGCCAACGAGCTGATCGACAACTATCAGATTGAGGGTACGCCCAGCGTGGCCGTAGGCGGCCGCTTCGTGACATCGCCTGCTCTGGCCAACGGGTATCAGGCCACACTGACGCAAGCCGACCAGCTTATCGAAAAGGCGCGCGAGCTCGGACAGCCGTAAAAGCCAATGCTAATGTGGGCCTCTTGAATGGCCTTGAAAACATCGAGCCATTGCGCTCAACGTAACCCGGGATTGGGGAAAATCCCGGGGGCCACGCGGCGTGCAAAACGCTAGTATGTCAGCTGGTCTAGAAGTCCAGCTGGCATTTTCATGGCGCAACAATCAGAACAACCCACCCAACAGAACATCCCCGTCGACACCCCCTTCCCCGACGACCCCGATCCAGAATCTTCCCGTGTCACCATTCCGCTGAAGATTGAAGACTGGCTGTCTGTGCTGATTATGGCCGTGCTTGCGCTGATCACATTCGCCAATGTGATCGTGCGCTATATGACACACAGCTCCTTCGCCTGGACCGAAGAAATCTCGGTTTTTCTGCTCATCGTGCTGACCATGACGGCCAGCTCAAGCGCTTTTGTCCGTCGGCAACACATCCGGATCGAGTTCATCGCCGACGGCGGCGCACCAGCTCGGAAGCGACGGCTGGCCATCATTGCGAATACGGTGGTGCTGCTCTTCTTTATCTTGCTGACGATCTTGTCCGCACGTATGGTTTACGACGACTTCACCTGGGGTGACACTTCACCGGCCATTGGCGTGCCCAACTGGTGGTACAGCATCTGGATGCCTGTATTGGCCACGGCCATCAGCCTGCGGGTGGTCGGAATCTTGCGTCGCTTGTTGCGGAGCGGCACATGATCGCAGCCGCCCTGTTTGTCAGCTTTCTTATTCTGATGATTATCGGCACACCCGTGGGCGTGGCACTGGGCGTGTCGGGCACCCTGGCCATTGTGCTGTCCAATCTGGATACCCAATGGTACGGGCTGCTGGCGGTGCCCCAAAGCTTTTATGCGGGCCTGGCCAAATACCCCCTGCTGGCCATACCCATGTTTGTCTTGGTGGGCTCTATTTTTGACCGCTCTGGGGTGGCTGCACGCTTGGTGAATTTTGCCATCGCCATCGTGGGACGGGGCCCGGGCATGCTGCCGCTGGTGGCGATTGCTGTCGCCATGTTTCTTGGAGGTATCTCGGGCTCCGGACCGGCATGCGCGGCGGCCGTGGGGGCGGTGATGATCAGCGCCATGAACCGTGCCGGCTATCCAGGCACGTTCTCGGCCAGCATTGTGGCGGCCGGCGCGTCTACGGACATTCTTATCCCTCCCTCCATTGCCTTCATTGTTTATTCCGTGCTGGTACCCCAGGCTTCGGTGCCGGCGCTGTTCGCGGCCGGCCTGTTCCCGGGGATCATTGCCGGCATTGCCTTGATCATCCCCGCGGTGTGGCTGTCGCGGGTGCACGGCATGGGTCTTCTTGAAGGCAACCTGCCCCGTCCGGCCTTCTGGCCAGCGTTGGTGGACGCCGCTTGGGGCCTGATTGCGCCAGTGCTGATACTGGGCGGGATGCGCATCGGTTTGTTTACCCCTACAGAAGCGGCTGTTGTTGCCGTCTTTTACGGGCTGTTTGTGGGTATGGTGATTCACCGCAGCATTCGCGTGCGCGATCTTTTCCTGATCTTTCGCGAAGCGGCCGAACTTTCGGCCGTTATTATGATCGTTGTCACGCTGGCGGGCATTTTTGCCTGGGCATTGTCCACGCTCAGTGTGATCGATCCCATCACCCGCGCCATTGTTGACGCCGGTCTGGGCGAATATGGCGTCCTGTCTATCATCGTCGTGCTGTTGGTGGTGTTAGGGATGTTTCTTGACGGCATCTCAATTTTCCTTATTTTTGTGCCGCTGCTGATGCCCATCGCCAATTTTTACGGTTGGGACCCCGTCTGGTTCGGGGTTATTCTCACCATCATGGTGGCACTGGGCCAATTTACGCCACCACTGGCCGTCAACTTGATGGTGTCATGCCGGATTGCCAACGTCCCCATTGAAGGCACCACACGCTGGGTGCTTTGGCTGCTGCTGGCCATGCTTGTTGTGTTGCTGATTGTGATTGTGTTCCCCGAAACCGCGCTGTGGTTGCCACGCTACCTGAACTTCTAAGCCACACCTGCGTTTCGGAGCCTGTTCGCTTTACCAAAACCAAAACTGAAGGAGACATCATGAAATTTCGTACTTTCCTGGGTGGGCTGCTGTGCTCGGTGGCGGCCCTCAGCGCCAGCGGCACCGCCCTGGCCGCCAATTACAAATCAGAATACAAGTTGTCGATTGTGGTGAACACCACGTTTCCGTGGGGGCAAGGTGCGCAGATTTGGTCCGACCTGGTGCGCGAACGTACCGACGGTCGCATCAACATCAAGATCTATCCCGGCACGTCGCTGGTGCAGGGCGACCAAACCCGCGAATTCACGGCGATCCGGCAAGGTGTGATCGATATGGCGGTCGGTTCAACCATTAACTGGTCGCCGCAGATCAAAGAGCTCAACCTTTTCTCACTGCCCTTCCTGATGCCCGACTATGCCGCCATCGACGCCCTGATTCACGGTGACGTCGGCAAGCGCCTCTTCGAGCGCATCGAACAAGCCGGTGTAGTGCCCCTGGCCTGGGGTGAAAACGGGTATCGCCAGATCAGTAATTCACGCCACGAGATCAAAACCCCTGAAGACATGAAGGGCTTGAAGTTGCGTGTCGTGGGCTCGCCGCTGTACATCGACACCTTCACTGCC
>Ga0079224_100010430_pt1 | contig 12753 bp, 10 predicted proteins | sample Stecom2015_FD_80414 | JGI IMG/M metagenome (GOLD analysis project Ga0079224, IMG submission 80414) | Agricultural soil microbial communities from Utah to study Nitrogen management - Steer compost 2015 | ecosystem: Environmental > Terrestrial > Soil > Agricultural land | place: USA: Utah...
GAGATCGCCCGATTGATCCAGGAGTTCCTTCTTTGACGCACGGCCGTAGCGCGCACGCCCGATCCGCGCCGCCCATCCTCGACGCCGACCTGCACAGCCATTCCCGCGTTTCCGACGGAACGCTCGCTCCCGCCGATCTCGCGCGCCTCGCCCACGAGCGGGGCGTCGACCTGTTCGCGCTGACCGATCACGATCACGTGGGCGGAATCGCCGAGGCGCGCCGCGAAGCGCAGCGACTCGAGATGGCTTTCGTCGCCGGCGTGGAGATTTCGGTAAGCTGGGGCGCGGAAACCGTGCACGTCGTCGGGCTGCGCATCGACGTCGACCATCCTGCGCTCGTCGCGGGTCTTGCGGCCACCCGCAGCGGGCGCGATGCGCGTGCGCGCGAAATGGGCGAGAAGCTCGCGGCCGCCGGCATCGAGGGCGCCTACGAAGGCGCGCTTCGCCATGTGTCGAATCCGGCGATGGTCGGCCGCACGCACTTCGCGCGCTTCCTCGTCGAGCAGGGTGTTTGCGGCGACCTGCGCGAGGTGTTCCGCCGCTACCTGGTCGAAGGCAAGCCCGGCTTCGTTCCGCACCGCTGGGCGTCGCTGCGCGACGCGGTCGGCTGGATCGTCGATGCCGGCGGCGTCGCGGTGCTCGCGCATCCGGCGCGCTATCGGCTCGGTGCAACGGCGCTCGATGCGCTGATCGGCGAGTTCCGCGCCCTGGGCGGCCGGGGCATCGAGGTCGTCTGCGCTTCGCACGCACCCGAGGACCAGCGTCGCTTCGCGACGATCGCCGCCCGGCACGGCCTGCTCGCCTCGCGCGGCTCCGACTTTCACGGACCGGGCGAGAACCGGGTCGAGTTCGGGCGCCTGCCCCCGCTGCCCGACGGGCTCGTCCCCGTATGGCGCGACTGGCCCGAAGCATGGCAGGCCGAGGCGTTGCGGCATACTGCGCTGCGGGCATGACGCAGCGTCTCGAGATCCACCCGACGAATCCGCAGCGGCGGCTGCTCTTTCGTGCCGCGGAAGCGCTGCGCGACGGCGGCCTCGTCGCGATGCCGACCGACGCCTGCTACGTGCTCGCTTGCCGCCTCGGCGACCGGGAAGCGGTCGAGCGCCTGCGTGCGATCCGCGGGCTCGACGCACGACACCTGCTCACGCTGATGTGTCGCGACCTCTCGGAGCTCTCCACCTACGCGCGCGTCGACAACTCGCAGTACCGCTTTCTGCGCGAGTGGACGCCCGGTCCGTACACCTTCGTGCTCGATGCCACGCGCGAGGTGCCGCGGCGCCTGTGGCACCCGTCGCGCAAGACGATCGGCCTGCGCGTGCCCGACTCGCCGATCGCGCAGGGGGTGCTCGAGGCGCATGGTGAGCCGGTGTTGTGCTCGAGCCTGATCCTGCCGGGAGAGGACGATCCGTTGAACGAATCCGACGAGGTGCTTGCGCGACTGTCGAGTCGCGTCGATCTCGTCATCGACGGCGGAGCGCAGGGATTCGAGCCGACGACGGTCGTCGATCTCACCGGAAGCGAGCCGGTCGTCGTGCGCGTCGGCCGCGGCGACATCGTCGCCGGAATGGCGCCACCCGAGACCTCGACGTTGCGCGTGCGCTTCTGACCGGTCGACCGGATCGCTGCGGACCCGCTGCTACAATCGTCGCCATGGAACCGAGCCTGCCCCAGCTGGTGGCGGTGTATGCGATCCCGGTGATCCTCGCCATCACGCTGCACGAGGCGGCTCATGCGTTCGTCGCCGCTCGCCTGGGCGACCGAACCGCGCAGCAGCTCGGGCGCATGACGATCAATCCGCTGCGCCACATCGATCCGGTCGGTACGCTGCTCGTTCCGGCGCTGATCCTGCTCGCGAGCAAGGCCTTCGGCGGCACGCTGCTCTTCGGCTGGGCCAAGCCGGTGCCGATCATCCAGTCGAATCTTCGTTCGCCCCGCCGCGACATGGGCATCGTCGCGGCGGCCGGTCCGGGCGCGAACATCCTGATGGCGCTCGCCTGGGGACTGCTGCTCAAGGTGCTGCTCGTCGGCGGCATCGACAGCGCGTTCCTCGTTCGCATGGCGGTGGCCGGCGTGCTCGTGAACCTCGCGCTTGCGGTGCTCAACCTCGTGCCGATCCCGCCGCTGGACGGCGGACGCATCGTCGCGAGCCTGCTGCCCGATGCGCTCGCCAACACGTATTCGCGGATCGAGCCGTGGGGCATCTTCCTGCTGCTCGTGCTGCTCGCCACCGGCGCGCTCGGGGGGTTGCTCGTTCCGCTGATCGACTACGGGGTCGAGCTCGTGTCGGCGGTGCTGGCGCTCGACGCCTGATCGTCGTTCCACCTGCGCGCACCGCGGCGGTGCGCGCAAAGGCGTGGGCCGTCGGTCGCGGGCGCGCCTGTGCGCAGCCGAGAAGCGCAGCAGCGCCGGCGCGAGCGCGAAACGCGCGTCGCAATCACTCTCGCCGCGTCTGTTCGAGCGAAGCGCGCGCAGCGCGCGCAGCGAGTTACGCGGCGCCAGCCGGCGCTGTGAGCATCACAGGGCACCCCCCGCGAAGCGGGGGGCTGCGCACTCAAGCGCCCGCGACCGACGGCCCACGCCTTTGCGCGAGACGTCGGTTGTGTTCGACGATCCAGTTGCGTGCGTGCGTGCGTGCGTGCGTGCGTGCGTGCGTGGTTGTCGTTCTGCATTACAGAAAAAAGGAAAAGCGGTGCGTCTGGTGGTCGCGTGTTGTGCGTTCGTGCATTCGTGCGTGCGGGCGCGTGGTGCGCAAGCGGGCGCGAGGGGCAGCGGGCGGGCGGCGGCGCGATTTCTGCGGCGCCGAGCAGCGCAGCCTCGGGGTCGGCGCGCGAAGCGCGCATCGTCCTCATTCTCGCGGCGTCTGTTCGAGCGGAGTGCGCGAAGCGCACGCAGCGAGTTACGCCGCGCTACCCCGAGGCGAGCAGCGCAGGGCAGTCGGCGCGCAGCGCCGACCGCCGCAGCTATCGCGCCGGCGCCCGCCCGCTGCCCCTCGCGTCCGCTTGCGCGCCACGCGCGCGCACGCACGAACGCACACCCGCTTCGGCGCGCGGCCGCCTGGCGCGGGCGCGCCATGGCCTTCACGCTTCGCGCGGTGCGACCGAGTCGGCGTCGTGCACGAGGTGCATGCGGCGCAGCGTGGGCAAGGCCTCGAGGAACTCGGCGAGCTCGGCGAAGGGAAGCGGTTCGCTGATCAGCGTTCCCTGCACCTGGTCGCAGTCGAGCGTCCGCAGCTCGCGCAGCTCGGCCGCCGTCTCGACGCCCTCGGCCATCGCCTGCATGCCGAGCTTGGCCGCCATGGCGGTGATCGCCTGCACGATCGCCGCGTTGCCGCGGTCCTCGGGCAGGTTCTCGACGAAGGCGCGATCGATCTTCAGGCCGTCGACCGGCAGGTTCTTCAGGTACGACAGCGAGGCGTAGCCGGTGCCGAAGTTGTCGATGATCACCCGTACGCCGAGCCGCCGCAGCTCGCCGATCAGCATCACGGTGCGCTCGGGGTTCTCGATGAACGCGCTCTCGGTCAGCTCCAGGCGCAGCAGCCGCGGCGGGAAGCGGCGCTCGAGCATCGACTCGTTCAGCGCCGCCAGGAAGCCGTCCTCGGAAAGCTGGCGCGCCGACACGTTGACCGAGACGGCGACCTCCGGATACGCGTCGATGCCGAGCCGCACGCGGTCGTCGAGCGCGCGACGAATCGTCCACAGTCCGATCTCGCGGATCGCGTGGCTCTGCTCGGCCGCGGGCAGGAACTGGTCGGGCATCAGCAGGCCGCGCGTGGGATGGCGCCAGCGCATCAGGCCTTCGAAGCCGACGACGCGCCGCTCGCCGATGTTCATGATCGGCTGGTAGTGCAGGTCGATCTCGCCGCGCAGGATCGCCTGCGGCAGCTCGGCGACCAGTTGCAGCTGCTCGGCGCGCAGGTCGGAGACGCCGCCGGCGAAGAACTGCACGTCGTTTCGCCCGGCGGACTTCACCTGGTACATCGCTGCGTCGGCGCAGCGGATCAGCGATTGCGCGTCGGCCGCATCCTCGGGCGCGAACGCGACGCCGATGCTCGCGGACAGGAAGTAGGCGCGGTTCGAAAGCACGAGCGGGCGCTCGATCGATGCGAGGATCGTCCGGGCGAGTCGCTCGACCTCGTCGCGCGTGCCGGGCGGCGAGAGCAGTGCGACGAACTCGTCGCCGCCCATGCGGCCGACGACGTTGCGGGCGCCCACCGCCTCGTTCAGGCGGCGCGCCACCTCGATCAGCGCCTGGTCGCCTGCGCTGTGGCCGAGCGTGTCGTTGATCAGCTTGTAGCGGTCGAGGTCGACGTAGAGCAGTGCGGCACGCTGACCGGCGCGCAGCCGCGCGTCGAGCTGCTGCAGCAGGTGCGCGCGATTCGGCAGCCCGGTGAGCGCATCGTGCAGCGAGGCGTAGGTGAGCCGGCGCTCGGCGGCCTGCCGCTGCAGGTACAGCGACAGCGTTCGCGACAGCATGTCGGCCACTTCGCGCAGGAAGGACTCGCCGCGGAACGCCACCGGCGCGAGGAACAGCAGCAGGCTCGACGGCCGTCCGTGCTCGTCGCGCAGGACGGCGACGAAGGCGGCGTTCGCGCCGATCGCCCGCGTGTGATAGCGCGCGACGAACGACGGATACGAGGCGAGATCGGTGACCCACCCGTCGCGTCCCTGGCGCCAGCATTGCTCCTCGATGCCGCCCTCGTCGAGCGGGATCTCGTCGGGCAGCGCGGCGATCGCCCGGGTGAACGCCGGGTAGCCCCAGCGCTCGCGTGCGTGCAGGCCGCGCCCGGCGCGCGCCAGGTGCACGCCGCCGATCCAGCCGAGCTTTCCGCAGACCGTGATCAGGATCGCGGTGATGACGCGCTGCGGCTCGGTCTGCTCGCGCATGATCGCGGCGACGTCGCCCTCGAGCTCGAGCAGCATGCGCTGCTGCTTCTCGCGCGTGATGTCGCGTCCTACGCCGCGGTAGCCGATGAACTGCCCGGAATCGTCGTAGACCGGGTGGCCGCTGAGCGACAGATGGCGCACGTTGCCCTGCGCGTCGATCTGGCTGAACTCGAAATTCTCGAAGGGCTTGTGCGCCTCGCAGATCGCACGATGCGTCTCCCAGTCGGGCGACAGGAAGTCGTTCTCCGGGATCTCCCAGCGGCGCCGGCCGAGCATCGTGCGCGCCCAGCTGCCGAGGACGGCGTCGATCGAATCGGACAGGAACGAAACGCGGTGCTGCGCGTCGGTTTCCCAGATCCAGTCCGAGCTCAGGTGCGTCAGGTCGCGGAACTTCGCTTCGCTCGCCGCGAGCTGCTGCTGCATCGCGCGCATCCCGGTGATGTCCTGGACGATGCCCGTCATTCGTACGAGTTCGCCGCGTGCGTCGTATTCGGGGTGGCCGAGGCTGCGCACCCAGATCACTTCGCGGTTCGGCCGCATCCAGCGGAACTCGACGCGCACCTCGCGTCCGGCCTTGATCGCCCGGCGATGCGCTTCGCGCCAGCGCTCCTGGTCGGCCGGGTGGATGTGCGCGAGCAACGTCTTCGGCGCGGGCACGCCCGACGCGGGGTCGATGCCGAACAGGCGGAACGCCCCTTCGCTCCAGTGCAGCGTGTTCGCCTGCAGGTCGTGGATCCACGAGCCGAGGCCCGCGAGGCGCTCGACGTCGTTCTGTCGCTTGGCGGAACGAAGCCACGCGTCGGCGCCGTTCGACGGCGGTGCGGAGGACCTTCGCCGCACCAGGGCCAGCACGAGGGCGCTTCCGGCGGCCGCGAGCGCCGCGAGGCCGCACGCGGCGGCGATGGTCGATCGAGCCGCGCCGAAATACGCTACGCTCGCGGCGAGCGCGGCGGCCAGCACGGCGATCGATGCCGCGGCGAGTGCGATCGTCTCGCGGCGCGTCTGCGCGGTCCGTGCTGCGGGGGCGTCGCGAATGTCGCTCTCCTGGCCTGCGTGCTCGAGGTCGGCGCCACTGTATCCGAAGCGCGCCGGCGCAACGAGGAATTTGTCGTGTCCCAGTCCGAACCAGCGCACCGCACGCTTTCCGACGGATCGCCGTGGATCCTCCGCTGGCTCGACCGGATCCCCCGCGGCGCCTGCGTGCTCGATTTCGCCGCCGGCTCCGGGCGCCATGCGCGGGCCGCGGCCGCGCGCGGGCTGCGCGTGCTCGCCGTCGATCGCGACGAGGCGGCGCTCGCGCGCATCGTCGAATGCGACGGGGCTTCGGCGGACGCGGTCGGCGACCGCATCGAGCGGCGCGTCGCCGACCTGGAGAGCGGGCCGTGGCCCTTCGCCGCGCACGAGCGCTTCGATGCGGTGATCGTCGCGAACTACCTGTTCCGGCCGCGTTTCGCGCTGCTCGCGTCGCTGGTGGCCCGTGATGGGCTGCTCGTCTACGAAACCTTCGCGCAGGGCAACGAGCGCTTCGGCCGGCCGTCGAATCCGGCCTTCCTGCTCGCGCCCGGCGAGCTGATCGTGCGGGCGCAGCGTGCCGGCCTGAGGGTTCTCGAGTATCAGACCGGGATTGTCGAGCGGCCCTCGCCGGCGGCGATCCAGCGACTGTGCGCGGTCCGCGCACGCGGCGTCGAGGCGCTGTCGTCGCTCGGCTAGAATGTCTCGTTTTCCCAGCGACCGACCATCATGATCCGGGGCAGCATAGTCGCGATCGTCAGCCCGATGCACGAGGACGGCAGCCTCGATTTCGACAGCTATCGGCGTCTCATCGACTGGCACGTCGAGCAGGGCACGAAGGCGATCGCGGTCGTCGGCACCACCGGCGAATCGCCGACGGTCGACATGCAGGAGCACGCGACGCTGATCCGCGTCGCGGTCGAGCATGCCGCCGGACGCGTGCCGATCATCGCCGGTGCCGGTGGCAACTCCACGCGCGAGGCGATCGAGCTCAGCGAGTACGCGCGCAAGGCCGGGGCGACCGCGTCGCTACAGGTCGTGCCGTACTACAACAAGCCGACGCAGGACGGGCTCTATCGGCATTTCCGAACGGTGGCCGAAGCCGTTGACCTGCCGATGATCCTGTACAACGTGCCCGGCCGCACCGTTGCCGACATGAGCAACGAGACCGTGCTGCGGCTCGCCGAGGTGCCGGGCGTGGTCGGCCTGAAGGACGCCACCGGTGACATTCCGCGCGGCTCGGCGCTGCTCGCGCAGGCGCCGGCCGATTTCGCCGTCTACAGCGGCAACGACGACTCCGCGCTCGCGCTGATGGCGATGGGCGCGCACGGCGTGATCTCGGTCACCGCCAACGTCGCGCCCGCCCAGGTGGCGCGCATGTGCGACCTCGCCCTCGAGGGGCGCTGGTCCGAGGCGCTCGCGCTGAACCGGCAGCTGCTGCCGCTGCACCTCGACCTGTTCGTCGAGGCCAACCCGATTCCCGTGAAATGGGCACTGGCCGAGATCGGGCGCATGCCCCCGGGCATCCGCCTGCCGCTGACGCCCCTGTCTCCCGAACGCCGCGCCGTCGTGCGCGCGGCTCTCGAGCGCTCTGGAGTGATCACTTGACGATGACGAGAATGCCGACCGTCGCGCGCCGCGCGGCGGTCGCTTCGTTCTGCGCGCTGCTCGGCGCCTGCGGCCTCACCCAGAAGATCGACGAAGCGAACCGGATCGACTACCGGTCGTCGACCAAGCTGCCGTCGCTCGAGGTGCCCCCCGATCTGACGAAACCGCGCACGGACGGCCGCTTCACGATTCCCGACCGGGCGAGCAACGACCGCACGTGGTCCTCGTTCGAGCGCAACCGGGCGAGCCCGGCCACGAGGGATACGACGCAGGTGCTGCCGCAGGTCGCCGGCGCGCGCATCGTGCGCGACGGCGACCAGCGCTGGCTCGTCGTCGATCAGCCTCCCGACAAGGTGTGGCCGGTCGTACGCGATTTCTGGCGCGAATCGGGCTTCGTCGTGCAGACCGAATCGCCGCAGACCGGCGTGCTCGAAACCGACTGGGCGGAGAACCACGCGAAGCTCCCGCTCGACTTCATTCGCCGCACCATCGGCCGCACCTTCGACGCGCTGTACTCCACCGGCGAGCGCGACAAGTTCCGAACCCGCCTCGAGCGCGAACCGGATGGAAGCACGGCGGTCTACGTCACGCATCGCGGGATGATCGAGGTCTACACGTCGACCGCGGAGGAGCGCACCGTCTGGCAGCCCCGGCCGAGCGATCCCGAGCTCGAGGCGGAGTTCCTACGCCGCCTGATGCTGCGCTTCGTGCCCGACGCGGATTCGACGCAGCTCGCGCAGAACGGCGGCGGCGACGCCGCGCAACGCATCTCGCTGGTGAACAGCGGCGAGACGCAGCACCTCGAATTGCCCGAGGGCTTCGACCGCGCCTGGCGGCGTGTCGGCCTGGCGCTCGATCGCGGCGGCTTCACCGTCGAGGATCGCGACCGTTCGCAGGGCGTGTATTTCGTCCGCTACATCGATCCGGAGATCGAAGGCGGTCGCGCCGGCAAAAAACCCGGCTTCCTGTCGCGCCTGTTCGGCAGCGAAGCGCGCGCCGAAGCCAGCCCGCGCTTCCGGATCGAGGTGCGCGGCGAGGGCGATCGCAGCGTCGTCCAGGTGCGCGACCCGCAGGGCCAGCCCGTCGGCGAGGTCGACCGCAAGACCGTCGCACGCATCCTGTCGCTGCTGCAGGAGCAGATGAAGTAGCGCGGTGCGCTTCGCCAGCCTGGGCAGCGGCAGCGAGGGCAACGCGCTGCTCGTCGAGGGCGGCGACGCCGCCGGTTGCGTGCTGGTCGACTGCGGGTTCGGCGTGCGCGAAGTCGAGCGGCGCCTGCGCAGCCTCGGCCGCGAGCCGGCTGCGATCGACGCGATCCTCGTCACGCACGAGCACGGCGATCACATCGGCGGCGTCTTTCGTCTCGCGCAGCGCCACCGCATCCCGGTACACCTGACGCACGGCACGCTGCGCGCGGTCGCCGGCGTCCTTCCCGCAGGCTTCGACCGCGCCGCGCTGCTGCGCGTCTTCGATTCGTATGCCGGCTTCGAATGCGCGGGCCTGCGCATCGAGCCGGTACCGGTTCCCCACGACGCGCGCGAGCCCGTCCAGTACGTCGTCGACGACGGGCAGGTGCGGCTCGGCGTGCTGACCGATCTCGGTCACGGAAGCGCCCATGTCGTGCGCGCGCTCGCGCGGCTCGACGCGCTGGTGCTCGAGTGCAACCACGACCCCGCGCTGCTGGCGGCCAACCGGCGCTACCCGGCCGCGCTGAAGCGGCGCATCGCGGGACCGTGGGGCCACCTCGATAATGCCGAAGCGGCGCGCATCCTCGCCTCGATCGACCGCTCGCGGCTGCGCACGGTCGTCGCGGCCCACCTGAGCCGGCACAACAACCGGCCCGATCTCGCACGCGCCGCGCTGGCGTCGGTCTTCGACGACGATCCGACGCGGCTGCACGTCGCCGATCAGGACAGCGGCATCGACTGGATCACGCTCTGAAGGGTCGTCGCGCGGCGTACGGCGCTCGTGCGCCGCAACGCCGGCGTCCGATCGTCACGGCCGCGGCGGGTCCGCTCTCGACTGGGCTTCGTTCGCCGCCGCCAGCGCCCGCTTCGCGGCCGCCTTCGCTTCGTCGGCCGCGTTGCCGCTCGCCTGCACCGTGGTGTCGACCGCATTCGAGGCCGGCTCTTGGCTGCGGTCGGCATCGCCCGGCGTCGCCGTCTCGCGCGCCGCCACTGCCGCCTCCTCGGCGTCGTGTGCCGCCGCCGATGCCGCGTCGGCCGCGCGCTCCGCGGCCATCGGCGTCTCGCGATCCGCCGCTTCGTCGGCCAGAGCGGCTGCGCGCTCGGCGGCCGTGTCCGTCTCGTCCGCCGCGCGGCGTACGGCTTCCTGCTGCGCCCCGGCGTCCTGCGTCGGCCCGCCGCTGCGTTCGGCCTGCTCCGCGCGTTCCGATCGGGCCGCCTGGCGCGCGGCCTGCGCGGCTTCCTCGGCCATCAGCCCGGCTTCCTTCGCGGCGTCCGCGGCCTGGCGGGCCGCTTCGGCTGCCGTTCCCGGTTGCGTGCCGTCCTCCGCGTCGGGGCCGGGAGGGCCGAGGACGCTCAGGCTCGAGGCTGCCGACGGGTCCGGGCCGGCGCTGCCCGGGCGTCCCTCGTCGCCGGCGGCGGCCGAGGCCGCGTCCGAGCTGCCGGTCGAGGCCGGTCCCGGGGGCGGCGTCGTGTTCGTGAACGGGCCGGATGCTTCGCCGCTGGCGGCCGGCGGTGTTACGGGCGGCTCGGCGGTCCGGTCGCCGGCGTCACATCCGGCAATGGCGGCACCGACGAGGGCGGACAGGAGGAGGGGCTTGTACTGCATGTCTTCGTTTCCGCAAGGCTTCGATCGGCGCGTTGCGCCCGTTCCGTCGAGGGGCATTTCACATGCCTGGGCCGTGCGTCGCGCCTCCCCCGGGGCCGTCCGAGGCGCTGCACTACACTGCAGGCAACGCAGTCCAGGTCTTCGGGAGAGGGAGATGGAAACCGTGGTCGCGCGCGACCGCTGGGTGCGGGTGCGCTACCGGCTGTACGACGCGCAGGGCGACGCGATCGAGACCGGCGAACGCGAATGGACGTACCTGCACGGCGGCTACGGATCGGTGTTTCCCGGCATCGAGCAGGCGCTCGAGGGCGCATGCGCCGGTGAATCGAGAAGCGTGCGGCTCGAGCCCGACGATGCGTTCGGGGAGTACGACGCCTCGCTGGTCCAGCTCGCGCCGCGCGATCGTTTCCCCGAGGCGCTCGAGCGCGGGATGTCCTTCGAGGGCGTTCCCGGCGAAGGTTCGGACGGCCGTATCCACATCGTCACTGATTTCACCGACGACACCGTCGTGCTGGACGCGAACCATCCGCTGGCGGGAATGGCGCTGCGCTTCGACGTGCAGGTGCTCGAGGTGCGCGAGGCGAGCGAGGAGGAGATCGACGACGAGCGACGCCGCGCCGAAGCGGCGGACGCCGACGACGACGAGTCGTAGGGTCGCCGTCCCGCTCCTCAGCCCGCCGGCGTGATCGACGATGCCGGCGTGAACGCGTCCGAGTAGCAGGCGTCCTCGTGCAGTCCCTGCGCGACGAAGGCCGGCCGCGCGGCCTGCACCATGCGAACCGACCCGCACGCATAGACGGAGAACCCGCGCAGGTCGGGGAAGTCGGCGAGGATCGCCTCGTGCACGAAGCCGGTGCGCCCCGTCCACTCGTCCTCGGGCAGCGGTTCGGAAGTGACCGGCACGAAGCGGAAATTCGGGTGCTCGCGCTCCCAGGTGCGCGGCAGATCGACCAGGTACAGGTCGTGTGGGCGGCGCACGCCCCAGTAGAAGTACATCGGCCGTTCGATCCCCAGCCGGAAGGCCTGCTCGAGCAGGCTCTTCACCGGGGCGAAGCCGGTGGAGCCCGCCACGAAGATCAGCGGCTTGTCGCTCGGCTCGTGCAGCACGAACGAGCCGACCGGACCTTCGATCGTCAGTTCGTCACCCGGCTTCATCGATTCGAACACGTACGTGGTGAACCGGCCGCCGGGCATTCGGCGCACGTGGAGTTCGACGAGATCGGTGGCGCCCGAAGGGCTGGTGAACGAGTAGCTGCGCCGCGCGCCGTCCTCGAGGAGGATGTTCAGGTACTGGCCTGCCTCGTATTCGATCTTCTGCCCGCGTTGCAGCCGCAGGGCGACCAGCATCACGTCGTGCGCAAGCCGCTCGAGTCGCTCGACGACCGCCTGGTACTCGCGGATGCGAAGCGCCGCCGCGGCCGCCTCGCTTTCCTCGTACTCGAACTCGACGTCCGAGCGCGCGCGCGCGCAGCACAGCAGGATCCGTCCGGCGCGCCGCTCGTCCTCGGACAAGGCGGTCGGCTGGTATCCCGACATCTCGATCTCGCCACCGATCAGCGTCGCCTTGCAGACCCCACAGCCGCCCGAGCGGCATTCGTAGGGCAGCGGGATCTCGGCGCGCAGGCCGGCATCGAGCAGCGTCTCGCCGGCGCGCACCGGCGCGCGCTGGCGACCGGGATGCGCGATGAGCTCGAAGACCTTCGCCTGCCCGGCGCGGACCGGCGGCAGCCACGGAAGGGCGAGCAGCAGCAGCGTGACGCCGCCCACCAGGACCCACAGCTTGATTGGGTCCCACGAGTAGATCAGCGGGTATGCGACGAGGTAGAACCAGTCGAACGAGAGCGTGAGCGGCACCGTGCCGAGGTCGGCAGGCGCCTGGCTGACCACCGGCACGACGAGCGACATCACGAGCAGCATCGCCACGGTGGCGATCGCCAGCGGCCGCGGCGGCACCTGCGAGGCGCGCGGCACGCGCTGTGTGTGCACCCACAGTGCGAGCAGCACGACCAGCGGGATGCCGATGTGCAGGAACGACAGCAGCGAGAACAGCCGGTCGGTGACCGCCTCGGGCGTGATGAAGTTGCGCGTGAGGATGCCGTTGAACACCGGCAGCGCGTCGAGCCATTCGGTGGTGGCGATGATGACGAACTGCGAAAGCTGGTCCCACGGCAGCATGAATCCGTTCACGCCCGAGGCGTAGACGAGCCACATCACGAAGACGCCGCTCACCCATGAGAACGCGCGGAAGCTGCGGTACCGGTCGAACGAGAAGTGCCGCAGCATGTGCAGCATCATCGTGAGCACCATCGCGTCGGACGCGTAGCGGTGCACGCTGCGTAGGATCCCGCCGGCGAACCACTGGCCGTGGGTGATCGACTCCATCGACGCGTAGGTCTTCTCGATGCCGGTCTCGTAGAACGCATACAGGTACAGACCGCTCGCGACCACGAGCCAGAACATC
>Ga0079224_100010431_pt1 | contig 12752 bp, 11 predicted proteins | sample Stecom2015_FD_80414 | JGI IMG/M metagenome (GOLD analysis project Ga0079224, IMG submission 80414) | Agricultural soil microbial communities from Utah to study Nitrogen management - Steer compost 2015 | ecosystem: Environmental > Terrestrial > Soil > Agricultural land | place: USA: Utah...
CCGGTTCATCTGTTCTTCCTGCTGCTGACTGCGTACATGTTCTATCGCCGGCTCTTTCAGCAACCCCTGATCCCCAGATTCTGGAGCAAGAAACGATGAACCTGATCAATCGCTACCTTATACAGGAAATCGTCTCTAGTATCCTGCTGATCATGTTGGCACTGATCGCCATGTTCTCGTTCTTCGATCTCATTCAGGAACTGGAGAGCCTGGGCAAAGGCGAATACGGCCTCGGCAGCGTCCTCTTATTCGTGACCCTTAGTGCCCCAGGGCACGTATATCAGATTGTACCCGTCGCAGTGCTCGTAGGCGCCATGTACGCTTTAGGCAGGCTATCACGCAGTTCTGAACTCATTATCCTCAGAGTCAGTGGCATCTCTATCATCAGTCTGGCATGGGCCTTGATACGGATTGGCCTGATCTTCTCCATACTCACCTTTGTTGTCGGTGAATTCGTTACGCCATATACAGAGAAGACCGCACAACGCATGCGCATCAAGGCAACTGATTCTGTCATCGCTCAGGAATTCCGTTCAGGCCTCTGGATCAAAGATGGCCGCAGCTTCGTCAACGTCGAGGAAGTTTTGCCAGATGCGACTTTGCACAAGGTGCATATTTATGAATTTGACGATGATTTCCATCTCCGTGCGATCAGCGATGCACAGTCCGGACAATTTGAAGAGGACGGATGGAACTTAAGCGAGGTCACCCAGACGTTGTTCGAGGACAATAAGATCAAGTCCGTATATTTCCCGGATGCGAGCTGGCAATCTCTCATACGCCCGGAATTGTTGAATGTGCTGCTGGTTCAGCCTGAAAAGATGTCGGCGCGTAACCTCTATTCCTATATATCGCACCTCAGTGACAACAAACAGAAGACTTCTAGGCATGAAATCGCATTGGCGGCCAAAGTGATCTACCCTCTGGCATGCATGGTCATGGTGATCCTGGCACTACCATTCGGCTTTCTGCAACAGCGTTCAGGGGGTACCAGCGCCAAGATATTCCTCGGCATCATGCTAGGCGTCATCTATCAGGTGATGAACCGGGTATTTGTTCACCTCGGCCTGCTCAACGACTGGTCGCCGATATTTAGCACTGTGACGCCTACGCTATTATTCCTAATGGCAGGGATCGCCATGTTGGTCATGGTCGAACGGCGATAGCCTTTTTTGGATCCTATCTAACCGCGCTTCTCGATCAGGTCTAAACAGGTTCCCGATAACCGGTCGTGCAGATACAAACCTTCCCGATCGAACAGCGCCCAAAGAAACGTGACTCCAAAGAACAGGCTGGCCAGAAGATATCGCCGGATCGCCGTCGCCACTGAGACTGCACCACTATTCTGACGTCTCAGCCGTATACGCCAGGTTTGCATCGCCAGCGTCTGTCCACCACGACTCCAGCTCCACACGAAATAACCACCCGTAATCAGCCATAGATAAACCTGAAAGAAATATCGTATTGGCGGGATTGTCGCGTCGCCGAAGACCAATAAAAAAATCAAAGCCGCGAACATCCATACCGCAGCAAGCAGCACAACCTCATAAAGCAGACAAAAAAAACGCCGGAACAAACCGGGCGACATCTCTGTGTTCACTTGGGTCTTTTTTCTTGAAGTGTTAATGGTAAACGATCAGTGATTCGGCGCACCTTCTTGGCGTTTATGACCCTCGCGGCGAAGCTGCTCGCGCTTTTCTTCCGGCAAACTCTGGTATTCGCGCCATTTTTTGCGTAACTCCTCCTTCTTCTCTTCAGGAAGTGCCCGGAATTTCTCATGTTTTTTTCGAGCATTCTCACGCTCATAAGGTGTCATGCGGCTCCATCGTTTCAAACGGTCCTGTACCCGCTTCTGGCGCTCAGCATCCATCTTGGGATAGTCACGCGCGATTTCCAGCATACGCTCCCGCTGCCACGGGCGTAAGGTGTCCCATTCTTTTGCGAGGGGCTGCAGTACCTTTTGTTGCTCTGCGGTCAACTCAGCCCATGTCGGACGTAACACTGGCTCCGGGTCAGCCACAGCCAACCCTGCGTACAGTGCCAAAATCATCATTACCGCTGCGAAGTACGCGCGAGCCATGCGTCAAATCCTTTATCAACAAATGCTTCGGGAGGCAATTCCGCTCCCAGTAAAAAGGCATCCCCGAACTCTGCCGACGACTTCGTCGTCAGATGCTGAGACATTGCGAAGACCAGTAGCGTGGCCGCAATGACAATGAATGCCGACGCGGCAATGCGATGTTCTTGGAAATAGTCGCCAGTCAACCGCAGTACATGGCCTACACCATCGGCTTCCTGCCTTGCCGCCAATTGTCTGCGTTCGACCAGCCGGCCAACCGCCTGCGTTCTCGCCGTATAGAGCCTATCCAGCACCTTACGATCCAGCCGCGAGGTACCTTCATCCAGCAGGTCGATGATTTCTTTTGCTTTATCTTGCTCTGTATTCATCGATCAACTTCCTCTACTTGTCGTAGCATAACTTATGCTTTGCTCTTTCGAGTATTCTAATACTCCTACAATCATGATATTCATCGTTTGGAAAATCCGTGCTTTTCCAGTATAGCTGCAAGTGTATGCACTGCTCTTGAACAGTGCGTCTTAACACTACCTTCTGAGCACCCCATAGATATGGCCGTCTCAGCCACATCCATATCCTCCCAGTAACGCAGGATAAAGGCTTCCCGTTGACGAGCCGGTAACCGGCTTATCGCATCCTCAATGATCGCGAGTGTCTGCCTACGTTGTAGCTCCGCCTCCGGCTGGTCATCATCGTTATCGGGGTCGCCTGCGAGAATTTCAAGTGGGTCGTTATCGTCGTCATCCTCAGCCTTGCCGAATGAGGAGAATAATGTCGTCCACAGGGTTCTCACCTTTTGGCGGCGCCAATAGTCCTTGATCGTATTCTGCAAGATACGCTGAAACAGCATCGGGAACTCGGCTGCAGGTTTGTCAGCGTACTTCTCCGACAACTTCATCATGGAATCCTGCACGATATCTAGTGCGCCATGCTCATCACGAACAGCATAGACAGCCTGCTTGAACGCACGGCGCTCCACCTGTGCGAGGAAATCTGAAAGTTCTTGCGGGGTCGCCATCCTGAGTCAGTCGATTTTTTGTTGAAACTTTTTGGGTTATGTTGAAATGAATAATGAAAAGCGATTGTCTCGGTAGATATTCCGTTTTAAGCGCGGTAACGAGTATATCAGCTTTGCATTTTGTCTCTGACCAAGATTTCGCTACAATCGTTTCAATTTATTATGGTTGCGTTGCATGGCCAAACTGATACTCATCGCTGTCGCACTCTGGCTTGTTATCACAATACTCAAGCGTTACCGCAAAAATCTCGAACAGTCTGGGCATCCACACCTCGGCTCAAGTGGCAACGCGGAGACGATGGTGCAATGCGCGCATTGCGGCATTCATCTCCCGCTGAGCGAAAGCATCGAGTCGAATGGTCGCTATTTCTGCAGTAAGGCGCATGCTCACTCGCCCAATGATGAACACGGGCACTAATCTTGCCCTGCAGCACCAGCTACCGAGCGCCTTCTGGCGCTCGATACGTTTTTCTCATCTTTATCGCCTTGTCATCGCGACCGGTTTACTGACCTATTATTTTTTCTGGCAAGACCTTCCCTGGCGAGAATATTACAATAATCAGCTATATCTCCAGCTCACGGTTTCTTATCTGAGCTTTAGCTTGGTAGCAGCGCTGTTCAGCTGGTCCAATCTCGGCTTTCTTGACCGCCAGCTGACGCTGGTCACGCTAATCGACATCTGTTTCATCGTCGCCATGATCTATGCCGCAGGAGGATTGGGCAGCGGACTCGGACTGCTACTGGTTCTGGCGACGGCCAGTGCCAGTCTGTTCAGCCAGGGACGGCTCGCCTTGTTTTACGCATCGATCGCAAGCATTGCCTTGCTGCTTGAGCAGTCCTACCAGTTCATCACTTGGACAGGATATCGGGTTGACTATACCCATGCGGTGATGGTCAGCCTCAGCTGCTTTGCTACGGCATGGCTGGCACATAGCTTCTCAAGGCGCACCATCCAAAGTGAGGCACTGGCCTCACAACGTGGCATAGACCTTGAGAACATGGCTCAGATCAACCAGCTCATCACCCAGGAAATCCAGGATGGGGTCATCGTAGTGGATAAAGACTTCAGAATCAGGCACTGCAACATACAAGCCGAACTTTTGCTTGGCCATCAGCATGCGAAGTACGAGACCTTGGAGGAATATTCTTTTGAGATCTCATCTTTACTAAAGAACTGGGTCAATGAAGACAGTAGCAGAAGAGCCATCAGCACTCCCATCAAACTAAGACTCAACGAACGCGAGCTCAGATTACGCCTGATGCCTATCAGCTGCGAACGTCGCGAGGGAGCCGTCATCTTCATCGAAGACTGGAGTCAGATCCAACTGCAGGCGCAACAGATGAAACTCGTCGCATTAGGGCGGCTAACAGCCAACATCGCCCACGAGATCCGCAACCCACTCAGTGCGATCAGTCATGCTAACCAGCTTCTCCAGGAAGAAGTCGCAGGAGAACCAGCCAGAAAACGCATGATCCAAATCATCGACGACAACGTGACTCGGCTAGACCAAATCGTCAAGGACGTACTGGAACTGAACCGGCGAGATCGTACACAGCAGGAAGTCATTAGCATAGGACGATTCTTACAGGAGTTTTATAACCAGTTCTGTCAAATTGAAAAAATCCCTACGAGTCATTTCAGAATGTACCTGGCTGGGCATGAAGAGGATATCTGGTTCGATCGACGCCATCTCAATCAAATCTTATGGAATATTTGTCGCAATGGCTGGCAGCACAGTCGCCGGTTACCCAACAGCCTGACACTATCCTTGCTATCGACACCGACTGATCCTTTGCTTACCATCGCCATCAAGGACGATGGGGACGGCATCAGTGAAGATGTCATTCCGCATCTATTTGAACCTTTCTTTACCACCGAATCGAATGGCACCGGTCTCGGACTGTATATCGCACGTGAATTGTGCGAGGCTAATGATGGCAGGATCGAATTCCAACCGACCGACAGCGGTTGCCTGTTCCTCATCCAAATCAAAAGGCAAATCACTCCATGAGCGCAAAACCAACTTGCCTCGTCATTGACGATGAAACCGACATCCGCGAATTACTGGTGCTGACGCTAGAACGAATGGGGGTCACCACCGACAGTGCTTCCGACGTCGATGATGCGAAGTTCATGCTGAGTCAGCGTCGATATTCACTTTGCTTGACCGACATGCGTCTCCCTGACGGCAATGGCCTCGACCTTGTCAAACACATCACACAGAATTATCCAGGCCTGCCTGTCGCAGTCATCACAGCCTATGGCAGTGCTGACAACGCTGTGTCCGCATTGAAGGCTGGCGCATTCGATTATCTTTGCAAACCCAATTCGCTCAACCAGCTCAGACCTTTAGTACAGTCCGCCCTCAACCTGCCGCCGCCTCAAGCCTTAACAACCTCAAACCCGGTCATGGCGGGCGAATCAGCTGCAATGACCCAAGTCAGAAGGTTGATTGAGAAACTTGCCCGCAGTCAGGCCCCGGTACACATCAGCGGCGAGCCTGGAACCGGAAAAGAGTTGGTCGCAAGGCTGATTCACTCCAATAGCGCGCGGCAGAACGGGCCTTTCGTTAGCGTCAAATGCGCATCTAATGAACATCAGGTGGAATGTGAGCTCTTTGGCGTCGCCGCATCAGAACATGGCAATGCAAGGGAAGATACGCCTGGGCTATTGCAAGCTGCGAATGGCGGCACACTCTATATCGATGAGATAACAGACTTACCTCTTTCTGTACAAGCCAGCCTACTACGCGTCATACAGGACAAAAGGGTACATATGGTAGGTAGTCAGCAAGTGATCAACGTCGACGTGCGTATCATCAGTGCTTCCCACAAGAATCTGGTGGCGATGATGGAGCAAGGCCGCTTCCGTCAGGATCTTTTCTACCGTCTTAACGTCATCGGCCTCAAGATGCCTGCGTTACGGGAGCGGCGCGAGGATATACCACTTCTCACGCAAGCACTGCTCGAAAGGCTCTGTGGGCGGATGAACTCAACGCCGCCCATCATTTCCGAACAAGCGATGAAGCTGTTAAAGGAACACAACTATCCCGGGAATGTCAGGGAACTCGAGAACGTACTCGAACGCGCATTGATTCTATCCGATGGCAAATCCATAGATGTAGAAGACCTGTTATTGGAACAGGATTCCATCGTGCCCACTACGTCACAGTTCGGCTTCGACCCTGGCCTGCCGCTACCAGAGTATCTTGAGAGCATAGAGAAGAACGCGATCCTCAGTGCCTTGGCGCGAACCCGTAACAACAAGACGGAGGCCGCAAAACTACTCGGAGTCAGCTTCCGTACTTTGAGATACAGGCTCTCCAAACTCGGACTGGGAAAGAATCAAAATGATTGATGAAGCAGGTTTCCACAGTCAGGCGGAACTCATTCTTTCCCCTAATCAGGATGACCGCCCATTGGAGCCTATCACGCTTGCTGTCATACATAACATCAGTCTCCCTCCTGGACAGTACGGAGGCAACGGTATCATCGACCTTTTCACCAATTGCCTCGACCCAGGTGAACATCCCTATTACGCAGAGATCCATCAACTCAAGGTTTCGGCTCACTTTCTGATTCGCCGTGATGGGCATTTGATTCAGTTTGTCTCTTGTCTACGGCGAGCCTGGCACGCTGGTCAATCGCTCTGGCAGGGACGCGAACGCTGTAATGATTTTTCTGTCGGAATTGAGCTAGAAGGCAGTGATGACGAGTGCTTTACTGACGCACAATATGCAAAACTACAAGGATTGCTCACAGACCTCAAATCGGTTTACCCGATCAACTCAGTTGTTGGCCATTCTGACATCGCACCCGGACGTAAAACCGATCCGGGTCCGTATTTCGACTGGGCTAAAATAGGTGAAAATGAGCGGCCTCATCATTGATAACATCAATAAGAATTTCAAGATCCTTGCTATACAGAAGTCCGGAAAGCGATAACTAATGCCCACAACAACACTATTAAGACTATTGACCGCGTTATGCATCGGGCTGCCGTTATTGGCCTGTGGTAAGGCAGAGGCACCGAAGCAGGCTAAATCGAGCAGCACTCTGATCAGTGCTACGACTGCTGAAACTGTCAGGCTGGAAATACGCGAGGAGACAGTCGGAACCCTTGAGGGGTTGATCGACCCGACCGTCTCCGCTGAAGTAGCAGGCCGTGTTCTGGAAGTGAAAGCGCGTCCTGGACAGCGCGTCAAAAAAGGTGAGGTCCTGGTAATTCTCGACCCGACAGATCTGGCCTTGCAACGTCGAGAGGCACAGGCTGAGGTAGGCAGGCTTGAGGCGCTACTAGCAAATCAGGAACGTACACTTGAGCGTAATCGGGCTCTCGTCGAAAAAAACTTTATTTCGAAAAACGCGCTGGATGAGATTGAGACCCAGAAATCCGCTTATCGAAAACAACTTGAGGCAGCCCGGGCTCGGCTTGCCAGTATTGAACATACCGGTAGCAAAACTCAAGCGGCCTCACCGGTTGATGGTGTTATAGACGTTCAAATCGTTTCTCCCGGTGATTTCGTCAGTATCGGCTCACCAATGATGACCATCATCAGCAACCAACGTCTACGCGCACATTTGCCATTTCCTGAACGCGTCGCGTCTCGAATACAGCCAGGTCTCAAAGTCAGATTGACGACGCCAACCGCGGATAACGAAGTCATTTCCGAAGTACGTGAGCTCAAGCCCCTTATCGGCGCAAGCAACCGCGCGATCGATGTACTGGCTGATGTGGTTAGCCAAGAAGGGTGGCAGGCTGGCGCCAGTGTCAATGGTGTCGTCGTGATTGGCGAGGTCGACGCCGTTGTAGTACCTGAACAAAGTGTGGTTCTACGTCCCGCGGGTGAGGTTGTCTATGTTATTCAGGAGGGCACGCGGGCTGAGCAAAGGATCGTCAAGACCGGCCTACGCCAGGACGGCAAAATTGAGATCATCGATGGGGTTGAATCCGGTGAGGTTGTCGCTGTCGATGGTGCGGCATTCCTCACTGACCAAGCCGAGGTCACCATCCAGAACGCCTCAAACGAGTAAGGCAAGACCGACACATGACACTTCCTGAGATTTACATTAAACGGCATGTCCTCGCATGGATGCTTTCCGGTCTGCTGGTGTTGTTAGGCCTGATCAGTTACCAACGTATCGGCGTCGATCGTTTTCCCTTTATTGAGTTCCCCGTACTGTCCATCACAACCAATTTGGTCGGCGCCAATCCTGACATTATCGATGCCAGTATCACCAGCGTTATCGAAACTGCCGTGAACACGACACCAGGCATCGAACATATCGCATCCTCGTCCTCGCCTGGCGTCTCCGTCATTACGATCACTTTCTCACTGGACAAGGACATCAACGTTGCCTACAACGAAGTGCAATCCAACGTCAGCCGCGTTCTGCGGAGGCTGCCTGACGATATCGAGCCTCCCATCATCAGGAAGGTAGAAACCAATGCCTCGCCTATCATGTGGCTTGGACTGACGGGCGACCGGACATTACAACAACTCAATCTGTATGGCACGAACGTCATCAAGAAGAAACTGGAGACCATTAACGGCGTTGGCGAGGTGCGACTCGGCGGCAGGCGAGACCGGCGCATTCGCATCAATGTCCTGCCCGAGCGTATGGCGGCATACAACATCGTGGCTCAGGATCTGATCACTGCCTTTGAGAATGAACATGTGCAATTGCCAGGCGGCTTTCTCGTCGGCAACAAAGCGGAACACCTGCTGAAACTCGATCTTGAATATCACAATCTACATGACCTCGCAGAAATGGTCATCACTTACCGTGATGACGCGCCGATCAAGCTGAAGGATGTGGCAGATCTGGAAGATGGCCTGGAGGATCAGCGACAGATCGCCCATTACAATGGTAAGCCGACAGTAGGTATCGGCATCATCAAGGTCTCGAACGCAAACACGGTCGCGATCATCGAAGAGGTAAAAAGACGCCTTGACGAGGATATCCGTCCCAACCTTCCGCCTGGCATGTCTATCGACATCTCGACAGATGACTCCATCTTCATCAAGGAAATCGTCAAATCGCTGCAAGAGCACCTATTCGAAGGTACATTGCTCGCAGCCCTTATCGTTTGGCTATTCTTGCGTTCATTACGATCGACACTGATCATCGCCACAGCTATACCTGTCTCATTATTGGGTGCAGTCGCTGTCATGTATTTCTCCGGCTATAGCTTTAATACCATGACGCTTCTGGCGCTGCTACTCCTCATCGGCGTCGTCGTCGATGACGCTATCGTCGTATTGGAGAACATCCACCGGCATCTTGAGATGAAAAAGCTAGCCTCTGATGATGCGTCTGAAGATAGGATGTCCCGCACAGAAGGGGCACTGCCGCCGCGGCAGCTTGGCATGCCCGACCCGATCTCTGTCTCTGCCGCCGTTGAAGGCAGCCGGGAAGTGGTTTTTGCCGTCGTTGCAGCGACACTCTCATTAGTCTGTATCTTCGCACCAGTGATTTTCATGGATGGCATCATCGGCCAATTCTTTGAGTCATTTGCCGTTGTTGTGACGATTGGCGTCCTTGTCTCGCTTTTCGTCTCCTTAACATTAACGCCCATGCTCTGTTCACGTTATCTCAAGATCGAGAATAAACATGGACGCATCTATTACCTGCTGGACAGATTTTTCCACCGCATGGATACCCTCTACGCCCAATCCTTGCACTGGACGCTGAACCATCGTTGGAAGGTAGTGATCGCCACCGTCTTAGTCGTACTCTCCAGTGGTTACCTTTTTGCGCAGGTTAACAAGGAATTTGTACCTGAAGCGGATGAGGGTCGGTTCCGCATCTCATTCAAGGCACCACTTGGCTCCAGTATCGAATATACGGAAACTCGCCTTGAAATGATTGAGGACATTCTGGCGGACTACCCCGATCAAATTGCCAGCTATTTCACCACCATCGGGTTCGGAGCCCAAGGTCAGGTCAACTCAGGCAACGCCAACGTCCGTATGAAAGAAAGACACGAACGCACGATGAGCCAGCAGGAGCTAATGCAACGTTTGCGCGAGCAGCTCGAAGAGATACCCGGTGTACGTGCGTTCCCTGCGCCAATCGCGATAGTCGGTGGTCAACGTTCGGAGAAGCTGCAATTCAATCTTTCCGGAGAGAATCTGGAACAAGTCGGCACCCTATCCAAGATCATGCAGCAGCGCCTATCCGAAACGCCTGGTATGGGCAGGGTCGATGTCGATATCGAACTGGATCTACCTCAGCTCGTAATGACCGTTGACCGCATACGCGCTGCTAGCCTAGGCATCACAGCACGTGACATCGCTACTGCGATAAGTCTGTATAGCGGGGGGATAGATGTAGCCAGCTTCAACGATGAGCCCGGTGATGGTCAGCGCTACAACATCCGCATCAAAGCCAAAGAAGGCAGCTTGACCCAACCCGAGGATCTGAAAAAAATCTTCCTAAGAAGTCGCGATGGTGAATTGGTACGTCTCGACTCTATCGTCTCATTCAAGCAGACACTAGGAGCTGCGGTGATCGGACGCTTCGATCTGCAATATGCCGCGACCTTATACGCGAGCCCGTTTATCCCGCTTGATCAGGCTATCGACAATGTCAATCGTCTGGCTGAAGAAATCCTGCCTCCCGGGTATCAGATTCGTTTGGCAGGCGAAGCGGAGGAAATGGGTAAGACCATTGACAATATGATCTTCGTATTCGCGCTTGCCTTAATTCTTCTCTATATGGTCCTGGCTAGCCAGTTCAACTCATTCCTACAACCACTTATCGTGATGGTCGCACAACCGCTCGCGGTCATTGGAGGTGTGCTTGCCCTGCTACTGACAGGTCACTCACTCAACATTTTCTCGATGATTGGCATGGTGTTGCTGATTGGTCTAGTGGCGAAGAATTCCATCTTGCTGGTCGACCTCACCAACCAATTACGAGAGAAAGGTGTGGAGGTCGATGATGCATTGCGCCAAGCCTGTCCGATACGGTTACGTCCGGTTCTCATGACGTCGCTCACCCTGATTCTCGCGCTGTTACCAGCCGCTATCGGATTAGGTGCGGGCGCCGAAACCAATGGACCTCTAGCAGTGGCGGTCATCGGCGGTATGATCTCATCGACGCTACTGACACTTATTGTGGTTCCTGCCGTGTATTCACTCGCCATCAAAGCACAACTAAGGTTTCAAAGGCGCATGCTAACCAGAGCGTGATTCAGAATAAGACAGTGTAGGCGCATGAACAGCAAAAGAATATAGACTGGGGAAATAGGCGACCCTCTTACGAAGATGCGCCATTGATCAGGTAGCCGTTTTCGGCACTTCCAGAGAACCGTTGACCAGTCTATCGACGACAAGACTGCCTACCATATCGCCTTCCACATTGGCTGCGGTTCTAAAGGTGTCCAGTGCCCGGTCGATTGGCAAGAGTATGGCGATTGCTTCCACCGGTAGACCGACGGCTTGCAGAACCATGACCATGGTCACCATACCAGCACTTGGGATCCCGGGTGCGCCCATTGCAGCGATCATTGCTGTAAAAAAGATGATCATCTGCTGTATAGCATTGAGCTCTATGCCTACCAGATTGGCAATAAAAAGTGCGGCTGCCGCTTCGTAAAGCGCCGTGCCATCCATGTTGATCGTTGCGCCAAGTGGGATGACAAAGCCAGCTACATCCCGCTTTACTCCCAGATTCTGCTCAACGCATCTTAGTGTGATCGGTAAAGTCGCAGCGCTGGAACTAGTGGCCAACGCGGTAATCAATGCATCCTTCGAACCACGAAAAAAAGTCCATGGCCTCACCTTGGTCACGAGATACAGCACCAATGGGAGCACGATAAACCCATGCAAGAGGGTCGTTCCCATCACGATAGCGACAAATTTCCCAAGGCTCGTAAACATCGCCATTTCCTGAGTCGCAGTCAGCTGGATGAGTAAAGCCATGATACCGAGTGGCGCAAGAACCATCACCCATCCGACAATCTGCAATGTCAGCTCAAGAAACTCCTGCAGCAACCGATGTATCCGCCGGTAACGTTCAGCGCCGACCACTAAGGCGATACCGACGAACAATGCGACCACGACGACTGCAAGTACGTTGTTCTCCGCGAATGCGGTAAATGGATTAACGAAGAGACCACTAAAGAACTGCGCTAGAAATTGTGGAAGTGTCAGCTGTTCTGCATGAAAACTCTCCATCGCACCTGCAAACATGGAGATATTCATGCCTTGTCCGGGTTTGAATATATTACTGAACAACATCGCTATAAACACGGCGACCATCATGGTCAGCACAAAATATGCGAGCGTCAGTTTCCAAACCCGCCCCATCTGGCCATGTCCCTGTAAATTGGCGATACCAACGGCAATGGAACTAAAGACCAGCGGTATCAGAACCATTTTCAGCAAGTCGACGAAGATCCCACCTACGATGCCGCTGGCATAAAGCCCGGCCTCAACGGTCGGATCATCGATTCCCACCGACTGGAATAAAAGCCCGATGCCAATACCTATCACGGCAGCGAGCAGTATCTGTAGATTCAATCCAGGTAGCTTCATGCCTGCCTGGTCACCTTTCTTTTTTGTACATCGTTAAATGCCTTAGCTCGTATTATCCCTGCTACCGGCCTTTAAATCTAACTCAACTGCCCGCTAACCCGCAGATCGCTTC
>Ga0079224_100010432_pt1 | contig 12752 bp, 9 predicted proteins | sample Stecom2015_FD_80414 | JGI IMG/M metagenome (GOLD analysis project Ga0079224, IMG submission 80414) | Agricultural soil microbial communities from Utah to study Nitrogen management - Steer compost 2015 | ecosystem: Environmental > Terrestrial > Soil > Agricultural land | place: USA: Utah...
CCAGGGGCAGCCCCACCACGTACTTCTCCGCGTCGTCCAGCCGCCGGAAGCCGCCGAAGTGGCAGGCCATCAGCCGCAGCTTCGGGAAGTTGCGCACCACGTCGGCGAGCATCTGCGGGGTGGAGTTGTCGTTGGCCGAGCCCTCCCCGCCGAAGCCCACGTGGGTGATGACCGCGATGTCGGAGCCGAAGGCGTCGAACAGGTCCCACAGCCGCCGGTCGTCCAGGGAGAACCGCTGGTACAGCGGGTGCAGCTTCACGCCCTTGATGCCGTGGCGCTGCAGGATCTCCATGTTCTCCTCGACCGACAGGTCGAGGTGGACGGTGCCGAACGGGGTGAGCCAGTCGCTGCGCTGGGAGGAGATGAACTCGTTGGCGCGGTCGACGTGGCGGGCGTGGTCGGCGATGCCGAAGGCGACGCAGTGGTCGATCCCGGCGGCCGCCATGGAGCGCTTCAGCCCGGGGACGGTGCCGTCGTACAGCGCCTCCATGCCGGGAACGCGTCCGGCCAGGGCCTTGGCCGCGATCTTCTCCGGCCAGACATGGGTGTGTGCGTCGATGATCATGGTTGCCTCACAGTTTCCCGGACTCGCCGCCGTCGATGACGAAGACCGATCCGGTGATGAAGTCGGAGCCGGGTGCGGCCAGCAGGCAGGCCAGCGGCACCAGTTCGGAGACGTCCCCCATGCGCTTGGCGGGGATGCGGCGCACCCTGCGGTGCAGCAGGTCGGGCGACTCCAGCACCGCGCTCTGCGCGTCGGTGGCGAACGCGCCGGGGGCGATGCAGTTGACCTGGATGTTGTGGCGGGCCCACTCCGCGGCCAGCGACTCGGTGAACCGCACCACCGCGCCCTTGGAGGTGGCGTAGCCGACCAGGCCGGGCTTGCCGCGCACGCCGGTGGTCGAGGCGATGTTGATGATCTTGCCGCCGCCCTGGGCGATGAAGTGGCGTCCGGCGGCCTGGGCCAGCGTCATCGGGGCGATGACGTTGACCTCCAGGGTGCTGCGCCACTGTGCGACGGGTTCGGTGGCGAAGTCGGCGGCCGGGGCCACGCCGGCGTTGTTGACCAGGATGTCGATCCGGCCGTGCCGCTCGACGACGAGGTCGACCAGGCCGTTCAGCGACTCCTCGTCGCGCAGGTCGACGGTGGCGGTGGAGATGCGCTCCGGGTCCTTGGCCTCCAGTTCGCGCAGCTGGTCGGTGGAGCGGGCCGCGCCGACCACCAGCGCGCCGCGTTCGGCGTAGCCGCGGGCGATCGCGGCCCCGATGCCGCGGCTGGCACCGGTGACGAGCGCGACCTTGCCTTCGAGTTCTCCCGCCATCAGGCCCACCCCCCCGCGGGGCGCGGAGTCGGGGGTGTGGGGTAGGGGTGGATCAGGGGTCGGTCCAACACCGGTGACTCTCCTACTCGTGGTTGACTGCTGCGGTACCTCTGCCGTCGGCTGGGTGGGCGCCTCACCGCAGTACGCCCGGCGGGAGCCGCACCGGCCCGCTGCCTCCGGAAGCCACACTTAATTATTATAATGATTATGACGCCGTGGCGCCAGAGGGGGCGGGGTGGTCGGCGGGATTGAATGTGACCGCTCGAACATTAATCATGAATATGATTATATGGTAAGCGTGGGAGGTGTCATGGCAGAGGAAGACGTGCTCGTCGAGCGGCGAGGACAGGTCGCCTGGATTCGACTGAACCGTCCGGAACGATTCAACGCCTTTGACGGACCGATGGCACGGTCCGTGGTCGCAGCGATCGAGGACTGCGTCGACAGCGGTGTGATCGTGATCACGGGTGAGGGGAGGGGATTCTGCGCGGGCGGCTACCTGGCCACCATGGACGACCCCGACCCGCGTGAGGTGCGCGCCATGTACGAGGGCTCGCTCGCCCTCCTCGACGCGATCCGCACCTCTCCGCGCCCGGTCATCGCCGCCGTCAACGGCGCGGCGGCCGGCGGCGGCAACGAACTGGTCATCGCCTGCGACCTGGCCGTCGCCTCGTCGAAGGCCACCTTCGGCCAGACCGGACCCCGGGTCGGCAGCGCCCCCGTCCTCGGCGGCACCAACATCATGCCGATCCAGATCGGGGAGAAGCGCGCCAAGGAGCTGTCCTTCCTCTGCCGCCGCTACACCGCGGCCCAGGCCCTGGAGATGGGACTGGTCAACGCGGTCGTGGAACCCGAGGAGCTGGAGTCCACCGTCGAGGAGTGGGCGGCCGAACTCCTCGCGCTCAGCCCCCGCTACCTGGAGATCGCCAAGATCAGCTCCAACCTGTGGTGGAACAGCGCCCGCGACTCCTTCCGCTCCGGCATCGGCATGCTCGCCCAGGCCATCGCCAGCCACGACATGCTCGAAGGCGCCCGGGCCTTCGCCGAGAAGCGGCCTCCCCGTTTCGCTCCCCTCTTCACCAGCCCCGAGGAGAACTGATGCGCACCTACAAGGATCTCCGCCCCGCCTTCCCCGACCGCGAGGACTGGGCCCTGCCCACGGTGCTGCGCCGCCGTGTCGAGCTGGCCCCCGACGCGATCTACCTGGACGCCCCGGAGGAGGGCCGGCGCTGGACCTACGCCGAGACGCTGGCCACCGCCGAGAACGTCGGCCGCTCGCTGCTCGCCGAGGGCTCCCCCGGCGACCGGGTGCTCATCATGGCCCGCAACTCCTCGGCGTTCATCTTCACCTGGCTGGGCAGCGCCATGGCGGGCATGGTCGAGGTCCCCATCAACACCGCCTACAAGGGCGACTTCCTCACCCACCAGGTGCGCGTCTCGCGGCCCCGCTGGGCGGTCATCGACGCCGAGCTCGCCGAGCGCTTCACCGAGGTGGCCTCCGAGTGCGTCGACATCGAGCGCTTCTGGGTCATCGACAACGGCGACGTCGACGCGGCGATCGCCGCGCTGCGCGAGGCCGGGTGGCGGGCCGACCGCTGGGAGGAGCTGACCACCGAGCGCGAGGGCGAACTGCCCGAGGTCTCGCCGCGCTCCCTGGCCTCCATCTTCTTCACCTCCGGCACCACCGGCCCGTCCAAGGGCGTTGCGATGCCGCACGCGCAGATGTTCTTCTTCTCCGCGGAGACCGCCTGCCTGACCCGGCTCACCGACCGCGACGCGGCCATGGCGGTCACCCCGCTGTTCCACGGCAACGCCCAGTTCATGTCGGCCTACCCGGCGCTGCTCAGCGGCGCCCGGTTCGTGCTGCGCAGCCGGTTCAGCGCCAGCCGGTGGATCGACCAGATCCGCGAGTCGCAGGTCACGGTCACCAACTTCATCGGCGTGATGATGGACTTCGTCTACAAGCAGCCGCGCCGCCCCGACGACGCCGACAACCCGCTGCGCTGCATCTTCGCCGCCCCCACCGCCTCCTCCATCCTGGAGGACTTCAAGAAGCGCTTCGGCATCGAGGCCTTCGTCGAGGTCTTCGGCCTCACCGAGACCTCCGCGCCGATCCTGTCGCCCTACGGCGAGGACCGCCCCGCGGGCGCGGCCGGACTCGCCGCCGACGACTGGTTCGACGTGCGCCTGGTCGACCCCGAGACCGACGAGGAGGTCCCCGTCGGCGAGGTCGGCGAGCTGGTCGTGCGCCCCAAGGTCCCGTGGATCACCAGCATGGGCTACTACGGGATGCCGGAGAAGACCGCCGAGGCCTGGCGCAACCTGTGGTTCCACACCGGCGACGCGCTGCGCCGCGACGCCGACGGCTGGTACTACTTCGTCGACCGCTACAAGGACGCGCTGCGCCGCCGCGGCGAGAACATCAGCTCCTACGAGGTCGAGCAGGCCATCCTCGGCTACGACGCGGTGGTGGAGTGCGCGGTCATCGCGGTGCCCGCCGAGGTTGACGCGGGCGAGGACGAGGTCATGGCGTGCGTGGTCGTGCGCGAGCCGATCTCCCCCGAGGACCTGTGGAAGTGGTGCGACTCCCGACTCCCGGCCTTCGCCGTCCCGCGCTTCCTGCGCTTCGTGGAGACGCTGCCCAAGACCCCCTCGGAGAAGGTGCAGAAGGCCGTGCTGCGGGAGGAGGGCATCACCGCCGACACCCACGACCGGCTGGCCGGTCAGCAGCGCTGAGCCGGCGGGGCCGGCCGCCGCAGAGCCGGCCGGCCCCGCGTCGGGGCGGCGTCCGGAGCCGCTGAGCGGACGCCGCCCCGCCTCCTGTTCGGGGCCGCCCGGACCCCGGGCGGCCCCGACGCGTGAGGCGGGCGGGTGCGTCCCGGGGCCCCGGGACGCACCCGCCGGAGCAGACGAAGGCCGCGGCCCGGACCCTGGCACCAGGGTCCGGGCCGCGGCCTTTGCGCGGGACGGTCAGCGGAACGCGGGCAGCACCTCGTTCTTGAACAGTTCCAGCGTGGACAGGACCTGCTCCTGCGGGGTGTCGTACCACTGCGCCCGCAGCACGATGTAGGTCAGCCCCTGGCTCTCCAGGTCCTTGAGCGCGCGGATGGCGCCCTCGGGGTCGGTGAACAGGTAGGAGGAGTCGGCGACCTCCACCGCGGCCTGCTCCGTGCTCAGGTGGCGGTAGTTCTCGCCCTTCTCCGGCGCGTTGAACTCCGCGTACTTGCGGGTGAGCGCGCCGCGGTAGCGCAGCCCCAGTTCCCGGGCGCGTTCGGCGTCGCGGTCGAGCAGCAGTTCCCGGCGCACCACCAGTTCGGAGGGGCCGCGGCCCAGGCGTTCGCGCTCGGCCTGGTAGTGGCCCAGGACGACCTTCAGCTTCTCCGGGCTGACGTGCGGCGGGACGATCCAGGCGTCGCCGAGCCGCGCGGCGCGCTGGGCGCCCTTCTTGTGCGGGCCCGCGCCGATCCAGATCTGCGGGCCGCCCGGCTGGACCGGCTTGAGGCTGATGTGCTGGTCGCGGACGGAGTAGTGGGTCCCCTCGAAGGTGATCCGCTCGCCCGACCACAGTTGGCGGATCAGCGAGACGCTCTCCTCGAAGCGGGCCACGCGCTGGTCCATCGGGACGCCGAAGGAGTCGAACTCGTTCTCCCGGTAGCCCATGCCGAACCCGGCGATGGCGCGGCCGCCGGTGATGTGGTCGAGGGTCGCGAAGTCCTCGGCGACCTGGACCGGGTGGTGCAGGGGCAGGATGAACATGTTGGTGCCCAGGGTCATGTCGCCCGCCTCCTGGGCCAGCGCGGACAGGATCGGCACCGGCTGGAGGGTCGGCATGTTGCCGAGGTAGTGCTGCAGCACCCAGATGGACGAGATGCCCGAGTCGCGGGCGATCCGGACCTGCTCCCGCATGGCGGCGATGCGGTCGGCGGGGACCACGTCCGGGGGGAAGTCGTTCATGATGGCGAGACCGAACTTCAGCGCCATGAAGCACACCCCACTCTTTCGATGTTATTGATGATAATGAAATTAGCCTACTCGTCCCCGGGGGGCAAGGGGGTGCCTGGGGTTGAGGGGCGGTCCTTAACTATGTTAATGATTGTTTTGATAAGTGCGATACGGTTCACGACTTCCAGGACGGCACGGCATGGCTCTCGACCTCAAACCGCTGATCAACCCGGATTCGGTGGCCATCATCGGCGCCTCGCCCAACGAGGCCGGGCACGCCGGACGCTGCCTGGCCAACCTGGAGCGGACCGGCTACCCCGGCCGCATCTACCCGGTCAACCCCAAGTACGACAGCATCGGCGCGCACACCTGCTACCCCTCCGCCCGTGACCTGCCCGAGCAGGTGGACGCGGCCTACCTGCTCGTCCCCGCCCGGGCCGTGGAGAGCGCGCTGGAGGACTGCCTGGAACGCGGTATCCGCACGGTCACCATCTGCTCGGCGGGCTACGCCGAACTCGGCGAGGAGGGCGCGCAGCGCCAGCGGCGCCTGGTGGAGCGCGCCCGGGAGCGCGGGGTCCGCCTGCTCGGCCCCAACTGCATCGGCGTGCTCAACCCGGTCGACACCTACGTCGGCTGCCCCACCTTCAACATCACCTACTCCTACACGCCCGGCTCCATCGCCCTGCTCAGCCAGAGCGGCGGCATGGCCGCCGCGCTGTTCAACCGGGCGCAGGGCCGCTCCATCGGCATCCGGGCGATGGTCAGCCTCGGCAACGAGGCCGACATCCAGATGGGGGAGCTGCTCGACGCCTTCGTCGCCGACCCGCAGACCGAGGTGATCGCGGTCTACGTGGAGCAGCTGCGCGACGCCGAGCGGTTCGCCGCCGCCGCCGAACGCGCCCGCGCGGCCGGCAAGCCGATCGTGCTGCTCAAGGTCGGCGGATCGGAGGCCGGACGGCGCACCGTGCTGGGCCACACCGGGGCCATGGCCGGGGAGCAGGCGGTCTTCTCCAGCATGATGCACCACCTGGGCGTGGTGGAGGTCGCCACGGTCGACGAACTGCTCAACACCGCCTACGCGCTGAGCCGCCTGCCGCTGCCCGCCGGCCCCCGCCTCGGCGCGCTGAGCCCCTCCGGCGGCGAGTGCGGCTACATCGCCGACCGCGCCAGCGCCCACGGCCTGGACATGCCCCTGCCCACCCGGCAGACCCTCGACGAGCTGAGCGAGCGGCTGAAGCTGGCGCTGCCCGGCAACCCGCTGGACACCACCGGGCAGGTCATCGGCGACGGCGACCTGCTCAGCGAGGTCATGCGGATCTTCACCGCCGACCCGAACCTGGACATGGTCAACCTGGGCATCCCCACCTGGGGACCCTACGACTCCGACGCGCTGCTGCCGCGCATCATCGAGGCGGTCAAGGCCTGCGACAAGCCCGCGGTGATCTCCGCCTGGACCGCCCGCGACCTCACCGAACGGGCCGAGGAGCTGCTGCGCGAGTCCGGGGTGTGCTGGTTCGCCAGCTCCGACGACGCCATGGCCGCGCTGGCCAACGTGTGGCGCTACGCCGAACTCGTCCGCCGCACGCCCTCCGCCGAGACCCCCGCCCCCGTCGCCCTGCCCCGGCCCGAGGTCGACGAACTCAACGAGCACGCCGCCAAACGGCTGCTCGCCGAGGGCGGAGTGCCCGTCGTCGCCGAGACCCTCGCCGCCGACACCGACGCCGCGCTGCGCGCCGCCCGCGAGATCGACGGTCCGCTCGTGGTCAAACTGGTCGCCTCCGGCATCACCCACAAGTCCGAACTGGGCCTGGTGCGGCTGCTCGACAGCGCGGAGGAGGCCGAGGCCGTGCTCGCCGACCTGGCCCGCACCGCGGAGAAGGAGAACCTCTCCGTCGAGGGCTACCTGGTCGCCGAACGGCTGTCGGGCACCGAGATCATCCTCGGCGCGGTCCGCGACGACACCTTCGGCCCGGTGCTCATGGTGGGCGCGGGCGGCATCCTCGCCGAGCACTTCGCCGACCGGGTCTTCCTGCCCTGCCCCGCCGCCCCCGAACAGGTGCGCGCCGCGATCGAGCGGCTGGCCGTCCACCCCGTGCTCGCGGGCGCCCGCGGCCGCCACCACGACGTGGACGCGCTGGTGGACGCCGCGGTCGCGCTCTCCCGGGTCTTCGCCGGAAGCCCGTGGATGACCGAGGTCGACCTCAACCCGGTCATCGTCGGCCTCCGCGGACAGGGCGCGGCGGCGGTGGACGCCGTCATCGGCCTGGCCCCCCGCGCCTGACCTCCCCGAATCCGCCGAGGAAGTCGACCGCACCACAGGACTGCCGAGGCACGCCGCCCCCGCTCTACACCGAGCGGGGGCGTCCGCGCAGAGCACACCCGCAACCACGAACGAGGAAGCACGATGCGGAGTACGCAGAACCAGCAGGAGCAGAGCGTGTCGGCCACGGACGGCGCGGCGTTCCCCCACCTGTTCAGTCCAGTCCAGATCGGGCCGATGCGGCTGCGCAACCGCGTGATGGCCCCGCCGCACTCCTCCGCGATCGGCAACCTGTGGGGCACCGAGGAGGAGGCCGAGCGCACCTTCGCCTACTGGCGCTCACGGGTCAGCGACGGCGGCCCCGCCTGGGTCGGAGGCGTGACCGGGCGGGTCCGCAACAAGCTGATCCCCGGGTTCGAGCCGCACGGCTACGGCGCGGAGACCGTCGGCTACTTCCGCCTGCCCTTCTACGTGGAGCGCATCGGGCGCTTCGTCGAGGAGATGCACTCCGCCGGAGCGGTGGTCACCACCCAGCTGACCCTGCTCGGCGGCGTGCCGCACGCCCCCTCGACCCGGCGCAGCTCCACGCTGTACAACCACCGTCCGCACGTGCTGCACGTCGACGAGATCGCCGAGTTCGTGGAGGAGTACCGGTTCTCCGCCCGCCAGGCCCGCAAGGCCGGGCTCGACGGCATCGAGCTGCACCTCAACCACGACGACATGCTGGAGTGGTTCCTGTCGCCGCTGACCAACCAGCGCGACGACGCCTACGGCGGCTCCCTGGAGAACCGGGCGCGCTTCGCGGTCGAGGTGCTCACCGCCGTCCGCGAGGAGATCGGCTCCGACATGGCGCTGGGCGTCCGCTTCAACCTGCGGGAGGAGGAGCCCGGCGGCTACACCGCCGCCGACGGCATCGAGATCGCCCAGTACCTGGAGTCCACCGGCCTGCTGGACTTCCTGCACGCCGTCATCGGCAGCCCGTGGGGCGACCCCAGCTACATCCAGCCCTACTTCTACGAACCCGCGCAGTGGGCCGACCTCGCCGGGGAGCTGCGGCGGGCGGTGTCGCTGCCGGTCGTCCACACGGGCCGGATCAACGACGTCCGGGTCGCCGAGCGGGTGCTCGCCGAGGGCAACGCCGACGTGGTGGGCATGGCCCGGGCGTTCATCGCCGACGGCGACCTGCTGAGCAAGGCGCGCGAGGGCCGCGTCGACGACATCCGGCCGTGCGTCGGCGGCAACGAGTGCATCACCCGCCGCTACGTGGACCGGCTGCCGTTCGGCTGCGCGGTCAACCCGCACACCAGCCACGAGATCGAGGGGCCGTGGCGGCGCGCGGCCAACCCCCGCCGGGTGCTGGTGGTGGGCGGCGGTCCCGCCGGCATGGAGCTGGCGGCCCTCACCGCCGAGAGCGGCCACACCGTGGAGCTGTGGGAGGCTGCCGACCGGCTGGGCGGGCAGTTGCGCGCGGTGGTCAACGCGCCGTTCCAGCAGCAGATGGCCCGCTACCTGGAGTGGCAGGAGCGCCGCCTGGCGACGGCGGGGGTGCGGGTCCGCCTCGGCGAGCGCGCCACCGCCGACAGCGTGCTCGCCGCCGACTTCGACGTGGTCGCGGTCGCCACGGGCGCCACCCCCCGGCGTCCCGCCGAGATCGAGGGGGTCGACCAGGACCACTTCGTCTACGACATCCGCGACGTGCTGCTCGGGAACGTGGCGGTCGGCCAGGAGGTCCTGGTGGTCGCCCAGGACGACCACCTGCCGCCGCTGATGGTCGCCGACCACCTCAGCGAACGCGGACACGACGTGACGATCGTCTACCCCACGGCCGGCCCCGCCCCGATGCTCGGCCGCTACATCCTGGGCGGCATGCTGGCGCGGCTGTCCGCCCGGGGCGTGGTGTTCCGCTTCATGGAGGACGTCATCGGCATCGAGGAGGAGCGCATCCGGCTGCGCCACACCTACTCCCACCAGGAGAGCGAGCTGGGCGCCTTCGACTCGGTGGTGCTGGCCTGCGGCGGCGACTCCGACTCGGCGCTCCACGACGAGCTGCGCGGGCGCGTACCGGACCTGCACATCCTCGGCGACGCCTTCGCCCCCACCCGCCTGGTGGCGGTCACCCGCCAGGCCTACGCGCTGGCCAAGGAGCTGCAGAAGTAGCGTCCGGTCCCGGATCGACCGGCGGACCCAGCGGACCGGAACACCACCGGGCGCGGGTCCGCCGTTTCGTTACGGAAAGTCGGTGAGACAGGTCACTTGATCGGTTGACATTGCTGATAATTATCTGAATCATAAGCGGAGTTTGGTGTGAGCCGGCTCACTTCCCTCCGCACAGTCGGGAGGCCGAGCCCCGGCCCGTGCCACCGGTGAACGCCACCGTCCCGCCGCACCGCGGCGGTGGACTCCCCCCGACCAGAAGGACGAAACGATGGGTATCGCCCGCAGTGGCGGAGCTGTCCGCGCCCTCGCCCTGACCGCCACCCTGGCCCTCGCGCTCAGCGCCTGCGGCCGGTCCGCGTCCGACACCCCCGAGCAGAACGCGGACGGCCTCACCACGGTGAAAGTGGGCCTGGCCGCCCCCACGTTCAACACGGCCCTGATCAACCTGGTGATCGACGAGGACCTGGACGCCGAGCACGGCCTCGACATGCAGCCCACCAGGAGCGGCGCGGGCAGCACCAACCAGATCGCGGCGCTGCGCGCCGGCGAGTACGACTTCGCCGGGGTCGGCACCGCCACCGCGGCCGACGCCGTCGCCGAGGGCGCGGAACTGGTCGTCGTCGCCGGAACCGGAGGACTCATCAACAACGTGGTCCTCAACTCCGAGGTCGCCGAGGGACTCGACGTCTCTGCCGACGCCCCGGTGGAGGAGCGGATCAAGGCCCTGCGCGGCCTGACGATCGCCACCAGCCCGCCCGGCTCCTCCAGCAACCTCACCCTGCGCCACCTGGTCAGGGAGCAGGGCCTCGACCCCGACAAGGACCTCAACATCGTCCCGGTCAACGACACCTCCGCCCTGGTCTCCGGCATCCGCCAGGGCCAGTTCGACGGCAGCTTCTTCGGCGTCGGCATCGCCGACGCCAACATCGCCGACGGGTCCGGAACACTGTGGATCTCGCTGCCGCGCGGCGACATCGAGGAGTTCGACGACCTGATCGGCGTCTGCATCGTCAGCACCCGGGAGTTCGTGGACAACAACCCCGAGGTGATCGAGGCCTTCCACGCCGCACTCGCCGACGCCCAGGAGTTCGTCGCCTCCGACCCCGAGGCGGCCGGGGAGGCCCTGCACGCCAACTCCTTCGCCGACCTGGACGCCGACGTCTTCGCCACCTCCTGGGAGCAGGCGCGGACCGGATACCCCGAGGGCGCGCTGTTCACCCGCGAGAACTGGGACACCTACGTGGAGCTCTTCGGAGAGGCCACGGACAAGGACCTGACGAGCATCGACTACGAGGACTTCGTCGCCGAGCCCGCCCGCGGCGAGTCCTGAGGCCCGGACCGTGCGAAGCTCCATCGAGGAAGCCCCCATGCACCACCAGGACACCGGCCGCCCACCGGGGCGGACCATCTTCGAGACCCGGGGCATGGCCGTGGGATTCGGCGACCGGCCCGACGTCCTCGCCGGCGTGGACCTGCGCGTCGGCGCGGGAGAGTTCGTGGCCCTGCTCGGCCCCAGCGGCTGCGGCAAGTCCACCATCCTCAACACGGCGGCGGGCCTGCTGCGCCCGCGCCGCGGCGAGGTGCTCTTCGACGGACGCCCCGTCACCGGGGTGAACACCTCCGTCGGGTACATGACGCAGGACGACACCCTGCTGCCGTGGCGGACGGTCGCCGCCAACGTCGCGCTGCCGCTGCGGATGCGCCGGTTCCCCAAGCAGCGCATCCAGGAAGAGGTCGCACGCTACCTCGCCTTCCTGGACCTGGAGCACGCGGCCGGACTGTACCCCGCCCAGCTCAGCGGCGGCATGCGGCGCCGGGCGCTGCTCGCGCGCAGCATGATCTACGACCCGGCGCTGCTGCTCATGGACGAGCCGTTCGCCGCGCTGGACGCGCAGATGCGCCAGCAACTCCACGCCGACCTGCGCCGGGCCGTCCGCAGCACGGAGCAGACGGTCCTGTTCGTCACCCACGACCTCACCGAGGCCGCGGTGCTGGCCGACCGGGTCCTCGTCATCGGCGGCGGACCGCCCGGGGGAGTGGTGGCCGAGTTCACCATGCCCTTCGGCGCGGAACGGGACCCCGCGACGCTGCCCTACGAGGACGGCTTCGCCCAGGTCCAGCAGGAGTTGCAGGAGGCGCTGACCAAGGCGCGGGTCCCGGCGGCGAAGGAAGAGGGGTGAGGTCGGTGAGCACCGTGGTCACCGAACGGGAGACGGCCGCCGAGCAGGCCCCCGAGGCGGCGAAGCCGGGCCGCGCCCGCACCCGGATCCGGTGGAGGATCCACCTGGTGCAGGTGGGACTCATCGTCGCGATCCTGGCAGCCTGGGAGCTGAGCGCCGGACGGCTGGTCGACGACCTGCTCACCAGCCGCCCCTCCGAGATCTTCCCGACCTTCTGGTCCTGGATCGTCTCCGGCGAGCTGCTCTACCACGCCTCCAGCACCTTCAAGGACGCCTTCCTCGGACTCCTCAGCGGAGGGGCGGCCGGGCTGGTCGTGGGCTGCGTGCTCGGCCAGTCGAAACGGCTGGCGCAGGTGTTCGAACCGTTCATCACCGCGTTCTACACCATGCCCAAGCACGCGCTGATCCCCCTGTTCATCATGTGGGTCGGGATCGGCTCGGAGCTGCGGGTGCTCACCGCCGCGGCGATCGTGTTCTTCCTGGTCTTCTACAACACCTTCTTCGGCATCCGCGACGTCAGCCAGAACCTGGTCGACTCGGTCCGGGTGATGGGCGGAACCCCGCTCGACGTGCTCTTCCGGGTGATGCTGCCGTCCGCGCTGATCTGGGTGTTCGCCGCGTTGAAGCTGGCCGTCCCGCAGGCGATCGTCGGCGTGGTGGTCGCCGAGATGCTGGCGGGAGACCGCGGCCTGGGCTTCCTGGTGTCGATGAACGCGGGCACGTTCAACAGCGACGGCACGTTCGCCGCGATCCTGGCGCTGCTCATCGTCGGCTTCCTCGTGGACCGGCTGATGAACCTGGTCACCCGCCGGGCGCTGCTGTGGAAGAACAGCGACAGGGCGGTCTGAGACCCGGCGGCGCAGCGGCGGACCGTCCCCGCCCGCGCCTGCC
>Ga0079224_100010433_pt1 | contig 12751 bp, 14 predicted proteins | sample Stecom2015_FD_80414 | JGI IMG/M metagenome (GOLD analysis project Ga0079224, IMG submission 80414) | Agricultural soil microbial communities from Utah to study Nitrogen management - Steer compost 2015 | ecosystem: Environmental > Terrestrial > Soil > Agricultural land | place: USA: Utah...
ATCGTTGCTGCTGCCAAGTTGGCATATTCGGCAACGAGGGATGAATCGAGCGTCCAATAGTAAATTTGCATTGGGAGTGCTGTAAACGTATCAAAGAACCCGTTTGGAAAAGGAATCAGCAATGCAGGGATTCCAAGCACCGTGAGCGGAGCCGTTTCCCCAATGGCCCGGGATAGCGACAAAATCGACCCGGTTAAAATACTTGGCAATGCCGCCGGCAAAATAACCCGCTGAATCGTCTGCCATTTTGTTGCTCCCATTCCGTAAGATGCTTCCGCCAAATGGCTCGGGACCGCCCGAATCGCTTCCTGGGCCGCAACGATCAAAATCGGCAATACAAGAAGGGATAAGGTGAGTCCCCCGGCTAAAACAACATTCCCCAAATCCATTAAGCGGACGAAAACGGTAAGACCTAACAAACCGTATACGATGGAAGGGACACCTGCCAAATTGGATATATTCGTTTGAATAAAGGCTTGAAACTTCCCTTTTTTAGCATACAACTCCAGATATATAGCCGTTCCGACACCGACGATCATCGTGACCGGAATTACGACAATCATGACCCATAACGTACCTAGTATTGCTCCCATAATTCCCGCCCGTTCCGGATCTGTCGATAATCTGCCGGTGAGAAAATCCATGTCAATCCAGCCAAATCCTTGGGTTACGACACGTATAATTAAGATGGCGAGGACAAATAAACCAAATAGTGCCGACAGGAAAAAGACGGATTGAAGGACAGAATTTTTCCGAATTCGGTTGTTCATTCTTTTTGTGTATTGTTGCTGGTCAAGCTTTGATAACATTAGTATTCCTCCCTAAATTTGCGAGAGACGTAGCGGGCAAGCAGATTCATCAGCAATGTAAAGACAAACAAGGTCAAAGCCACTGCATATAAGCTGTAATAAATGGTGGAACCGGCAGCTGCCTCTCCGCCGGAAACTTCCACGATATAGGCGGTCATCGTTTGCATCGATTGGGTAATGTCAAAGGTAAAATTTTTCGAGCTGCCGCTGGCGATAGTAACGATCATCGTTTCGCCAATTGCCCGGGAGATTCCAAGAACAAAGGAGGCAATAATCCCGGAAAAAGCGGCTGGAATGACAACTTTAAAAGTCGTCTCCAGTTTTGTTGCACCCATCGCTAACGATCCTTCCCGCATCGCATTCGGCACGGAGTTCATCGCATCTTCCGAAAGGGAAGCGATCATCGGAATAATCATAACCCCCATGACAATTCCCGGACTCAAAATATTCGTTGCTTCCACTTCCGGCCAAACAGAACGAATAAGCGGCGTCACAAAGGTAAAAGCGAAAAATCCGTACACGATGGTCGGGATTCCGGCAAGAACTTCCAATAACGGCTTTAAAACTCTCCTTACTTTGTCAGAGGCATACTCACTTAAATAAATAGCCGACATTAAGCCGATCGGGCCGGCAATCAGCATGGCAATAATGGTGGAAATAATTGTTCCGTTTATTAATGGCAATACTCCAAACTTTGGGTTTTGACTTAACGGCTTCAGTTCGGTCGTTGTAAAAAATTCCCAAATCGGAACTCTTTTAAAGAATTCAATTGCTTCCGTCAGCAGCGTATATAAAATTCCCAGCGTCGTCAAAATGGTGATGGATGCTAAAATAAACAATATGGCTGGAATGATTTTTTCCATTATATTCGCCATCGATTTTTTATTTTTGTTTTCAGCAATCATTTCGTTTATACGAAGACGATTCCCCGTCTGCATTTCCTTTTTTAAAGCCATTTCTTGGCGCTCTCCTTCCAGGTGCAAGAAGTCAATAAGATGAGAGCACTGCTGCCCTCATCTTTATTGACCCTCAGTTTAAGCCAATTTCTTATTGTAATGCTTCGATTGCTTCAACTTGTGCTTGAGCTTCTTCATCAGGGATTGGCGCAAATCCAGTTTCCCCAGCAAAGTCATTGGCACTTTCAGCAATGTACAATGCATAGTCATAAACTTGAGCTTTTTCTTTTGCATTGTTAACGTTCAAGTAAGTGAATACCGGACGAGTATAGTTTGCATATGGTCCTTCTTCGCCAATCGTATCTAAGGATGGTTCAACCGGGCCTTCGCCAAAGTCGATTCCTACTGCTTTTACTTTATCTTTGTTGCTGTCGTAGTATCCAAATCCGAAGAAGCCGATCGCATTTACATCCTCAGAAACTAATGTAACTAAAGTGGAATATTCTTGCTGCAGGTTAATATCACCTACTAAATCTTGTTCTTCTAAGATGTTTTCGTAGAAGAATTCATACGTTCCATGGTTTTCGTTTGGTCCATATGTTTGAATTTTTTCATCTGGCCATTCTGAATTAATTTCCGACCATTTCGTAACATTGCCAAGGAAAATGTCGTTTACTTGTTCTGCTGTAAGCTCGGTAGCCCAGTCGTTTTCCGGGTTAACGACGATCGTTAAACCGTCTAATGCTACTTTAATTTCCATTACTTCAATGCCAAGTTCATCAGCTTTTGCTTTTTCTTCATCTTTAATTGGACGGGATGCATCGTTAAAATCAGTTCCATCTTCAGCAAGGAATTTTTCAAAACCGGCTGATGTGCCAGCACGGCTTACTTCTACCGATACGTTTGGCTGTTCGTTAATCATATATTCTTCAGCTAATCTGGACATTAACGGATAAACCGTACCAGATCCGTCAATAACAACATTGCCTTCTAATTCTTCTGAAGCTCCATCTGCAGATGTATCTTCACTTTCCGTATTATCTGCTGCTTCTTCTCCGCCACAAGCTGCAAGTGCGACAGCTAGTACAGCGACGAATAGAAACATAAGTAATTTTTTGAGATTCATAAAAGATTGTCCTCCCCATCAAATGGTTTATTTTTCAAGAGAATTAACTCTCAATTGCTAGTATAATAGGTCGATGTAAAGGGCGTTTGAAGGGAATGTAAAGGTTTTGTAAAATCATTTCTCTTAAATAAATCTTCCCTGACTCACTTTTTCATGGATATTGTTTATATAAAAATACCCCAGCAAAGCAAATGGGAAATTTGCCTGCCAGGGTATTTTATGTGCTCTTTTCGTCTTGGCTTTTGCGAATTGCCTCTCCCAATTCGTCTTCAATAGAGGAGTCAGCCATTTTCACGCCGCTCCGATAAGCTGCCCTCGTTACAAGATGTCCGGAAACCGGAGACGTCATAAAGACGAAAATGATTCCAAGTAAAAGCCGGATACTAAAGTAATTCTCAGAAACCCAAAAGTAAATAAAGACTCCGGATAAAGTTAACAACACGGCTAATGTAGCTGCTTTCGTTCCGGCATGGGCCCGGTTGTAAATGTCCGGGAAGCGAATCAGTCCAATCGCACTGATTACCGCGATGACCGAACCGATGAAGATGAGCAGGACGGCTATGAAGTCAATCATTTCGTTTACGTTCAATAATAACGCCCCTCTCGATAAATTTGGAGAAGGAAATCGTGCCGATAAAAGCGAGAATCCCTAAAATCAGGATAACATCCAGGAAAGCCTTTGTATCCAGGAGGATGGAGATTATCGCAATTCCCGAAATGAGGTTGACGTTAACAATATCTAAGGCAAATACCCGATCCGGCAAACTCGGTCCAGCTGCGATTCGATAGAGTGCAATCAAAATAGCTACACCGTACAATGTAATTGCCGAATACAACAACATTTCAATCATCTCGTTACCTCCATAATCATTCGCTCAAACTTTTCCAAAAAGCGAATTAATTGATCCTTCGATTCGTATACATCCATCCCATGAACATAAAAGGCATTCCCTTCCGGGGTTACCTCCACAACGACGGAGCCGGGGGTTAGCGTCAAAAGCATGGCAAGGATTGTCACTTCCCAATCCCCCCGCAAATTCGTTTCGTAGTAGAATATCCCGGGTTTAATTGTTATCTTCGGACGGAGGATATGTTTTAATACGAAAATCCCCGATACAAATAATTCATAAATAAACAGTAAAATTAATTTAATTGCTGCAATAACCCTGCTCAAATAAAAACGGTCGCCAAAGAACCGGTGCAGCATATATAAAATACCGATGCCAACAATATATCCGGTGGCAAAGGTCGTCAAATAAAACTGGTCTTCATCTTGGAAGAGCACCCACAAAAGGGCGATAAAGATGTTCGTTAAAAACTGGGCAGGCATGGTCCTTACCTCCTCTTATGAATATTAATCCTTATACAATACGGCATCGATATAATTTTGCGGATTAATAAGCGTTTCCGCTGCATCCTTAACATACGGCGCAAGGGATTCAGCCCCTAGTCCTAAAGCAATGGTTGCTGCTGTAAGGAGGGCACAAGGAATAACCCACCCTTTTTTCATTGGCATTTCATCCTCGGTGCTGATGATTGTCTCGCCCCAAAAACATTGAAGGAAAATGCGCAGCAAAGAATATAGGACGAAAATACTCGATATAAAGGCGAGGGCAAGCAGGATATAGGAACCTGCATCAATGGCACCTTGTCCGACTAATACTTTTCCGATAAATCCGCTAAATGGAGGAATACCTGCCAGTGACAACATGACGACAAAAAACATCCAGCCGAGCATCGGATAGTTGCGGATCAGTCCGCTCATATCATTCATCTTCGCCGTACCTGTCACTGCGATCATCGTACCGGCAATTAAAAACAGCAGCGGCTTCACAATCATATCGTGGACGAGATAATAAATGGAACCTTCCAGCGCTTCTAATGTACCTGCGCTTAATCCTACTAAAATAAATCCGACAGCGATGACGACGTTATAGGTTACAATTAAGCGAATATCCCGGTAGGCAACGGCGCCAATGCTCCCTCCGATTAACGTTAATCCCGCCATAATGCCAATTAAAGCATGGGTAATTTCCGGTTCATGGTAAAAGAATAAAGTGAACACGCGGACACATGCATAAATGCCGACCTTCGTCAGCAGGCCCCCAAACAAGGCGGCAATGGCCGTCGGCGCAACGCTGTAGGAACGGGGCAGCCAAAAATAAAGCAATAGCCCTGCTTTTAGTCCAAACACCGTTAAAAACACCATACTGATGACGGTTAACAGCGGAGTTTGGCCCGATGCTGCAATCCGTTCCGAAAGGTGGGCCATGTTCAGCGTACCGATGGTGCCGTACAAATAGGCAATGGCAACAAGGAAAAACCAGGAAGATACGACGTTAATAATGACATACTTCATCGATTCCTTTAATTGGTTCTTTTTGCCGCCAAAGGCTATCAGGACATAGGAGGCAAGGAGCATCACTTCAAAACATACGTATAAATTGAACAAGTCTCCCGTTAAGAAAGATCCGTTTACGCCGGCAACTAAAAAGTTGACAAAGGAATAGAAATAGGTCTGTTCATAATTTTTTTCCGCAGATGAAAAGGCATAGATAAAACAAACGGCGGCAACAATACTTGTCGTCAAAACGAGTATGACAGAAAAGGAATCGGCGACAAACAAAATGCCAAAAGGCGGCTCCCATCCGCCAAAGTCTATCCGCATTATCCCTTCCCTCTGGATGAGAGACAGAAGGTATAAAGCAATACAAGCATTCACAACCATGACAAAGAAGCTTGTCCACCGCTGCACGTGCCTATTGTTCCGGAAAAAAATAAGAATAATACCAGCCAATACAGGGATGGCCATTGGAAAGACTATTATGTTATTCATCGTTTATACCCCGCCATTCATATAAATTGTCCGTCCCTGTTTCCTGAAAGGTCCGATAAGCGATTACGAGCAGCAATGCGGTGACCGCAAAACTGATGACAATCGAGGTTAATATTAACGCTTGCGGCAGGGGATCAACATAAGCCGGCCCCTCTCCGAGGATAGGAACACTTCCGCTTTTTAAGCCTTTTCCCATCGTCATAATGAGCAAATGGGCGGCATGGGACAGGATGGCCGTCCCTAAAACCACTTTTTGCACATTCCGTGAAAGGATCAAATACGTTGCAACGGCAACTAATATCCCTGTTAAGATGGTGAGCAGTGTTTCCATCGGTTACACATCCTCTGCTATGCTTAAAATAATCGTCACGACAACCCCTACTACCGCCAGGGCAACCCCAGCTTCAAAAATCGTAACGGTAGTCAATTCGGTCTCGCCAAAAAAGGGCAATTCTACATAACCGAATACTTGATTTAAGAAGGGCTCTCCGAACATCACCCCGCCGAAGCCGGTGGCAACGGAAATAAACGCCCCAAGGGCTGCCACCAATTTAAAGTCTATAGGAACGGCCTTCCGTACCGTTTCCATATCAACAGCAATAAAAAGGAGAACGAAGGCGGACGCCAATACTAGGCCGCCGATAAAGCCTCCGCCAGGGGCATGGTGGCCCGCCAGAAACAAATAGACGGCAAGCGTCAATATAATAATTATGACAATCCTTGAAACGGTCCGCAAAATAACATTATTCGTCCTCAAGGGTAGTATCCCCCTTTCTAGCTTTTACCTTAATCAAGGTATATACACCGATACCAGCTATGAGGAGCACGACCACTTCCAGCATCGTATCAAAGGCACGGAAATCACCTAAAATCGTATTGACAATGTTTTTCCCGCCGGCAAGTTCATAAGAGTTTTCAAAATAGCTGGATATGCTGGAGAACAGTTTGCCGTTTTGCACCGCAAGCGCAATAATCGTAAAAATGACGCCAACACCAATCGAGACAGCCAAATTAACCTTGTCAGACCAGCTGCGGGTATCTTCCTTTTTCCATTCCGGCAAGAAATAATAGGCAACAAGAAACAGCACCGTCGTTACCGTTTCTACGACCGTTTGCGTCAACGCCAAGTCGGGAGCCCGGAATAAAACAAAGAAAATCGCGACTCCATATCCTAATACACTATTTAACAAAATGGCTGAAAGCCGGGATTTGGCAAAAAGGATGGATAGAGCTGCAATAATCATAACAATAGCAACAACCCATTCAAACTCGCTTATCGGCGCATTTTCCGCAATTTCCAGCTCATACGACTGGGTAAAGACAACCATCCCGCCGACAGCGAGAATAAAGAACAGATAAATGTATACCATGTAATCCCGGAGATAACCTGTCATGTAAAAATCGGTAATTTTCCGGGATACAACTTCCAATTGTTCGAGTATATTTCCGTATAGCGTGTTAAACGACCAATGTTCCGGGAACAGACGATAAATGTTCTTCCAGTAGCGGATAGTCATATATAATAATATGCCTCCGAGCACAACCCCAATGGTCATCATCAGTTCGGTATTAAAGCCGTGCCAGAGGGCAATGTGTACCCCGAGATTTTCCCCGGCAGCAAGGCTAGGAAAAATGCCTGCCAGCGCCGGACTTAGCAAATTCTCTCCCAGTCCATTCGGAAAGATGAAAATAAGAACTACTAGACTTCCTAAAACGATAGGAGAAAACAACATGCCGTAGGGAGCTTCATGTGCTGGATGCTCCAATTTCTCTGCCTTATAGGTGCCGAGAAACGTTTTAAAAACAAAAATCATACTATATACGAAGGTAAAAATACTGGCGACCCAGGCAACAACCGGTATCGCAGAGGACAGGCCGGCATTCCCAGCGTTCAATACGGCAGTAAAAAACATTTCTTTGCTTAAAAAGCCATTAAACGGCGGCAATCCCGCCATGGAAAAGGCACCGACAATCGCAATCGTAAAGGTAATCGGCATTAATGTTGCAAGTCCTCCGAGCCTCCGGATATCCCGGGTACCCAATTCATGGTCGACAATCCCGACGACCATAAATAAGGCTCCTTTAAACGTAGAATGGTTAACGAGATGAAATAAGGCAGCAAATGCTGCTTGGCTAAATAATACCGATTCGGCACGAAACCCGCTATTCAAGGCGAGGGAACTAATGCCAAACATGCTCATAATCATACCGAGCTGACTGACAGTAGAATAGGCGAGCAGCGCTTTTAAGTCTGTCTGGCGAACCGCCGTAAAGGAACCCCAAAAAAGGGTAATGAGGCCTACGCTTGTTACGAGCCAAAACCAAGTGTCCTCTCCCCCAAAAACCGGGGTAAACCGGGCAACTAAATAAATGCCTGCTTTCACCATCGTTGCTGAATGCAAGTAAGCACTAACCGGCGTCGGCGCTTCCATCGCGGTAGGAAGCCAAATATGAAAAGGGAATTGGGCAGATTTTGTAAAGGCACCGAGCAAAATTAAACACATCGCAGGGATAAACAACGGATTCTCCTGAAAAGATAAAACTGCGGAAATGACACCGCGAACGCTCATCGTGCCGGACATATAATAGAGCATAATAAAACCGACAAGCATGGCAATACCGCCGGTCACGGTAATAAGCAACGATTTCTGCGCGCCATCCCGGGACTGTTTCCGGTGATACCAGAAGGCAATGAGCAGGAAGGAAGAAATGCTTGTCAATTCCCAAAACACGTACAGCACCATCATGTTATCGGAAAATACGACACCGAGCATCGCACCCATAAACAGCAATAAATATGTATAAAAATGTATTAAGTTTTCTTTGCTGGATAAATAATAGATGGAATAAATGGTGACAAGGGCCCCAATGCCAGTAATAAGCAGGGCAAAAATTAAACTTAATCCGTCTAAATATGCAGTAAAGTTAATGTGGTATGTTGGGATCCATTCAACTGTATAAGCAAGAGTTTCCCCATTGGCAATGCGGGGAATATAACGTAAAAGCAAGATAAATAATGTCAGCGGTATAAGAAAGACAAACCAGCCAATATGGATTTTTGAATTTTTTTTATGAAGGAAAGGTACTAGCGCAGCGGCCAATAAGGGGATGATAATGACTAAGTTGATTGTCAGCAAAATCAGGTCCTCCATTTCAATGTATATAAAGCTATTATTTTCGATGAATTGCAATAGTAAGTGAGCGGTTCGGTTATCATGTATACTTTCCCCATTCATTGAGAGGATAATCTCCGTAATAAATACCCATACGTTTTTATTATACCGGAAGCTGTTTTTCCATGCACTTTTTCTGACTAAAATCATGCTGTAAATTGTCAAATAAGGGAATATAATGAAGTTTTTTTCGCAAAATGATGACCAGGATAGTAATATGTGTCCTTCTTTGTATCCGGTTTGTGAAATAAAACAGAAAGACTGGAAATATTAAAGGAAATCCTTTATGCTAAATAAAAGTTATCCATTAATCCTATTGCGACTTATGCAAACAACAATCCATCGTTCTTATTATTTTGGGGTTCACGAAAATTTTAGTGACATTATTTCATGTCGCTGCCGAATGATAATTACAAGAGGTGAAATTCCACATGGGGAAAATTAAAGGTCGGATGGATGAAAAAATTCTTGTCGGAGTGTACTATGGCCCTAACGGGGAAAGGCTAATCAGACGCGGCCATAAACTGGCAAAAATCATGAATTGCCCTTTATATGTCTTAACGGTAGATAAAAATCCAATAGATCAATTCGATGCGGAAAAATCCGGCTATATTGAACGATGGAAAGAACTTTGTGATGAATTGGGTGTCGATGAATTTATTATCCGGGATAATGAAAAGCGCCCATTAGTTAAAGTAATCAAAGAAATTGTCCATCAGCTGAATATTACGCAAATCATTATCGGCCAAAGCCCGCAAAACCGATGGGAAGAAATAACGAAAGGATCCTTTGTCAATACATTGTTAAGGGAGATTACCTTCGTGGATATCCACGTCGTTTCCATTGATCGTTCTCTGAAAAGTGAAGATGACACGATGTATGAAAAAGGAGTCCGCGCCTTCTTGCAAAAGGACGGGGAAGATTACCGCCTCAGCTTTACCAAATCGAAAAATAATCTGTATGAAGGAATTTTCTTTAAGGAAATCGGAACCGATTTTAATAATGGTGTCTTTAAGTTTATCAATAATGAAGGAAAGACGTGCCAAGTGCACGTGACCGAGGATATCATTACCGGGAAAATGAAAGAACCGCCAAACATAAAGCCGGCAAAAGCGGGAAAATAAAAAGTGCAGAAAATAATCTGCACTTTTTATTTTTGTTTTCTGCTTACATATTCATTTGGTATATCTCCGCCATGGGGATTCGAATTTTTGTATGGACTTTTCCTTCCATTTCTCGTCTCGCCATGGTTTTCGTTTTCTTTAAACTGGTTGTTTTTCCTTTCTTTGTTGACCATCATGACTCCCTCCTAACGAAACATTCTCTGTTAGTTTGAGGGAATCGGGAAAGAATATACATGACGATATTTAAGCCTTTTTCCTTTTTTCCTTCCTTTCATTGAAACGGACGAGCCGCTCCAGCTTCTCCAGCTCGGAAAATAATTCGATAATGCTGTTGGCAACCGGGAATAAATAAAACCACTTTTCAAATTTTGCTCCCTGCAGTTCGTTAATCAAGTTATTAATCGTCAGCTGCATGGCCGATTTTGTTTCCTTCTGTAAATCCCGATCGAGGATAATTTTATCCTCATACATGAGGAAGACATTTTCGCTGTACGTGTTGATTTCGTTAATTAATTTCTTAATGAGGTATACTTTATTCTCTGCATCTTTTTCGATCTCGATCAGGTTTTTCTCCAGCTGACGGATTAAATTATGCTGCTTTTCCAGCATTTTAATCATGTGTTTATATATAACAATATTGCGGAAAAAACTGCGGCGGTTGCGAATAAACAGACGGTTTCTTTCATCAGAGATAATTTCATAGTAATCTTTCGCCTTCGTAATTCCCTTTTCAATTTCCCGATCTTCTTCCTTTAATTTCGGCACCGTCATCGTATTATTCGGTACAACCCGCATCAGAAAATGGATTCGGTCACTCGTATCTTTAATCATGCTATATAAAATTTTCCGATGATCCGGCGGAAACACCGCTACGTTAACGACAAAAGCGGACAGCACCCCAATGACAATCAGAGACAGTCTTTCTACAATATATACAAAATCGACCCCGCTTTCGCCGGAAAGCATTAATGTAATAATCGTTAAAATCGTCAAGCTGACCGTTTTCGTTAAACCGAGTTTAATATTGATGGCAATGGAAAGAATGACGATTGCTCCGACCGCCAATGGGTGATTTCCCAGCAAAAAGGAGCCTAATAAGGCAAAGATTAAACCGACCCCATTGGATATAATTACTTCTTTAATATAAGCAAAGGAACGCATAATCGATGGCTGCATCGCTAACACGGCGGCAATGGCAGCAACAATTTCCAGCTTCAAGCCGACCAGACCGGTGATCAGCAATGTTAATGTTGCAGCAAGCCCTGTTTTCAGCATCCGCGGGCCAATATTAAATTCCATTTCGATTTACACCTTCTTAAATTAATTCTTTCCTCCATAAAAACAAATCTATTATAATGATTCCCCCTGTTAGTTGCAATTCCTTTTTCCCTTTCATCACCATCCATCTCCTACTCTAATATATACCATAATGTTATTCCGCAATCGGCATTTTATGTTTCTATAACAATTTTGCGACATTCTATGGAGTACCCCTTCCTGCCGTCTTCTTACGATATTACTTACAAAGAAAAAAATTCACAAAACCAATAGGAATAACCATACCTGTTTTCAGCCTGATTCATAAAATGTGTATTATTGGAGGTGGAATGATGAAACTGTATTTAGACCCAGGCCATGGGGGGAAGGATCCGGGAGCCCAGGGAAATGGTCTAAAAGAAAAGGATATTACACTCGATATTGCTAAGCGAATCCGGGATAAGCTCTTGAAAGATTATGAGGGAGTTCAAGTCCGCATGAGCCGCACGAAAGATACGACGAAGAGCTTAAATGAGCGGACAAAAGAAGCAAATGCCTGGGGAGCCGACTTCTATCTTTCTATACATTGCAATGCTTTTAACGGAAAGACGAGCGGGTATGAAGATTATATTTATACCGGGTTAAGCCGAAACTCCCGCACAGCAAATTATCAGGACATATTACACAGAGAAATTACAAAAGTAAACGGACTTCGCGACCGGGGGAAGAAATCAGCCAACTTCCATGTACTAAGGGAAACAAGGATGCCTGCCTTTTTATCGGAAAACGGGTTTATAGACAATTCGGAAGATGCTAAGAAAATGAAGCAATCGTCCTGGCGGCAAAAAGTAGCCGAGGGGCATGCAAAGGGTCTGGCGAAAGCTTTTAATTTAAAAGGAAAGAAAAGCGCAGCCAAAACCGAAAAGAAAAATGAACCAGATAGTAAACGGACATTATATAAAGTAATTGCCGGCTCCTTTTCGGCAAAGAAAAATGCCGATAATCAGGTCAAAAAGTTGAAAGCAAAAGGAATAGAAGCCTTTGTTGATACGGTAACTATTTCAGGAAAACGATGGTATCGGGTTCAGGCAGGCGCATTTCAAAACCGCGGCAATGCGGAAAAACATGTTGCCAATTTAAAGAAAAAAGGTTTCCAGTCTTTCATTACAACATAATGATAGATGAACCGCCGGTTAATACCCTCGAAATTAATCGACAATTTTTTTCGGAGAACACATTGTTTTTCAAGAAAAAACATAACGGACGGAAAATCCGCGTCCGTTATGTTGTTTAGGACTTTAGCTGGATAATACTTGCTTAATTTTATTTATGGCCCAGTCCAATTCTTCTTTAGTAATAACAAGAGGCGGTGCAAATCGGATTGTGTTTTCGTGAGTTTCTTTACATAATACTCCCGCTTCCATTAATTGTTCACAGTAAGAACGGACCGGTTTCGTAAATTCCACCCCGATAAATAACCCGCGGGCACGGACTTCTTTTAACTCATGGTTATTTATCTCTTTTAACGCG
>Ga0079224_100010434_pt1 | contig 12750 bp, 10 predicted proteins | sample Stecom2015_FD_80414 | JGI IMG/M metagenome (GOLD analysis project Ga0079224, IMG submission 80414) | Agricultural soil microbial communities from Utah to study Nitrogen management - Steer compost 2015 | ecosystem: Environmental > Terrestrial > Soil > Agricultural land | place: USA: Utah...
ATTGTAGAAGGGGCGCTTCTTCGAGCCGCCGCGGGCCAGACGAATTACAACCATGGTAATCCTTTGAGAGTGTTGTGAAAAACAGAGAATTCTAGCATTGATCGCCGCCTAGCGGCAACGAACGGGTGTACGGCAACCGTACAGGCTGCCGAAGAAACAACATAAGCGACATGAGTCTGTTCAACGCCGCTGCAGGAAGTGCCACACGGCCTCCCCTTGGGCAATCTGCATAAGCAGGCTATTGCCGGTCTGTTTGCAGAATGCCTGAAAGTCTCGCTCAGCATGGTTATCTGTGGTGACCACTTTGAGCACCTGACCTGACTCCATCTGAGCCAACGCCTTCTTAGCCCGCAGAATGGGCAGGGGGCATTTCAGCCCTGAGGCATCGATTTCGGTGTGGGCGACCGGCAGATCGCCCGCTTCCGAGGACTGCATGTTCATGCCTGAACCTGCTGCCCAAAACGTTCTCGCACCCATGCATCGGCGCTCTTCATGGCAGCCGGTAGCGCGGATGCATCAGCACCACCGCCCATGGCCATGTCGGGACGGCCGCCGCCCTTGCCCCCCACTTGGGCAGCCACTTGCGAGACGAGCTCGCCGGCCTTGATGCGGGCCGTCAGATCGGAGGTAACACCCGCCACCAGGCTGATCTTGCCCTCGCTCACCGTGGCCAGCAGCACGACGGCCGATTTGAGCTTATCCTTGAGCTGGTCTACCATGCCGCGCAACGCCTTGGGCTCCGCTCCATTTACGGTCGCAACCAGAAGCTTGGACTGGCCGTCGAGTTCAACTGCCTGGTCAGCAAGGTTGCTCCCCATGGAAGCGGCCTGCTTGCTCTTGAGCTGTTCGAGCTGGCGCTCCAGCGACTTGAGCTGCGATTGCAGCAGACCAATGCGTTCAACAAGTTCGGAAGGCTGGGATTTGACCGCAGCCGCAGCGCGCTGCAGCGTTTCATCCGCGTGTTGCACCCAGGCCAGCGCGTTGGCGCCGGTGATGGCTTCCACACGCCGTACGCCGGCAGCCACCCCGCCTTCCGAGACAATCTTGAACAGGCCGATGTCGCCGGTACGCTCTACGTGGGTGCCACCGCATAGCTCACGCGAAGAACCAATATCCAGAACCCGTACCTCATCACCGTATTTCTCGCCAAACAGCGCCACGGCGCCCGCTTGCACGGCTGCATCGTAGGCCATCAGTTGCGCCCGGGTGGCATGGTTCTGCAGGATTTCATCGTTCACGATGCGTTCGACGGCAGCGATTTGTTCGGCCGTCATGGGGGCGTCGTGAGCAAAGTCGAAACGTGTTTTCTCGGCATCGACCAGCGAGCCGCGCTGTTGCACGTGGGCGCCGAGCACTTCGCGCAGCGCCTTATGCATGATGTGCGTGGCCGAGTGGTTGCGCATGGTCGCCTTGCGGCGTTCAGCGTCAACCTGCGCGAGTACGGAATCGCCGACGCGAAGTGTGCCTTCCAGCAGTTCACCGTGATGACCGAATACATTGGCCTGGATCTTCTGTGTGTCGCTCACCTGGAAGCGTACACCGGCAGCGGTAAGCACACCGTTGTCACCGACCTGGCCGCCGGATTCGGCGTAGAAAGGCGTGGTGTCCAGCACGACGATGGCCTGCTGCCCTGCACTGACGACGTCAACGGCAGTACCGTCAACATAGAGAGCGGTGACCTTGCCTTCTGCCTGCAGGGTTTCGTAGCCCTTGAAATCAGTATGGCTGCCTTCATAGCTGAGGCCTTCGGCCGCCTTGAACTTGCCTGCCGCACGCGCCTGTTCACGCTGGCGTTGCATGGCGGCATCAAAACCTTCCTGATCAATGCCCACGCCGCGTTCGCGGCAGATGTCGGCAGTGAGGTCGACCGGGAAACCGTAAGTATCGTAAAGGGTGAACAGCGTCTGGCCATCGAGTACCCCTTCGGGGGGAATGCCCGCCAGCGCTGCCTCAAGGATCTTCATGCCGTGCTCAAGCGTTTCGGTGAAGCGCTCTTCCTCCTGGCGCAGCACTTGTTCCACGCGAGACTGCTGTTTGGCCAGCTCCGGATAGGCCTCGCCCATTTCCTTGACGAGGTCAGCCACCAGGCGGTGAAAGAAAGGCTTCTGCTGGCCCAATTTGTGGCCGTGTCTCAAGGCCCGTCGCACGATGCGACGCAGGACATAGCCCCGGCCCTCATTGCTGGGAATCACGCCATCGACGATAAGGAAGCTGCAGGCGCGGATGTGGTCAGCAATGACCTTGAGGGAATTGTCTTCCAGATCTACACAACCCGTTTCACGCGCAGCAGCGGCAATGAGGTTGCGGAAAAGGTCGATTTCGTAATTGGAATGCTTGTGTTGCAGGACTGCGGCAATGCGCTCCAGGCCCATGCCTGTGTCGACACAGGGCTTGGGAAGAGGCGTGAGCTTGCCACTCGCATCACGGTCGAACTGCATGAAGACCAGGTTCCAGATCTCGATGTAGCGGTCGCCGTCTTCCTCGGGAGAACCGGGAGGGCCTCCCCACACTTCGGGCCCATGGTCGTAGAAAATTTCCGAGCACGGGCCACAGGGGCCGGTATCGGCCATCTGCCAGAAGTTGTCGGATGCATACGGCGCACCCTTGTTGTCGCCGATGCGGATGATGCGGGATTCCGGCACACTGACTTCCTTGGCCCAGATATCGTAGGCTTCGTCGTCGTCCTGATACACCGTGACCCACAGTTTTTCCTCGGGCAGCATGTAGACCTGGGTGAGAAGTTCCCAAGCGTACTTGATGGCGTCGCGTTTGAAATAGTCGCCAAAGCTGAAATTGCCCAGCATCTCGAAGAAAGTATGGTGCCGGGCGGTGTAGCCGACGTTCTCAAGGTCGTTGTGCTTGCCGCCGGCCCGTACGCAGCGCTGCGCGGTGGTCGCCCTTACGTAGGGCCGCGCTTCCGCGCCTGTGAAGACATCCTTGAACTGCACCATGCCGGAATTGGTGAACAGCAAGGTGGGATCGTTACCCGGTACGAGCGAAGACGAGGGAACGACCTGGTGGCCTTTCGCCTCAAAAAAAGACAGAAACTTCTGACGGATTTCGGAGGTCTTCATTGCAAAGTGCGCTTGGTCCATGCGGAACCGACCATTATACGTGATCACCCGATACATATATAAACAGAACGGCGCCCTGCGGAAGGTTCATAGGGTCCGGATGTATCACTTTCGGCACCTGTGTCGAAAATTCTGACTGCGGTAGTGCCCAGAGTACAGCTGCAACGGCCAGTCAGAGGGTTGACGGCTGCCAGACCTTCCATGTCAGTGCAACCATGAACTGAGTTGTAGGTGAAGGCTCCGCCAAATTGTCCCGCCGGCCTCCACATGCCGAACCTGCACACCATGAGGCCTCCTCCTTCGCGATGCACGATTGCCTGTTCGGGGTGACACGGCTGATTGAATTCTGCCTTCCCTCCAATGGTGAGCTGGCCCACGACCGCTGCATTTCCGCCACTGGAAAAGTCTCCGGCGACACTCAGATGGCCCTGGAAGTCGGGGTCGCGATGATCCCGAACCCTGAGATAACTCCACAGGGCCTGATGTTCGGCAGTTACAGCCATTCCCACCGTGCCCGGGGCCAGCACGGTTCCATCAGGCAAAATACTGCTGTAAGCGAATCGTGTGCTTCTCAGCCTGTCGGGCTGATCGGGATGCACCGCCCCGCCCTCTCCGTCTGCTGCGAGCAACCACTGGGCGACGGCCGCTTCATCAACCTCATGACGCGCGTTGAGCAGGGGCCGCTCGCCATGGATCAGAGCCTCGACCATGCAACCATCCCCGGGGCAGTCGCCACGCCTCCAGACGTGTACGTAGGCGGAACCCGTGGGGCGCACGGCTTCGGGCATGCCCGGCGTCAGCAGACCGGCTGCGGCCAATTCGGCCAGCGTGGGCGCATGCCACTTTGCATAGCCGTACGCGGACAGAGCGTCTTCGGAATGAGCCTCCTGTATCGCCGGACCATGCCGTTGCAAATAGCCCATGACAGCCTTGTGTACCGACGACATCCACACCGCTGCCGCTCGCGCCTGAGCGTCATTCACTTCATTGACCCAGCTGCGTATGCCGAGCACCGCGAGCAACATGCCCAACAGCAGCACCAGCGCCAGCTCAACCAAGGCAAACCCTCGCTCGGGGTGGCGGGAACGAGGCGCCTTGAGTCTGCCTGTACCGCCCGCCCGGCAAATGCGCCTGCCCGGCTTGCTAGAAAAGTTGACTGCATTGGGCCGGGTAGTCTCAACTGACCGTGAAGGCAAAGGTATTGACATCGCCTTTCTCACAGGTTTCCTCGGCGACCAGCGCCTTGTAGGCATTGTTTTCGGCCACGTCCTTGACCGTCGCTGACCTGCTGGCCGAGCTGACCACCACTCGGTCGGCCAGGTGCTGCAAAACCGAGGCAATGGATGGACATGCTGCATGATTGACCCTTGACAGCGTGATGGTGAATGCCGCACCGGCGTTGGCCTCTGCAACAGTGACTTCGCCGTCGGACCCCAACCCATGCCGGACCTTCAGATTGCCAGTGGCATCATCCACAGTCAGGACGCTCGAACCACGCAGCATGTTGGCCATGCCCGCCATCTTTATCGCCGCGTAAGGGTTTTGCACACTGCTGCTGGATGCGTTGATGCGGGTGTGCAGTATGTAGCGGGCGAGCTCTTCGCCCACTTTGGGCACCCTGCTTTCAATCACATAGCTGCGCACTGCAGGGATTGCAATAATGGCCAGCAAGAGCACGATGGCCATCACAATGGACACCTCAACGAGCGAGAAACCCCTCTGTGACTTGACTTTCTGGACCCCGTTCACAGCCTTGACCTGCCCTGATCCCACGCAAACTGGGCCGCAGCCTGTTAATGCAGGACAGCTGCAAGTCAATTCGGAGCCGCTGCACATTTGTTCACACGCACTTACCGACATTACTCTCCTCCCTTTCATTTCAGACATCCAGTTCACTGGCTGGCGTGAAACAACGCCAGGCCACGGCGCAGTTCGTCCAGCGCTGTGTAATGCCACAGGGCCATGGCGAACACGCCCGCCACAGCCATGAGCAATAGACACCACCTGAGCGTGGCAGCCTGGCGCGCCACCGTTCCGAGGACATGGCTCTCCACCCAAGCACTGCAAAGATGCAACCCTTCCCTCAGGCCTTTTGCCGACACCATGTCGCTGAGAAACCAAAGTTGCGGTTTTTCTAGCAGACCGGTATCTAAGACATGGGCAGCGACCCGGCCTGCATTGATGTTGTCCAGCATGCTGCGGATATGGTGCTGCAGCCAGGGAGAAGCTCCGGCAAGCTGTAGGGCTAGCGCACGACGCAGCCGTGTATCGCCATGGTCACCCCGGCCCAATGCAACCGCCAGCAGCGAGAGAAAGCGCATCGCCTGAACCTGGCGATACACCCGCCAGGGACCGAAACCATCAAGCAATTTGCGCATGGGGCCCGTGTAACGACTGAAGGAGCGGAGAATCAGGAACACTCCACCGATTAGCGCCGGCAACAACCAGATCCACCAGGACTTGATCAGCTCCGCCACCAGCACCAGGCTGCGCATGGCAGCGCCATGGTACATGGTTGGAATACTGCTGAAGGCTTCATGCAAGCGCGGCACTGTAAAAATGGGCACCGCCGCAATGGTGATGAGCAGTACGGCAAACGCAAACACGGCTGCAAGCAACGAGCTACGCAGGATTCGCCGACCAGCTTCCAGCACGGCCAGAGCCCTGCCCAGCTCAAGGAAAGTCTCGACGAGCGCGTCATTGCCCCGTTCCTGAGCGTTGCGCAACAGGGCTAGTTCCGCATCCGGAAATACGCCGGCCCATGTGGTGAAGAGATCCCCACCGGCGATCTGATAAAGCTCCAGCCAACGCTTGGACAGGCGACCGCGCGGGGAAGCACCGTAGCGTTTAGCATCTGTCGCAAACACCTGCTTGAGCGTCACCGCACCGCCTGTCCCTTGCAGCAAGGCGGTCAGGTATTCGTAATAAGCCCGCCTGCCCTGGTTGAAACGCCAGGCATCGTATGAATTTCGCAAGGCAGCGAGGGCAATGTGGTGGGGGCCACCCCTTGCTGCAAGTTTCACCCATCCAAGCGCCGCCATCATGATGCTCCGGCAGCCTGAAGCCTGGCTATGGCGGGAGGCTGTCCCTGCTGTCTGGACTGAGCTTCCCGCATGCTTTTCTCAAGGTCGAAACCATGGAATCGTTCCTCGATATCCGCCGGATCGAACATCCCGCGATACGCTTGATTCATGGCATTCACCAACGCAGGCCGCAACTGTGGCTGCACAAAGCCGCGCCCCCTGTTCCTGACCCATTCGGAAAAGTCCGGCTGCAGGGCCGGGACCATCATCTCGGCAACAACAGAACGTCCTTCATAGCCATGAAGTTCAGGAACGCCCTGGCGGCGGCACTGCGCGCATCCTTCCGGGTTACGGACGCGCAGCGCTTCCGATGGCCCGGGGAACAGATGGCTCACCGCCTGCAGCCGCCTGGCAATGGCGGTGTCGCGCCGCGCTTCAAGCCGCATGGGTCTTGCGCACTGACACAGCTTAGGGAGCAAGGCCTGCCAGACAAGCAGCTTGAGAGTGCCAGGCATGGCCAGGAAATCCCGGCTCACCCCGATGAAGTCAGAGGCGAGACGCTCAGTGATCAGTGCTACGGACGGCGCATGGACGGTGGTATACACATTGATGCCCGAACCACTGAGGTCCATGAAAGCCCGTCCGGTTTCTCTATCGCGAACTTCTCCGAGCAGGACGTCAGTCATTGCCGAACGCTTCAGTGCCCGCAGCTTTGTGGCAAACGCCTCATGGGCTTCCGTGTCCAGGCGCCGGGCAATGGAGTTCTGAATTGCACCTGGAATGGTGTATTCAACCGGGTCCTCAAGGGTCACCACTTTGCGCCCTGCCGGCAACCTGGCAATCAGCGAAGCCAGAGTGGTGGATTTCCCGGAACCTACCGTACCCGCGAACACCACCGCCCCACCGCTTCCATTGAGCGCCTGTTCCAGAAGAGTGATCTGTTCCGACGGATAACCAAGCGCTTCGAGAGCCGGAATCTCAGCCATGCGGTTCTTCTCAAGAATGCGCAGGCAGACGCTCGGCCCCCGCTCGGCAGCCATGGAGGCCCAGCGGAGCATGACTTCCCGGCCCAGGTATTGGCGGGACAGACTTCCCTGTTGCTCACTGCGCGGGTCAAAAACCGCACCGTTGCCCCCGGATATGTCCATCCAGGCGACCGAAAGTATCTCCATGAGCATGCCTGTGGGCATGCGTCTGAAGCATTCCGGTGCAATGTACCGGCCACAAACCGTGTATTTCACCTCGGACTCGGCCTCGCCCAGCCTCACATTCAGGTGCAGGTCGCTTGCGCCGTTGAGCACACCCCATTCCACCATTTCATGGAACGCTTCAGCCAGTGCTCCGCGCGCGTAGGCATTCTCCACGGGGTTCTCCTGCCTAGTGAAAGCATCCCGGGCCACTGCAAGCAGTAGGCTGGCGTTGAGTATGTAGCGGGCGGGATGTGCTGCAGGCAAACCGGCCTCCGCGATGCGGCGGGCAAGCTCATCCGCCTGATCGCTGCCCACATGCTCGGCGAGCGCGAAGATGGCAACCGTGCCATCTTCCATTTCCACCGGGCAAAGCCGTGCCGCCAGCGCCTGCACTCCGAAACGTGCGCTGAGGGAACGCCGGGGACCTGGCTTAAGCTTGAGCAGCGCTTCAGTGTCCGCCAGGGTGACCGCCTGACCGGCAACGTAGTGCGAAAAACCGGCAGAGTCCTCCAGGCGATGGGCTGCTCGCCCGTCGCGCAGGCGTATCAAATGGTTCAGCATCAGGAACTCCCACCCATAGGCAGACACAGGGCCAATTCGTCTCCATTGCGTTCAAGCCGGACACAAGAGCCGGAGAGATCCTTCAGACGAAACTCGGCACTACGCTCGTCATGCCCAAGGGGTAGAGACTGCCCCTTGAGAAAGAGCCACGCTCGGGAACCGGTACGCACCTCTGCGAAAAGCCTCTGGCCTACACCGTAAATTCCGGCAAGCCTGGGGGAAGCATCCCCCGCGGATGCCTGCGCCTGACCCGCACCCCTTGAAGAGTGGAAATCAGGGTTTGATCCGGACCTTCGTGCGCGCATCGCATCGCGCGCCTGTTCCGCTTCAAGCCGCATGAGTTCCCTCACTGTCAGGTAATCATTCTCATGATCCTCCTGTGCCATGACGGGCTCGCATAGGGCCACGAACAGTGTCAGAAGGATTCGTCGCATCGTCTTCCAGTTCATAGAGCACCCCCCACATCGATACACTTAATGCACTGTTGAGAAGACCCGGGTTGCTGAGCTGGCTGACCTCCAGCTCGAGCTTGTCCCAGCTCATGTGACGAGTTTCAGGCAGCAGTAGAGCGAGTGAACGCAGCGGAGCCTGAAGCCTTATTGCCCGCTTCTGGATGAGCCGGATGCTGGGAGGCCGCGGTATCTCCTGTTGCCGCGAATCTCGCGGGACGGACATGGACAGTGGCACTGCCGTTTCTACTCGCAGCTGCATAAACGCCGGGCGTATCGACTGCAACGCGCTGACCAGCTCAGCCTGGTTCTGGCTGGCGCGTCGAAGACCGCCCATCGCTAGAGTGGCCGTGGGCACCGGCACCGCCCACAGTGCACCCGCCCCTTCCAATGGGTCAAATGTCAGTTCCCAGGCCGGCAAGGCTTTCCGCATGAAACTCTGGTTGTCACCATCTTCCCTTTGATAACGGGACTGACACCGCCATTGACCTGCGCGGACATGACACTCGATCTTCCGGAGAGCCCAGCCTCCAAGATGGACCGGTTGTTCCATCAGAGTATCGAGGAGTGACTTGAGCCCGCCCACGCCATGGAGCACATGGCCTTCGGCCGCTGTGGCAAGCGCAGCCTGCCATGCGGAATGTGCATCCGGCTCTTGCGCTGGCGCCTGTTCCCCCGCGTACAGCACACCCCGCCCCATCCACAGCGCGAGCCCAGCGCAGCACATGGTCAGCGCCACAGAACGCCCTGAAAGATGGCGGCAACGTACCAGTGGCTTCCCCGGATCCTGCTCAAATAGCGTGTCGAGCAGACCCCATGACGAACGGCGATCATCAAGGAGCTGCAAGCCGGGGTGAGCCTCGGTCAGCAGATTCAGAATTGCCTGCAGCGTCTCTGCCGTGTCGTGGATCTCGTCAGTGCGCGCCATGACTGCTCCTTCATGTACGGCGACTAGCCACAAGCGACCTCCCGGAATCGGGACAATGGCGACTACCGTGCCAACGGGATGCAGCGCGGCAAAAGCTGCAGCGGCACTGTACATGGGCCTTCCCCGGGCCGCTTGAACCGTACCCCGCAGCAGGCCAACCGAGGCTGCTGCCCCCGAAGTGCCGACCCAGTGGCTTGCCTTGTGGCGGCGCGCCAGCGCTCCAGCATGTTGTTCCAGGTTTTCGCCCAGAATGGGAAACCATTCCATGCCGAACACCAGCGATTTGCCATTACGCTGGATAATTTCGCAAGGACGCACCTGCATGAATCAGAACCCCTCTTCCACGTGTGCAGTGACCACCATGACGGTGGTCAGACGATGACCCGAGGCCCGATCACTGCCACCCAGTGCCAGTGGCAGCCCCGGATTGAGACGACGCGTTTCCGATTCCTGCCTGCTGCGGTCAAAGCCTGATATCAGCAAAGGCTGGCCGGGCATGAGTGCCACCTGCTGCACGGTACCGTTGCCGTCGATTGTGATCTGCTGCAGTTGCAAGGGATTGTCGCCCGAGCCGAAAGTAACGGACTTCAGAGGCTGGGCGACTGTGTTGTCGTAGGCCACTGAAAGCAGAACCTGACCGTCTTCTTGAGCGTCGGGGACAAGGGTAATCAAGGAGCCCACCGTTTCTTCCTTCTGACTCACCGATACCGATGGCAGAATGGAATCTACCAGTCCGCGCTGAGCAATGGTTTCTACTTTGTCTATATACGAAAACGTCGTTCGCACAGCATGAGTGACAGGCCGCCTGTTCAAGGTGAGTACCGGAAGGCTATTTCGGCGGACCACCCTCCCCACCCTTCCGAGTGCCCGTATCAGCAGTTCGCTGCCGGTGAACCGCCCGCCCGTCACTGCGGCCCCAAACATCCCCGCATCGGGCGAAGCCACCCCGGACATGCCGGCTGATGCTGCGGCGCGCGCTCCGGCAAACACCACGTCCCAATCGAGCCCGGCCTCGCTGTCGTCTTCCACAAGCACGGTGAGTTCCTCGAACAAGAGCCGTACCCGACGCGTCAGCGCCCGATTCTCGCGTTCGACAAACGCTGCCACCTGGCGCAGAACTTCGGGTGTGTCCCGCACCACAAGGGTGGAGGAAGCGCCGGGCTCGGCAACCACCACTCCTGCACTCGACAGGAATGGCTCGATGCGCGCCTTCATGCTTTCCAGAGGATCATGTTTTTCCAGTGAGAGCCCGGTCCGGGACGTAGTGGAGAAACCTTCACGGGCACCGCTTTCCTGCAGCCCGAGAGATGCATCTGCACCGGCCTGCAGGCTGAGCATGCGCACATCGAAGGCCCGGGTCTCGGTTCGATAAAACTCGATGCGCCCCGCTTCATAACGCCACAGTACCCCGAGCCGCGCACCCACCCGGTCCAGAGTCCGTGCCAGGGGTTCAGGACCGCCGTCCAGACTCATGCTGGCATCAGCAGAGTGAACGGGCATGCGAGTGACCGAGGCCAGATCCAGGCGTGAAATGAACACTTCCGGAGGCAGCAGGCATTCCGGACGGACGTGCACGGGTATGCCTGTTGCCCGCGTAATACGCTGCGCAATGGCCGGAAGCGCCAGCGGCCCCTCGTCGAAGAGCAGGGTTGTGTCCACATTGGCCCGCAAGGCAGGTGGCAGCGTAACTTCGCGCGCCAGAGGCTGCGACTTTCCGGCGAGCCATGGGCGCGCTACATCTTGTGCGGCGCGATGTCGCTCGTTTTCAGACGGTGCGCTGAAGCTGCCATGAGCATCATCCATGCGCCGTTCGGCATCCAGGACTGCCTGCCCTATCTTTCTGAGCTGTTCTTCAACGGCACAACCAGACAATATGGATATGAAAGCCGCCGCCACAAAGCCACGGGCAAGACGCTTCAAACACATCATGACGCTGCCCTCGACGCACCCCACCTGTCGCACGGCTGAGCATATGGCACCACGCGCAGCACCCGGTTTGAGTAAAAGCAGGGTTGCAGTGGACGATCGCCCATTTCGGTCGCCTCCAGCAACTCACGCACGGCAGACTTGAAGTCCGTGCTGAACGTTGCCTCACCGACCAGTGGGATATCGACATCGACTGCCCAGTGCTCGGCAGAGAAAGCCCATCCTGTTTGCTGCGCCCAGCGCTCCAAAGCCTGACGCATGGTCTGATCGGAAGGGCTTACCGCAAAACGAAGTAGCGGCTTGCCAAGATATGAAGGACTTTTTTCCACCAAAGCCGGCAAGGGGACGGCAACATCGCGAGCAACTGCCTCGAGTTTTGCCCCCTGCGCAGCGCCTGAATCTGAAACCCTGCGCACTGCCAGAGGACCGGTACCAGGGATGGACGGTGCTTCCGGAAGTGTTGAAGGAAGACTCAGAGGCGCCGCTACATCCTTTGCGTCAGGCAAGGCAATGGCGGACGCCTGCACCGCCGGGGAGCTGGCCTCTGGCCTGACGCGGCGCACTGTGCCGCGCAAATGCCCGCCGCGCAACTCAAGATGATCATGAATTGCGTCCAGCACCAGATAGGGCTCTTCACGCCTGTAAACCAGGGGACGCATGCCGGCGGCGGCGACTTCGAAGACCGCAGGCCATACGCTGTCGGGAGCGAACTGCAGCCACATGCGGGTGCCGTCATCAAAGACCTGCACAGGCATGACTTGGGGGTCGCCGGACAGTGCCCAGTCGAAACTGAACTGCCGGTAACTGCCGCGATGGACTGCGTCTGCTTCAATTTGCTGCTTGCCCGTATGAAACGGCCATTGCCATTCCAACATGGCCGGGCCACCATCGGGCCCGGCGCAACCGGAGAGGAGCAACACGAGGGGAAGAAAGCGACGGACGAACACCATGGCCAGACTTCAGCAAAAAGGTTTGCAGAACCGGCGGAGCCGGAATTGCGACCATGATGCCGGGGCCTGGTACGTGCCGCCAGACTGGGAAGTACGAACGGATGTTTAGATCAGATCCAGCGCCGCCGGACCACTGGGGCCCGGCGGAAGGCGCTTTAGCGCTTCATGAGCTTGCCGGCTTCGGTGCTGGCCGACTTGAGCGCGGTCATGGCCGGTTGGTTGCCGGCCAACGCGTGCACAATGTGCTGCTGGAACATGTCGCGGATTTCCGGATAATTGTTCACCCTGAACCCGCGCGCTGCATCGTCTGCTGCACCGCCGTGGGCTGCGACCAAGGTGGCCCATTTGTCCATCTTCTTGTAGTAGGAATCGCCCGCGGCTTCGAAGGCTTGCTGGGTTACAGGCAGATAGCCGGTTTCCTGATGCCAGCGGGAAGCCTGTTTCGGTTGAGCCAGGAAGGAGAGAAAGGCCGCACTGGCGCTGTCAGATTCTTTGGACTGCCCTGCAATGAGCCACAATGCCGAACCCGAAAGGAAGGGGTTGCCCGGTTCCTTGGTGATTTCCGGGTAGTAAGGCAGGCCCGTCACCCCGAAGTTCAACTTGGAGGCTGCACGGAATTCACCGATATTGCCGGAAGCGGAAAGCAGAA
>Ga0079224_100010435_pt1 | contig 12750 bp, 14 predicted proteins | sample Stecom2015_FD_80414 | JGI IMG/M metagenome (GOLD analysis project Ga0079224, IMG submission 80414) | Agricultural soil microbial communities from Utah to study Nitrogen management - Steer compost 2015 | ecosystem: Environmental > Terrestrial > Soil > Agricultural land | place: USA: Utah...
GCTCGGAGGATGTCGCGGGTGTTCGCGAGCGCCTTCGCGTACCACGCTCCCCGCCACGTCACCGACAGCTCCGCCAACGTTTCCCGGTGCACCAACGGGACCGGCGGCTGCGGCTGCATGGCGAAGAAGTCGTCATTCATCAGCACCCACTCGGGCGGCGTGTCGGGATGGGTACACACCGCTCGGAGGATGCGGGCCACGTTCTCCCGGCCCGGTCGGCGCTGGGATACCGGGATGTGCTCCACGCCCGTCACCCAGCGCGGCCTGTGCCCGGCCAGGACCACCGTCGCGTCCGGCAGGTGCGCAGCGACCGACCGCAGCGAGCACCGCAGAGTTTCGTTCTTGTCCCCGGGCCGCACCGGGTAGATCAGGATGCGTCCGCCCACGCCTGCCCCATCCTCCGGTCCCACCCGCGCACGAAGCGCACACTCCCCCCGGTCGGGTGTGGAGTGACCTCCCCGAACACCACCCGACCCGGCTGCTCGTACAGGTCCACGCGGATGAAGGGACTGTCGACGAGTCCGGCGACCGCCTCGAACGCCGCCGTCAGCCGGCCCGGGACATGCGGGCCAGGGAGTGACCTCGTGTACCGCCATGCCTTCACCGGGGCGATGTCACCGACGTCCTCCCAGTCACGCGACCACCACTTCACCCGCTTGGTCTTCTCGCCAGGGGTGCGCACCATCTGAAACACGGCCTCCACACGGCCGCCGAACACGAACGCTTTCCAGTCGCACACCAGACCGCCGGACTCGTCCAGGATGGGTTCCTCCAGCAGCCACGGCGGGCGCATCGCGTCCGGGTGGCCCTGCTCCAGCAGGACCAGGTTGCGTGGGGTGTGCTTGTCCGCCATCGCTGAGGCGACCGCCTCGTCCCACGTGAGGGTTCCGCCCGTGAACAGGTTCGTGTACCGGCCACCGCCCTCGTAGCGCAACGGGCGGATACCCCGACCCGAACAGCCCTGCACGGGCTTGATGACGGCGTCATGCTCTGGTGGGGTCATGGACCGCAGCGAACACGGGCCCTGGAACACCTCGGGTACGTGCAGGCCACTCAGGATCCCCAGCTCACGGCCGGAAGCCTTGCCGTTGTCGGCCCAGATCGGGTGATCCGGGCCGCGCTCAGCCATGGCAGCCTCAAGGAACCGTTGGTAGCTGTGCGCCATCACCGGCCCGTCTTCTCTGCGTGGAACGCGACTTCGTCCCACAGGTAGGCCGGGGTCAGCTCGGAGATGATCTCCCGCACCCGGTCCGGGTGGTTCCGCATCCTGTACGCCTTCCTGTACGCGACGTCCAAAACCTCACGGACCTTCACCCGCTCCGGCGACCCGATCTTCGTGCCCGGAGCATGCGACAACGACGCTGCGTGCAGCCGCCGGTGGTACAGCGGCTCGTCCACGACCTCGACCGGACCGAGCAGACGGAGCACCGCAGACAACAGCGAGTCGTAGCCGGCCCGGTACGCCGGGCTGTACCCGCCAGCGGCGCGCAGCCGGGCCGTGGAGTAGATGCCCGTGTGGGAGGAGTAGTGCAGCAACCGTGTGGCCAAGGGTCGGCGGGCGTGCTGCCATACCTGCACATTCGCGTGCTCGCCTGCTTTCTCTACCCACCGGGAACCGTGCTGGACCGCATCACCCCCAGTGGCGAGCAGTCGTTCAGCCCACTCGGGGTCCACCCAGTCATCGGAGTCCACGACCCCATGGAAGGGCGTCTCGGTGGCCGCGAGCGCGACCGCCCGCGCGAAGTACGAGCCCCGGTTGGTGGGCAGCTTGTACACGTGCACCCGCGAATCCCGGGTGCGCAGCCCAGGCGCCTGCCCGTCACCGACCACGAGCACCCTCAGATCCTTGTGGGTCTGCGCCAGAAGCGACTTCACGCACTGGGTGAGCATCCGGGTGTCGCCGACGAACGGCACCCCGACAGTCAGCATCTACAGGCCCTCCCTCACGATGTCGGTGATGGCATGGTCGAGCAGGTGTGACATGGGGACCACACAGTGCCCGCCGATGTCACCCGGGACGTGCTTGAGGACAGGGCGCACGAAATGGGTGGCACCGAGGGCCTCGTACCCGGAGTTGTAGGTGTGCGCGAACGAGCCGTAGACGACGTCCGGGTCCAGGCCCCGCTCGGTACACCACGCGCGGATGGCTTTCTGTACGCGCACCTGCAACCCGAACTGTGCGAGCTCCCACAGCTTTCCTGCTTCGGTTTCGGCCGCCCGCGGGTGTACGGCGGTGGCCACCCCGCAAGCTTTCCAGTCCAGGGCGGCTTCCTCCGCACCAAGGCCACCGAAGTGCTTCACGAACGTGGCCACCCCCTCTTCGAGGTGCGGGTGCCTGCCACGGATCGGTGAGTGCACCCACCCCTGCCGGTCGCACGTCCCGACTGGGACTGTGGAATGCACGACGACCATGCGGGCCCGGTGCTCGATCGCATACGCAGCGACGGACTCCACGAACTCCGAGGACCAGGGGATGCACACGTCCAGGACATCCGCCTCGGCTTCCACGGGGTCCACGTCCCGCAGGGTGGTGGGGTGGGCGCGGGAGAGCACCGCATGCACCGCGGTCCCGACCTCCCCCGCACCCACTACCAGGTGCCTCAACGGCCGCCCTCCGCCTGGGGAAGGTCGGGCCGGTCGGTGTGCTTGGTCAGGTACCCGGCGACGAACGTGACCACCAGGCTCACCGCGCCGACCACGACCGCTTCGATCGCGCCCACATCCACGGCGGGCAGGATTCCAGCGGCGAGCGGGGTGAGGATGGACGCGATCGCCGCGATGACGACCTTCGCTTCGAGGTTCATGAGGGCTCTCTTCTCTTGTCGGTGTCTTGGGGTGGTCACTTCGCGGCGGCGACGGCGGCCTGGGCTTCACGGCGGGCGACCGCGCGGCGGATCTGAGCGGCGGCGGACCCGCTGATGGACTTGCCGGAGGTGGCCGACGACCCCACCCACTTGCGGCAGGCGAGCACGGCCTTGGACACGGAGGGCCCGTAGGCGCCGTCCACACCGTCCTTGTTGGGGCCGTAGGTGCCGAGCAGGCTCCCGAACCCGGCGTGGCGCAGGCTGGTCTGGAGCGCTTCGACGCGGGGGCCGGAGTCGCCTTCCTTGAGTCCGAGCATCTCTTCGTCTCCCTCAGTGGTAGGTGTGGTGCCGCCGCCTCCGGAGGGGGGCGGGGTGGGTCCGGTGGATCCGCCGGACCCGAACGTGCCCGCCCGGACCATGGCGTACAGCGGGTTTCCGGGGCACGAGGTGGACAGGTGATCGCGGTGGCCGTTCACCCGGGACGCTGCTCCGCCGGACTTGCGCAGGTAGGCGACGGCGTCCTTGATGCCCTGCACCATGGCGGCGGTCGGCTGCTGGGACCCGCCGATGAGCGCGCACACGGCGTACCAGTTCTGGTTGCCGCTGTTCGTCCCGTTCGCCGCGGTCCTGCGGTTGATCCCGCGGCCGACGTACACGTAACCGTGCGCACACACGAGCAGGCTGTAGGCGATATCCGCCCAGCCGTTGCCGGAGATGTGGTAGCTCTGGATGCCCCGCACTCGACCAGCACAGTTCGCGTGGGAGTCGTTGATGTGGGAGGCGCCGACGTAGTGGATGCTGGTGCCGCCCCGTGAGGGGGTGATGTTCGTGGACGTGCTGCGCGAGGCCGCGCCCCACGCCGCCCTCGATACGAGCTTCATCCGGGCACCTCCTCGTCACAGGAGCATCCGGCGTCGCCGGGCTCCTCGGGGTTCGGGTTTTCTGACGCGCCGACCGCGTCACGTCCCGCGTCGGGCGGTCCGGGCTCGACCTCGGGGTCGAACACGAACGCCGTCGGGTCCTGCTCGGTCACAGGTGCCTCCTGGGCATGAAAAAAGCCCCCGTGGGGGCCAAAATTGGGTGGGGTTATGCGTCGATCTGGCGGGACGGCGGCGACCCGAGCGGGCCCGGTTTGCCGCCGTGCTCCACACACTGCTGCCACAGCTCCGCAGCCCGGTGCCGATACCAGTCCCGCTCCCGCTCCGCACACCGGCGCGCATCATCCGACGAAATCCGCCACGCCTCCGAGTCGGTGATGACGTCGCGCTCCCTCGCGCGCGCGCCTTGCCGGTAGGCGTTCACGGCTTTGGCGACACCCTGCACGGTGGCCAACAGGCCGCCACCCAGCAGCAGTGTCAGTAGTTCAGGTAGTCCCACGTGCCGCCTCTCTCGCTAGCGTCGCGACGCGTCGAACCCCCCTCCAACGCTCCGCCAGAAGGAGCGTGCACGTCGTGGCGACCAGGGCGACAGTGCCCCGACCCAGCGAATCGGAGAGGGTCGTCCACAGGATGATGGACAGGGACGCGGTGGCCATGATGACCATCGGTAGGCCGATCAGTTCGCCGTCCCACCGGCCGCGGCAGGTGCCGTACAGGCAGATGAGGCCGCCGAGGGCCATGGTCGCGGCGTAGGCGTAGGCGACGGGAACACCCCCGTAGTCCAAGAAGTTTTGGGAGGGCCACAGGGCGGCCCATGTGCCGGTGGCGATGATGGCGATGTAGCCGAGGGCGCGTAGCCACCGGCCGCCCTCCGCCTGAATCACAGCGGTCACGGGCGTCCCCTATTCGTCGGGGATCGAGGGAGGGCGCACCGGGTACTCATCGCCGGCGCCGGGCGGGGTGTCGCCCTCCGGATCCGGGGACGGCACCAGCGGCTCTGGATCCTCGGGAGGCGTCACGGGCACGATTCCCTGCGGCTGTTCGGTCATGGTTCCTCACATGAGGGGCTCGACGACGATGGAGTTCTGATAGTTCAGGTCGAAGGCCTGGTTGGTGGTCCAGTTCTCCAATGAAGAGGTACGCCACGCTGGCTGCAGCGTGTAGTTGGCGTTCCCGGCCAGGTTCAGGTAGACGATCTGTGTGGATTGGCGGCCGAAGTGTGGTCCGGCGGTGCCGATGGAGCGCACCATCGCTGCTCGGGCGAGATCTGTGGGTACGGTGGATCCTCCGGTGAGGGAGAACCCGACGGCGAGGGTTCCGCCGTTGGTGTTGTGGTTGAACCCACACATCTGGATGGTGACGCGCACACGCCCTGACCAGCCGGTCCTGAACGCCAGGGTGGGGTACTGGCCACCGGTGAAGTTCAGGAACTGGCCGGTACCCGTGGCGGTGGGCTGGGCGGCCATGTCCGTGCGCACCGGGCCGTGTTTGGGCGCCATGATGCTGTGCGTCGGGGCGAGCTCCACCAACCCGTCCGAGGTGGTGTCGTAGGCGTCCCCGAGAGACTCCCCGCCGAAACGGTGTCGCTGTGCCTGGTGAACCATCCTCGTGTACGCCCTGGTGGGGCGGGCGCCCTCGACGTAGAACCCGGCGCGTTTGCGGTACTCCGGGCCCGTGTCCGCGTTCCACACCGGGCCTTGCAGGGACAGGGCGGCAAGGTCGTTCGAGAACCGCTCCGTGAAGATGAACCCGGCGCCCTGCTCGTCGTCCGGGTCATCGGCCTCAGGGGCGGTCATCGAGATCGACGACCAGCCGTCCACCGACCGGATACGGACCTGCGACCCGGTCTCGGACCGCCAAAACGCGTTGGCCTCGTCCGGAGCTGTCGACATCTGCATCGAGGGTTTCCCCACGCCGTCCGAGGCGTCCGAGTACATGGTGATCGCGGCAATGCCCGGCTGTGCGGTGAACGCACCCATCGGGGTGGTCGGACTGGTGGCGTCAGCCCAGATCGCGAGCTGGGACAGGGTGGGTGTGCCGACCATCTGCACCCTGGATCCGTTCGCGCCGGTCACCCGGGAGCGGACCACGCCGCCCGTGGCGCCCTCGATGACGCCGGTGGCACCGCCGGGGGTGGTGATGGTCATCCTCGACCCGGTGATCTCCGATCCGGTGATAGACCCGCTGAAGGTGGCGTTGCCTTCGTCGTCGATGACGAACGCCAACTCGTCGGACCCGGTGTAGCCCCGCAACCCGTTCTCGTCGAGCTCCACGCGCGCGCCCGACGGGTTCCCCGCGATGATGCGGGTGCCGAGCACCAGGTCGGCTTCGAGCTTCGCCGCGGTGACCGCGGCGGCTTGGATGTGCCCGGCCTCGATCTGCTCCGCCGCGATGTGCAGGGCCTGGACAGCGTTCGCTGAGATTTTGGGTGAGGTGATTGCGTCGTCGGCGATCTCAGTTTCGGTGATCGACCCGGGTTCGATGTCGGTGACGCCAACCGGGGTGCCGGACGCCTGCGCTGATGGGGTGCCCTGCACGCCGCCGGTCCCGACCGGGACGAGCCGCACGTAGTAGGTGGTGCCGACCTCCAGCGGTGCCACCGGGAGGCTGCCGCCGGAGCGGGGGATGGTGCCCGCGAAGCTGGCTGGGCCCGGGGTGAACCCGGAGGACGTGGACACGTGCACGTTGATGTGGTCGAAGTCGGCCGGAAGAATCTCCAAGCCGGACAGGGTCCCGTCCCACGTCACGCTGAGACCCGAAGGGATCGCCTCCACCATCGGGGCCCCGGGCGATGGGTGCGGGTCGCCGCCTTCGGGGACCACGCCCACACTGCCGTCGGGCTGCCAACCCAGCCGGAGCCGGGTCACACCTGCGGAGTCGCGCACCTCCAGCGACCCCGTGTCGATCGAGGAGTTCCCCAACTGGGGGCGCCTCTGGCCGCGCTTGACCGTGGCAAGCTCCGCCTGTGTGCGCAGGAGCTCCTGCGTGAGCGCGTCGATCGCCTTCTTGGTCTGAGCGTCCATGGTCACCTCCCGGAGTAGTCGAAGGAATCGGAGCGGGTGCAGGTCACGGACACGGTGTCCCCGTCCGGGCTGTAGGTGTAGGAGAGGATGCGCACCCACATACGGGTCGGCTGCCACCCGATGACGGTCTCCACGAGCACGTCATCCCCGGCATCGAACGAGCCCAACTCGGCGTTGGGGTGGTCGCGGACGGTGAAGGCGGTGATGTCGGTCAGTTGGCGTGCGCGCGCGAGCGCGTCCGACGCGATCGCCTTCAGCGCGGCGTCGGTCGCGACGTCCTCGGCGTCCACGATGGACACCCGGCGCAGACGGCCGTCACGCTGACTGACCGTCTGCCGTTTCTGCTTCGACCCCTCGCCCGACCCGTAGGCCGCGACCACGTTCGCGTAAGCGTCACCGGAGCGGGACAGGGTCACCAGCTCCGAGATGTTCTCGCCCTCGACGAACCGCAGATCCGCGGCGCGGCGTCCGAGACGCGGGTACCCGAGCTGCAGCCGGAGGTTGACCGACTCGCGGTCCGGCCCCCAACTGACGTGCTCCCGGTATTCGATCTTGGCCTGCTGGCAGATCTCGTCCTGCTTCGACCCGACCTCGACATCCTCAAACCAGTCGAGTCGGTATTCCCAGTACACGGACTTGCCGGTCGCCGCGGCCGGACGGCTGTCCTGCTGCGTCCACACCCGGTCGATCGGGATCGGAGGTTCCTCGACCTCCGCTGCCGGCGGGTTGGGTTCGTCTTCGGTGGGGAGTTTCCGGGCGTTGTGCCATACCCCCAGCCGGTATGGGGTGGCCAGGTTGTCCACCACCACACCGAGGTTCCCGTCAGGCTGGCCCTGAAGGTGCGCCCACAGGGCCCGGATGACCGCTGCTGGGTCCACACCCTGACCGGTCGCACCCGCTGAGGAGCCGCCCCACGTCAGTGAGGCGGTCAGCGGCATCCCCGCGGCGTACCCCGAGAACCCCACACAGTCCAGCGACAGGACGTCGCCGGTGATCTCGGTGGACACCAGAATCCCGGCGCCCCGCAGCTGCCCGGCGGCCTCCGCCAGGATGATGGTGTCCCACTCCCGCAACACCAAGTGGCCATCCTCAGCGACCAGGTCCGCATAGGTCGGCTCAATGGACGCGGACAGATCCCCGGGCCCCGACAGGGTGTGGGTGATACTGACGTCTCGGAGCGGCAGCTCACGGTGCACCCACGTGCCCGTCCACCGCAGCGCGTAGTAACGCCACAAGGGACGGGGCGGCAACGGCTGCCGGGCGGGGATGGGCTCCCACGCACGCTCCGGTGGCAGGGTGTCCAGCGCCGGAGCGCCGAACCCCACCTGCAGGGAGAGCGGGTGCGCGGACACCGACGTCGCCGCCGTCGCGGACGGGGCACCGAACCCCACCGTGGCAGCGAACGGAGCCGCCGTCGCGGTGCGCTGCACCGCCACCGCAGGCGAACCGAAGTCCACCTCCAGGGCGAGCGGGTCAGCGACGGCGTCCAACGCGGCCGACGGCGGCCGGAGCGCGACCGCACACGCGGCCATCCGGCCGATCACCGACGCCGTGAGCGGATACTCCTCGGTGGGGCCGGTAGAGCTGATCTCCTCCAGCGCGGCCACGAGCAGCACGTCCGCTGCTGCGACCTGATCAAGATCGTCGAAGGTCGGATCGGAGCCGGGGGCAGTGCCCCAGTGAAACCCGAACGCCAACAGCATGTCGCCATCAACGGCGCCCACCGAGGGCAGGAGCACCTCCAGCACCCCGGACCCGTCACCCTCATCAGCGGCCAACCCCGAGTCCCGGATGCCGCCGGTGTCCTGCACGGTGATGCACAGCCCGTAGTGCCAGTGCTCCCCGCTCCATCCCCACGTGTACGGGGACAGCTCGGAGGTGGCGGTCCGGGCGTACAGGTGCACGCCGGTGCCCTCACCGACGTCCCCGCCGAAATCTGATTCGACGAGGGTCCACCCGGCGGCCGGGGTGGTGATCTCCCCGGCGGCGTTCCCGGACAGCCACGTCAGCATCAGGTCGCCCGGCTGGGTTCCGGCGGGGATCGCGATGGTGGTGGCGTCCTGCCAGCCGCCAGCGGAGGCTGTGGAGCGGATCGAGGGCACAGGACCCCCTTAGCTGGCAGTGACGACGATGGGTGCGCTGGTGACGGTCAGGGTGTCGCCGGGCCCGAGGGTGCGGGGTTCGACCAGGGCCACAGACCCCAGCCACGTCGACCCGTCCCAGAAACCCAGGTGGGTGACCGTGGATGAGGAGGCAGGCCCTCCGAACGTCACCGACGAACTGAGGTTCGCGGACCCGGAGGACACCGACCCGTAGGACGGCTCCTCCTGCTCGTAGTCACCGCCGGTCAGCTGGTTGTTTCCTGACCCTCCCCCGGCGGCGGTGTGCAACGACAGCGCGGTGACGTTTGCGACGAGCCCAGTCGCAGCGCGAGTCAGGGCAGCGTTCTGAACAGCCATGTGCCCTCCTAGAGCTCAGCTTCGGGTGCGGGGATTTCCAGGAACTCAAGGTCAACGGAGAAGTTCGCCCATTGGTCCGCCACAAGCCGTCCGGCCTGCCCGGAGTTGCCCATCACGTACATGCGCACGTCCACCGTGAGTCCACGCCATTCAGGTGGGATGGGGATCTGGTCCTTGTTCGCCGCCGAGCACCGGTACCCGTTGGTGGCACTGAACTGGTTGAAGTTGTAAGCGCTGTTCTCGGTGTACAGCGGCCCGTCAGGTCCGCCGACCAGGCCCACGAACAGCTGCCCGATCGCGTCATTCGACCCGCCCGGAGCGAGTGCCTTGAGGAACACGTTCGTCCAGTCCGCGAGGACCTGCACCTGAGTCGCCCACTCAGGGATCGTGACCGTCCAGTCATGCTGAGGCCACCGCTCAAAATCCGGGGCGGTGATATTGCCGGCCTCGTCCCACTCCCCACCCGTCATCGTCCCGCCGCGCTGCACACGCAGCACCCGCTGCGACTTGGGTACAGCCGACCGGCGGACGTCGATGATCCTTGGGCTGGTGACCGTGCCGGTCGAAGCGGGTAGGTCGATGCGGGCCAGCGCGATCGCGGTCATCCCCGCGGGTGGCTCTGTCGCCGTGCTGGACACACCCTCGATGACCCGGAAGTAGTACACAGGATCCGTGGTGACATCGTGGCCCCACGGGGTGCCGTCAATGTTGGGGTCCTCGACGCGGAGCACGATCAGGTCCGATCGGCCACCGCCTGACCCGGTTGGGGTGATCGAAAGTTCCGAGTCACCCACGTTGAAAGCGAAGTAGCTGCCCTGAAAAGCCTGCTCTTCGCCGCGGATGGTTGCCCCACCGGACGTGATGCGCACACCCCCGCCCGGGACCTCCAGTGGCAACACCCGCAGGTGCCCGGTGTCCACCACGCCGTTGCCCGACGCGGTCCCGGACTGGTGCATCAACCGGGCGATACGAGCCGACGACTGCGCTCCTGTGACTGCCCAGGAGTCCATTTCCAAAGCCATATGTCCTCCTAAGGGCTTGAGTAGGCGTTACGCCAGCTGACGACGCAGCGGGACTGACCGGACATGTCGGTGCCGCGGTAGGCGAGCACCGTCTGACCGACCGGCAACATGAATTCGGCGAGGCTCGCACCCCTGGCCACACCGGCGAACGAGGCGCCGTCGTCCCGCAGGATCGTGCGCGCCCACGGGCGGGTATCGATCGTGATGCTGCGATCGAACGCGAGCGTGGTATCGAGGCGGAGCGACCGGCCGGTCCCGACGAGCTCGATCGAGGGGTTCGCGACCGGGCCGTGAAACGTGATGACCGGCCACGACGGGGAGTCGCCGCGGTTGATGACCGTGTCCTGACGGACCCCCTGCGACCCCCACACGATCGGCCACGTCACCGGCCACACGATGCCGCTGCCAGCCGACGCCACCAGGGTGAGGGTGATCGAGCGAGACCCACCCTCCTCCCCCGAGTCGTCGTAGAAGTAGGCGTCAGCGCACTTGAAGTCCGCGATGAACTCCACATGCCCCTGCCGGAGCATCCCGGCGTCGGGGGCCTCGAACCGACGCGGCCGCCCGTAGACGACCACCGTCCGATCCCCCCGCAACCGGAACCGCAGTGGCATCACCGTGCGCGCCCGCAGACGCCGGGTGGGGTTGCCCCACTTGGACTGGAGTTCCGACCACCGCTCCCGAGCGGGCCCGGGCGCGTATTGGCGAGACGTGAAAAGCTCCCACGTCAGCGTCCGACCGGAGTGGGTGTCGCGGCCGAACACGGTCCCGTCCTGGCCGGGCATCTGCAGGTCCCCGGTTTCGATGTCGGGCGGACCGACCTCGAACTCACGCACCTCGATCCCGGTCCCGTACCCGAACGTCACACCGTCGAGCTCCCACTGCTGTTCACGCAGGGGCATTACCTCACCCCCGCATGTACACCGCCGCGCCGAGACCGGCGCAGCGCGTAGGAGACTCCATCAACCAGCTCAGACACGGTCGCCGGAGGTGGCTGCACGTTAATGACGTTGCCGACCCCGCCGCGCTCCATGGCCTCCACGAGACGCTCCACGCGCGCCTCCTGAGCCGCGGTCCTGACGGTCTCGGGTTTGCCGGTGCCGTTGTAGACCAGCTGCAGGCCCGGTTTGAGGAGACCGCCGTCGTCGTACAGCAGGCTGTCTCCGGGGCCACCGCCAGTGCTGCTACGTCCCATGTCCCCGGCTACGGGCGCGAACCCGAACCGGTGCGGGAACGACCCGGTGCCGCGCGCGGACGGGCCGGTGCGCACACCGCGGCCGCCACTCTCGACGTTCTTGCCGAGGAGCGTGCCGGCCATGTGGCCACCACCGCGCCCGCCGTGCTGCACACCGACAGTGAACGGGCTGCGCAGGTTACGCACCCACCCCGCAGGAGGTGTGCCCGCGAAGCTGTGGGTGGTGTACCGGCGCCCGGGTCGGATGCCTCGGATGACGTTCTCGATCCCGGCCATGAACCCGGAGCAGTCCCAGCTCGGGTTGCCGCCGCCACCCCATTGATACGGTTTACCGTGCTGGGTGTCGGCCCACAGGGCCGCGCGCCGCAGCCGCTCCGACGCTGAACCGATCCCCACCCACGTGTCAGACCCGCCACCGTCGGAGGCGAACGCCGCGTTGTAGGCGTCCACCAGCGACTTGATCTTGCCCTTGAGCAGGTCACCGCCCTTCTTCACCATCAGGTGCGGAGTGCCGGGCAGGCCCTTGGTGCCGATCTCCGCGGTGATGTCCCGGGCGGGTTTGAGGACCTTGTCGATGGCGCCCGAGTAGTTGCCCGAGATCAGGTCCACACCCGCGCTGAACAGCCCGGACGGGGACACGAAGTCAGCGAGCGCGTCGAGCATTTTGCTTGCCGATGGGATGTTCGGCGAGTTCGGGAACCCGACCGCGCCACCACGGGCGTACATGCTGCCCCCGGCGCGGGCCTGCGCACGCAGGGCCTCGACCGCGCCGTGGCCGCCTGCTCCGGCGACCTCGCGTGCGGTCCACACGTGCTCCTGGTTGGACAGCAGCGCCGGGATGCTGTCGCTGGTGGCGGTGCCCGCACCGTAGACGGGACCACCGGTCGCGAACTTGGAAACCTCTTTCAGCTTGGTGGCGCCGACAACGTCCGCAACTTTATTCCACAAAGGCATAATACCTTTGTTATAAACCGTGCCAATCAGGAAGTTGATGGGCTTCTTAGCTGAATCCCGGATACCATCCCACGCCTTCTTGATGGCGTCCTTGCCCTTACCAAAGGCGTCCTGCATGGCCTTGACGCCCTCTTTGACCTTGTCAAAAGCGGGCTTGATTCCGTTGTTCCACACATTCGAGATGTGCCGGGAAATGAAATCCCACACCGGCTTGATGACCTTGTCACGGAACCAGGTGAATACCGTCGCCAACGTGTTACGGACGAAGCTGACGACCAGGTTGAACAGGGTCTTCGTCCGGTTCCACCAGGCCTTGACGTGCCCGGCGATCCAGTTGAACACCGCCTTGATCTGGTTCCACAACCACTTGAACCAGGTGGCGAGCTGCTTGGCGCCGCCCACGATGAAGTCCCAC
>Ga0079224_100010436_pt1 | contig 12750 bp, 8 predicted proteins | sample Stecom2015_FD_80414 | JGI IMG/M metagenome (GOLD analysis project Ga0079224, IMG submission 80414) | Agricultural soil microbial communities from Utah to study Nitrogen management - Steer compost 2015 | ecosystem: Environmental > Terrestrial > Soil > Agricultural land | place: USA: Utah...
TCATACCAAAGACTTATTAACCTTGTTGATAAGTCTTTTTGTTTTAGGAGGTTGCACCAATCCTTCAGGTATTGGGTTGGATGTCGATCCGGGGGATGAACTGGTAGGCGTATTGACTGATACGCTTTCCCTGCAGGCAGTGACGGTGCTGGACGATAGTGCGCGGTCTTCTTCCTTTGCCCAAACCACGTTTGGTTGGCTCGATGATCCGGTTATCGGGAAGACCGTGGCCGATTTGGCATTGGCCGTCGGTCGGCCAGCGACGGTGCCGCGCATACGGCACGATGCTGAAATTGACTCCGTCATCCTCGTATTGCCTTACGGCACCGAATATTACGGTGATACGCTGCGCCCCAACTTTACACTACATGTGCTGCAGTTGGACGAGGCTTATACCGATGGCGAATATGCTACCAAGCAATGGGCAGTAAAAGATGAAGTTATCGGGACGAAAGTGATCGGGCGCTTCGCGTACAAACAGACAGACAGCGTTAGTATCATTAAACATATCGATGATAAGGATTCTTTGGTAAAGGATATTCCACAGTTGCGCATCGCATTGTCGTCTGCATTTTTCAAGGAGCTGCTCAGTGAGGAAGTTGATTCGGCGTCGCTATCGACCGAAGCAGGGTTTAACAACCACGTCAAAGGGCTCTATCTGCGTGTAGCGGAAAGCGAGATGACGGGCGTTGGTGGATTGGTGACTTTTCAGGGCGTTGCCAACATGACCGGTATTGAGCTCACCTACCGCCAATCGAACGGAAAGGAAGGGGACGATGCGGGCATCGATACCGTGCGGACATTCTTGCCAACAACGGTACAGAACAACAGCGGGTCTTTCCGGAGGCTGACATCTAGTATAAAGCGGACGTATACTTCCGATGTACAGGCCCAGTTGGATAATCCCGACGGGCATTACGACGTGTTGTACATGCAGGCACCGGCTGGCCTTCGAACCCTTGTGCGCATACCGTACATTGATGCTTTAAAGGACCGTAATATTGCAATTAACAAAGCCGAGTTGGTACTTTATACAGTCAGCGATAACCCAGATGACGAGTTGCAGATCCATGCACCGAGGCTTACTTTATACCGGGAAGATATCGCAGGGCAACGCCTGCCGGTGCCCGACGGTGATTCGCGGACAAGCAGCAGTAGCTATGCTGGCGACAGCCGTAGCCTTTGGTATCGGTATGGTAACTGGCGTGCTTTTGGGGGCTTTATGGACGAAAATAAGGATCGTTACCTTTTCCATTTGACGTCCTATATCCAAGATATACTCCAAGGAAAGATAAACAGCAGTGAATTCTTCATTGCACCCGCTTCCGCATCGGATAACTCAATTCCCTATCAACCGGTACTCAATGCGGCGGGGCGAGCAATCATCAACAACGTTGATGGTACGGAGTTGAAAATGAAGCTCAATATCTATTATACGCAACGGCCGGCAAATTAGCGGCTAGCGTGTGCCGTTCTGACGCGTGCAATATCGGAAAATAAAAAAGCACCCATCTTCGTTTTCACGGGTGCTTTTTTTAGTGTTTTGGATAACAATCGTTTCGGTGCGGTATCTGCCATCGTCGACTCATCACGGTTTGAAAAACACGGTCAACGTGCCCCGGACAGTCGAGCTTAATTACTAGAAAATTCCAAGAATTTTCCGATCACCCTGCGTCCTCTTACGATTGGCAGGGAAGGAGGGCTTCGATTGCGTGTTGATCTCTGGCGAACCAACGAGTGTCATCGCGCATCGGAAGCCGGTCATCGCATTCGATTCGTCCTGTTGCATGTAGCGGCGTGTTGCCGGGTTGAGCCAATAGGCACGATCGTTCCATGAACCACCTTTGTACACGCGTGACTTATCATTGACCAGCGTGGTAACTCCATAGAGCTCGTCGTTGGTTTCATCGTCATACCCGCGTACGTCGTAATCAAACGATGCCTGCGCGGAATCGGATGCGGCCGAAGCGGCCTGCAGTTCTTCCCAAGTTTGTTTCCTCGGTGCCTTGGCCGGTACCCGGATGGGGCGGCCATATTTGTCTTTTGCAATGATTCCCTTTTCGGCGTCTTCGTATTGCTTATCCATATATACGTTGCCCCGGAACGGGTTGAAGTCTTGGAAGTCTTCAAACGACAGTTGCCGGTATACGTCGCGTACCCACTCGTTTACGTTACCTGCCATGTTGTAAAGGCCGTAGTCGTTGGGGAGGTAGCTGGTAACGGATACCGTAATGTCGCCACCGTCGTTGAGGTATCCCGCCACGCCCATATTGTCGCCTCCGGTTGGTTTAAAGTTGGCCATCATCAGTCCTTGGGTACGGCGTTTCGCCGACCGGACGCCCAACCCGTCCCATGGATATATTTTGCTGCTTTCGATATTGCCGTATTCGGTGTTGCCCACCAGACCGAGGGCTGCGTATTCCCATTCGGCTTCTGTGGGGAGTCGGTATGGTTGCTTGAGGATGCCGTCCTCCATCCGGACAGGCCGGCGCGCATCCGATTCCGTCCCCGGTGTATTGTCTTTCGGCATGCGTTCACCATCTATGCCTTCGCCCTGATATTGGCCGTTGAGGTATATGTCGGTATTGAATGGGTCGGTAGGCTTCGCCTGCGATTCAGCCAAGGTCTTGTAGTCGACCAAGGCCCCCCGCTGGCGAAGAATATGCTCATTCACCCGATCGGTCCGCCAAATACAATAGTCGTTGGCCTGCTCCCACGTCACTCCCACGACGGGGTAGTCTTGGTAAGCCGGGTGGCGCAGATAGAGGTCGACGTAGGGCTCGTTGTAGGAAAGTGGATGGCGCCACACAAGGGTATCCGGGATTGCATTGTAATAAAGTTCGTTGTCGTCCGGGAAATTCTGTTGAAGCCAGTGCAAGTATTCCAGCCAGTCTGCATTCGAAACTTCCGTCTCATCCATATAAAATGAGGCCACCGTCACCCGGCGCCGCAGATTGTCATGCGCATAGGTAATATCCTCATTGAGGCTACCACCCATCACAAACGTGCCGCCTTCAATAACAACTAATCCCGGCCCGGGCCCTTCCTTGACCTTTCGGTTGATTTGCAAACCACCATTATAGGGGTCGTTATAGGCGACGCCCGTCTTTGGGGAAACTCCGCTTCGGTTTTTGCAGGAGACGAATAAGGTGCCAGAAAAAATTATTAATAAGAAGGAGGCAAAATATGTATTCGTTGTTTTCATTCGGGAGCTATTTGTTCTTATTGGCCCAATGCAACCAGCATCTTCACTGTCCTTTTTTAAAGGCACTGATAAGGTAGACTTCACTTGGTACATCGGAAAGCCACATTTCTTTTCTAAGGTACCAAAATTAAGTAAATTATTGGAGTTTACCCGCAACTAAAATCTTTTTTCGAGTATATGTAACGCTCTAAATCGTGCAAAACTCGTACCATTTGAGATTGTCTAGGTATTTCCCTATGTTTGACGGTTGGTAATTCAAGTTGAATTAACAGTTGATAATTGTAGTTACCGGACTAACGACTTATGACTAAAATAAAAGTAGGTTTCGGTTTTGACGTGCACCAGTTGAAAGATGGCCATCCGTTCATTCTAGGAGGGGTACAGTTAGAGCACCATGCCGGCGCATTTGGCCATTCGGATGCCGATGTCCTCGTCCACGCGATATGTGATGCCCTACTTGGTGCGGCCAACCTGGAAGACATTGGTTACCATTTTCCTAATACCGATGAGCGGTGGCGTGGTGTAAGTAGCCTCCTGCTTTTAGAGGAATGTGTGAAATTATTATCAGCCAAAGGCTGGGTGCTTGGGAACATCGATGCCATGCTATGCTTGGAAGCGCCCAAAATAAAACCTTACATCCCAGCGATGAAAAAGCACATTGCAGCCTCAGCCGGTATTACTGACGAAGATATTTCCATTAAGGCTACAACCAATGAAACCATGGGATTCATCGGACGGGAAGAGGGCGTTGTAGCTTACGCAGTGTGCCTGATTGAACGGGCTTGAGATCCGACGGCGTAGGTCAGGTCACAAGCAAGGAATCTGCCGAAGAACTCCATCAACATCAACGCCGTTTCTTCATTTTATTAAGCCAGATCATCGTTCCGGTGATGGGTAAGGTGGTGGCTATCAAACATGCAAAAAAATAGAGCAGTTTGGTAAACGGGCCATATACATTGCCCACATGCAGTGCTTTGATGGAACTTGACACGCGCTCATTGAATGGTTTATCTCGGAATATAGCTACCTCCGTCACTTTAGCTGTTGTAGCATCCACGGTCACCTGGTCACTGGCCGCCGGTGCAAAAAAGCCTGTTCGGTTTTTCCGGATGGATAAGGCTGTACCTCCGTTCTGTGGCAGGGACAACTGGTAATCGCCCAGGTAAGGTAGCGCCACATCCGTAGCTGCGAGGTAAGCCGAGAAGGGGAGAAGCGGAGTGGGAGCGGCCTGTTCAGCCCGTGCCCTGGCATCCGTTTTGACGGCGGTGCTTGCGGAGCGTCCGCGTTGCCCATCTCCGCCACGTTGTGTCGGTTGTTCTTGGTACGTGCCCAATGCCTTTTGGAGGCCCGTTCGATACCAAGGGAAGGACCATTGCGGCCCGGTGATGCCCATAACGAATAAGAAAATAAGCGAATAGAAGGCCAAGGAATTATGAAGGTCGTGGTTAATGCGCTTCCAGTTGGCGCTCCACTTGATGGCAAGCCCTTGGCGCCAGTTTCTCAGCTTTTGCGGGAACCAAATGACCATACCCGTTAAGACGCCCAATGTAAATAATATCGTAGCGGCACCCGATATATAACTGCCCAGCGTCCGGTTGGGTAAATCACCAATGAGGGGTTCTTCTATCCGGTCGAGCAGCAACCATCGGTGCAAACTGAATAACATTTGCATAAATTCGTCTGTTTTGGTCACTTCCTTTGAACTGCCCGTCACCGCCCCAGTATACGGATTGACGTAATAGATGGTGCCGCGACGGCTGTTATCACCCTCCACGCGTGTGGTGAATGTATAGGTACGCGCCGGGTCTGCCGGTATGCCTACTGCCGTGACCGCACCGCCGGACAGCTCGGTAATTTTCGGGATCAGCGACTCGGCGGGGATCCGGTCGGTATCTGTGGGTACCGCTACCTGATGGAGATGGGGTGCTGCCCATTCACGCAGTTCGGTATTGTAAGTGTAGATGGTGCCGCTGAAGCAGATGACGACGACGACGATGCCACTGATGAGACCTACCCATAGATGGATGTCGTTGAACAGCTTCCGGGTCTTTTGCCAGGTTGTTTTTTTGCGTACTTTCTTTGCCATGGTCGTTTAGTTTGGAGCCCGAAAAGCGATGTCCCGGATCGATTACACTCGACCCGGGACACGGCCCTTTTTATTTGCTTAGTAAACCCCGATGTATTGGTTGCCCGTCTTGTTGATCAATTTGGCACCCACGTTCATATCGCCGGTATCGGTGTTGAAAATGTAAATGTTGCCGTCTTGTCCAATTGGGGCTACGGCGATATATACATCGTTACCGTCAATACCTATGCTTTGGATTTGACGGAAATTCAATGCCGTTTCGTTCGGAATCGAATATTTTGTGCCGGTTCCGTTGTTCAAATCAATCCGTGCGATATGCCCACTGGTACGGGCACTTTCCTCATCCACTAGGCTATAAACGACAAACCCGATACCATTACCGGCATATTTCCACGCTTCGATATGGGAACCCGTTACGCCCAGGGCCTGATCAAGGCTAAATACGTAGTCTGGATCGTAATCGTCCGTATTTTTACTGATCCGTAATATTTTGGAACCGCCGCCGCTTATGCCTTCGCCCGTGGTGGCTTGGTAAACGTGGCCGTCGTCGCCTACATATTGCATGGTGCTCCGATAACCATTGGTGCTACCGCGCGTCTGGCTGGACGTAATCACCTTGGGGTTTTTTAATGAAGGGTAGTCCAATACGATGGTTTTGGCCCAAGCGGCCGGGGCATCATTGTCGCGGTCAAACTCGGGCACACCATCGTCGCCAAGGGTATACGACATGGGGTCCAGTTTGCGTACACCTGCGCCGATATATACCTTATCCTTGGCTTGGTTTACCACAGGCATATCGATGCGCCAGATATGGTGTCCAGCAGCTTCTTCCGCCTCAGAAAGCCTTAATTCGAACGAGGTGTTTGCGGTGATTTTAGGATCGTTGAGATCCAGCGTAATCACATCGATCTTCGTGGAGGTATACTGGTATACGATGTTTGGAAGCTCTCCGATATAAACGGCGTCGTTGGCGGTTCCGCGCACAGCCACGCCTACACCTTCGATGGCCTTCAACCAGCGGGGCGAGGTGCTTACATAATCCGCGGTAGCGACTTCCGGACCATCAGGCCGAAAATCTTTTCCACCGCGTACAGCATATTTATTGAATATCCCACCATCATCGCCCACATATTGGATGTTGTACAGGAACTTGCCGTCGGCAGAGGCCTGCAGCCGGGCTGTTCGCTGGGATTTTACATGCATTCCATTATCGAAAACATTAATGGATACATTCGGGTTTTTCGCTTGTTCGGGCGTTACGCTGTATACCATCGTGCCGCCGTTGCCGTCACCGGCCTCATCGTCCATCATTGCACCGGAAATCGTAATCCACCGATCCGATTCGTCTGGTCGATCTGTATCTGGGCCACTATCTTTCGCGCAGCCGCCAATAGCAACGGCTACGATTGCGGCACCGAAAAGCACATGTTTTATCTGTTCTTTATTCATCTTACTGGTGTTACTTATTGAAAATTATTGATTGTATATGTAAGTTTCAAATAGGCGGCCCTGCCGGGTTTTTGTACGCCGAAATTGTCGTATATTTCATTATTCAAGATGTTCTTCAGGTCCACACTCACGATGAGTTTACGGCTCGGGAACCGGTAGCTTGCGCCTACATTATGCAGATACTGGGCGGGTGTAACGAACCAATCGGACTCTGGCCATACCGTTCGGAACGGATGTACGTATCCAAGGGTGTAAAACAGGTTCAACTCCGACGCTTTCTGGATGACATGGTGGAACCGATAGTGTATATTGGCGTTTACCGTAAAGAAGGGCTCGTTCGGAATTTGTGTGTTGTAATAAGTCATCCGTTGGCCAGTTTCGGGATCAAATTCCTGTTTGAATAGCGAATTGAACTTGGAGAAATTGACCATGGCGGTGAGGTCATCTTGATAACGATAGGAAATCTCACCTTCAAAACCTAGTGATTGGGATAATCCGAGATTTATGTACTGCGTCTGTTCGATCTCTTGCTGGCTAATGAGTTCGTTTGTTTGTGGCATGATCCGGTCTTTAACGTTACGCCAGAAAATATTGGCAGAGGTAACCAATCGATGCTCGTTGAACCCAAACGTACCTAACCGGAAGCCGAGATTATAATTATCACTAATTTCGGGCTGCAATGCTGGACTGGGTAGCAGGTTTTGGTCGGGATTACCGAAAATCTCATTACCACCCGGCATGCGTACTGCCCGTTCGGCCGACGTGATGAGCATGGCTATGGGGGTGAGTGCGTAGGATACAGCCGCACCATATCCCATATGGTGCCGGGTATCTCGTACGACGTCTTCGTTGATTACGGCCCCGCCGTCAGCGACCGTCCCCCGGTAGGTGAGGCTCATGAGCGATTGCTGATAACGTTTAACAAATAGGTTGGTGCGTAGTCGGTCGCCAAACATCTGCACCTCATAATTGAACGAGAACACATTTTTAGATAAGTCGTTCGAGCTTCTCAATGCATCGGGTCCTACCGGATGGAGCAGATCGCTGTCCTGTCGGTCAACTGTGTAGTAGACATGGTTGAGCGATAGTCGATGGCCGGGAAAAACAACATAGTTCACGGTTGACCTAATGTTGGCGATCTGCCGGTCGATGTCGGCCATCGTCGGTTCGCCTTGCTGCGCCCCATCCGGTCGGCGCAGGGGGTTGCCATTCAGGTCCATCCGGATGGTGCCGTCCCAGTTGTACGCCCACGGGATGGTATCTTGGACATACGTATTTCGCCGGCTGTAGACACCGTTGACATTCAAGCTGAGCCCCTTGGTAAACAGGTCACGTTTGCTATAATTTAAGCTCAGTACGTGGGCTTCGGCTTCGGCCGTCCGACCCATGTAAGGGGTGCCCATGGTTTGCCCATGCTGGATTTCATTATAGGAATCGGAGACGTTGTAACCGATCAGGAAAACGTCCGCCCAATTAACATCCGTATATCCGAACTCCGCTCGTCCACCTAATGTGCGGTACCCGTCGAAAAAGCGTTTCGTCCGAAAGTTGCGGACCACTACACCATTTGGTTCGATGTATTTCGAAAATTTACCCCATTGTTCGTAATCGTTGTCGGTAGCGGTGTAAAATCCCGAAACCTTTGTTGTGAATCCGTTCTTCGGATTGCGGTATTGGCCGCTCAAATCGGCCTGTAGGGTATTGAATGACCCATAAGATATCGCGGCGGTCAAACTGTTGGCGGAGTTTCCCTTTTTTAATACGATATTGATAGCGCCACCGAGGAGATCGCCTGATAAGTGCGCTGGCAGTACACCTTTGTACACCTCGATTCGTTCAATCATCGCCGGCGGGATGTTGTTCAGGTTAAACGACGACCCATATGTAGATATTTCGATGCCATCAATGAAAATGCCGACGGACCTCCCTGTCATCCCGTTGAGGTTATATTCAATCTCTGATCCTAGTCCGCCGCTTTGGCGCACACGTACGCCCACGGTACGGTCCAGTAATTCGTTGGTAGTCAGATTCCGTACGGAAGCTTCTTTGGTTTCTACAACGGCTACGGCAAAGCCTTGGGTCTCGATTTCCCATTTTTCGCTGTTTCGCGACACGTTAGCCTCACCCAGTCGGGTAACTCCTCCGTTATTCGCAGTAATGTCCTGACGCTGGTGGGGTCGATTGATGGCTACCCGCGTTTCCACCGGCTGGATTTCTAGCGAAGTGACCGCCAATGTATACTCGCCATAGGGTACCCCCGATAGGGTATAGTGGCCATGTTCGTCGGTCATGGTTCCCCGGTTGCTCGGGCTGAGCGTAATCGAAGCGCCCGCCACGGGTTGCCCCGAAGAGGTAGCTACCGAACCCGAGAGGACACCGGTTTGTGCGTAGGCCAAGGTACTGCTGAGGAGGAATAACGCGAAGGAAAAACAACAATAACTAGATTTCGCAGGGACCATTATTTTTATGTAGTCTAAATAACTTATATTTGGCGCAAATATAGGATTGCAGGTGACCTGAAAATTATAAGAAACGGAATTTCAATTATAAATGGCGGAATATATAGATGGTATTGTCGGATTAACGCACGAGGGATTGGCGGATGGAGATAGCCGGGTGGAAATATTGGCGGGTGGTCGGGTGACGATCAGGCGATCGGGTGTCTTCCGATATTATCAGTTCCATACGTCGGATGACGTCTACCGTTTCCAGATGCTGGCGCAACCGCAGTCAGAGGTCCGCCTGGTTTATGTGGCAAAAGGGAAAGGCATCGAGGTAAGGTGCCACGGGCGAGTAAAACGTTTTTCGGACGGCGAAAGCAACTGTTCTCTGGTAAAAGGGGGGTGTACGCAAGACATCGCCTTTGAGGGGGGGGATACCTGTGAACTGCTCATGCTGATTGTCGAGGTTCCGGATTTCCCGCTGCCTGCGGCCAGTGGCCCGTCGTATCTCCGCAAGTTCTTGCGTACCGATACATGTACCTGGTTATTGGGCGGGAATGGCATGGTGCTGGGGATGCGAAAGGTTGTGGTTATCCAACAACTGTTTCAAGAAAAGAAGCCGGCATATTTACAGCCTGCCTATACCCAGTTGAAACTTACCGAACTATGGGTGCTCTTCCTGGAACGGACGGATACCCTGGATAATAGGGGACGTTCCGTGCAACTGCGCCCCGACGAGTTGGAACGGATGCAAAAGGTGAGAGATTTGTTGCACGACCAACCTGCCCAATCTTATTCGTTGGTTGGCTTGGCTCATGCGGTGGGTACTAATGAGGCTACACTGAAGAAACAGTTCAAAGCGGTTTACGGTACTACGGTATTCGGTTACCTCACTGCCCGGCGCATGGAGTTGGCGAAATCGTTGTTGCTTGCCAAGGAACTAAAGGTGGCAGCGGTGGCCCAAGAGGTCGGTTATAAATATGCTTCGCATTTCACTGCCGCTTTCCGAAAGCATTTCGGTATACTTCCAAACCAATTGCTACGGGTATGTATGCCTGTATTTTCCATATTGGGCCAGCTTGGTGCCGGCAGTGCGCTTTAATCACGCGGTGCCTAATCCGAAATCGGCCAATACCGGAAGATGGTCACTCAAGGCGAATCCATTCGGGTCGTCGTTGTTCATCCGGAAGCTTCCTTCATATAAAGGACGGCATGCAATGATTTGATTGGCTAGCCTACCGGCACAATAAATGTAGTCGATCCGCTTGGCGGGTTTAATGGCATTGGCCGTAAAGCCATCGCCTCGGCCAGCCGCTGTAAATGCGTCGACCAATGAACCGCTGTTTAAGCGCTTGTATTCCTCGGTGTCCGGGCTATGGTTCAGGTCGCCCTGTAGGAGGATGGAGTCGACATCGCCGGCATCATGCGCTACGGCTGCCAGCATCGCCGCGATTTCCTCCAATCGGATGCGGGTATCGTTCTCTTCTTTCGCAAAAGGCCATAAGTGGGCGGAATGGACAACGATTGATTTACCGTTTGGCAATCGAAGTTTCGCTTTCCCCCAGTGCCGGGTGAAGAGTTCCTCTAGGTCATCGCTCTTGTCTGAAAATGGCCTCGTTTCGGAGCTTAGGATCTCAAAATTGGTGAGAATAGCTCCTGGGTGGTTCCCCGAACCATTTTTGCCACCAGGAAAGAATGCATACGCCATGCCGAGTATCTTTGCCATTTCCGCAACGGTTTCTTCATCGGGTCCCTCGGAAAAATTGATGATATCGGGTCGGTACAACGCTAACTCATGCATAATCCGCATAGGGATTTGTCCCAAATCCCTCGCGGCCTTAATTAAAGTGCTCTGTTCGCCATCCGGCAATCCGCGACCATTGATACCCTTATATCCAATGCAGCCATTGAAGATGTTGTATGAGATAGACCGGATGGTTTTTGCATCGCTACCGAAGGTGCGCTTAGGAACAAAGCCTTGTCGTGCTTTTTCGTCCGCAAGCGCCGTTTTCGTTGAAGAAAGTAAACTTAAACCAAGAAGTGATAAAGCGGATTGTTTTAGAAATGACTTTCTTGTCGTCAAGCGGCTGTGTATTGTTTTGCTGTTTTTATACATATGTTGAAACTCGCTGTGAGGGATCGGTAATTGGCACGGGCTATTAGCTCTGCCAAAAGTACGGAATGTGACGGAAAGACACAAGGTCGGTTACTGTTTTCTGAAACGTGTAAGGTCCACATCAGCCGATATGGCCACGCCGGAGGAATAAAGTTTGATCTTGCCATTGCCGATCCCTGTAAGCGGAACTTTGACGAATGGCTGTAAGGTAAGGTTTACGGCACCACTAAGTTGACGGCGATAACCCACCGATAAGTTGGCGATGCCAAGGACATGCATGTTTTGGTTACGCAGCGTAAGCTGCTTCAAGTCGCCATATTGGTGCGGTGGGTAGGTATAATCATAAGTTTCCTTGAGCATCAGGTAGCTGGATACTCCGGCAGATGCAAACCAGGTAGCGCGCTGCTGGCGTGCGACGTCGACATTGATATTCACCGGAATATCCAGCACGTTGCAATCGGCATCTACCGTAATCGGTGGGTATTTGGAGTAAAGCGGGTTGCCCGTGGTGCGATAGTCCGCAAATTCGGCCTGGTATAGTTTTTTGGCATAAAGCACACCGGCGCTGATACTGAGCCGGCCATTGAGGCGATAGGTAGCCATAAGTCCGAAATTGCTGCTAAGCTTACCACCGAAAGGTTGAGAGCCCGATAAGTCGGGGGCTGCGATGATGCCCAGTGTCCATCCTCGATTCCGTATTCCGAGAGCAGATATTGGTTGGTTACTGGTGCGTGTATGCGCTTTTTGAAGCGAGCGAACCGGTAATGCCGTGGCTACGTGCTGCGGTCTTCGGCGGTAAAAATCATTGGGAAAGGCGGCCGCGGTCAGCTCATGTAATCGGACAGATGTTGGGGCAAGGAGGGACTCCTCACCCGTCGGTTGCGGGTGGGCGATGGGTATCGATGGATGCTTACTATATGGTACGGCCGAATAGGTTGGATCGGCGGAAGCAGGTCGGCCGGGCGTGGGCATTACGGATTTCGACGGTGCGGCCGGCTGTTGCGATGCGGCACGTTGTTCAGGATGTGTTACCTCCCGTTCATGTCCGTTGAATAGCGAAATGGCTGCGATGGCTACAGCTGCGGCTACCCCACTGCCGATGCCAATCAGGAGGCGCCATCGTCTACGTGGTCGCATCTTTCGCGACAAAGTAGTCCAGGCGCGCTCATCGAATGGGATGTCGGCTTTGTTTAACCCGTCCCTGAAAAGTTTATCTATGGGGTGTTTCTCTTCCATTTCACATTCCTTTTGCTACCGCTTACCTGCCGTTTGCCTGTGTGGCTCGTTTAGGCGGCCTGGTGCCGAGGCGTCCGCCAACAGTTCCTGTAGTCTTTTGCGCGCTTTATGCAAATTTGATTTTGATGTATTTACGGTGATACCCAATAAATCCGCAATTTCCTGGTGGCTGTACCCGTCTATGGCATACAGGTTGAAAACCGTTCGGTACGCTGGA
>Ga0079224_100010438_pt1 | contig 12750 bp, 9 predicted proteins | sample Stecom2015_FD_80414 | JGI IMG/M metagenome (GOLD analysis project Ga0079224, IMG submission 80414) | Agricultural soil microbial communities from Utah to study Nitrogen management - Steer compost 2015 | ecosystem: Environmental > Terrestrial > Soil > Agricultural land | place: USA: Utah...
AGCGCCGCGCGTTCGCATTCATGTTCCAGAGACTGTTGGCGGGCGGCGTCACCTACTGCTTGCAAATGTCGATCGGCCAAGGCGTCCGCCGCCTTCACCAAGGCAGCATAGTGTTCCGCTTCTTCCGACAAAGCTTGTTCGCCGCTGGCCAGCAGTCGCCAAAGAGTATCCCGGTCACGGCGCGCATCCAGCACTTCTTCACGCGACACCGCCTGATGCGCTCGCCGGAACTGCTCAAGTCGCAATCGAGCATCATTCAGCTGTCTGACTGATTCGTTGAGCCGTTTTTCATTGCCATCGCGTTCAGCGGCGAGTGTCTGGCGGCGCTGCATGACTTCGGCCAGCTCCGGGCCCGGGACCGGCTGCATGGTTTTCAGCCACTCCAGCGCTGCTGGTATGTCGTCAGGCGAAACATTGCCATTGGGCAGCGAGCCAAATTCCACTTCAGGTTGACGAAGGCTACCCAGCTTTTGCAGAAGCTCGGACTCTTCTTGACGGGCGCGACGTTCAAGATTCTGCAGCGAGGTTTCAAGGTCTCCTGCAGCCGTTGCGGCATCCAGCGCCTGCCGCAAGGAGGGCCCCACAGTAAGCTCGGACAGACCTGCCATACGCGTACGCGCTTCTTCTATCTCAGCGCGTCGCGCCTGAAGTGCATCTTTGGCCGCGACCCATTTGCGACGCTGCTCTTTGCCTTCCAAAAGCAACTGCCGAATTTCTTGCCGCAGCGGCAGCGCCGGCAAGGTGGCAGCCACCACTTCCAGCAAGGGAAGCTGTTCCTGATGGAATTCGCTGCGTCCCAACTGGCGAAGGATATTCGCCAATTCCTCTTGCAGCATGCGCATGCGGGTGGAGCACTGCTCGAGTTCGGCCGGGTAAGCTGCGATTCGGACACGCATTTCTTCCAGCGCCAGGAGTTCGGCCTCGTACGCCAGCAAGGGCGATTGCCCGCCCTTTTCCAAATGTTCAAGACGCGTTTCAAGCTCACGCAGCTGCGCCAACATAGGCGCCACGCGGCGCAGACGTTCCCGATCGGCAATGCGTGCCTGCAGTTGAGCGCAGCGTTCGCGCGCAGCCTGAAAGGCCTGGTCAGCCTGCTGACTTTCGCGCTGAGCCGCAATCCAGGCAGTCGGCCTTACCGTCGCCATTTTGACGGCCTTGTCCGCTTCTTTGAAGCGCTCCTGCGCCTCATACCAAGCGCGTTGCCGGCTGGCACGCGGCGCCCACAGGCTATCTGCTTCCTCACGCAGTGCGTCGAGCACGCGCGTTAGTGCGGCCACGCCTGCCGCAGCCTGGAACAGAATGGAGTCCACGTCATCACCGGCCTGCAGCATGGCGCGGCTGCCCTGCTCCAAGCGGCGGTGGTCCAGGCCGAACATGCGCTCATGAAATGCAGGGGTGACGTCACCCAGCCAGCGTGCCAATATTTCCGCGGGCATGGGGTCGCCCTTGGCGTCCACCAACCCGCCCCTGAGTTTGCGCCGCCGCCCCATTGCCAGCGTTTCGCCTTCTCCTGAAATAATGGCGTTCAGAGCGAGATCGGGCCCGGCATGCAAAAAAGCCATCGGGGTTTTCAGGGGAATGCCGAACAGAAGGTCGTGAAAGGCTTGGCGCAAAGTAGACTTGCCGGCTTCGTTGCGCCCATAAACGAGATGGAAGTCGTGTTCGCGGTGGGGAAAGACCAACTGCCGGTCAGAGAAATGCCCATAACGATGCAGCTCGAAGGAATCAATGCGCATTTCAGACCTCCCTGCCCAAGCGGTCCAGCACGGCAGCAGCCGCTTCTTGGAGAAGGTCGTCGACCTTGCCCTCACGCAGAGCTTGGAATACCGGCTCGCGCGCGAGCTCGAAACTTGCCTTGTCGCGCAGGCCCTGCAGGCTTTGCAGAAATGCCTGCTGAAAGGCGGGATCGCGCGCCGTCTCGGCAAGCAGTGCGGCCAGGTCGTCAGCAATTGCCTCGTTGGCAGCGCGACGCGGGGGCCGAATATCCAGACTGAGTTTCTCCAGCCACATGCGGCCGTCACTCAAGCCCGCGATCTTCCCTACGACATCGGTGCGTAACTGCGTGCGCTCTGCCTGCAACTGGCCGTAAAGCGGCGACTCACCCTGCAGCACCAGCCGCAAAACGCAGGGCTTATCATCCGGGAATGATCTAAGCGTTTCTTCCAGAGCCTCGCCGACGGCCGCCATGATTTCCGCCCGGGACTCGTGGCCGGACACTTCCAACCTCAGTTCCTGCCAGCGCAGAACATCCACAATCAGGCGGTCAGTGCTTTCCACATGGTGATCGGTGCAGCTGACCAGCACTGCGCCCTTCTCCCCCTGTTCCCGGATGTGGCGCCCTTGCAGATTGCCCGGGAACACCACCGGCACAGCGCCAGGGAAGACACGGAAATCGTGCACATGGCCCAGCGCCCAATATTGGTAGCCGCCCGCCTGCAGCTGCTCCAATGTGCATGGGGCATAGTTTGCATGCCGGGCGTTCCCCTCCAGCGCTGTATGCAGCACACCGATATTGAAATAGCCCGGCACGGGCGGCGGATACTCCGCGGCAATGTTGTCTGTCACTGCTGCTTCGGGGAAGCTGCGTCCGTGCAGCGCCACCTTATGCCTTTCAAGCGTGAACGTCGACGGCGCCCGCGACGAAAATACGTGGACGTTGTCCGGCATTTCCAGGCTGCGTGTCATGACGCTTTCCGCGTCGTGATTACCGTGCAGCAGATAAACGGGGATGTCAGCCGCCCGCAGCCGACCCATCTGTCGGGCAAAGTAAAGACCGGTATTGTGGTCCCGCCAATCGCCATCGTAGACGTCGCCGGCGATCACCATGAAATCCACATCCATTGCGATTGCCTCATCCACAAGCCGAGTGAAGGCTGCCCGAGTTGCGCCGCGCAGCGTCTCCACAGGCATGTCTTCATAGCTTCCCAAGCCTCGTAAGGGGCTGTCCAGGTGGATGTCGGCAGCATGGATGAAACGCATGAATGAACTCCGCAAGCGCCGCTGGGGCGACTTGGTTTTCGGTTGGTTTTCGACTGAAGGCCAAGGATAAGTGAAAAACCCAGTGCCTGCCGAAGAGGCCGTATGCAGAGGACGAGAGCCGCATGGCCACAGGGTTCAGGGGGGAATACCCGGATTGTGCGCCGCCCCGGTAAAGAGGGCACAATGCAGGCACAACAATCCCGTTTTAACTCCCATGACAGATTCCGACGTTTTCCTTAGCTTCAGAAACGTCAAGAAAACGTACGACCGCCAGACACTGGTCGTACGTGATTTCAACCTGGACGTGCGGCGCGGCGAGTTCGTCACGCTGCTGGGCCCTTCGGGCTCCGGCAAGACAACTGTGCTCATGATGCTGGCTGGCTTCGAACATGTCAGCAGCGGCGACATCAGCATCGACGGGGCCTCCATCACTCGTGTGGCCCCTTACGAGCGCAATATTGGCATGGTGTTTCAGAACTATGCCCTCTTCCCGCACATGACGGTGGCCGAAAATCTGGCCTACCCCTTGCGCGTGCGCAAGATGTCCAAGGCGACTATCCGCGAACGGGTGGATCAATGCCTGAAACTGGTTGAACTGGAGGGGTTTGGCGACCGCCACCCGGCACAGCTTTCAGGCGGGCAGCGTCAACGCATTGCGTTAGCCCGGGCACTGATCTTCGAACCGGCCCTGGTTCTCATGGACGAGCCCTTAAGCGCCCTGGATAAAAAACTGCGCGAGCAAATGCAGTTCGAGATATCCCGGCTGCACCGCAAGCTGGGCTGCACCATGGTGTACGTCACACATGATCAAGCCGAAGCATTGACCATGTCTGACCGCATCGCCGTATTCAACCACGGCGTCGTTCAGCAGTATGCCAGCCCGGACGAACTCTACGAACGGCCCGCCAACGCTTTCGTGGCCGGTTTCATCGGCGAAAACAACCTGATACGGGGTTCTGGCCATGCTGGGCCCGATGCTACCGTCAGCGTCACCCTGGCAGACGGCACCGTGCTGAAAGCGGCGCAAGGCAATTTCCGAGACGGCACCGGCCCATGCATGCTGTCGGTAAGGCCCGAGAAGCTTAATATATCCACTGTAGATACACCTGCTCCTGCCGGTTCCAACGTATTGAACGCCCGCTTCGTGGCCCAGCACTACGTTGGCGACTTCATACGCTATTACTTCGAACTTGCCGACGGCACGCGCATCATCGTCAAGACCATGAATGATGACCGCGCCCCCACACTGACCGAAGGGCAATCCAGTGCGCTGCACTGGTCGGTACAGCACAGTTTTGCCTTCCACCCTCAACCCAGCGCAGTCCAAGGAGAAACGCCATGAAGAAGCTCAGCGCGCTGTGCGCCGCAGTCCTGGCCACGGGCCTGGCCGCATCCGTTCCCGCGGCAGCACAGCAAACCTTAACTGTTGTTTCGTTCGGAGGCGCCTATGGCGCCGCCCAACAGGTGCACCAGATCACCCCCTATATGGAGGCCACGGGAAACAAGGTTCTCTTCGAGAACTACACGGGTGGCGTGGCTGAAATCAAGGCCCAGGTGGAATCCGGCAATATCCAGTGGGACGTGGTCGATATCGAAACCATTGACTTGGAACGCGCCTGCGCCGAAGGCCTGCTGGAAGTCATTCCCCGGGATATCCTCAAACCGGCACCCGACGGCACACCCGCCGAAAAAGACTTCATCCCAGAGGCCCTGGAAAATGAATGCGGCGTGGGCGAGATCGTCTGGAGCACGGTATTCGCCTACAACCACGACACGCTCACCGGCGATAAGCCCCAAACCATGCAGGACTTCTTCGACCTGCAGAAATTCCCCGGCAAGCGTGCGCTTCGTAAGCGCCCACAAGTAAACCTGGAATGGGCGCTGTTGGCCGATGGCGTGCCTGCCGACCAGGTCTATGAAAAGCTGGCCACGCCAGAGGGGCAGGCCCAGGCTTTCGCCAAACTGGACACCATCAAGAACGATATCGTCTGGTTCGACAGCTGGTCACAAGCCCCGCAACTGCTCAATGACGGCGGCGCCGTATTTGTTCAATCGGCCAACGGCCGCTTCTTTGACGCTATCCGTCGCGAGAACAAGCCCTTCACCATTGTTTGGGACGGCCATCTGTACGACCTGGACGCCTGGGGCATTGTGAAGGGCACACCCAAGCTGCAGGAAGCGTTGAACTTTGTCGCCTTCACGACCACCACCAAGGCGCTGTCCGGCTTCCAGGATGTCGCTTACGGCCCGCCACGGCGTTCCTCCATGGATATGGTGGACAAAGACGTAGTCAACCACCTGCCAACTGCCCATATTGAAGCCGGACTGAAGGCTGACGGCATCTTCTGGGCCGACCACGGCGAAAACCTGGGCGAGAAGTTCAATGAGTGGCTCCTTAAGCAGTAAGGAGATCCTCCACGAACGCAGGGCGCTGGCACGTCGACGACGTGTCAGCTTTCTGCTTGTGGCTCCCTTGCTGGCGTTCATTTTTTTCGCCTTTGTTGCGCCGATTGCCAGCATGCTCTATCGCAGCGTGTACAACCCGGCAGTGGTAGAACTGATTCCAGATACCCTGGAACAGCTGGCCTCATGGGACGGCAGAGGGTTGCCATCTGATGAAACCCGCGCCGCCATGGCGCGCGAGCTGCGCACCCTGGCTCAGGAACGGCGTGCAGGTGTGCTGGCCGCAGCGGTCAACCGAGCCTACCCGGGCGCTTCCAGCCTGATCAATTCCACAGCCCGCAAGATGCGCAGCCTGAGCGACGATGACCTCCGCAGTGGCGCGCAGCTGCTTGATAAGGCCGATACGCGATGGACGCGTACCGAACTATGGCGGGCCATCGATGAAGTCGGCGCCGTCTATACCGCGAACCATTACCTGACGGCACTTGACCTTGAACGTACTGCTGAAGGTGAAATCCAGCCCCGCGAATCTGCACGAATTTATTTACAGCTCTACGGCAAGACCCTGGGCATGGCCCTGATCATCACCGTGCTGTGCGTTGTTCTGGGTTACCCCCTGGCTTGGTATCTTTCGCAGGCGCCGGCGCGCAAAAGCAATCTGCTGATGATTCTGGTGCTTCTGCCGTTCTGGACCTCTTTGCTGGTGCGCACCACGGCGTGGATCGCTCTGCTGCAGACCAACGGCGTGGTCAATACGGTGCTGCAGGCCTTGCATATCATTGATGAACCGTTGGAACTGCTTTATACGCAGACGGCGACCATCATCGCCATGACTCATATTCTGCTGCCTTTCATGATCTTGCCGCTTTACAGCGTCATGCGGGGTATCGACCCAAGCTACATGCGAGCCGCCATGTCCATGGGAAGCCGGCCGCTGGCCGCATTTGTGCGCGTGGTGCTGCCACTTAGCCTGCCTGGCCTGAGTGCTGGGGCATTACTTGTGTTCATCATTTCCGTGGGGTATTACATTACCCCCGCGCTGGTGGGTGGCACGGACGGCCAGATGATTTCCAACCTCATTGCCTTCCACATGCAGCAATCCAGCAATTGGGGGCTGGCGGCCGCCCTGGGAAGCCTATTGCTGGTGTTGATCCTGACTTTGTACTGGACCTACGACCGCTTGGTCGGCGCACGCAACATTCGCCTGGGCTGATGTCAATGGGAACACAACCATGAGTGAACAGACGATTCATTACGGACCATGGCAGCGCGCCGCAAAGCTTGTCGTGGCTGTTTACGCCTGGGCCGTACTGTTCTTTCTGATTCTTCCCATCCTGGTAATTGTGCCGCTGTCCTTCAATGCGGAACCTTTCTTCAGCTTCACGCCGGGAATGCTGCGGCTAGACCCTGACGCTTATTCCCTGCGTTGGTATGAACGCATCATCACCACTGGCAACTGGTTGCTGGCCATCAAGAACAGCTTCCTGATTGGGCTAGCAGCAACCGCGATCGCCACGGTATTGGGCACCATGGCCGCGGTGGGGTTGGCCAGTGAAGCCATGCCCCTGCGCCGGCTGATTACCGCACTGCTGCTTTCGCCGATGATCGTACCCTTAATCATCGTGGCCGCTGGTATGTTCTTTTTCTACACCCGCTTCAATTTAGTGGCCACGCATGCAGGGTTGATCATTGCACATGCCGCCCTGGGCGTCCCATTCGTGATTCTTACGGTCACGGCGACCTTGTCCGGCTTCGACCAATCTCTGTACCGGGCCGGCCTCAGCCTGGGTGCGTCCCCCTTGCGCGTATTCCGTGATGTCGTCATTCCCCTGATACGGCCGGGCGTGGTGTCGGGGGCCCTATTTGCATTTGTGACCTCCTTTGATGAAGTGGTGCTAGTGCTGTTTCTTGCCGGCCCCGAGCAGCGCACCATTCCCCGCGAAATGTTTGCCGGGCTTCGCGAACAGATCAACCCTACCATTCTGGCCGTGGCCACCCTGCTGATTCTGCTTTCTCTGCTACTGCTTTTCACGCTTGAAATGCTGCGGCGTCGCTCGGCCCGCATCCGCTATGGGGCGGGTACGGGGTCATCCGCCCCGCGCACATAAGAACATTCGTGCCCCATACGTAACAAGTAGGTAACAAAGCATTCCCATAATGCCGGCGGACACAAGCCGCCACCTCCATGGCATCCAGGAATGCGAAATGAAAAAACTCACCCTCAAAAAGGGCTTCATACTATTTTTACTGCTTGTGGGCGTACTCACGGCCCTTGTAATCAGCGCCACCTTCAATCTGACACGCAGCGTAAATCACCTGCAGCGCATGGAGGCCAGCCGCTATGAAAGCTCTTTGCTTGCCAGCGAATTCAAAAGTCTTACGCAAGCCATGACCCGCGATGTCATGGCATTTGTTTCCACGGAACAGCCCGAGTTTTTGGAAAGCTACGAGGCCTCACGAAGATCTTTGCTAGGTGAGCAGGCGGATGGTGCCCCGTCCATGCAGGCACGCTTCCACATTGGTGGCTTCACTGAAGAGGAATTGGCGGCTCTGCAAGCGGCTCATGCTGCCCAGCTGGCGCTCATGGGTGTTGAGCGCCAGGCTATTGAGACAGCGAAGGGAGAGTTCGACGACGGGCAAGGTGGCGTACGCATCGCCCTGCCCAACGCATTGATGGCCAAAGTGCTGATATTCGGCCAGCAATATTCCGAAGCTGCTGCCGACATCGCTGCCCACATTGCCCGATTCGACACGCTGCAGTCGGAGCGTCACACTGCCGAAGTTGGCCAGGCTGCAGACAGAATTCGTATGGCCAGCCAGATCGTTCTGGCAACCATTGTCATTCTCTTCCTGGGCACGGCCTTGGCACTACGATCGTTGTATCGGGGTATCAAACGGCCTTTGGACGCCGGCATTGAGCTGGCCGAGGATCTGGCTGCGGGCAATCTTGCAGCGCGCATCAACATCGAGCGCCACGATGAACTGGGTCAGTTATTACAGGCGCTCAATGGCATAGGCGAGTCGCTGGCACACACCGTAGGAGAAGTTCAGCTGCGCACCGAGCATATTGCCGTGAGCGCCCACCAGACGGCGCAAAGCAATCATCTTCTGGAGTCTCGCAGCGCGGACCAGGCAAGGCATCTGACGCAGACGGCCGAGGCCATGGCGCAGCTGGCCATGACCGTGCGCACCAACGCGGAAGCCGCTCAAAGAGCGCGCGACTTTGTCGGCCAAGCCGCCAATGGAGCCAACTATGGTCAGCAGGTGGCACAGCAAGCGTTGGACACCATGCAAGCGCTTCGGGAACATTCCCGAGCCATTGCGGAGATCACCAGTCTCATCGACGCCATTGCCTTCCAGACAAATATCCTGGCGTTGAATGCTTCTGTGGAAGCCGCCCGCGCCGGACAACACGGCAAGGGCTTCGCGGTTGTCGCTACGGAAGTGGGAGCGTTATCGAACAAGACTGCTCAGGCAGCGAGAGAGATCGCCGCACTGGTACATACATCCGTGCAGAATATGGACGCTGGGGCGTCGCTGGTTGAACGCAGCTCTAACGCCATGGACGACATACACCGCAATGTGCAACAGGCACGCGAACTCATGGCAGCCATTGCCGAGGCGTCTCGCGATCAAGCTCACGACGTCGCGCGGGTCACAACCGCCGTTGCAGAGCTGAACGCACTGACGGGCGACACCGTTTCCCAGGTGCAGTTGGCCGCACAAGCCACCCGCAGCCAGGACGAACAGGCCCGGGGCCTGGCTTCCTTAATTTCTCGCTTCCGTCTGGCGGCTTCACACCCAGCCATGGACTTCACCGCGCTACAATAAAAGGTTGAACTTTTACGGAAATACCATGGAAGCCGAACGTCAGAACCTGATTGCCGCCCGTATCGAAGATTACGAAGAGCGCCAATCCTCCTTACGGAGGTATCTTTGACTACGACGCCAAAGCCGAGCGTCTGCAAGTAGTCAATGCCGAACTGGAAAACCCCGACGTCTGGAACGATCCCCAGCACGCGCAAGATCTTGGCCGTGAAAAGAAAAGCCTGGAAAATGTCGTTCATACGCTGAGTCAGATTGCTCAGAGCCTGCGCGACGCACGCGATTTGTTCGAGCTGGCAGAGGAAGACGATGACGACGCCACGCTGCAAGCGATCGAAGCCGACGTCGATGCAATCGGCGCCCAGCTCGAGGAGCTGGAGTTCCGACGCATGTTCTCCAACCCGGCCGATCCGAACAATTGCTTTATCGACATACAAGCCGGCGCCGGGGGCACTGAAGCTCAGGATTGGGCGTCCATGCTGCTGCGCCAATACTTGCGCTACTGCGAGAACAAGGATTTCAAGGCTGAAGTTCTGGAAGAATCCGAAGGCGAAGTAGCGGGCATCAAGTCTGCCACCGTCAAGGTGACGGGGGAATACGCTTACGGACACCTTCGTACCGAAACAGGTGTACACCGACTGGTGCGCAAGAGCCCCTTCGATTCTTCGAACGGCCGCCACACCTCGTTTGCCAGTGTATTCGTCTACCCCGAGGTCGACGATTCGATTGAGGTGGAAGTCAACCCGGCAGACCTGCGCATCGACACGTACCGTGCCAGTGGTGCGGGCGGTCAGCACATTAACAAAACCGACTCCGCCGTGCGTATCACCCACCTTCCGTCGGGCATTGTGGTGCAGTGTCAGAACGACCGTTCCCAGCACCGTAACCGTGCGGAAGCCATGCAGATGCTGAAGTCGCGCCTCTACGAGATGGAGCTGCGCGCGCGCATGGCGGAACAGCAGAAGCTGGAAGACTCCAAAACTGATGTGGGCTGGGGCCACCAGATTCGTTCCTATGTGCTCGATCAAAGCCGCATCAAGGACCTTCGCACCAATGTGGAGATTTCCAATACGCAGAAGGTGCTGGACGGTGACCTCGACCCCTTCATTATTGCGAGTCTGAAACAGGGAATCTGACATGCCGACATCCACCGTTGCCGTCGTGACAGGCGCTTCGCGCGGCCTGGGCGAAGCATTGGCCGAGCAGTTGCTGGCGTCTGGCGCCAGTGTCATTACCTTGGCGCGCAACCAGAACCCGCGCCTGGCAGAGGTTGCCGCCCAGAGCGGCGCTCGCCTGCAGCAATTGGGTGCCGACCTTTCCGAAGCGGCCTCGATTGAATCGGCCGCCGGGCTCATGAGCGCCGCCTTGCCTACGGATGCCACCCATTACCTGCTCATCAATAACGCTGGCACGGTGGACCCAGTCAGCCTGGCCGAGGGCCTGTTCGACGCAAAGTCGATCGAGCGTGCCTTCAACCTGAATGTGACAGCCGTCATGGTCGTGACGGCCGCTTTCCTGCGGTCAGCTCCCAAAGCGGCCGACCGCCGTATCGTGAACATCTCATCGGGCGCCGGCCGCAAGCCCACTGCGGGCTGGCCGGTGTACTGCGCCACCAAAGCGGCATTGGACCACTACACGCGGGTGCTCGCCGAAGAAAACCCCGACTTGCGCGTCGCATCTTTGGCACCTGGTGTCATCGATACGGCCATGCAGGTACACATCCGCAGCAGCGACCGGCAGCAGTTCCCCGACCTCGACCGCTTTCTGCAACTACACGAACAGGGGCAGCTCGCCAGCCCGCAATCCGTTGCGAGCCGCATCCTGCATCACGTCGCCAGCGACCGCTACGGGCATGAGATCCTGGACGACATACGCAACTACGATATTCCATCCTGACTATGAACGAACCGACGCCCACCCCGCTCGCCTCCGAGGACAACCGCCTCATTGCAGAGCGCCGGGGCAAGCTGGCCAAGCTGCGCAACGATGGCGCAGCCTACCCCAACGACTTTCAGCCTGACAACCAGGCCGCCGAGCTGCACAAAGCCTACGGCGAGCTTGAGAAAGAAGAACTCGAATCCCTCGGCAAACAGGTCAAGGTTGCCGGTCGCATGATGCTGAAACGCATCATGGGCAAGGCCAGCTTCGCCACTCTGCAGGATGGTTCCGGCCGCATTCAGGTATTTCTTGATCGCAATACCGTTGGTGAAGATGTCTATGCCGCGTTCAAGGGCTGGGATATTGGCGACATCGTCGCCGTAGAAGGCCGCGTCTTCAAGACCAATAAGGGTGAACTGTCCGTTCACGCCGCCACCATCCGCTTGCTTTCCAAATCGCTGCGCCCGCTGCCGGACAAGTTTCACGGCGTGGCCGACCAGGAACTGCGCTACCGCCAGCGTTATGTCGACCTCATCATGACAGAGGAAACCCGGCGTACGTTTGTTGCACGCAGCAAGGCTATCGGCAGCATCCGTCAGTACATGCTGGCAGCTGGGTTCCTTGAAGTGGAAACCCCCATGCTGCACCCTATTCCAGGTGGCGCAGCAGCCAAGCCGTTCATCACCCACCACAACGCGCTGGACATGGACATGTACTTGCGCATTGCGCCGGAACTGTATCTGAAGCGCCTCATTGTGGGTGGGTTCGAACGGGTCTTCGAAGTGAACCGCAACTTCCGCAATGAAGGGGTGAGCCCGCGCCACAACCCTGAATTCACGATGATGGAGTTCTACGCAGCCTACACTGACTACCGCTGGCTGATGGACTTCACAGAAGCTCTCATTCGAGAAGCAGCCATTGCAGCAACCGGCAGTGCCGTGCTCGAATACCAGGGGCGCAGCCTGGATCTTTCCCAGCCGTTTGATCGCCTGACCATTTGCCAGGCCATCACCAAATACGCACCGGAATATCAGGAATCACAGCTGCAAGACGCTGATTTCGTGCGTCAAGAACTGCGTCGCCTGGGCGCTGACGTCGATGGCCCGGTACTGTCTCGTGCCGGCCTGGGTGCACTACAGCTGGCGCTGTTCGAGGAAACTGCCGAAGCCAAGCTATGGAACCCCACCTACATCATCGATTACCCGGTGGAAGTCTCGCCTCTGGCACGTGCCTCTGACAGCAATCCGGAGATCACCGAACGGTTCGAACTGTTCATCACGGGTCGCGAAATCGCTAATGGCTTCTCTGAGCTTAACGACCCGGAAGACCAAGCCGCACGCTTCCTCAAACAAGTGGAGGCCAAGGATGCTGGCGACGAAGAAGCCATGTACTACGACGCCGACTATATTCGTGCCCTCGAGTACGGCATGCCTCCGACCGGTGGCTGCGGCATTGGCATTGACCGCTTGGTGATGCTGCTGACTGACAGCCCAAGCATTCGCGATGTGATCCTGTTCCCACACTTGCGCCGGGAAGATTAGGCCGTTCGGGCGGCATGAGTCCTCATGACGTCCGCTTCACATTTTCGCACTACAGTCAGCATACCCGTAAACGCCGCCCCATCTGGGCGGCGTTCTTATGTCGAGCAGTCGGGCAGTCTCAACA
>Ga0079224_100010439_pt1 | contig 12749 bp, 13 predicted proteins | sample Stecom2015_FD_80414 | JGI IMG/M metagenome (GOLD analysis project Ga0079224, IMG submission 80414) | Agricultural soil microbial communities from Utah to study Nitrogen management - Steer compost 2015 | ecosystem: Environmental > Terrestrial > Soil > Agricultural land | place: USA: Utah...
GGTAAACTTTGATCTTTTCATGGATATTTCCCCTCTTTAAAATTAGTAATTCGTCAGCGAATCCTCTACTTTTAAATGCTCCAGTTTGTTGGGGAGAGGTCAAAACAATATAATCCTCTGATGAGACTTCTAATTGATCAAAGCGCAAGCTTTCTTCAGTTCCATCCAACAATTCATAGAAAATGCCTTCACAATTCACCTTGATGTGGCGAACTGATTTCCTTTTGCGACGTTTAAGAAAGCGTACGACAAAATAACTCAGCACTATAAGTAGCGGGTAATAAAACATCCCGAACACAAGGAGTTGCTCTTGGTCAATGGTGCCATCCGTGTAAAATAATAGAGGTACGAAATAAAAACCTAAAACCAGGAAACCCAAGAGGAAAAACATCACTGCTCGGATGCAGCAGGTGATTCCCCAATCTGGCTCGGATACTACCTCGTGAAAATTATCATTTGTTAAATGGCTCATTGATCCCTCTCTGTTATCCATACCTGTAAGAGCAACTCAAATGCTCTATAAATCGGGTGTTTCCTGATATAAAAAAGAATTCTGTTCCAACAAACTACGAATTTCTTCGGTGTTTTCAATCCGATGGACAAAAAAGATATAACTATCGGTATCATCATCCGCAAAGCCCAGTTGCAAACCATGCCTTTCTAATAGCTGGTCGCATTGTTGCATGACCTGATCTAAGGAATGGTTTTGAGCGACCCGATCGAGATCGCTGATTATTTCCAGGCCGAAGTTTTCTGTCAATATCCTATCGAGAAAATACAGAAATTCTTCCGTTTCGGCAGTCCAGTCAATATGTACGAGGAAGGGTATAGCGTTGTCTTCGCAAAATTGGCTCAAGTCGTAGAGGAGCTCATAGCCTTTCACTTCATTCTCGGTGTGGTTTTCTAGAAATTGGGAAGCCTTCAAAAGATGTGCGCCGCTTAGGCAAAATTTGACTAGAGAACTCAAAGCCGCTTTCTCTTGAAAGAAACGATCATTTGTTAAATTGCTCATGTTTTTTGTTTGGATATCGCTTCAATAATAACCTATTCGGAAAGATATAGAAATCCTTATTTTCCGGTAGTTTAATTATTGCGAATAGTTTAGACTTTTAGAAGATATTATTAAACCAATCCGGAATGCGGTTTTTGGATGTATTCTTATTTTTTTCCCTATGTGCGTTACCAGTTTTGCTGCATGGACAGGATCAGCTAAATCTCTATGTCTGGAATAGAGCAGGCGTAGCCGTTTATGCAGAGCCGTCCACTTCGGTCGCTCTGGATACGCTCCGATATGGAACTGCCCTCCGTGTAATCGAAGAAGGCGAGGAAGTGATAGAAAGTTTGCTTGCCTTTCCGACGGATAGCGTATTCCTTGCGTATGCTTTCTTTTCTAAATGGCTCCTTATCGAATTGGATAATGGACATCGTGCACATGTTCTGGATACCTACTTATTGCCTTATCCGCCGAACACGAGCGAGGAGCTGTCTGATTATTTCGGGCAATTGTCAGAAGTGATCGATGAGCGGAGTTTTGGTCAAACGGATCAGTTCTGTAGCCAGACGTCTTATGCATATCAAAGCGGGATCCGATATACGTATACCGACCGAGGGCCCTGTGAGTCTTGTGGACAGAGCATTACGCAAATACTACTGCCAGGATGGACCTTGCAGCAGGCATTCGTGTTCCTCACCAATTTCAATAGCGAGATCTGGGATATGGACGGAACGCCTGTAGAAAATTATTTGGATGAAGTAACTTTTACAGTGTTAAAAGATAGTTGCCCTGCACGGATGGAGTGGTTCTTTGCTTATGATCAGGTGACCTTAACCGAAACGGAAAATGGCGTGGAGATTCTGATCGATACGGTGTTGTAATCATTAAGGCAGCTTTCTCGACGCGCCTTGGCGATCGTTTTATCCGGATATTATTCCATGAATTTTAAAGTGCGCAGGTAAGTGCTATTTTTGAGTACTCATTACATCCTCAAGATGTTTGAAATACTTAGAGACCATATCGCCAAAATCGTTCCATTCTCAGATCAGGAATTTGACCTAGTGGCCTCTTTATTCTCTGCCAAATCTTATAAAAAAGGACAGTTCATTTTTCAGGACGGAGAGTATCTGTCACGTAATTACTTCGTCTGTAAAGGCTTGGTTAAATTAGTTTACAATGATTCCGATGCTCGTGAACATATTGTTTCTTTTGCTATGGAGGATTGGTGGGAAACTGATTTTGAAGCATTTTACACGCAGAAAAAAACATCCATGTCGCTCATCTGTCTAGAGGATACGGACGTGCTGTTTATTACCTATGAAGACTATAAACAACTCTGCAATGCCTTGCCCAAAATCGAGCATTTCTTTTTGGAAAAAGCGTACTTTGGATTTATAGCGGCGCAAAAAAGAATTCTTTCCGCCCTCACCTTGAATACAGCGGAGCGTTATCGTCAGCTGATCGAACGATATCCTACCTTGATCCAACGGGTACCCAAATCTCAATTGGCGGCTTATCTAGGAGTTTCGCGAGAAACATTAAGCAGGATTTCGATCTAAAAAGTCGAGCAATTTAATATTTTCAATAGCTGGCAACCCCTTTGCGAATCAGCTTTAGCCTATTCCTGTTCTTTATTCCATGTACTATCCACATTTAATGTGATATACATCACTCTATAATGGTGACCTAAGTCAAGAGTGAGTCCCGAAAATGGAGATTACCTTTGTAGTAAGCATTTAAAAAGCGATTAAAAATGAAAAAAGATTATTTAAACAACTTAAAATTGCCAAAAAATGAAATTAATAGCGGATTTGAAGTGGCGGTATGCCACCAAAAAATTCAGTAACAAAAAAGTATCACATGAGGATATAGAAACTATAGTTGAGGCCATCAACCTTTCTGCATCGTCCCTTGGAATGCAAACCTACAGACTTTTTGTGATAACAGACCAAGCATTAAGGAAAGTGCTCGGCGAGGGGTCTTTTAATACACAAATAGCAGAGTCTTCCCATCTTTTAGTGTTTGCGGCTTTCGATTCTATTAGCCCGGAGACGATTGAGAATTACATCCAATTTGTCGCCAACGAAAGAGAGCAGCCAGTTGAGGAACTAGCAGAGTTTAAACACACCATTAGTAGTTTTCTTTTACCTCGTAGCGATGAAGAAAATTTCACATGGTCAAGTAAGCAAGCTTATATTGGTCTAGGAACCGCTCTAATTGCTGCTGCAAACTTAAAAATAGACGCCACGCCTATGGAAGGCTTTGATGCTGATAAGTTTGATGACTTATTAGGATTAAAGGATAAAAATTTGAAGAGTGTCGTACTGCTTGCCTTGGGGTATCGCGATGAGGAAAGTGATTTTTTAGCTAATCTTAAGAAGGTTAGGGTCCCAAATCAAGAGTTTGCCATTATTGTCAATTAATCAGTCTTCCATCTTAAAGCAATCCTTCATTTTTGGTTTATCCAGATGCAAAGGGCACCCGATCGAATGTCCGTCCTTCACATCCTCTTTGCGACTTACCTCACGCTATAATAGTGCTTTAGATTAACAGTGAATCCCGAAAATGGAAATCACCTTTGTAACAAAACAGTTAAAAAATAATTAAAAATGGAAAAAAGATCATTTAGTCCTTGGACCTGGCAGGATAAACGCAGTTATGTACAAGCAGTTGAGGTCAAAAATCCGGAGGGAATATTATATTGTTCCGGACAGGCCGCTATTGATCCCGATGGTATTTCAAGCAATGCGGACATGAAGTCACAGCTTCAAAAGGCTATTGCTAATTTAGAAGAAGCAATCACTTTCGCAGGATATGCGTGTGAAGGTATTGTTCGGTTAAATGTTTACACCACATCGATGGAAGAGCTTTGGCCACATTTTCATATCCTTCAGGAATGGATCGCCAATCATCATATTAAAACCGCTTTAACAGCGATGGAGGTGAACACATTATTCGAAACACTCAAAGTGGAACTGGAAGCTACGGTGGTGAAGTAAAAACGTATCCAATCAGATAAGTTCAATAGTGAAAAGCTTTTTTAGCGTTTAAAACTTGCTTGCATGTTCGGCAAAACTTGCCGAACCAGTGCAATCTTATCCTGACTAGCCTCCCCACAAAAAATTCAGCTCGGGCCGTTATATGAGGAACCCATTTTCTTTTTGGATTATTATTCAAGTTTCTTCCGTTTTTTTAATGGGCTTTTTTGTAGGCATATTCGTGGGTTTCCAGCAGTTCGCCTGTAGCATGGTCATATATTTCTGCTTTTACAGGGTAGTCAGCATCGTTGTAGGTGTATTTGAAGACCTGACCTTCCGTTACACCGGATGATTGGATTGTTTTAATCGACCGCCAATTGTGTCTGGAAGGAAGCTTCCACTCATAGGGATTCCCCAATCTACTGGGAGAGTTTTTGTCGTCATAATCACCATATTCCGTGGTACCTGCCCATATCCCGCCTATACTCGCTTCGACAGAAGATATATCTCCCTTATCATTATAAGTGTAGGTGGTGACGGTTGGGGGTGTCGGAGCGGGCCAAGTAATAGTCTCTATCAACTGATCACCTACATAGCTGTATGTCATATTTGACACGAAAGCGTCCCCGTGATACGTGACGGTAGTCGCCGACGTCGGCATTTTGTCCGTGCCTACGTAGGTATGTTCTGTCGTACCGACTACGGTGCCGTCTCCGAGCTTACTGGTGACAAGAAGCACACGGCCGTGTTCATCGTAAGTATAAATAATCGTACTTTCAAGCGTGCCGTCCGGGGCAAAGGTATGGAAGGCTGTCATTAAATTATCATTGTTATACTCATATCTGCCGGCAACCACGCCGTCTTTTTTACCTTCCGTGAGCAGCAATAGGCCGCCCCTACTGCCTCCGTGCGGGTTGACGTCTTCATTTTTGGTACAACTTACCAGCGTTGATGCTGCCAACAACATGATGCATGTTTTTCTGGCCATTACTTTCATTTTTATTTATTTTTATAGTTTATAACTTATAATATTTACCGACGCAACAGTTAACTGAACGCATCGATCGTTTTCTGGTCAATTGATAAAACAAAGGTAGCGCGCCCGCACGTCGTGCAATACCCCCCAAAGGGGGTTTTTAGCGGGGCCTTTCGTTGCTACGTTTGCCTCATGCGTCACCGAATAAACCTGGAGCAAGTAAGATGATGAAAGGGAATATATGTCCAGCAATACGGTTAGCATTCCGATTAGTAACATGCTTGTTGGTAACATTCATGCCCGGTATAGCTTGGGGGCAGAATCTGGATTCGCTGGAACGCCTGCTGAACGGGCCCACACTGACGGACGAAGAACGGATCACCATACTGGACGATCTCAATTGGTTTTACCATAGTATAGATGCGCAGCGCTCGATCTATTTTGGAAAACAAGGATTGGCACTTGCCCAAAAAAATGGGGACGCAAAGATGAAGGCTACTTTTCTTAAAAACATAGGCATCGCCTACTATATGGATGGTATGCACGATACGGCAATGGCTTATTTTAAAAAGGCTAGCCCCATAGCAGAAAAACTAGGAGAATACCGCATACTGGTATCCATTTATAACTCTTTTGGAAACATCTATAAAATGCAGAGCCGGTATGACCAGGCCATCGAAAGCTATCTTAAAGCGGCCAAGGTACTGGAAGCCCGCCGTGACCTCGACGGCCTTGCGTTGCTATATTCTAACATAGGAGCGATTTACCAGAATATGACCAACCACGGGCAAGCACTCCACTATCTAAAAAAAGCAGAGAAATTGGCGGTAGAAACCGGCGATGACAAAGTGCTTGCCGGCATTTATGTTTCCCTAAGCGACATCAGCCTCTATCAAGACGAACCCAAAGCGATATCAGTCGATTATGCGGAAAAAGCCCTTGATATATTCCACCATCGTGGCGATCAATTCTCAGAAAATATCGCTTTGCAGACGCTCGCAAAGGTGCATTACTATCACGAGGATTATCATACGGCCGAGCAACTAGCACAAAAGGCACTGCAACAGGCAAAAGACCTGGGCTTTCCCAAGCCTATTGCCGAGGCATACATGATTTTGTCCAACATTCATCTATACCAAGGACGCCATATCCAAACTGTGGAAACGGCAACCGAGGCATTGGCGACCGATTCTACGGATATCAACATTACGAAAAACGTCTATGCTAACTTAACCAAGGCTATGGCTTACCTTGGAAAACCCGATCGCGCAAAACAATATTTCGATCGGTATGCCCAAGCACTGGATCGCTACACCAATGAATCATTCCAAAATTCGCTTTCCGCCATGGAAGTGCAGTATGAAACCGAAAAGAAAGAAATCAGAATTATCGCATTGGAAAAACAACGAGAACTCCATGTCTGGCTGGGCATCGCAGGGGCGATTATTCTCCTGATCGCGCTGGCTTTCGCTTTTATCCGCTACCGTTTGGCCGTGAGCCGTCGAAAACTAGCCGAGGAAGAGAGCCAGCGGTTAGAACAGGAAAAGCAACTGGTGGCGGTACAGGCCACGCTGGATGGTGAAGCGGCCGAACGTACCCGCTTGGCCAAAGATCTACACGACGGGCTAGGCGGGATGCTATCCGCCGTAAGGTTGAACCTGCCGCAGGTAAACAGCGATGCCTTGCTGGAGGGAGTGGATGTATCCCGGTTTCAGACAGCCCTCGATATGCTGGACGCCTCCATACAGGAACTCCGCCGGGTTGCACACCACATGATGCCCGAGTCCCTGCTACGGTACGGACTGAAAGTTTCGCTTGCCGATTTTTGCGCGGCTATCTCAACGGCCGATTTCCACTATTACGGGAATGAAGCACGGTTGCCTGGCAAGATGGAGATCATGATTTATCGCTGTATCCACGAACTCGTCAACAATGCACTGAAACATGCAGAGGCCAAGCACATCAACGTGCAGCTTGTACAGGAACCCGACCGTATTTCCTTTACCGTACAGGACGATGGGAAAGGCTTTGACCAGCATACGGTCTCCGACGGGATCGGATTACGGAATATCCGGCAGCGGGTAAACGCATTTCAGGGAAAAATGGATATATTTTCTTCTGGAGAAGGTACCGAGGTACATGTGGAAATGGACGTGCCAAAAAACGAACAATATGATTGATGTAGCCATCGTAGATGACCATAAAATCCTGACCGATGGGCTTAAAAGCCTGATTGAAGAATCGGGTATAGCGAGGGTGACAGGTGTGGCACATAGCGCCACCGAGTGCCGAAACGCCATCGGTTTGTGGAAACCCGAGGTAGTGCTCCTCGATGTAGGCTTGCCGGATATCAGCGGAGTGGACTTCTGCAAGGAGCTTAAGGAGCGCTTTCCCGAACTGCGGGTACTGGCACTGACTACGCACAATGAGTACAGCGTGGTACGACAGATGTTAGAAAACGGGGCATCGGGCTATCTAATCAAAAACGCAATGACCGAAGAGGTGTTGACAGGGATACAGACGGTTGCGGAGGGCCAGATTTTCCTCTGCCATGAAATCGATGTATTGATGAAAAGACCCAAAAAGGCGCATCTTTGGCTCAGCCAGCGCGAACGCGAAATACTGAAGCTGATTGCCGAGGGTCTGACCAACGGAGAAATAGCAGAACGTATCTTTTTGAGCCCGGAAACCATCAAAAGTTATCGAAAAAATTTACTATTGAAGTTGGACGCAAAAAATACGGCGGTACTGGTAAGAATTGCCTTGGAGCAAAAACTGATTTAAAAACGATAGGTATGCTTGTTAGTTATAAGTGACACCCATGGTAGGCGGCAATCATCTTAATACAAGATGGACCACAATCCATCATATCCGGTGGCTTATAAAAGGGATATCTACGCGCCATTTTCTTCGAGCAAATGTCAAAAGGGGCAAAACAATGAACACACTTTCATAGGTGCCTACTTATAATATTAATGTTTTTTTGTGGATTGCTTCAGATACGAAAGTGATTATTGCTTTTCCAATACGGCGAAACGGAAGAACCTAATTTATACCCTTCTTTGATGTCCCATTGACGACCTAAGGCTTCACCTTGTATTCAGTTAATGGCTTAGTGACAACTCCAATGAACTGTCGTTGATTTTCTTTGAATTGTAGCTCTTGCCATCATAAAGCATTTTTGTAATAGGAAATGACTTCTCGTTAATATATAAATCCTTAAGTATCACGTTATCAACAGATTCTCCATATATGATGAAATTTAAGCTATCGCAATTATCTTTAATGTCGAGAAGTAAATTTCTATTATCAGAATAATCCATTTTCACGAAATCGTAAACTATATTTTTCCCCTCGGAAAATTGGGCTATTCCAAAAGAATATGTTGGGTTACCAAGTTTGTCCGACAGGTGACTAAATGTGGATGAGAGAGAGATAGATATAGAATCTGCTCCCATCAAATTGGCGTTGGTGTTCTTACTTATGGGAAGGAAGAGTGTAAAGCTATTATTCCCCGATATCACCGCCGGTGTGGATTTTTCGCTCCAATAAAGGATATCAAATGCATCACTTGAATTTTTGTGAATGGGATACGTAGGAGCATAAGTATCTAGTACTCCATAGGTTATAAACCTATCATTATTGAAAAATCGACGAAGTGTATCTGTTTTGTTCCAAAATAGGTATCCGCTTGAATCCTTCAGGCATTTTGCGAGAATATTTCCTATTTTATTATAACTTGTAGGAATATTATAAATCATATTGTTCGGTCCAGCCTGGTATTTGCCTTCTGAAAGGTCTGAACCGATGACAAGATACTCGTCAGCAAATCTTTCGGAAATCATATGCCCAAGCCGTGGAACACCCGAAGACAGGGTATTTCCCACCTCCTTTTCAAGGTGTGAATTATGCCCGAATATAAGAGTTTTTGAAGGCCTCTGTTCCATAGCCCAAAGGAGATTATTGAACATCCCAGCGTCACGAAGTCGCTGATCCCCTGTGTATCGGAATTGCACGGATAGTCGGAAGGTTTCTAAAATCTGAAAAAGTAGTGGATCATCCTGAATGATATCCTTGTTTTTTTTCACTTCGGCTTCCAGTGTGTCAGCAATACTTAATACCCTATCTATTGGGTATTTGTCCTTATATATATTATAATAAAACGGGAGAGAGGAGATTACGTTCAATATCTGAATCTGTTCGGGCGATGCCTCTAGGTCATAGGATTTGAGTATTGTTAAAATATTGGACGCGGCTGCCCTCACATTGTAAATATCCAATCCAATTACATCTACCTTTTCCTTTTCGTCTTTTCCCTTGTTAAAATTCCGGATCCATAACACGAGATCCTGTTCAGCATCTGTGGCATATGGAAGCAAGTGTTGTCCGGTCGCATTATCATCCCCATACCGTACATAGCTATTCAGATCTGTGATTTCGCTGAAATCCCTTTCCCCGAATGCGACTACGTTGACCTCCCCGTCTTCGATAAGCCGTTTCGCAAGTACGCAAAAAGCCGCCCTTAACTCGATCGTGCCATGGGTGGCTTCTCCAAAACCGATAATTGTCTTGTCTTTTATAACACTTTTGAGAGCGAGGAAGGAATTGTCATTTTCTTTACTTTGAGAATCCGGTAAGAAAGCGTGACTAACAGCAGAACTTATCGACCTTATAAGAAAGTAACTGTATAATTTAAAGCCTATAAATGATACAGTGGAAATTATTAATATAATTAAGAAAGCTATTTTTAGTACTTTCATAAATCTAAGCTAATACGAGATATAAAAAAAGCCTCTGCAATCGTACAGAAGCTCGGATAAGCATAAAATAAATCATACCCGTTGATGCCGAACTATTGATCTACGAGTGACAACAATTCTTGACCGTGAACCTCTAAATGCACTTGATGCTTATAGCTTTAAAGTATGGCATTAAACATATTCAAAATCGGTTTCGAAATCACCAAAGTACGAATCTTCTATCGAACCCCCTAAGATAAAACCAGTTCTTAGAATTGGCAGACGGGATAATCGATCAACACCCTGTTATGGTTGTACTTTGGCACGTATTGTTGTAAATAAGTGTACAATATACAATCGTCGTAGTATTATACGGCTCTGTTGTATACGGGGTACAACACCAACCCCGTGTACATTCTACATACGACATCGTAGCCGCACCACCCTAAACAGGCTTCGACTCTGCGGTCGAAAGCGTTGAAACAACCTTTTTGTTTAATTTTAATTTACCTTTCATAGCATACAATATTTAGGCGTATCGAACATAAGAATAAAATTTTTATATTACAAATTTTTTAACCATGCATTTTTTGTGCAGTCAAGATTTTTATAGTGTTTTTCCGAACACGTCAAAAATAAAGCGAACGATTCCGCATTAAGCCCTATATTTGAGAGCACACCGCGTAATATAGGCGTCGTTACTCAGGAAGATTTTATCTTAGTTCCGTTAATTTTTTTGGATAAAGAGCATTATTTAATTGAAAAAGTCCAATATGATTTTCAATAGTGAATTACTATTTCGCACATTGGCTCGACAAATATCTCATGTCCCCTCAATCGATGATACCCAGACCATAACCACTAATTCGGTAAAAATGGCGTGTCTAAAGAAAAATAGGTAAGGGAGCAGAATTATAACTTCCCAGCTAAGTTATGGATTAGCTTTAAAAACGTCCCGCCATCACAACCGACTACCCAAAATATTCCGGATGGAACAATGGGTATCCCTTCCCTTCCGGTCAGTGAGCCTCCCAAGCCTCCGGCATTTTCCTTCCGGACTATTTTACTTATTGAGCGCACAGCCCAGGCTATTCCTGCATGAATTAATCGAATTTTTAACGTTTAAAATGTAGTAACCATGCAAAAGCAAGTAGAAGTAACTGTGCAGTTGAAATTCAATGTAAACGAATCGTTGACCAACGGGGATATTGATTCGGAAGTGACAGCAGCCCTCCAGGATGTCCTCGCGTCAGTTAATTCCGATATCATTACTGCAGACACAGAAGATGTAACCGTCACGGACATTCATCATGTTGTGGGTGTACCGGTAATTGACCTGGACAAAACGATGTTAAATCCGAACAAGTTAACCAAACGCCCCGGAGACACAAACCAGCACCCAAATGGTTTGGATAGCTGGTATGAAACCCACTTCGAAGTCTGTTATTACCTTTTAAGCACGGAAGATACCCCCGGATCCATAGCCAACCAGACACAGGCCGGCTCCGGACGCGAGGGCCTTTGCGAACTCAGTAAAAAGCTGACCGATGAATTTGAAAGTAAATTCAAAGGCAGGGAATGAGACGGTGAATATTTCGATGAAATTGATAAATTCCTCGACGAACGTAATAAGGGGTTTTTACTGATACCCTGATATACGGAATCCCGATAATCCCTCAGGGGCTGCCTCATTAAGGCAGTCTCTTTTCTTTTGTTTTCTGTAAACTTCAGCTTGTCTTGTTCTTGGTATACTCACTTGATTCCCATGCGCTTACTATTGCAAACAAGAAGATATGGCGAGAAAAACTCCTACATTTAAGCCCTATTATCAGGACCAACTAATGGCCATTCCTCCCACTTTGGACGAGTTGGTCCGCAAGGGCCACCCTGCCCGGGTCGTGAACGATGTGATCAACCGGATCAATATCCAGCCGCTTCTGGATGCCTACCACATTAAGGGTCTTCCAGCTACCATCCACAGATGCTATTGAAAGTGCTGGTTTATGGATACGTGAACAACGTATACAGTAGCCGTAAGCTGGAAATGGCCTATCGGGAGAACATCAACTTTATGTGGCTGAGCGGGATGAGCTTTCCCGATCACAATACGATCAACCGTTTTTGTTGTCACTTATCAATAAAATGCCGCCACTAATATCACAAAAAATCAGTCGTTTGCCACCTCCTTTTCATCGTTTGTTTTTTCGGTGACCATTCTTTGGCCTCCCCCTTTTAGGCTGCTGATCATCGTCATCACCGAAGAGTCCCTGGAGTTCCATCAGGTTCTTCACGCGGTAGCTTGATCCGGTCAGTTTCACGATGACCGCATGGTGCACGATCCGGTCAATAATAGCCGAAGCGATGGCCCTGTCCCCGAAGAGTGCGCCCCAGTCCTCGAAGTTACGGTTGGTGGTGATGACCACCGATCCGGTTTCGTAACGCCTGCGGATGATTTCAAAGAAGTCCTCCATGCTGTTCTGCGGCATTTTCTTGAACCCGAGTTCATCCAGTATGAGCAGGTCCGGTTTCAGGTAGCGCTGCATGGTGGCCTGGTAGGAGCCGTCGGCCTGCGAGGCATACAGCTTGTTCACCATTTCGTTGGTGTGCACGAAGAGCACCTTCTTGCCCCGTTTCACCGCTTCCAGCCCTATGGCATGGGCCAGGTGCGTGTTGCCCACCCGGGGCAGCGCGCCGTTGCCCATGCTGGGCGGTTTTCGTGGCTATCTGCAGACCGATGGCTATGCGGTTTACGAAAAATATGCACGAAATAAAGAAGTGACCCACCTGGCCGGCTGGGCACATGCCCGTAGGGAGTTCGAGCGGGCCCTGGACAATGACAAAACCCGGGCGGAAAAGGCTCTGCTCTTGATCCAGCGGCTCTATGCGGTGGAAAGACGGGCCCGGGAGGAAAAACTGTCTGCCGAACAGATCCAGGAACTGCGGCTGACCGAGCCGTTGCCGGTGATCAACGAACTGGGCAAATGGATCTTCCAGGAAATCAAATCCACCCTGCCCAAAAGCCAGATCGGCAAGGCCATGGCTTACGCCTATGCCCGCTGGGA
>Ga0079224_100010440_pt1 | contig 12748 bp, 11 predicted proteins | sample Stecom2015_FD_80414 | JGI IMG/M metagenome (GOLD analysis project Ga0079224, IMG submission 80414) | Agricultural soil microbial communities from Utah to study Nitrogen management - Steer compost 2015 | ecosystem: Environmental > Terrestrial > Soil > Agricultural land | place: USA: Utah...
GAGGTTACGGTCTGCCCCAGTCCGAAGGGGTTGCCAATGGCAACGACATAATCACCCACTCGCAGTTCATCAGCATCGGCAAACGGAAGGTCAGCCAGCCGCTCCGCCTCAATACGCAGCAGCGCAATATCGGTACGCTCGTCACTGCCAATCAATGTTGCTTCAAAAACGCGGCCATCCTGCAGCCCCACACTGATGTTGTCCGCACCATTGACCACATGGTGGTTGGTCACAATCAGACCTTTATCAGCATCAACCACAACGCCGGAGCCTGCCCCACGAGCCTGGCGTACTGGAGGCTTAATCTCGCGGCCGGAAGGCCCGCCAAAATACCTGAACTGCTCGGGCATGCGCTGGGTACGGGTTACTGAAATGTTGACCACGGCCGGGGTTACAGATTCCAGCATGGGCGCCAGCGACGGCATCCGGTTGTCTGCAAATGGCAGGGCTTCTGCGGATGATATAGAGGGCAGCACAGCCGCCGAGCACATAATGACGGCACTGGCCATCAGGCTGCGAAGCGGCAATCTGTTAAAGCGAGTTTTCATGAATCCAACCTCCTGGTGAACTTGCAATGACCCCAGACTAGGCTCCAGGCCAGCGAAATACCTGAAGATTTACGGAAAAAAACATCCAGATTTTGTGAAGAAGGCACTATTTGGCGGGTCTGTTGTCAAAACCCCTGCGTGATATGGCAAACTTTTGTTAACGCGCACAACAGAGCGAAAACGAGAGCGAACACAACATGAAAGATCTCAATGAAGTATTTCGCCTGCAGGTTGATGCTTCCGCCGACTGGAGCTGGAAAGTCATCCCTGAACGCCATCTGCTTGAACTGTGGCGTAATGCCTCCGGCCCGAGTCTGACCCGGCAACTGGAGCCCAGGCTGATCAAACTGCTGTGCCTGCTGGCTGCTGCTGAAGGCCAGGTGCTGACACGCGAAGAGCTGTTCACGGCACTGTGGCCGCGTGTAGTCGTCAATGAGAATTCCCTGACCCGGGCGGTCTCCGACCTGCGCAAGGCGCTGAATCCGGAACCGGCCGCACCGGCTTGCAAAAACGGCATGATAGAAACTGTGCCCAAACGTGGTTATCGTCTGGAGGGACTGGTTCTTCCGGCTGAACATGTGCATGCAGCCCTGCCAGCAAGCACCGTGCCCCGGCCTGACGCAGCCTCTGATGCAATAGCCCACCCGCTTAGCCAGCGTCTGGGTAGCTGGGGCATGCTGGCGGTGGCCATAGCTACGTCTGCGGTGCTGTCCTCAATATGGACTCGCCAGACTCTGGACACTGGTCTCCCAGCCAACCTGATTGCTGACAGAAGCCAGGTGGGGGCTGTACAGGAAGCCCATTCACCTGCATTGATAGGCGATCAGGTCATCAGCAACACAATTGACCTGCCCCAGGGCCTGCAATGGAGGGAATCCATCCATATGGATCAGGGCGCCGAAGAGACTGAAGCGCCAACGGTGACAGCCCCGGATGGCCGCTTTGTGGCCTTTGTGGAACAGTACCCAGGTCAGTACCAGCTCAGACTGCGCAGTCTGGGAGAACCTGCGGATGACGCCTGGACAGTCTTCACCAGCCACGCCCCCATTACCCATCTGCAATGGTCGCCACTGGATGCAGGACTGCTGTTTACGGTTGAAGACATGCTGGTAACACCAGCTGTGCTTGGTGGCAGCACAACTGGCGCCGCAACTGCCTCACGTCTGGCAAGACTGATGCTGCTGGATCTGGAATCCCTGGAAGTCCGCGAACTCTATCGTCGTGCGGTACCGTCAGAGCCGATGGAGAGGAAGGATATTTACAAGGCCAGTGGCAATCTGACCTGATCAGACAGAAAGCACGCGGGTTTTACAGCTGTCAGACTGTAAAACCCGCCTCCCTTCACAAGGCGTATTTAGCCAGTTCAGTACGTGCAACCACGCGCTTGTGCACTTCGTCAGGGCCGTCGGCCAGACGCAGTGTACGTTGTTGTGTCCACAGCGAGGCCAGCGGGAAGTCCTGGGATACACCAGCAGCACCGTGGATCTGGATAGCGCGGTCTATCACTCGCAGCGCCATGTTTGGCACGGCCACCTTGATCTGGGAAATGGCATCACGGGCTTCCTTGTTGCCAATGGTATCCATCAGATAAGCAGCACGAAGCACCAGCAGTCGGCACATGTCGATTTCGATACGTGATTCAGCAATGGCATCGTAGTTGCCACCGAGCTCGGCCAGCGGTTTGCCAAAGGCTTTGCGGCTCAAGGCTCGTTTGCACATCATCTCCAGCGCACGTTCGGCAGCACCAATGGAGCGCATGCAGTGGTGAATACGACCCGGCCCCAGACGTCCCTGGGAGATTTCAAAACCGCGACCACGGCCCAGAATAATGTTTTCCCTGGGCACGCGTACATTGCTGAAGCGGATATGCATATGACCATGCGGCGCATCGTCACGCCCAAACACTTCCATCGGACGCAGAACTTTTACGCCAGGGGTATCCATAGGTACCAGAATCTGTGAGTGGCGGGTGTGTTTGGGCGCATCAGGATCGGTCAGCACCATCACAATCATGATCTTGCAACGGGCATCCCCGGCACCGGAGATATAGAATTTTTCACCATTGATTACCCACTCGTCGCCATCCAGGACAGCCGTGGTGGAAATATTGGTGGCATCGGAGGAGGCAACATCAGGTTCAGTCATTGCAAAGGCAGAACGAATCTTGCCCTCCAGCAATGGCTTCAGCCAGCGCTCTTTCTGCTCTTCAGTACCGTAACGCTCCAGTACTTCCATATTGCCGGTATCCGGCGCACTGCAGTTGAAGGCTTCGGAAGCCAGACGGCTGCGGCCCATGATTTCAGCGAGGTGGGCATATTCCAGGTTGGTAATACCTGCACCACCCTGACTCTTGGGCAGGAAGAAGTTCCACAAGCCCAGGGACCGCGCCTTGGACTTGAGGCCTTCCATAATCTCTTCCTGGCGAGGGGTGTGTGACCAGCGATCTCCTACACTGATCTGCTCGTAGTATTCCTGCTCAACAGCGGCTACATCTTCCTCAACAAAACGGCGAATCTTCTCCCGCACCTGTTCCATTTCCGGCGACAGTCCCAGGTTCATGCTCAGTTCCTCGTGTTCAATCGTGTCAGTTAGGGAAGACGGATATCAGCCAGCGATGGTTCCACCACCGTCTACAACCAGTGTCTGTCCTGTTGTAAAGCTGCCTGCATCCGAGGCGAGATAAATCGCAGCACCGGCAATTTCATCGGGCTCGCCAATACGTCGCAGTGGGTATTTGGAAACGGTCTGGGCGTAGGTCTCGGGGTTTTCCCAGAGCGCACGCGCAAAATCGGTACGGATCAGGCCGGGAGCAATACAGTTCACACGGATGTTGAGTGGGCCCCACTCCACCGCGAGGTTGCGCGCAATCTGCATGTCAGCCGCCTTGGAAATACCATAGGCGCCGAGCACGCTGCTGCCCTTCAGGCCAGCAATCGAGGACACAATAATGACTGCGCCACCGCCGTTTTTCGCCATGCCTGGCAGCACCAGCTGGCACAGACGGTGGGCACTGCCAATGTTGGAGTTCATGATCTTGTCGAAGGCTTCATCCGGAATATCCTGGGACGGACCATAAAACGGGTTCAGTGCCGCATTGATCACCAGAATATCGATCCTGCCGTAATGGGCAACAGCACCATCCACCAGAGCCTTGAGCTGCTCCTTGTAGTTGATGTTACATGCCAGCGCCAGCGCTTCACCGCCTTTGGCACGGATGTCTGCGACTACTTCATCACAGGCATCCTGATTGCGGCTGGATACCACAACCTTCGCGCCCTGCTCTGCCATACGACGGGCGATAGCCAGTCCTATGCCTTTGGTAGACCCGGTAATCAGGGCTACTTTGCCGCTCAGATCAAACAAACTCATTCTGCTCCCCCAATACTTCCATCCCGGCATCATAGACCAAAAACAGAAGCACTATAAATTGCATGAATTTTGCTATCACCTATCATAACAGCAGCAACAGATGCAGAAAAGGGTCGGATCAGGAGTTGTCCATCCAGTCCCTGCGTCCCTTGCTGATATGGGTACCGCCATCCACCGGCAGCACCACACCATTGGTGTAATTGCCCGCCCGCGAAACCAGATACAGCAGTGCACCTGCAATTTCTTCAGGCTCGCCAACACGCCCCAGCGGGCTGTCGGCTGCAATATCGTTACCAAACTCGCGCAGCACGTAATCAGTCATCCGCGACTGGAAAAAGCCGGGAGCAATGGCGTTGACAGTGATATGACGGGGCCCGAGATCCACCGCGAGTGTACGTGTCAGATGATGCAAAGCCGCCTTGCTGGCGGAGTAGGCAAACGTGGGAACACGTTGGACAATCGGAACATGCAGACCATCCATGGAACCTATGTTGATCACACGTGCGGGGTCTTCAGCTTTGGCCGCACGCTGCAGCTCCGGCAGAAGGTCACGTGTTAACGCGAACACAGCATTGACGTTGGTGCTCATGACCTTGGCAAAAGCTTCATCGGGATAGCCTGCAATCTTGGCACCCCAGTTGGCACCGGCATTGTTCACCAGAATGGACAGACCCGAGTCTGCATACTGCCGCTTTACAAACTCACACAGCGCCTCACGGTCTTCAGCCTGGGTGACATCAGCCGCAAAAGCCTCGCATCTCCCAAGACCGGAAAGCAGTTGCATGGCCTCATCACAACGCGCCTGTTTGCGCGACGCAATAATCACACGCGAGCCATTACGCAGCAGCGCCTCGGCCATAATCAGCCCAAGACCACTGCTGCCACCCGTCACCAGGGCGGTTTTCCCTGCTACGCTGAACAGGGAAGCAGAGCTGAGTGATTCCGTCATCATCACTCCTCTGCAATCTTGACCAGCTGCTTGCCGAAGTTACGGCCGCGCAACAATCCCCTGAACAACTCCGGAGCATTTTCCAGCCCCTCACCAATGGACTCACGATATTTGATCTGGCCAGACTTCACCCAGACACCCAGCTGCTCTGTCGCTTTCTGCCACTTGTCGAACCATTCACTCACCACAAAAAAGCGATGCTCGGGAACGGGGTCAGCGTTTTTCAGAATCTGGAAAGGCGTCTCTACCTTACTGATATCTTCAGCATTGTAGTTGGAGATATAACCACAGACAGGTACACGCGCCCCCTGATTCAGCAAAGGCACTACAGCACGGGTCACATCACCACCCACATTCTCGAAGTAAATATCAATTCCATGCGGACAGGCCGCAGCCAGTTTCTCCTTGAGGTTGCCGGTTTTGTAATCAATACATTCATCAAATCCGAGCTCCTCACGTACATATCGGCATTTGTCCTCACCGCCGGCAATACCCACAACATGCAGCCCCAGAATTTTGGCCATCTGGCCAACAACCGAGCCCACTGCACCGGATGCAGCTGCCACCACCAGGGTTTCACCGGCGACCGGTTTGCCAACTTCCAGCAGACCAAAATAGGCTGTGCGACCCGGCATGCCCACCACACCCAGATGGGCAGACAACGGACCATTACGCAGATCCACCTTCATCAGGCGCGGTTCGTTGTCATCAGCAACAATCATGGTCTGCCAGCCCTTGTGCACAGTGACATAGTCTCCCACCTTGTAACGGGAGGAACGCGACTGCACTACAACGCCAGCTGTCTCTCCCACCATCACCTCACCAATTTCCAGAGGCTTGGCATAGGACTTCGCATCATTCATACGGCCACGCATGTAGGGATCCAGCGACAGCCACAACACTTTGACCAGAATCTGTCCCGAATCGAGTTCCGGTACTTCTTCCTCGATCAGTTTAAAACAGTCGTCACCGGGCTCTCCCTGTGGTCGTTTTACCATCACGATTTTTCTGTTGATCATTCCCTGTCCCCCTGTTTTTAAAAGATGCCCGAATACTAGCCCACGGCCCTTGCCCCCACAACATGACCAATGGCCACTTTGAAAGCCTGATCCAGAATAGACAACGCCTCATTCCATTCATCCTGTGTAAGCAGCAACGAGGGCAGCAGCCTTACTACTGCATTACGTGTAGGCGTCACCAGTAATCCCAGCTGCTGGCAGATTTCGGTAAACGGCCACACCTGAGCATCGTCATTCAGCTCCAGCGCCAGCATCAACCCCCTGCCCCTGACTGCACGAATCATGGATGGATATTTCTGCTGCAATTGCAACATATCCTCCAACACCAGATTGCCAAACTCGGCCACTCTTTCTGCAACTGCGTTCTCGCGCAGATAACGGGCAACCGCCAGCGATACAGCACAGGACAACGGATTGCCGCAATATGTACCACCGTGATCTCCCAATGACAGTGACGAAGCCACCTGCTCCGTCATGGCAAAAGCAGCAAAGGGCAAACCACCGGCAATGCCCTTGCCCATGGTCATGATGTCTGCATGCACCTCGTAATAATCCAGCGCGAAAAAACGTCCAGTTCTGCAGAAACCGGTCTGTACTTCATCAATGATCAACAAGCAGCCGTACTGCTCAAACAGTTTTCGCAGCTGCCTGAGCCCGCAGGCTTCGACTGGCCGCACCCCACCTTCTCCCTGCACCAGTTCAAGCATCACAGCTGCAGTCTGATCATCAATCAGCTGCGCCAGCGCTCGGATATCGTTCTGTACACAAAACTCATGACCCGGCACCCTGGGCAAAAATCTTGCACCATTTTCGGGCCCGTTTGAGGCAGTCAATGTCGCCAGCGTTCGCCCATGAAAGGATCCAAGCAGGGAAACAATCTTTGAACGTCCAGTTATTTTTCTGGCAATTTTGAGCGCAGCATCATTGGCTTCAGCTCCGCTGCTGGCAAAAAACACCCGGCTCAGCCCTGTTGGCAGAACTTTTTGCAACTCAAGCAAAAGCCCTGCCCTGACAGGCGAGTAGGTAAAACCTGAATTCGGGTTCTGGATAATTCGCGCTGCCTGACGGTTGATAGCCTCCACAATCACCGGATGGGAATGCCCCAGACAGGTCACACCCCAGCCCGCTGTCATATCCAGATATTGTCGTCCGTTTTCATCCCAGACCCTGACCCCCTCGCCACGCTCGATCACCAGAGACTGTTTTTTGCAGACCTGCAAACCGAGACTGTTTTCCACCTCTTGAACCCGCATTGCCTTTATCTCCTCGCGCCATCTTCTGCGTACGCATTCCAGGACCATTAAATCCAGGCCAAAAAAAAACCTCTGGGGCCGGAAGCCTCAGAGGTTTTTTTGAATTCGCCTGTGTTCAGTACATCAGTATCCTCAACAGATCAATTCAGCCTCCTGGTCTTCCCGGCCGGACATGCGCGCACGCGCCGCACGCGCGCGGCGTGCTGCGGCTGCAGCAATTGCATTGACCAAAACCGGGTTCAAAAACATGGAAACCATTTCCAGATTGACTGTTGAGCCGCGCACTGTATTGGATCACTCCACTGACGTCAAGACGCTTTTTTCCCGCGCCCCTTCTCAGCCAGACAAATTTGTATATACTCGAATCACGAATAACAGCATCAAAGAATGCTGACAAGCCATCAAAAGGGGACCATCATGCCGTGCTTGCTACCAAAAGCAGAATGGCGGGGCGTTTTCACCCTGAAAAAAATGGGTGCATTGTTCCTTTCTGCTGTTATCAGCCAGACCAGTCTGGCCCACGAAGATTTCGAACTTGAGACCCGCAGCCTGGAAGCCCTGGTTTCCCGACTCGATGCTCTTCGCGCCGAAGTCGAACACAATACCCAGACCATGGGTGCCTATAATGAGAATCTGCTGTCTTCACTGAATTCGCTGACTGAAGCCCTGGTTTCGGTGGAAGCCTGGCAGGAAGCTGCGGACACTCTTGAACAGCAGATACAGATCCTGCGCATCAATGACGGCCTTTTTACGCAGGCACAGATTCCACTGCTGCAACAACAGCTTGGCATTCTGGCTGCACGGCACGACTGGGCCACACTGCAATCCAGACTGGAATATCTCACCTATCTGGTAGAACGCGACCATGATCAAATCCCTGCTGAAACCCGTCTTGCCCAGTACAAGCTGCTGACTGACTGGACTCGACTACTCCTGACACGAGGCCCCCGTGCTGCTGAAGCCCGTTATGTGTTGCAGCTGCATGCCATTGAGGATGCCGCACTGCAACTTGCCCAGGCAGAACTGCGCAACCCGGATATTGTTCAGGACCTGATCTACGACCGCTCAGTAGCGGAGTTGTATATAGCCTTGGGAATCATGGGAAATTTTGATACCCGCTCCCAGCTGATCAACCGCGTTGATGGCCCGCGCCCGACAACTGTGAGAAGGTTGCAGACGATATCCAGCATCACTGATGCAGAATCCATGTATGGCACCGCAACCAGCACGATGATAGAACGCGCACATCGCGCGGCCATGAATCAACACCTGAACACTATTGCCTCGCTGGCAACAGTTTATGGTCACGGCGAAGATCCAAAAGCAGCATTGGCTTCACTGGAACAGACAGATCCCGAACAGGCTGGAATCATCAAGCTGTTTATGGGTGACTCGGTACTGCTGAGACAGCAGTATGAATTGCGCCTGGGCTCACACATTGGCCTGTCCCGCGGCAGCTCGAATACAGGCTCCGCTGCACGCCATTATCAGGAGGCCTGGGAGTTGCTGTTAAAAGCGGGATACAGCAATGATCAGCTTAACGACTGGTTTGCCTGTCCTGCACTACTACCCCTGCATCAATTCAGTAAAAAACTGGAAAGCCTGTCACGCAATTGCAGCACTGATGAAAATGGCAATGCCACCATCCAGGCTACAGCAGTTGTACGCAATGGCATACCGGGCCTGCGTTACGAGCAACTGCCGGATTCGAAACTGATCAGCGCCGCAGAAGGAGTTGCTGCCGAAGCAAAATTTACTGTGGGTATGAATGGTCAGGCGGATCGCATTGAAATTATCGGCGCCAATCCTGACGTTACCAGCACCCGTATCCGTGGCAAACAGGCGCTGGAAGCCCTGCAGTTCCGCCCGGTGTTGCGTGACGGGAAAACCGTACGCACTGAAGGCGTCACGATGACCATTTACAGTCTGAGTTCAGGCTGATCAACTGCGACGACGCTGCAGAGGCACAATGCCGGCCTCTGTCAGCTCTGCAATCTGGCCATCATCAAAACCGGCCTCCTGCAGCACTGCTCTGCTGTGTTCACTGAACGTGGGCGGCAGGCTGCGCAAAGAACCAGGTGTACGCGAAAACTTTATTGGAATTCCTGTCATCCTGTACCAGTCTTTTTCGATCACCATCCGCCGGTGTGCTGTATGCGGATGTGCCACCACCTGCGCTGTATTGTAGATTGGTCCGGATGGCAAACCTGCTGCCAGCAGTTTTTCCGAAAATTCTGCGCCGTCTATTTTTACCAGCCTGGATTCAATTTCCGCTTTTAGCTCTGCACGGTGCTGCACCCGCAGCGCATTGCTGCCAAAGCGCGAATCATCCAGCAGTTCAGATGCATTCAACTCATCGCACAGACGCTGGAAAGCCCGGTTGTTGCCGGCACCGATAAAAATATCCACGGTGCGGGTACGGAACGTTTCGTAGGGGCTGATATTCGGATGGGCATTGCCGGTGGCTTCAGGCACCACTCCGGACATGTTGTAGTTGACCACATGCGGATGCATCAGCGATACCGCGCAGTCATACAGGGTCATATCTATATACTGACCAAGACCTGAACGCTGGCGTTCGTACAATGCCATCAGCATGGCCACCGCAGAATAGAGCCCCGTGCCCATATCCACCATGGCCACCCCCAGGCGGGTTGGCGATCCACCCTGCTCTCCGTTCACACTGAACCAGCCAGCCATTGCCTGCACAATGGCGTCATAACCGGGGAATCCTCCCAGGGGACCGTCGGAACCGAATCCACTGATACGGCAATGAATCAGGCGCGGAAAACGTTTTGAAAGCACTTCGTGGTAGCCCAGACCCCATTTTTCCATGGTGCCAGGTTTGTAGTTTTCCAGCAGGATGTCAGCGTCTTCCAGCAGTCGCAGTAGAACTTCGCGCCCCTCAGGAAGTGTCAGGTCTAGTGCCATGCCACGCTTGTTGCGGTTGACCCCGATAAAATAAGCCGCGTCCCCCTCGTGGAAGGGAGGCCCCCAGTCACGCACCTCATCGCCTTGCGGCGGTTCGATCTTGATGACGTCGGCACCGTGATCGGCCAGCACCTGAGTGCAGTATGGACCACCCAATACCCGGCTCAGATCAACAATCTTGAGACCGCTGAGCGCTCCCGGGTTGATGTTTTGCGCTTGCATGTTTGCACCTGTTCATAGCGGTTGCTGATACCGGCTTAACAGTTCAGGCAGGAAAAACTCGGCCACCAGCAATGGCCTGTCCTCCACAAAAAACATTGAGCGGCGTCCCCAGACGCCATTGACCTGGCAAATTTCGGGTTCTGTCCGGCGTAATGAAGCCTGGCGAAAAAGATAACCGCCCAGAGGGCGATTGCCGAGATTAAGCAGACGACGCTGTCCACCCTTGACCGAGCTGAACGGAAACAGTGAATGCGCAGCTACCCAGGATTCACCAAAGCCTCCAAGAATAACCTGACGGGACCACATCATCTGTTTGGTAGCCACACCAGGAGCAAATCCGGATACACGAATTGTTCGGTAAACCCAACCTTCGTCCACCACCCTGACCTGGAAAGTGCCGTCGCTGATGGCTTGCAGGCGGCGTGTAAGAGAACCAGGGGTCAGCAGCCAGTCGCGGGTAACAGGATCCGGGCCAGGCCAGCATTGACGGATATGGCGCCAGCCGAAGTCAGCGTCAGCCAGATAAGCGGTGGGTAACTGTTGTTCAGGTGGTAACGATTGTTGCACGGTATTGCCAGAGCCTGTTTGCTGAAGGCGCACAATACCCTTTACTGAAGGCAAAAAAAACTCCCTGCCAGCATATTTGCCGACAGGGAGCCCTCTGAGAACTGTTTTACAGTGATCAGTTACGCAGTTGCGGACGTTGCAGGGTTACAGTCATCGCGCTTTCTACACGACGGTTGGCCGCACGGCCTTCAGACGTTGCGTTGGTGGTCACAGGACGTGATTCACCGTAGCCGACAGAGCTGATACGAGCCGGGCTTACATTAAAGCGCTCGACCAGAACCTGACGCACTGCTGCTGCACGACGCTCGGACAGCTGCTGGTTATAGGCGTCATCACCGGTGCTGTCAGTATGACCTTCCAGAGTGGCAACAACGTTTTCGTTTTCAGCCAGGAAATCAGCTACGCGACGGATGTCGTCGAAGTATTCCGGTTTTACCACAGCCTGGTCGAAGTCAAATTGTACGTTCAGAGTGATACGTGCAACTTCTTCCAGCATGATCGGGCAGCCGCGTGCGTCAACAGCATAGTTGCGCGGAGTGTTCGGGCATGCATCACGGCTGTCTGGTACACCGTCGCCGTCAGAGTCAGCTTCTGCTGCTGCAACCGGAGCCGGTGCAGACGCTTCTACACGCGGAGCAGCTGCTGCAGAACCGAGCTGGAATATCAGGCCGGTGTCGATACCGAAGTCGTAGGTGTGATCGTCAAAGCCGTAGAAAGTACGGGCGCCTGCACGCCATTCAACACGATCGTTAAAACGGTGACGCAGACCTGCACCAATGTTCATAGTAGTTTCTTTTTCTGTGTCGAACTTGGTATCACCCAGACCGGCGACAAAATACGGGGACAGTTTGCCAATGGTGTTGTCCAGAGCGTATACCAGGTCCAGACGGTAGGAGCGCAGGCGGTCACGACCAGCCAGTGTGCTCATGTTGATACGGCTATAGGTCAGCTCGGTAGACAGTTTGTCAGTCAGACCATAACCGACACCGACGTTGTAACCCAGCTCGTCATCAGATTGACGGTCTGCGTCAAAGTCCATCCATTGAAGGCCTGGAACCACGTAAAAACGACCTTCATCTGCAGACGCAGAGTGGGCTGCAAAACCGGCTGCGCCCAGAGCCAGCGCCAGAGTTACAGCTTTAAAACTTGTACGATTCATGGTCTCTCCTTTTCCTCCGGTCACAGGGCCGGAACTTGATAAATCAGGTTTTATTGCATTGTGGGTTTTAATGCGGGCGGCATTATACCTGCTATTAAAGACGGCCTGTATCAGCAAATATTCCGCTGGTGATGATAATCACAGGTTTTAAAAACAGTTTTGTAGCCGGCTTGCGCCGTGTCATCAAACTGTAATATTGCATTGATTTAATGCTCTGGAACTTGTATCAACTGGAAAAATTGCCCGCCAGCCGGCCGATTGACAGGGTTTCAGGAATGACGGAAAAGCTGAAGATACTGATTGTTGATGATGAAACAGCCATCCGGGACATGATAGGTGTAGCACTGGAAACCGCAGGATTCGATTTTCTGATGGCCGATAATGCACGCGATGCACACATCAGCATTGTTGATCATCGCCCCGACCTTGTTCTGCTGGACTGGATGCTGCCCGGCGGAAGTGGCATAGACCTGGCCCGTCGCCTCAAGCGCGATGAGCTGACCGCCGACATTCCCATCATCATGTTGACGGCAAAGACCAGTGAAGACATCAAGGTACTTGGACTGGATGTTGGTGTGGATGACTACATCACCAAGCACTTTTAACCTATGGTACTGATAGTACGCATCATGTATGAACTACGCAGTGATAGATGGTACCATCTCGTCAAACCGTACTTCTTCTTTTATCATGTACAGGATGCTAACAGTCTCATATGTACCAGTAATCAC
>Ga0079224_100010441_pt1 | contig 12748 bp, 9 predicted proteins | sample Stecom2015_FD_80414 | JGI IMG/M metagenome (GOLD analysis project Ga0079224, IMG submission 80414) | Agricultural soil microbial communities from Utah to study Nitrogen management - Steer compost 2015 | ecosystem: Environmental > Terrestrial > Soil > Agricultural land | place: USA: Utah...
CAGGAGGGCAACGAAGAGCGCCAGAAGCACCGCGCCGGCACGCCGGGAGACCGGAAAGGTGAGGTGGCCGCCGACGGCTGCGGCCGTGCCGCGGCAGAGCCAGAGGCCGGCAAGACCCCCGACGACGATCGCCGCGACCTGTCCGATCGAGCCGGCGACGAAGACGACGATCAGCACCGCCAGCAGCGCGATCGCGGCTCGCGGCCGATCGGGGCAGAGGTTCCGCGCCATGCCCCAGACCGCCTGGGCCACGACCGCGACCGCCACGATCTTCAGCCCGTGCAAGAGCCCGGCGCCGAGTGGGCCTTCGAAGGCGGTGGCGCCGAGGGCGAACAGGACGAGAGCAATCGCCGACGGCAGGGTGAACGCGGTCCACGCTGCAATGGCGCCGAGAGCCCCGCCGCGCAGCAGCCCGAGGGCGAAGCCGACCTGACTGCTCGCCGGCCCCGGCAGGAACTGGCAGAGGGCGACGAGGTCGGCATAGCCCGCTTCGTCGATCCACTTCCGCCGGACCACGAGCTCGTCGCGGAAATAGCCGAGATGCGCGATCGGGCCGCCGAACGAGGTGAGGCCGAGTTTCAGGAATGCCCGGAAGACTTCGCCGGGCGAGCCGGCCGGCAAGGCGCGGTCCGTCGGTTCCGATAAGGTCTTCATGGACGATCCCCCAACTGCCCTGCTCCGCATGTCCCGCCGGCACGTATCTCGACGATCAGGCGAGGCCGGTGCCGAGCCCGAGGATCCAGCCTTCCTCGGTCTCGCAAACTCTCGCAGATTCCGGCGGAAGGTCCGAGGGACGCGAGAGTGCCAGCCGAAGGCGCTCGGGATCGGCGGCGAGCCAGCGGCAGGCGGCGCTCACCTGACGCGCATCCCGGATCGGGTGGTCGACCACGGCATGGTCGAAGAGGCTCGGCCAGATCTCGGCGATGACGATCTCGCCCAGTTCGCCGTCCCATGCGGTCTCGAACGGCCAGATGCGGAGATGGTCCGCGAGCGCCGGATGTGTGGCCACGCGGTGGATCGCCGGCATCCCCATCAGGATCTGTCCGCCGACCGAGCCGCGGGTGTAGAGCTTCCAGCAGGACTGGATGCCGCGGTGGCGGAGGCGCCGGTCGGCATGGCGGTGATCGTCGTACGCCCTGCCGCGGCGCGCGTTCTTCTTCGGCGTCAACGTGGCGCAGGCGGCACCGGCCGGACAGCCCCAGAACGGGCCGGGAAGCCCGTCGTTCAGCTCGGCGTTCAGCGCCGCCGCCACGGCGAAGCGGTTGTTGCCACCATCCGGCCCATCCGCCACCAGCCCCGCAAGGCGCGCCGCCAGCGGGCGACCGCCGCCGAGGCCCGAGCCGTGCGGATAGCCGAAGGGGAAGTCGAAGCCGACCAGCGTCGGCCCCCGCCGTTCCAGCAACAGTCGCAGGATCAGCGCTTCCGCTTCATGGCGGGTGCGGCAGTAGGCGAGCTCCGGCGGGGCAGCGCTGCCGACGTCGGTCCACGCGACCCAGCAGCGGTCGGCGGTGGGACGGGCGGGGCCGCGCGTGGAAGCGGCCGACCAGTCCGCCATGACGACGGTCGCGAACGGAGCGCCGGTCACGGTGCGATCAGGCGAAGAAGTCGAGCAGCTCGCGTGCCGTCTCTTCCGGCGCTTCCTCCGGCAGGAAGTGCCCGCATTCGAGCGCCCGCCCGCGCAGGTCTTCGGTCCAGCTCTCCCAGATCTCGAGAACCTCGCGCCGCCGGCCGCGCGCACCCCAGAGCACCAGCACGGGACAGCCGATCCGGCGGCCGTGGGAGCGGTCCTCGGCGTCGATGTCGAAGTCGACGGTGGCGCCGGCGCGGTAGTCCTCGCACGAGGCGCGGATCACTTCCGGGTCGCGGAAGCAGCGGAGATATTCCTGCAGCGCTTCCGGGTCGAAGCAGTCGGGTGTGCCGCTCCACGAGTCGAGCAGGTGACGGAGAAAATAATCGGGGTCGCGGCCGATCATCTGCTCGGGAAACGGTGAGGGCTGTGCCAGGAAGTACCAGTGGAAGATGCCGAGTGCAGCGTTCTTGTCGGCGCGCGTGAACTGCTCCCAGGTCGGGATGATGTCCAGCAGCGCCACCCGCTCGACCCGATCCGGATGATCGAGCGTGAGACGATAGGCGACGCGCCCGCCGCGGTCGTGACCGGCGAGGCGGAAGCGCGCGAACCCGAGCGCCTCCATGGCGCTCACCATGTCCTGGGCCATGGTCCGTTTCGAATAGGGGCCGTGTCCTTCGCCGGAAGGCGGGCGGCCGCTGTCGCCGTAGCCGCGCAGGTCCGGTGCAACCACGGTGAACCGTGCCGCGAGCGCGGGCGCGACCCGGTGCCAGATCGCGTGCGTCTGCGGATAGCCGTGCAGCAGCAGCAGCGGCGGCCCCGACCCGCCGATGACGAGATTGATCTCCACCTCGTCGAGCGGGATGCGCCGCCGCTCGAAGGACGGGAACAGGTCTCCCGCCACCTCAGTGGCTCGCGCCTTGCGCGCTCTTCTCGAATGCGGCCTTCTGCTCCGGGCTCGCCTCGGTCTGGTACTTCTCCTTCCACTCGGCGTATGGCATCCCGTAGATGATTTCCCGGGCCGTCTCGTAGTCCATGTCGATGCCGCGCTCCTCGGCGGCGGCCCGATACCATTTCGAGAGACAGTTGCGGCAGAAGCCCGCCAGATTCATCAGGTCGATGTTCTGCACCTCGGTATGGGTGCGGAGATGCTCGACCAGGGTGCGGAAGGCCGCAGCCTCCAGCTCGGTGCGTGTCCTGTCGTCCATGCCGATTCCCCGATTGCAGCCAACTCGTTTGAATGTTGGTCGGGCGAGGACCGTTTGCCAACCCAATTGCGGCGGAGGCGAGCGGCGCCGTTCCATGTCGGCGGCGCGTGAGCTACGGTGCCTGGGATGATCGACGATCCGAGAGCGTTCCTCCGCGAGCTGTTCGACGCGGCCGTGGCGCGCGCCGATCCGGCGCGGGTGGTCGCGGACTTCCTGCCCGACCCGCCCCGCGGCCGAGCGGTGGTCATAGGTGCCGGCAAGGCCTCGGCGGCGATGGCGCAGGCGGTCGAGAGGGCGTGGAAGCACGCGATCGAGGGTCTGGTCGTGACGCGATACGGCCACGCTGTCCCGTGCGAGCGCATCGAAGTGATCGAGGCGGGCCACCCGGAGCCCGACGCTGCCGGCCGCGAGGCGTCACGGCGCATCCTCGAGCTCGTGCAGGGCCTCGGCGAGGACGATCTCGTCCTCTGCCTGATCTCGGGGGGAGGGTCCGCTCTTCTCGTGGACCCTGCGGACGGGCTGACCCTCGAAGACAAGCTCGCCGTCACGCGAAGCCTGCTGAAGTCGGGCGCGACCATTCACGAGATGAACGCCGTGCGGAAGCACCTCTCCGGCATCAAGGGCGGGCGGCTCGCGGCGCGGGCGTCGCCGGCGCGCGTGGTCACGCTCGCGATCTCGGACGTTCCGGGAGACGATCCGTCGGTGATCGCATCGGGACCGACGGTGCCGGACACTTCGACGAGAGCGGACGCGAAGGAGGTGCTGGAGCGCTTCCGCATCGATGTGCCGGAGCGGGTGGCCGCATGGCTGGAGTCGCCTGCGTCCGAGACGCCGAAGCCGGGCGACGCGCGGCTCTCGCGCGCCGAGTTCCGCATGGTGGCGACGGGGCAGGATGCGCTCGAGGCGGCGGCCGAGGTGGCCCGGAGGGTAGGGATCAAGCCGCTCATCCTTTCCGACCGGATCGAGGGCGAGGCGCGCGAGGTGGGCAAGATCCACGCCGCGATCGCGCAGCAGGCGGCGCGGCACGGGCAGCCGGTCGCACCGCCCTGCGTCCTGCTCTCGGGCGGGGAGACGACGGTGACGGTCAGGGGCGAGGGCCGGGGCGGCCGCAACGCGGAGTTCCTGCTCGGCCTCGCGATCGCGCTGGGCGGCGCGCCGGGTATATACGCACTCGCGTGCGACACCGACGGGATCGACGGCACCGGGGAAAACGCCGGTGCGTTGGTAACTCCAGATACGCTGAAACGGGCGGGGGGAAAAGGCATGGACCCATCGCGATTGCTGGCAGAGAACGATGCCGGCAGCTTCTTCGAAGGGCTCGGCGACCTCGTCGTGACCGGCCCGACGCGCACCAACGTGAACGACTTCAGGGCGATCCTGGTGATGCCCGACGCGCGACCGGGGGCCTGAGGCATGCGGCGGATCAGGAAGGCGAAGATCGTCGCCACGCTCGGGCCGGCCAGCGACTCGCTCAAGACGATCAGCGACCTGTTCGAGCTGGGCGTCGACGTGTTCCGGCTGAACTTCAGCCATGGCGACCATGCCGGCCACCAGTCGGTGCTGAAGGCGATCCGCGGCGCCGAGCGCAAGTTCCGGCGGCCGATCGGCGTGATCGCCGATCTGCAGGGGCCCAAGCTGCGGGTCGGCGATTTCGAGGGCGGCCAGGTCGAACTGGAGCCCGGCAACGATTTTCGGCTGGATCTCTCCAAGGCGAAGGGAGACGCGCGGCGCGCGCCGCTGCCGCACCCGGAAGTCTTCGCGGCGATCGAGGAAGGCACCGATCTGCTGCTGAACGACGGTCGCATCCGGTTGCGGGTCAAGGAGCACGGGAAGGATTATGCCAACACCGAGGTGATCACGGGCGGCACCCTGTCCAACCGCAAGGGCCTGAACGTGCCCGGGGTGGTGCTGCCGCTCTCGCCGCTCACCAACAAGGATCGTGCGGACCTGCGCTTCGCGCTGGATTCGACGGTGGAGTGGATCGCGCTCTCGTTCGTGCAGCGGCCGGAGGACGTGGCCGAGGCGCGTCGCCTGATCGCCGGCCGCGCCGCGATCATGGTGAAGCTGGAGAAGCCGTCGGCGATCACCCACCTGCAGGAACTGATCGACCAGGCCGATGCGATCATGGTCGCGCGCGGCGATCTCGGCGTGGAGATGCCGCCCGAGGACGTGCCGAGCCTGCAGAAGCGGATCGTGCGCGAGTGCCGCGAGGCGGGGAAGCCGGTGATCGTCGCGACTCAGATGCTCGAGTCGATGATCTCGGCGCCGGCACCGACGCGCGCCGAGGCCTCGGACGTGGCGACGGCGATCTACGATGGCGCCGATGCCGTGATGCTCTCGGCCGAGACCGCCGTCGGGCAATATCCGCGCGAATCCGTAGGGATCATGAACCGGATCATCCGCCGGGTCGAACGTGATCCGATCTATCGCAGCATCCTCGACGCCGAGCACAACGCGCCGATGGCCACGCCGGCCGACGCCATTTCGGCGGCGGCACGCCAGGTGGCGGAGACGATCAGCGCTTCCGTGATCGTGACCTACACGACCTCGGGCTCGACCGCGGTCCGCGCCTCGCGCGAGCGGCCGCCCGTGCCGATCCTCGGCCTCACCTCCGATCCGCAGACGGCGCGGCGCCTCTCGCTGGTGTGGGGGGTGCACAGCGTGCACACGCCGGACATCACCAACTTCGCGCAGATGGTGCAGAAGGCGGTGACGATGGCGAAAGGCGAGGAGTTCGCCGCCGTCGGCGACAAGCTCGTCATCACCGCCGGCGTGCCGTTCGGGACGCCCGGAGCCACCAACATCCTGCGCATCGCCCTGATCGACAGGTAGCGGTATCTCTAAGCTTCTCTCGGCGCGCTTACGTGCGGCCGGAAAGAGGAGTACAAGGATCGGGGCGAGGCGGCGCGTGCGGCGCATCGGACCTCACCCGGTAGGCGTTTGGTGCGGAGCGTCGAGTGGCGCTGTCTCCTCTCGTCAGGACGAGGTTCTCGCCCCGCTCGACCGCATCGGGCAGTCGGCGGCGCGCCGAAACCTCGACGGCGCGCAACGTGCCGGACATCGGCAATCAGGCAATGGCCCGGCTCCTCTCTGGGCGCGAGATGACAGCCCGGTCGAATCGGAGCCCGCCGCACTCGTCCGCGAGCGTCGGCGCCGTCCCGATCGCCGAGGTGGACGGCCCGCTCGAGCGGGTGGCCGACAGCGTCGCCGACCGGGTGCTCGCCGGTACCGCGCCGCACCGGCCGGTCGAGCCGGGCTCCGCACGGTTCCCCGGCACGGCGGATCGGCGGAAGGCGCCTTCCGCGAGCACGACCGCCACGGGATCGGGCGGGCTGCATGACATGCTCGGCGCACTGGGGCGGCCGCTCGACCCGGCGACGCGGGCCTATTTCGAGCGGCGCTTCGGGCGCGACTTCTCCGATGTGCGGGTGCATACCGGCGCCGCCGTCGACCGGGCCGCAAGCGATCTCGGCGCGCTCGCCTACACGGTCGGTCGGCACATCGCCTTCGCCGGCAGTCGTTATGCCCCCGGCTCCGCCGAGGGTCGCCGCCTGATCGCGCACGAGCTCGCGCACGTCGTGCAGCAGGAGGGGGCGCCGCCGGTGGTGCAACGGGCGCCGGACAGGTCGAAGCCCGACGTCCGCCCGCAGGGTAAGGGCACTGGCCGCAAGCCGCCCCCGCCCGGGAAGGAATACCCCCTGTTCCGGCCGGTGGATCAGGTGATCGAGCTGAAGCGCGGCGTCGGCGACGACTGGGAGCTGACGATGTCCGGGCATGTCAGCGTGGAATCCCTGGACCGGGCGCTGTGGAAGCGGTTTCGACCGCCCTGGGTCGAGGTGACGCTGAAGGTCGCGGCGATCGACCCGGTGTATCTCGGGATCTTCCACCTCGACAATCTCCGCTTCAGCGCGCTCGAGTTCATGGAGCCGTCGATCGCCGAGCTGTTCGTGGCGCGCGGCCTCGTCGACGAATCGATCGAGAGGCGCGACGTGCAGGAGGCCCGCACAAAGTTCGGGCGCAGGCACAGCGGCCTGGGGCAATGGAGGCTCAGCGCGATCAAGGTGGCGTTGGAAAAGGCCACCCGGCGCAACCCGGATCTGCTCGTCGCCTGGTACAACTACTACGCAGAAAACGGCTTCGAGAGCGAGGAGCTGTCGCTGCTGGGAGAGACGGTGTCGGGAGACACCGCGATCAACGAGGACGTGCTTCTCCTCAACAAGAAGTTCCCGACCGACGAGCCGCTCAGCCTGCTCGGCAGCACGCTGATCCACGAGTTCGTGCACACGCCGCACGGCGGTCGGGACACGATCGTCGGGTCGGCGCCGAGCGAAGCGAAGGCCTATGGGATCGAGCTGTTCTTCGCCGAGCGTATGGGCGACAAGCAGCGCGAGGAGGTCATCAGCAACCGCTACAACAAGAACGATCCGGTCGACATGAGGATGGGCGGCGACCAGATCTTCAACGAGAGCTACCTCATCATGAAGAAGCTCTACGAGATCATCGACCAGGGCGGTCCCGAGGGCGCGGAAGCCCGGATCATGAGCGTCGAGTTCATCTCGAAGAACGAAGGGAACTACGGACCGAAGCTGAAGGCGTTCATCGCCAAGTACCGCCGATAGCGGGAGGCGGGTCCCGTTCAGGTGCCGGCCAGCGCCTCCGCCTCCTCTTCCGCGGCGGAGAAGTCGGCGAAGCGCAGCAGCTCGCCCGCCTCGCTCTCGGGCAGGCTCTCCACCGAGCGCAGCTTGCGGTCGATCGCGCGCTTGCGGACGCCGACGCGGTCGATCTCCTTGTCGGCTTCGCGCAGCTTCTTCTGCACCTTGTCGAGCACGTCGCCGTATTTGGCGAACTCGGTCTTGACCGCCCCCAGCACCTGCCAGACCTCGCTCGAGCGCTTCTGGATCGCAAGGCTACGGAAGCCCATCTGCAGGCTGGTGAGCAGGGCGTGGAGCGTCGTCGGCCCGGCGATCGTCACCTTGCAGTCGATCTGGATGGCACTGGCGAGCCCCGGCCGGCGCAGCACCTCGGCATAGAGGCCCTCGGTCGGCAGGAACAGGATGCCGAAATCGGTGGTGTGCGGCGGGTGGACGTATTTGTCGCAGATTGTCCGCGCCTCCGCCTTCACGCGCGCCTCGATCGCCTTCAGGGCCGCCTCTTCCGCGTCCTTGTCGCCGCGCTCGGCCGCGTCGACGAGCCGGTCGTAATCCTCGTGCGGGAACTTCGCATCGATCGGCAGCAGCACCTCGCCGTCGTCGTCGCGCCCGGGCATGCGAATCGCGAACTCGACGCGCTGGCCGCTGCCGGGGACCACCTCGACGTTGCGGGCGATCTGGTCTGGCGTCATCACCTGGTCGAGCAGGGCGCCGAGCTGCACTTCGCCCCAGGTGCCGCGCGACTTGACGTTGGTCAGCACGCGCTTGAGGTCGCCGACCCCGGTCGCGAGGCTCTGCATCTCCCCGACGCTGCGGTGCACCTGCTCCAGCTGCTTGCTGACGAGGCCGAACGATTCGCCGAGGCGTTTCTCCAGCGTGCCCTGCAGCTTCTCGTCGACGGTCTGGCGCATCTGCTCCAGCTTTGCGGCGCTGTCGTTCCGCAGCACTTCCAGCCGCTGTTCGACGGTCTGGCGGAGCGCCTCGCCGCGACGCTCGTTGGCGGCGGTGACCTCATTGATCTCGGTCTTCACCGCGTCGAGACGCTGGTTCTGCGCCGTCGCCATCTCGGAGACGGTGGCGCGGAGATCGCTGCCGAGCTTGGCGAGGGTGCCGGTCACCTCCTCGCGCATGTTCTTTGCGTTGGTCGAGGCGTCGACCTTCATCTCGGAGAGGCGCTGCTCGATGGTGACGCGAAGCTGCTCCTGCTTGCGCTCCGAGCTCTCGATCAGCGCCGCCACCTGCTTCTCCACCCGCTCCAGCCGCTCCTGCTGGGTGCGGGATAGCTGGTCGAGCGTCTGCACCATCCGCTCCGAGAGGCGCGAGAGGTTGCCGTCGATCTCCTCGCGCAGCAGCCGCGCGGCGGTGGCGGCCTCCTCCCGGCTCTGCGCCCCTTCCTCCCGCAGGGTCCGGCCGACGTCGACCGAGGCGGCGCGACCGCGGCGCAGATCGAGCGCCACCCAGAGCACGGCAAGGAGGATCAGCGCGGAGAAGGCGAGCTGTAGAAAGGCGGCCCAATCGTCGGTCATCGGTGTTCTGCCTCCGTTCACGTGCCGGAGACGCTAACAGATGAAGAGCCCTCGCCGCAATCAACCGGAAGTGGCCCCGAACAGTGTAATTCTTCGGGGCCGCCTTTCAGGACGATTCAGTCCGGAAACTCGACCTTGACCTCGCCGAGCGGGCCGAAGTCGGCGACCGCTTTCGCGTTCGGGCCGACCACGACGATCCCGGTGCAGGAGCCGGTGCTGACGAATTCGCCCGCCTTCAGGCCGAGACCCTTGCCCGAGAGATGATTGGCGATCCAGGTGAGCGCGTCGAGCGGGTGCCCCATCACCAGCGCGCCGGTGCCGCGTCCCTTCTCTTCGCCGTCGACCCGCATCACGACTTCCTGCCCGGTATAGTCGTGCGTCTTCCAATCCGTCACGCCCGGTCCGATGACGTAGCGCCCGACCCCGCCATGGTCGGCGACGACGCCGAGCGCGCCGAGCCCGTGGTCCTCGACGAGGCGCGATTCGGGGATTTCGATCGCGATGTGCATATCCTGCACGGCGTCCTCGACCTCGGCGCGGGAGTATTCCTCCTCGCGCGGCGGCAGATCCTTATCCAGGAAGAAGGCGTACTCGGCCTCGACCGCGGCGCGCCGCGTATCGGCGAAGGGGAACACCGCCGGGCTGTGCGCCACGTCCGCTTTCGGGATGCGGCCGACGAAGGGGTGCTTCAGTCCCTGCTTCGCGCGGGCGGCGGCGTCGCCGGCGCCGATCTTCCAGCCGGCGATCTCACCGTCCTCGAGCTCCCACAGCGCCTCGGAGATGGCGATCGCGTCCTCCTCCGAGCGCGGCCTGGTCTCGTCGGAGAGCCTGATGCGCCAGCGCTCCTTCTTCGCGTTGGCCAGCTCCTTCGCCGCCTGAAGTGCGGCCTCCGGGCTCATTGCGCCGCCTCCGCGCGGGCGCGGACGACTTCGTCGGCCGCCCGGCCCGTAAGCTCCTGAAGGTGGTCGAACTCCCATTCGAACGAGCCGACCCCCATGGTCAGCGACCTAAGCTCGATGATCATGTCGTTCATTTCCGATTGCGGGATGAAAGCCTGGACAGTGTCCCACCCGGGCCAGCCCTCGCGGGCGTCGAAGCCGAGGATCTGGCCGCGCCGGCCGCTCAGCAGGCGCTGGACGTTGGGCGTATATTCGTTGGGGATGTGAAGCGCCACCTTGATGATCGGCTCCAGCAGGACCGGGTCGCAGTTGGGCATCCCCTCGCTCATGGCCAGGCGCCCGGCGGTCTTGAACGCCTGTTCCGAGCTGTCGACCGGGTGGTGCTTGCCGTCGGTGAGCGTCACGGCCACGTCGACGACCGGAAAGCCGAGCGGACCCCGCGACAGGTATTCGCGCACCCCCGCCTCGACCGCCGGAATGAAGTTTCGCGGCACCGCGCCGCCGACCACCGTCTCGGTGAAGCTGAAACCCTCGCCGCGCGGCAGCGGCCGGATCTCGATGTGGACGTCGCCGAACTGGCCGTGCCCGCCCGTCTGGCGCTTGTAGCGCGAGTGCTGCGAGGTGCCCTTCCGTATGGTCTCCCGGTACGGAGTCTGTGGCCGCTCCGCCTTCACCCCGACATTGTACTTGTTGCGCAGCCGCCCGAGGCCGATCTGCAAGTGCTGTTCGCCCTGGCCCCAGAGGAGTAGCTGGCGCGTGTCCGGGTTCTGCTCCATCGAGTAGGAGGGGTCCTCCTCCATCAGCCGCTGGATGGCGCCGGTGAGCTTCACCTCGTCGCTGCGGTTCTCGGCGTGGATCGCCATGGCGTAGATCGGCGGCAGCGGCTTCGGCCAGGGCGCCGCGATCTTGCCCGAGGTGGAGATCACGTCTCCGGTATGCAGGAACTCGGCGCGGCCGATCGCGACCACGTCGCCGGCCTCGGCGCCAGAAATCTTGCTGGTCTGGCCGCCGTGGAGGCGCATCAGGTTGCCGATCCGCTCTCCGTTCAGGGTGGCGCCTTCCTTCAGCGAGCCGTGCCAGAGGCGGGCGAGCGAGATCTTGCCGGTGTGCGGCGGGTGAAAGGTCTTGAAGACCTGCGCCACAGTCTCGCCCTCACCCTCGATGCCGAGCCGCGTCGCGGTCGCCGCGACGTCGGGCGTGTCGTGGCGGAGTGCCTTGAGCAGGCGGCGGACGCCGTGATCCTTCTCGGCGGCGCCGATCAGCACCGGCACGATCAGGTCCTGTTCGATCTCCTTCTGGAGGTATTGATAGATCTCTTCCTTCGGCGGGACCTTGTCCTCGAGCAGCTGCTCCAGCAGCGTGTCGTCGTAGTCGGCGACCGCCTCCAGCAGCTCCTGCCACGCCTCCTGTTCCCGCTCGACGACGCTGTCCGGCATCGAGACCAGGTCGGAGGCCTCGCCCGGCTTGTAGCGATAGGCGCGCTCGCTGATCAGGTCGACATAGCCGGTGACGGCCTCGCCCTCGCGTATCGGCACCTGGCGCAGCACCAGCGGACGCTGCGAGACGCCCTGCAGCGCGCTCAGAATCTCGCGCACGCGGTCGTTGGCGGCGTCGAGCTTGTTGATGAACAGGAGGTGCGGAATGCTGTGCTCGTCGAGGAAGCGCAGCAGCGGCGCCACCGTCATCGCCCGCTCCGGCTCCGGATCGCAGACCACCACGGCGAGATCGGCGACCATGCAGGCGTTGCAGGCGTCCTGCGCGAACTCGATCGAGCCCGGGCAGTCGAGGATCGTCCAGCGGTCGCCGAGATATTCGAACGAGGCGGGCACGATCTCGACGCTCATCTTGCGTTCGCGCGCTTCCGGCGCAGCGTCGCCGACCCGGTTGCTCTCGTTCGCGGTTCCCTTGCGCGGAATGGCGCCGGCGGCGTGCAGCATGCTTTCGAGCAGCGCTGTCTTGCCGCTGAGATATGGTCCGACCAGTGCGACGCAGCGCGTACGCCCCGTTCCCTCACCCATCTGGCCCTCCTCTCGTATGTTGGACTCCATGTTTTCAGGGGCGGGCCGGGGGAGGCAACCCCAAAAGCCCCGGCTCCACAGAGTCGCCGCTTTCGCACCCGGTCGCATCCGGCTTCGCCACGGATTAGGATGTCGCTTCCGGAGAGTGTCCGGCACGAACGATAGCGGAGGAGCGTAATGCCGTTCTGCGAACGCGGTCCCGTCAGCCTTCATTACGAGGAAGCCGGGTCCGGCTTTCCGCTGCTGGTCCTGCCGGGCGGCGGCCTCAACGCGGCGATCTCGTCGCTGACCGGAAGCCGGCCGGGCAGCCCGAAGTCGCCGTTCAATCCGCTGGAAGAGTTCGCGGACGCGTACCGCTGCATCGCACTGGACCTGCGCAACGCCAACCACGGCCAATCGTTCGGCCCGCTCGAGATCGACCGGCCGTGGGACGCCTTCACCGACGACCAGCTCGGCCTGATGGACCACCTCGGGATCGACCGGTTCATGGTGCTCGGCTTCTGCATCAGCGGCCCACTCATCTGGAACCTGCTGAAGCGGGCGCCGGACCGGGTGGTGGCGGCGGTGTTGGCGCAGCCCTCCGGCTTCAATCCGGAGGCGCCGACGATCTATTACGACAACAACATGAAGAACTGGGCGCCGGAGCTGTGCGCGCGGCGGCCGGACATCACGATGGCGATGGCCGAGGCGTTCCTGAACAGCATGTACACCGACCGTGCCGACTTCGTCTTCTCGGTCGACCGGGACTTCGTGCGCAATTGCCAGACGCCCGTCCTGATCATGCCCGACGACATACCGGCGCATCCCTACGCGACCGCGATGGAATCGGCCGAGCTCGCGCCGAACGCGCAGGTCAGCCTCTACCCCTGGAAGCGGCCGGA
>Ga0079224_100010443_pt1 | contig 12747 bp, 12 predicted proteins | sample Stecom2015_FD_80414 | JGI IMG/M metagenome (GOLD analysis project Ga0079224, IMG submission 80414) | Agricultural soil microbial communities from Utah to study Nitrogen management - Steer compost 2015 | ecosystem: Environmental > Terrestrial > Soil > Agricultural land | place: USA: Utah...
CCCAGCACCGCGCTGCTGAACAGCTCGAACAGCAGGTCCTCCGGGTCGTCGTCGCGCATCGCGATCTCTTCCAGCACCACGTTGCGCTCGACGTCCACATCGGCGTCCGTGTTCACCGCGCGGAACACCACGTCGCACAGCACGTCCACCGCCAACGGCAGATCGCTGTCCAGCACGTGCGCGTAGTAGCAGGTGTACTCCTTGGTGGTGAAGGCGTTGAGCTCACCACCCACCGCGTCCATCTCCTGGGCGATCTGCGCCGCGGAGCGGTTGGTCGTCCCCTTGAACAGCAAGTGCTCCAGGTAGTGCGCCGCACCGGCCTGCTTCGGCGACTCGTCCCGGGAACCGACCCCGACCCAGATGCCGACCGCGGCCGACCGCACCCCGGGGATCGGCTCGGTCACCACCCGGAGACCACCGGGCAGCACGGTGCGCCGCACCGTCTCACCCCCGCTGGTGCGACCGAGGACCTGCGTGGTTCCCGGCCGCTGCAAGTACCCGGCACGTGCTTGATTTCTGGTCATATCCCTTCGCAGTCCGTCAGCGGAAGAACACGAGCCCATCATGGGCCTGGCCAAATGATGCGGCCCGCTCCACGGGAACTGGAGCGGGCCGCACCTCGGATCAGCAGCTTAGTTCAGACCGGCCACCTCAAGACCGGGACTTCGACGCCCCCGACTTGCCGGCGCCCTTCTTCTCTTCCTTCTTGCCCTTCTCCGAAGGCTTCTCGCCCTTCTCCGAGGACTTCTCGCCCTCTTCGTCGACCGGGACCAAGCTGATCTTGCCGCGGCTGTCGATGTCCGCGATCTCCACGCGCAGCTTGTCGCCGACGTTGACCACGTCCTCGACCTTGCCGATGCGCTTGCCGTTGCCCAGCTTGGAGATGTGCACCAGGCCGTCCTTGCCGGGCAGCAGGGAGACGAACGCCCCGAACGCGGCGGTCTTGACCACGGTGCCGAGGAACCGCTCGCCCACCTTCGGCAACTGCGGGTTGGCGATGGCGTTGATCTTCTCGATCGCCGCTTCGGCCGACGGGCCGTCGGCAGCACCGACGTAGATGGTGCCGTCGTCCTCGATGGTGATCTCCGCCCCGGTCTCCTCGGTGATCGAGTTGATCATCTTGCCCTTGGGGCCGATCACCTCACCGATCTTGTCCACCGGGATGTTGATCGAGGTGACCCGCGGCGCGTGCGGGCTCATCTCGTCCGGCGAGCCAATGGCCTCGGCCATCACGTCGAGAATGGTCAGCCGGGCGTCCCGGGCCTGGCTGAGCGCCTGCGCCAGCACCTCGGACGGGATGCCGTCCAGCTTGGTGTCCAGCTGCAGCGCGGTCACGAAGTCCTTGGTGCCGGCGACCTTGAAGTCCATGTCGCCGTAGGCGTCCTCGGCGCCGAGGATGTCGGTCAACGCCACGTAGTGGGTCTTGCCGTCGATCTCGGCCGACACCAGGCCCATCGCGATCCCCGCGACCGGGGCCTTCAGCGGCACACCCGCGTTGAGCAGCGAAAGCGTGGAAGCGCAGACCGAGCCCATCGAGGTGGAGCCGTTCGACCCGATGGCCTCCGACACCTGCCGGATCGCGTACGGGAACTCCTCGCGCGAAGGCAGCACCGGGATCAGCGCCCGCTCGGCCAGAGCACCGTGCCCGATCTCGCGGCGCTTCGGGCTGCCCACCCGGCCGGTCTCACCGGTCGAGTACGGCGGGAAGTTGTAGTGGTGCATGTAGCGCTTGGTCGTCTCCGGCGACAGCGAGTCGATCGTCTGCTCCAACCGGAGCATGTTCAGCGTGGAAACCCCCAGGATCTGGGTTTCCCCCCGCTCGAACAGGGCCGAACCGTGCGCCCGGGGGACCACCCCGACCTCGGCCGACAGCCGGCGGATGTCGGTGACGCCGCGGCCGTCGATGCGCACCTGGTCGCGGATGATCCGCTCGCGGACCAGCTTCTTGGTCAGCGCCCGGAAAGCACCGGCGATCTCCTTCTCGCGGCCCTCGAACTCCTCGCCCTCGCCGATGCCGACTTCTTCGACGACCTTGGCCTTGATCTCGTCGAGCCGCTCTTCGCGCTCCTGCTTGCCGGCGATCTTCAGCGCCTCGGCCAGGTCCGCGGCCGCGATGCGCTCCACCGCCTCGTAGGCGTCCTGCTCGTACGCCGGGAACAGCGGGTACTCGGCGGTCGACTTGCCGGCGGTTTGGGCCAGGCGCTGCTGCGCCTCGCACAGCGCCCGGATGAACGGCTTGGCCGCCTCCAGGCCCTCCGCCACGACTTCCTCGGTGGGCGCCTGCGCACCGTTCTTCACCAGTTCGACGGTGTGCTCGGTGCCTTCGGCCTCCACCATCATGATCGCGATGTCGTCACCCACGATGCGGCCGGCGACGACCATGTTGAACACCGCGCGCTGCAGCTGGTCGTAGGTGGGGAAAGCGACCCACTGGCCGTCGATCAGCGCCATGCGGGTGCCGCCGATCGGCCCCGAGTACGGCAGGCCGGACAGCTGGGTGGAAGCCGAAGCGGCGTTGATCGCCAGCACGTCGTAGTAGTCGTTCGGCGCCAGGCTCAGCACCGTGACCACGATCTGCACCTCGTTGCGCAACCCGTCGGCGAAGGACGGGCGCAGCGGCCGGTCGATCAACCGGCAGGTCAGGATCGCGTCGGTGGACGGGCGGCCTTCCCGGCGGAAGAACGAACCCGGGATGCGGCCCGCGGCGTACATCCGCTCTTCGACGTCCACCGTCAGCGGGAAGAAGTCGAACTGCTCCTTGGGCTGCTTGGACGCGGTGGTGGCGGACAGCACCATCGTCTCGTCGTCCAGGTAGGCGACCGTGCTGCCGGCCGCCTGCTTGGCCAGTCGCCCGGTCTCGAACCGGACGGTGCGTTTGCCGAACGCACCGTTGTCCAGCACGGCCGTGGTTTCGTACACGCCCTCGTCGATTTGGTCGGTCAAGATTGACTCCTCGTTCTCGCGAGGCCCACGGCAAGTACGGGGTCGTCGGTCCGAACGAGGCCGGCCATCGATCGAAGCCCACGGGGGGCGAACCCCCGTAAGCCACTACCGAGGACCGGCGGACGCCTGTCCCGTTACCGTGAGCGCTCTTCAGTTGGTGACGGCGCGGCGCGCCGTCCGGTTAGACATCGAGGGGAGCGGCACGAGCCGCTCCCCTCGGTTCGTCAACGACGCAGACCGAGCCGCTGGATCAGCGACCGGTAGCGCTCGATGTCCACCTTCTGCAGGTAGTTCAGCAGGCGGCGGCGACGGCCCACCATCAGCAGCAGACCACGACGGGAGTGGTGGTCCTGCTTGTGCTGCTTGAGGTGCTCGGTCAGCCCGATGATCCGCTTGGTCAGCAGCGCGACCTGGGCCTCGGGCGAGCCGGTGTCCTTCTCGTGCAGGCCGTACTCAGCCAGGATCTGCTTCTTCTCAGCAGTGGACAAAGCCACGGTTGACTCTCCTTGTCGCTGTCCCGTGTCAACTCCGCCTGCGGCAAGCAGGGAATCGTCGTACGACGACCTCCGGCCACCACGGACTGCAGCCGGACTCACAGTCAGCATAACAGCAAGGAATCGCCATCCGGCCTAACCTGACGCCCGGCGCGGCAGCGCCACCCGGTGCACCGTCCGGTAGATCGGGCCGCCCCGGCGCAGCTCGCTGCTCATCACCGAGAGGTGCTCGGGCTCCCACCACGGGCCCGCGTAGTCGGCGAACAACCCGGTCAGCCGCGCCCGGTCCAGCCGGCCGCCCAACCACCGGGCGATGGTCAGGTGCGCCTCGTAGCCCCGCGCGTCACCACCGGCCGCCCCCACCAGCTGCCGCAACGCGGTCTCATCGGCCTCCTCCGCCGGCTGCACCCCGATCCACAGCACCCCGCGGAACGTCCCGGCCCCGGCCAACCGCAGCCGAGGCGCGGACACCCCCGGCAGAGCGGCCACCCGACTCTCCACCTGCTCGGTCGTGGCCTGCAGATCGGCGTCGTCGCCGTGGAAGCACAAGGTCAAGTGCCAGCGGTCCGGGGAGATGAACCGGAACTTGCGCAACCCCCCGGTCGCCGCCGCCAGGTCTTCCTGGTCGACCGCGCGCACCGCGCGGTCCAGGTGCCGCAGCGCGTCCTCGACCGGCCACAGCGCGGTGAACAGCCGCATATGCCACCTCCCGGGAACTCCGGCGCGGGCCACGCAGCCGATTCTGCCCGTCGAGCGCGCTACTTCACGTCGCCGTTGGCGGCCCGCCGCAACAACTCGGCCAGCGCCGGGTAACGGGATTTGATCATGGCGGCCGCCCCTTCCAGCTCACTGGGCTTGGCCACCTTGCGCAGCACCGGCCAGGCCGCCTCCTCCCCGCTGGGCTCCCGCCTCTGGTGCACCACCGGCAGGTCGTCCCGCCCCAGCAGCGGCCGGGACGTGCGCACGTCCTCCAAGGCCTCTTTGATCGCCTCTTCCTCGCCGGCCGCCACCCCGGGGATCAGGACCTTGCGCTCCAGCATGACCAAGCGCGCCAGCACGGCGGGATTGCCGATCTTCGCCCGGCGCCCGCTCATCACCTGGCTGAGCATCGGTGCGCTGATGCCCAGCACGTCGGCCAGCTGCGCTTGGGAGATGCGGAAGGCAACGACCAGACGGCGCACCCGGTCCCCCAGCGGTTCGCCGTACCACTGCCGTTGCAGCGCCAGGTTCCGCTGGACGTTGCTGCTCTCCGCCACCTTCGCTCCCCCGGTGCCCTCTCGCTCCTCCGCCTCGGGTTCGCCGAGACCATTTCGAATACTGCCAGGCCACCGCTGTCGAACGGACCGAAATGTGAAAATTTTTGGACCCAAGGTGAGCCAGCACGACGCCCAGCCGTCAGCCGAGCAGCACCACCGACGCCCTGCTCACCGATCGACGCCCAGCACCCGGCGGGTCTCCGCGACGTCCCGGTGCATCTGCTCGATCAGCGCCTCGACGCTGCTGAAGCGCTCCATCCCCCGCAGCCGCTGCACGAAGTCCAACGCCACGTGCTCGCCGTAGAAATCGGCATCGGTGACGTCCAGCACATACGCCTCGACGGTGCGCTCGGTGCCCGAGAACGTCGGGTTGCTCCCCACCGACACCGCCGCCGGATAGGTCGTGCCCGGCAGCTCCGAGTTCTGCCGGCGGTGCGTGAACCAGCAGGCGTAAACCCCGTCGGCCGGGATGGCCGCGTGCTCCGGGGTGGACAAGTTCGCGGTCGGGAAACCCAGCTCCTTGCCGCCGCGGCCGGCACCCCGCACCACGATGCCCTCCAAGCGGTGGAACCGGCCGAGCGCCGAGGCGGCCGCGCCCACGTCCCCGGCGTCGATGCAGGAGCGGACGTAGGTGGAGGAGAAGGTCACCGACGTCTCGGTCGGGTCACCGGCGCGCCGCACCGGGCCGGACACCAGCGCGTCCGAGGAGACCTCGAAGCCGAACCGCTCCCCCAGCTTGGTCAGCAGGTCGATGTTGCCCGCCGCCTTGTAGCCGAAGGTGAAGTTCTCCCCGACCACCACCTCGGCCGCGTGCAACCGCTCCACCAGGAACTCGTGCACGAACTCCTCGGCCGGGATCCGCGACACCTCGCGGGTGAACGGCAGCACGCAGAAGACGTCCACGCCGAGCTGCTCGACCAGCTCCGCCCGCCGGCGCAGAGTGGTCAGCTGCGCCGGGTGGCTACCCGGTCGGACCACCTCGGACGGGTGCGGATCGAAGGTCATCAACACGCACGGCAGGTTGCGCCGCCGCGCCTGCTGGACCGCGTGGTTGATCAACTGCTGGTGCCCTCTGTGCACACCATCGAAGACACCGATGGTGACCACGCACCGTCCCCAACCACCGGGAATCTGCTCGAGTCCGCGCCAACGCTGCACGGACAGCAGCGTACTTCCCCGGCCTCGACCGCGTTGCCGCACCCGCTCCCGGCGCGGCGGGATCAGGCTGGAGTGATCACGAACACCGGCTTGGCGTACCGGCCCTCGTCCCGCACCAGAGCGACCGCGCGACCGCTGGGGTCGAACATGCCGTACACCCCGTCCACGCCGGCCGCCGGCACCCGCTGGCCGTGCGCCAGCGCACGCGCGGTGCGCAACCCGACGTCCCGCCGCGGGAACGCGGCCTCCACCGCCTCGTCCATGCTCATCGACAGCTGCGGCTCCTCCTCCAGCTGCTCCAGCGTGCGGGCCTCGGCCAAGCCGAACGGCCCCACCCGGGTGCGCCGCAACGCCACCAGGTGGCCGCCCACCTGCAGGCGCTCCCCCAGATCCCGGGCCAGCGCCCGGACGTAGGTGCCCGACGAGCACTCCACGAGCACGTCCAGCTCGGTCGCCTCCGGCAACCGGCGCACCGCCAGCACGTCGAACCGCTCCACCGTCACCGGCCGCGGCTGCAGCTCCACCGACTCGCCGGAGCGCACCAGCTCGTAAGCCCGGCGCCCGTTCACCTTCACCGCGCTGACCGCGCTGGGCACCTGCATGATGTCCCCGGTCAACGTGCTGACCGCGGACCGGATGGCGTCCTCCTCCACCTCGGAGGCGTCCGCGCGCGACACCACTTCGCCTTCGGCGTCGTCGGTCGTGGTCGCCTCACCGAGCCGGATCGTGGCCAAGTACGCCTTGGTGTCCAGCGCCAGATGACCGAGCAGCTTCGTCGCCCGCTCGATCCCCAGCACCAGCACCCCGGTGGCCATCGGATCCAGCGTTCCCGCGTGCCCCACCCGACGGGTGCCCATGATCCGGCGCATCCGGGCGACCACGTCGTGCGAGGTCATCCCCGAAGGCTTGTCGACCACCACCAGACCTGGCGGGAGCGCGGACCGCTTCTTCTGCGAAACTCGGGACTGCTGCTCAGACACGGCCTTCCATCATCCAAGACGTCACGGACACAACGGCTCCCAGGCGCACCAGGAGGTTCACGTGGCACTACGGCCGATCAGGAAGTTCGGTGACCCGGTACTGCGGATGGTCGCCGAGCCGGTCACCGCGTTCGACGACCGGCTGCGCACCATCGTCAAAGACCTACTGGACACCGTAGACGCCCCCGGACGAGCCGGAGTGGCGGCCCCGCAGATCGGCGTGAGCATCCGGGCGTTCAGCTACAACATCGACGGGAAGAAGGGCTACGTGCTCAACCCCGAGATCGCCGAGCTCTCCGAAGAGCAGCAGGACGGCGAGGAAGCCTGCCTGTCCCTGCCCGGGCTCAGCTTCCCCACCCCGCGCGCCAACTACGCGGTGGTCAAAGGCGTCGACCTGAACAACGACCCCATCACCGTCTCCGGGCACGGCCTGATGGCCCGCTGCCTGCAGCACGAGACCGACCACCTCAACGGGATGGTCTACATCCAGCGGCTGCCCGCCGACGCGCGCCGCGAAGCGTTCCGCCAAGTCCGCCAGCAGGACTGGTTCTGGAACTGATCACGCCTTCGCCGGTTCCGCACCCACCACGGCCCACCGGCCCGAGCGGACCCGCAGCACCACGCTCACCAGGCGGAGCAGCATGAACAGCGACAGCCCCGTCCAAATGCCGCTCAGCCCCAAACCGAACGCCAGCGAGAGCCAGATCAGCGGCAGGTAGCCCACCAGCGCGCTGAGCATCGTCGCCGTGCGCAGGAACGCCGCGTCCCCGGCCCCGAGCAGCACGCCGTCCACCGCGAACACCACCCCGGCCACCGGCTGCAGCACCACGAAGAACCACCAGGCCTTCGGGACCTCGGCGAGCACCGCCGCATCGGTGGTGAACAGCGCGGGCAGCGGCCCCGCCAGCGCCGCGAACAGCACGCCCAGCACCACCCCGAACACCAGCCCGTAGCCGGTGATCTGCTTGGCGATCGCCTTGGCCGAAGCCTCCCGCCCCGCGCCCAGCGCAGCCCCCACCAGCGACTGCGCAGCGATCGCCAGCGAATCCAGCACCAGCGCCAGGAACGACCACAACTGCCACACCACCTGGTGGGCAGCGGCGGACTCCGCACCGATCCGCGCGGCCACCGAGGTGGCGGACACGAAGCACACCTGGAACGCCAAGCTCCGCAGCACCAGGTCCCGGCCCATGCCCAGCTGGGCGCGCATCCGGCTCGGATCCGGCCGCACACCGACCCGCTCCACCACCAGGGCGCGCACGAACAAGCTCGCCGCGATGCTCTGGCCCACCAAGTTCGCCAGCGCCGAGCCCTCCATGCCCAGGCCCGCGGGATAGACCAGCACCGGGCACAGCACCGCGGAGATCCCGTTGCCCACCAGCACGTAGCGCAGGGGTCGAACGGTGTCCTGCACGCCGCGCATCCAGCCGTTGCCGGCCATGGTGATCAACACCATCGGCGCCCCGCACAGCGCGATGCGAAGCCACGACACGGCCGCGTCCGCGACCGGGCCGCCCCCGGCCAGGCCGTTGGCCACCGGCGCGGCCACCAGCTGTCCGACGAGCGCGACCACCAGGCCGACCGCCACGGCCAACCACGTCGCCTGCACCCCTTCGGCCACCGCACCGGCGCGGTCGCCACTGCCGTGCAGCCGCGCGGCGCGCGCCGTGGTGCCGTAGCTGAGGAACGTCAACTGGGTGGTGACCAGGGAGAACAACGTCCCGGCCAGGGCCAGCCCGGCCAACGGGACCGCACCGAGATGGCCGACCACGGCGGTGTCCACCAGCACGTAAAGCGGCTCGGCCGCCAGCACCCCCAAAGCCGGGCCCGCAAGCCCCAGCACCTTGCGGGCCGGTACCCGTTCACCCTGCTCCGACACACCAGCTCCCGTCACCACGGCAGGCAAGGACTCGAAGAACGACTCGCCCGGGCACAGCACCAACCGGGCAGATCACGACAGCAACGGCGCCGTCTCCAACGCGGCCCGGAGCCGCTGCAAGACCTCCTCGGCAGATCCGGTGGCGGAAAACCCGGAGGCGAGCCGGTGGCCGCCACCACCGCACGCCACCGCCGCTCGACCCACGTCCAGCCGGCTGTTCGCCCGCAGCGACACCGCCCACGTCCGCGGCGCGGTCTCCTTGAGCACCGCGGCCACCTCAGCTTCCGCAGCGGTGCGCACGAGGTCAATCACACCGTCGAGGTCCTCGCTGCTCAACCCGGCCGAATCAGCCAACCGGACGGTCGCGTGCACCAGACCCAGGCCCCGGGCCGCGGCCGGCTCCAGCTGCGCCTCCGCCAACACCGCCGACAGCATCCGCAACCAGCGGAACGGGTGGGCGTCCATCAGCTGCCGCGCTGTGCCCGCCGGGTCCACCCCCGCTTCCAGCAGCCGCGCCGCGACCCGGTGCGTCTGCGCGCTCGCGTGCCGGAACGAGCGGGTGTCGGTGACCAGACCGGCGTACAGGCAGCGGGCGATCGGCAGGTCGACTTCCACGCCGAGCTCGTCCAGCAGGTCGAGCACGAGCCGAACGGTCGCCTCCGCCCCCCGGTCCACCACGTTCAACGTGCCGAACGAGGTGTTCGACGCGTGGTGGTCGAGCACGATCACGTCCCCGCCGGCCTCAGCGGTGGCCGACACCCGGTCCGCCAGCTTCCCGAGCCGCTCCGGGCAGTCGCAATCGCACACCACCAGCGCCTCCGGCACCCGCGGCACGTCCTCGGGACGCACGACGAGGCCTTCCGGGTCGAACCCGCGCAGGGAGCGCGGCAGCTCCGCCGGTTCGCCGAAGGAGACCCGCGCGGAACACCCGCGGCGCCGCAACCCCATCGCCAACGCCAACGCGCTGCCGAGCGCATCGGCGTCCGGGTTGACGTGGCCGAGCACCGCGACATCGGTGGCGGTGGACAGCCGGCGGGCCGCCGCAGCGACGTCCGCGGTCAAACGATCCCGATCGGCGTCCTCACCGGATGGGCCGTCCACCGGCGTCACCTCCAAGACCGGTCTGGGCCACTTGAACCATCAACCCCAACCCACCGGAAGCGGATCCGGAGGTCAAGCCCTGTGTGGCCCACCGCGCAACTCGGATCCGTCCTCTTCATCGGCGTCGGACGAGTCCGAGGCGGGCTCCTGGTCCCCCTCCTCCGGCACCCGGTAGGGCTGCGGATCCCCGGCCGGCTGGGCGTTGGACGCCAGCCGAGCCACCTCGGCATCGGCCTCCCGAGCCTTGGCCAGCAGCTCCTCCACCCGGCGTGCCTGGTCCGGCACGGTGTCCGGGACGAAGGTCAGCGTCGGGGTGAACCGCACCCCGGTCTGCTGGCCCACCATCGACCGCAGGAAACCGGTCACCCGGGACAGCGCCGCAGCGGTGGACGACTGATCCGCTTCGTCACCGAACACGGTGTAGTAGACCGTTGCGTCCCGCAGGTCCGGGGTCACCTTCGCCCCGGTGATGGTGACCATCGCCAACCTCGGGTCCTTGACCTGGTGCTCCAGGCCAGTGGCGACGATCTGGGCAATGCGCTTGGCAAGCCTGCGGGCGCGCGCCGTATCAGCCACGGCGCACCTCCTTCAACGACATCAGTCCTCCGGACCCAGCATTCGGTGCCGAGCCGAGAGCAGTTCCAATTCAGGGCGCCCGGCAACCAGACGTTCACAAGCCTCGAGCACCTGGCGGACGTGCCCGGCATCCCCGGACACCGCCGCAACCCCCAGCAGCGCACGCCGATAGAGGTCCTGGTCACCGGCCTCCGCGGCTGCGACGTCGAACCGCCGCCGCAGCTCGGAGAGCACCGGACGGATGACGCCCCGCTTCTGCTTCAGCGAGCGGACATCACCCAGCAGAACGTCCAGTTCGAGCGCACCGACATACATAGTGTTCTCCACCGCGCAGTGGACCGCGTGACGGGGCCGCCGGCAGACGGCCCCGTCAGCGGGCGAGTCACGTGCGCGGCTTCTCGCGCATCTCGTAGGTCTCGATGACGTCCCCGGTCTTGATGTCGTTGTACGACCCGAGCGTCAGACCGCACTCGAAACCGTCGCGCACCTCGGTGGCATCGTCCTTGAACCGCTTCAGCGAAGCGATGGTGAGGTCCTCGGCGATGACCACGTTGTCGCGCAACAGACGCGCCTTGGCGTTCCGCCGCATGATCCCCTCGGTGACCAGGCAGCCGGCGATGGTGCCGACCTTCGAGGACTTGAAGGTCTCGCGGACCTCCGCCTTGCCGAGCGCGACTTCCTCGTACTCGGGCTTGAGCATGCCCTTGAGGGCCTGCTCGATGTCCTCGATCGCCCGGTAGATCACCGAGTAGTACCGGATCTCCACGCCCTCGCGGTTGGCAACCTCGGATGCCTTGTTGTCCGCTCGGACGTTGAAGCCCAGCACGATGGTGTTCTCGGCGGTCGCCAGGTTGATGTCGCTTTCGGTGATGCCGCCGACACCGCGGTGGATCACCCGCAGCTCGACCTCGTCGCTGACCTCGATCTTGGTCAGCGAGTCCTCGAGGGCTTCGACCGTACCGGCGTTGTCGCCCTTGATGATCAGGTTGAGCTGGTTGGTGTCCTTGAGGGCCTTGTCCAGGTCCTCCAGGCTGACGCGCTTGCGCTTGGCCGCGTTCTGGGCCTCGCGCATCCGCGCCCCGCGGCGGTCCGCGATCTGCCGGGCCACCCGGTCCTCACCGACCACCAGGAAGGTGTCGCCAGCACCCGGCACCGAGGTGAACCCGATGACCTGCACCGGCTTCGACGGCGGGGCCTCCTGGAGGTCCTCGTCGTTCTCGTTGATCATCCGGCGCACTCGGCCGTAGGCGTCACCGGCGACCACCGAGTCACCGATGCGCAGCGTGCCGCGCTGCACCAGCACGGTCGCCACCGGGCCGCGGCCGCGGTCCAGGTGCGCCTCGATGGCGACGCCCTGGGCCGGCATGTTCGGGTTCGCCCGCAGGTCGAGCGTGGCGTCCGCGGTGAGCAGGATCGCCTCCAGCAGGCCCTCGATGTTCCGGCCCTGCTTGGCGGAGATGTCGACGAACATCGTGTCGCCGCCGTACTCCTCCGCGACCAGGCCGTACTCGGTCAGCTGCTGGCGGATCTTGTCGGGGTTGGCCCCCTCCAAGTCGATCTTGTTGACCGCCACCACGATCGGCACACCAGCCGCCTGGGCGTGGTTGATCGCCTCCACCGTCTGCGGCATCACGCCGTCGTCTGCCGCCACCACCAGCACGGCGATGTCGGTCGACTTCGCACCACGGGCACGCATCGCGGTGAACGCCTCGTGACCCGGGGTGTCGATGAAGGTGATCTGCCGTTCCTCGCCCTCGAGCTGGGTGGTCACCTGGTAAGCACCGATGTGCTGGGTGATGCCACCGGCCTCGGAGGCCTGGACGTTGCTCTTGCGGATGGTGTCCAGCAGTCGGGTCTTGCCGTGGTCGACGTGACCCATGACGGTCACCACCGGCGGCCGCGGCTTCAGCTCCTCGTCGGAGCTGTTCGGGTCGCCCAGGTGCACGTCGAAGGACTCCAGCAGCTCCCGGTCCTCGTCCTCCGGGCTGACGATCTCGACCTTGTAGTTCATCTCCTGGCCGAGCAGCTCGAGGACCTCGTCGGAAACCGACTGGGTCGCGGTCACCATCTCGCCGAGGTGGAACATCGCCTGCACCAGCGAAGCCGGGTTGGCGTTGATCTTCTCGGCGAAGTCGGACAGCGAAGCACCACGGCGCAGGCGCACGGTCTCGCCGTTGCCGCGCGGCAGGCGAACACCGCCCACCGACGGCGCCTGCATGTTCTCCATGTACTCCTGGCGCTTCTGCCGCTTCGACTTGCGGCTCCGCTTGGACGGACCGCCAGGCCGCCCGAAGGCACCGGCAGTGCCGCCACGTCCCGGACGGCCACCGCCACCCGGACGTCCGCGGAAACCGCCACCG
>Ga0079224_100010445_pt1 | contig 12747 bp, 14 predicted proteins | sample Stecom2015_FD_80414 | JGI IMG/M metagenome (GOLD analysis project Ga0079224, IMG submission 80414) | Agricultural soil microbial communities from Utah to study Nitrogen management - Steer compost 2015 | ecosystem: Environmental > Terrestrial > Soil > Agricultural land | place: USA: Utah...
CCATCTAGCTTATAGTGGGTCCGTAGTGGTTGCTCTAGATCCAAAAGATTGAGATAGTTTTCGCGCCCTTTACCTGATTGCGCCATTTCAATCTGCTCAAGCAATTCGGGTTCAAGATCAGGTATGCCAAGCGCTTCGGTCAGCAATTTTCTCGAACGGGGTTCATCATAATATAGATTCAGAAATGCGTTTAAACCGGGGTCAGGAAATAGAATGGCACCAAGAATTGTATATCCCAAGATACCGCTTTGGCGCCTGTCCAGTTTTCCCTCCAAGGCCGCATGGACTACTTTCTCCTGTACTTTGAATAGCCGATCTTGAGGAAGCTTTTGTATAGATAAGCTAGCCATTACACGAGCAGAAATATCGACAGCATTGTCCAGAATAAGGGCCTCAGCGTAATTCGCAATAGATGCTGGATTATTAAAATAGGATAAAAACCCTGGAGTCAAAATCCGCTCTTCATAATCCAGATTCGCACGTGCATTATTCGTACCCATTACTTCCATATCGTGCTTATATGATTCGTACGAATGTGGTTTAGCCATAACGTCACCTATTTGTATAAAGTTTAATATTAACGTACAGACGAAAATACGGAGAAATTTACATTTATTTCCTATAGCGCTTAAATATCGGAGCTTTATATATAAGAATTTGATCTGATGCATACGGAAATTCATTCCTATTTACTGTTTTTTTCCCAGCGCCGATTGTTGTCCAAGGTAACCGTATTACAATCGAATGAGTACCCGTGCGCAGATCATAATCTTTTACAGCAGAATTCGGATGCGGCCCCGCGACAATAGCAGTGTGTCCACTTGCGTTAAAACCAACATCTGCAAACGCACTAGCTCCTACGATATCGCCAGGTCGAGGCATTTTCACAACTTGCCAATTTGCGATGGCATGATCAGGGTCCCCCCAATGTCCTGCCAATGGCGGTAATGTATCAGTACGAAACTTGGTCCATGACCTGCGTTGCCAACGAGGCACTTCATATCCCGAACCTGTGGCCATCTGATACACAAACAGGTTGCACTTATTAGTCGCAATTGAAAAAGGCATTCCACTATCAGTGCGATCAGCCGCTTTCGCCCAATCTGCAGAGCCAACTTTACTCTCGGCCAGTTCGACTAGCCTTGGCTTCGGCGCTTCATATACCGCGGTTATTTTATACTTTCCAACTTTGAGCTTATCAAACACAGCAATACCACTTGCGTCCGTTTCCTTGCATTCTTTTGACGGACCATCCAATTTGACAGTAACTCCTTCAATTGGGAAGTTAGGTGGGGCCTCCAAATCGCCGTCTTGAACAGGATTGGACAATTCTTTACCACCCACTGGCCTCCCGTAACGAATTACCACTTTCAGTGTTGCTTCGCATTCAACACAAATCTTTGTGGGATCCTCATTTCGCATGACAGGAGATAGAACCATTTGATTCTTGGTCATTGAAAAATCCTACTCTTTCTGTTTCGCTCACGAACGCGGTTATGTTTTTCGCTTCGCTCATCAAGTCGAGCGCAACGCATCAGAAAAGCAGTTTTCCGATTTGGACTGGCTTTTTTGTCATCGAACCATGTCCGAATACGTTTATCAGCAGCCACTTCTCCGTTACTTCGTATGTATAGATATGCCCATCGAGCAAGTGCTCGTTCTGTCGTTAGTCCTAATTCACGTCCGCTTAATTCACTTTTCTCAATTTCCGCAATGAGTCGCTGTCTTTCCATTTTTGCAATGGTATTTGGTGAAACTGATGTGAGATAACGTGCGATACGATTGTGAGAGGTTTTCTGACGTGCCAAAGCAATGCCGTTGGCTTGTTCTATACTGATTTTCAACATTCCCTTTGTCGGAATGGTTTCCATTTCCACTGGTTTTATTTTGTGTATTCCCCCGACGTCCAATGCATACGTTACGATTGACGTAGCCGGACCCAATACACGATTGAACTGGCCCATATTTAAATTTTGTAATACTTGCGTGAAAACCACTGGATCCCAATGCCTAAACAATACGCGTGTATCTCGAATAACGTGCTGCTCCGCAGCTGCTTTATAAGGGTATATGACGTGGTTGATAGATCTCAAATGTCTATATATATCGGCATCCCCGGTTTCACAGGCCCAGAATACAGCTGCTGGTTTCCAACCAATTAGAGTGAGAACTTTCTTTACGTCAGGCTCACTTTTTAAAGGTATGAACCACGGCCCGGCTTTCTCAACTTCCTTATCAGCATGATCAAGAAAGAGTGAGCGGTGGTTTAAGTCTGCGTCTCGAAGCAAAGTGGGCAAATCGTCATAAAGAGCGCCATCCATTACGGCATAGAGTGCAGGTAACAATTCAAGCAGCGTTTCAGCGAGCCCAGGGGGAGCCAAGGGCAATGTTTGCGAGCGATGGATATGGGCTGTCATCTACTGCATCATCCAAAAACAAACGGGGCTGAATTTGCTGCTGCCTCCCTAAGACATGAAGCGGGAGGCTTTGCAGCACCGGGGGCCAATTCCGGTTTGTATAGAATGGGGCCAGGTCCGATGGTCAATTGCGTATCTCCACCTTTTATGACGGATGTCACAGGGCTATCGATTGTAATAAAACCAAAGCTATCCATCTGGAGCCGCGTTTTTCCAACATTGATGATAAATTTCTCACCAACGTTAATTTCGAATATTTTTCCTACTGATATTTGATAGTGATCTCCAACCGTATCAGATTTAAACTTACCGACATTACTTGATTGAGCATTTTCTACCGTCGTCTCTTGATTTTTGCCGATACGCTCAGTCAAATTTCGTCCAATAGAAACCATCTTGTCCCGACCAATTTCTTCTGAATCGTCATTCCTTACTTCCTTCTTTCGATCGTGACCTACGACCAAGGACTCATCATATTCAACCTCAATATCCTGGTTGCGCTCGGCATGAATCCATAGCTGCTCCTGCCCTTTCTTGTCTTCGAAGCGGATAGCATTGGCGGTACCGTAATCGCCGTCAGGCGTAGAGCGCGAATAAATCCCCATTTGCGTCGCGTGCTCCGGCAGGTTCCAGGGCGGCATGTTTGCCGCGTTGTATACCCGGCCTGTGATAATCGGACGATCAGGGTCGCCATTGATAAAATCCACGATGACTTCGTCGCCAATCCTTGGCACCTGCATCGCACCGAAGCCGTTGCTGGCCCAGCTGCTGCTCACCCGGATCCAGCAAGAACTATTCTCGTCTTTTTTGCTGTAGCGGTCCCAATAGAAATGCACCCTGACCTGCCCGTATAGATCGGTCCACAGCTCCTCGTTGCCAGGACCTACCACCAGGGCCGTCTGTGGCCCATAGGTGCGGGGCTTGCGCGTCGTGCGAGGTGGGCGAAAGGGTAAGGTGGCGCATTGCACCGTGAGATCGAATACGCAGCGGCGGCCGCTTTGTACTGCATCTTCTGACAAGGCGACCGATTGGTAATTGTTTTCTTTCAGGTCATAGCGTGTTGAGAGCACCAGATACTCGCGGTTCTCTTCTGTACGGGGACAGCGCACCAACTTGAACAATGCCCCTGTGGCTACGCCACGTGCGGTACTGCGCAGGGTTCTTGTATCACGCATATGGTGCTGTTCCTGCATTCGTTGGCGCGCATAGCGCTCTCCCACTTCGGATTCGCCATAGTTACCGGGCCATTCATATACCTCTGCTGTGTAGTGCGCGTGATCCGGCCTGATCTGCTGGCGTTCGCTCAAGTCCGCCCTGGGCATCGTGAAGTTGTAGTCGTCGGTGGCATACCTGCCCGGTCGCAGGTCCTGATACACGGTCAAGCGTGTCATGTAGTCTTGCTGCGGCAGTGTGAGTTTGTCTTCCGTGAAATACGTGACTTGTTCGTAACCTTCTACCGGCTTGTGACTGAATACTTCGTCGCTCATGATGAGCGTATGGTTATCCTGTTCATGGCGAAAGTAGTAATGAATGCCTTCGGCTTCAAGCAACCTGCTTACGAATTCAAAATCTGTCTCGTCATATTGCACGCAATAGAGGCGAGGTTTGTAGATTTCCAATAGTTCGAACTTGAACGTGTAGTCATAGGGTTCCAGCACTTGCCTGATGATTTCAGGCACTGACTGGTTCTGGTAGATACGGAAGTCTTTCTTATGCGTCGTCAGCCAAAACCAGGGCACTATGCGCGCTTCGTATACAAAGTACCGGTCTGTGCCACCTTCCTGGCCCACCAGTGTAACGCTGGCTATCACGCCGTTGATGTATCGGGGCGCGGCGGCAGTGCTGATCGTGATGGTTAAAGACTGGCCCAGCAATGACCGGACATCTACCTGCATCGAGCGATGCAGCAGGCGCACGGTGTAGTCGGAAAGGGTCGACAACCCGTCTGAGCCGTGCAGGGCATCGAACAGAAATTCGGGATGCGCGGGGATCGACACCGTAATCAGGCGAGCAGCCCGCATTGCGCGCGAGAGTGGTTTAGACATGGAATACATGCAGGTCGACACCGCATGGGGAGTCTACCCTCAAACATCAATAGCGTTGAACACGCGAATGATTCTAAAAGAACCAAACAGTGCCTGCATTTGAATTTGTATGCATTACTTTTGGCTTGCGGTGGAGCCAATGGGCATGCGTGGGAGGCGCGAGACGGCGCTATCCGAGGTCGTTACGGTATTTGGAGCGCTGCAACCGCCGGGAGGCCCTCTTCAGGGCCATTTACACTACGTGCCTAATGAATTGACAAAACAATCTGTCGCATATCAATTCAACCCTGGTGACTTAAGACATACCTGGTACAACGGTGGAGAAACCGGCATCCACATGGACGATTTCACCTGTGATGCCCGCCGCCAGATCTGACAGCAGAAACGCGGCCGTATTGCCTACATCTTCAATAGTCACATTGCGTTTAAGCGGCGCATGCGCCGCTACGAAATTAAGGATGGAAGAAAAATCCTTGATGCCGCTGGCAGCCAGCGTCTTGATGGGGCCGGCGGAAATTCCGTTGGCGCGCAAGCCCTCTGCGCCAAGCGCCGTGGCCAGATAGCGCACGCTGGCCTCCAGCGAGGCCTTTGCCAGGCCCATGGTATTGTAGTTGGGAACGACCTTTTCAGCCCCCAGATAGGTCAGTGTCAGCACGGAGCCACGGCGCGCCTTGAGCAGGGGCAAGGCCGCCTTCGTCATGGCAGGAAAGCTGTATGCCGAAATATCGTGAGCGATGCGAAAGCCCTCGCGAGACAGCCCGTCCAGGAAGTTGCCGGCAATCGCTTCACGGGGCGCAAAGCCGATCGAATGCACCAGCCCGTCAAGCCCGTCCCATTGTTTTCCCAGTTGCTCAAAAGCGGCGTCGATCTGGGCATCTTCGGCCACATCACAGGGAATCACGATGCTGCTGCCGAAATCGGCGGCAAACTCGGTTACCCGGTCCTTAAAACGGTCTCCCACATAAGTGAAAGCCAGCTCAGCTCCCTGTGCTTTGCAGGCGGCAGCAATGCCGTAGGCGATTGAACGGTTCGAAAGTACGCCCGTGACCAGTATTCGTTTATTTGCAAGAAAGCCCATGTGCTGTCCTAGTTGTTTTTCAATGAAGGCCATTATAAAAAAAATGCGCAATGCAAAGGCATTGCGCAGTGATTCCAGAATATTTAGTAGCGCAGGCCCACGCCCGTTAACCGCGAATGGCCGTGCCTGGCAGACGCAGGCGCAAACCCGCTTTAAGTCCCTCGGCCCCGATATTATTCAGCGCTTTCAAATCGTCAACGGTGGTGCCGTAGCGTTTAGCCAGAGAGTAAAGCGTTTCGCCCTGTGTGACAAAATGCTCGGGAGGACGCGCTGTGGTTGCCGCACGGGGACGGTAGGCAGCAGCGCGAACGGCCGGCGCGGCCTGTTGCGCCAGCGCAGGCGCACGCACCGTCGCCGTAGCCGGGCGCACTGCGCCCTGATAGGCGCCAGGCGCAGCCTGAGCGACATAACGCACCGATTCACGATTGACCGGAGCCGCGGCCGCTTCGTTCTGGGCAACCAGCGCGGCCAACGGATCATCCGTGACAGCAGGCGCGTTACGCGGCGCCGGCTGATTGCCGCCCGTATCCCACACCACAGCACGCGGGGTCGCCCCGGAGGTGCTGCGTGTATTGCTTGCTACCTGACGCACGCCAGCCGACGCCCCGGACGTCTGGCGTAACGTCGACGTAGGCGCGTTGCCCGCATAGGCACGGGGCTCGACCACAGGAGCGGGAGCAGCAGGCGATACGGGTGGAGACGTGTTGTCTGCCAGCATGCTGTCGGAATCGCGTTGAATACCGTCAGGCGCTGTTGGCGGCAACCCGCGAGGGACAATGGAATCGGTATCGAAATCACGCTGTACCGGCAACATCAGCGCGCGCGATGACAGTGCGACGTTCTGGCGCGATGAATAGCCGTTAAGCGATTTGAGTTTGCTCAGGGAAATACCGTGAGCCTGGGCGATGGCCGCCAGCGATTCTCCCGGTGCTGGCTGATAACCTTTATAGGTTGCCAGCGGACCGGTGTAATTGGCCAGGTTTTTCTTGTAGGTTTTCACTGCCGAAACGGGCAGCAGAATATTGGGGTCGTGCGACGCCAGCAGCGTCGGGCGATTGAACGACGGGTTCAGTTCCTTGAAATCGGCCACGGAAATGCCTGCCAGCCGCGCCATGACGGCAACGTCAATATCCTTGGTGCGCCGTACCTTTTCGAAATACGGCTTGTCCGGAATGGAAGGCAGTGTGATGCCATATTTGGCCGGGTTGGCCACAATATTGCGGATAGCCATCAGCTTGGGTACGTAATTTCGGGTTTCGGATGGCATTCTCAGGTCCAGATAGCCGCCGCCGCCAGCCCGGCTTCTGGCACGCTTGACCGCGCCTTCACCCCAATTGTAGGACGCCAGCGCCAGGTGCCAGTCATTGCCCTGAAAGGTATAAAGATAGGACAGATAATCGAGTGCAGCGCGGGTCGATTCCACCGGATCACGGCGATCGTCTTTCCACCAGTCCTGCTTCAGATTGTAATGCGTGCCCGTGCTGGGAATGAACTGCCACAGTCCGGACGCCCGCGAGCGGGACATGGCCGTGGCATTGTAGGCGCTCTCAACAAACGGCAACAAGGCCAGTTCGGTGGGCATATTGCGCTTTTCAAGCTCTTTGGTAATGTGATAGATATATTTGCCGGAACGGGCAGCCATGGTCTGGACGGATCCCGGACGCGCGGCATAGTAATTGGTCCAGTAAGCGACTTTTTCATCCTGCAGGGGGGGCATATCGAACCCTTTGCGTACGCGGTCCCAGACATCGCGATTAGGCCCATGGTAACTGACCTTATCGCTGTATTTGCCCCCGGACGAAGCGCAACCGGTCAGCGCGACGACACAACCCACCAGAAAAAATCGTACAAATTTCATATAGTCTGTCTCAGAATTGGTTTTTCCACTCACGTAATACTTCAAGCACATTCTCTGGGTGGGCCAGGGAATGACCAACATGCTGTTCGGCTGCGGTAATGACAACCGGTTCATCCGTTCGCATGAAAGGATTGGTTTTGAGTTCATGTTCCAGCGATGTCGGAACAGTAGCCTGATTGTTGTTGCGCAATGTTTCTGCTTCGCGCTGCCATTGCTCCAGATCAGGGTTATGCGGGTCGACGGTGCGTGCCCAGCGGATGTTGCCCAAGGTGTATTCGTGAGCACAATAGACGGACGTATTGTGAGGCAATTTTCTAAATTTATCAAGGCTTTGTTGCATTTGTCTAGAATTTCCTTCAAATAGCCTGCCGCAACCAGTCGCAAACAGGGTATCGCCGCAGAACAGCACATTTCGTTCGTCGACCTGCCCGAAGTAAGCGATATGGTCCAGCGTATGGCCCGGAACTTCCAGAACGGTAAATTGCCCAAATACACCCAGATTGACCTGATCACCCTCTCTGAGCGCGACATCGCGACAGGGAATAGTGGGCCCCGGCGGCCCATACACCGTCGCGCCGGTGTGTTGAACCAGCTCGGCCACGCCGCCGACGTGATCGGCATGATGATGGGTAAGGAGAATATTGCTCAGGGTTAACCCTTGATCGCGCAGGTAAGCCAGCACCGGCGCTGCATCGCCAGGATCAACGACAACCGCCTGATCAGCCTGTACAATTGCCCAGATGTAATTGTCGCTGAACGCGCTGATCGGCCAGATTTTTATAGTCATCAGATAGTCACTTTACTAAAGGCGCCGCATTTATACCGAGGAATCTGTGAAACAAATCCATTCGCGAATCATCAATCTGGCAGATTGGTTCAATACGGACCCGGGCCAGCGCGTCATACAATGGGAATCGTCAAAATTCGATCAGATTGTGGCCGACTCTTTCGGGTTCAACGCGGTTCAGGTCGGCCTGCCTGACTGGAATTTTTTGCATCATAACAGAATGCGCACCAAAATCATTCTGGCCGATGACAGCTTTAACAATTGCACTCACTACCCGAACACCCGATTTGTCCAGACGCAGCTGGACGCCCTTCCGCTGGCCTCCAATTCCATCGATTTGCTAATCCTGCCTCATATACTGGAGTGCGCCGACAACCCCCATCTGGTGCTGCGCGAAGCCGAGCGGGTGTTGGTCCACGAAGGCCGCCTCATTATCTCCGGGTTCAATCCCTGGAGCCTGTGGGGTCTGCGCTCGCGCATGCCCCTGCGCAAACCGTGGATGCCGGTGGCCGCGTCGCGTCAGGTATCGGTCACACGCCTGAAAGACTGGATGAAACTGCTGTCATTCGAGGTAGACCGGGGCTATTTTGGCTGTTACACTCCCGCCTGCCATACAGAACGGTGGCTGAACCGGTGGGACTTCATGAACAAGGCCGGCGATCGGTGGTGGCCCGTGGCTGGCGCCGTCTACCTGCTGGCCGCAGTCAAGCGTACCCATGGCATGACGCTGATCGGCCCCTCCTGGAAAGGCAAGAAGAAGAAAAAATTCGCCCGCGGCGAAGCTGCAATATCCCGCCGCGATGTACGTCAGCTTTTTAAAGAACCACATGGATAAACCGCAAGTCAATATTTGGACAGATGGCGCATGCAAAGGCAATCCCGGCCCCGGCGGCTGGGGCGTGCTGTTGCGCCAGGGCACGCATGAAAAGACCCTTTTTGGCGGCGAGGCGCAAACCACCAATAATCGCATGGAAATGATGGCTGTCGTCGAAGCCTTACGCGCGCTCAAACGCAGTTGCAACGTCACCTTGCATGTCGACTCGCAATATGTGCAAAAGGGAATCTGTGAATGGATGGCCGGCTGGCAGGCGCGTAACTGGAAGACAGCCGATAAAAAACCGGTCAAAAACGTCGATCTGTGGCTGTTGCTCAATGAACAGATTGCCAGGCATGATGTCACCTGGAAGTGGGTCAAGGGCCATGCCGGCGACCCTGGCAACGAACGGGCGGATGCGCTGGCCAACCAGGGGGTGGACCTGGTCAGGAAACAGAAGCAATCAGTACAGGCTTAACCCTCCTGGTCTGACCACACCGCAAGCTCATGACCGTCCGGATCCGCAAAGTGAAATCGCCGGCCACCGGGAAAAGCGAACACAGGCTTGACAATCCGGCCGCCCGCGCGCTCAATGCGCTCTTGCATATGGGCCAGATTGTCGGCATACAGAATGACCAGCGGGCCACCCGCACCGGCCGGCTCGCCCTGCGCAAACCCGCCGGTAAAACGACCATCGGAAAACTCGCAGTAGTCTGGCCCGTAGTCCTTGAATGACCATCCAAACGCAGCGGCATAGAAGTTGCAAGTACGGGCAAGGTTGCTGACGGTAAATTCGATATAGTCAAGCTTGCCGTTCTTGTCAGGCGGGTTCTCATTCTTGTCAGGCGGGTTCATATCATACGCTTCCAATTGACCAGGCGCAGCCGATCCGGCGCCCTGTGGGGGCGACCACTACGCTGCGGGTTATAGCGATCGCGGAATTGAACTTAGTCGCAGCCCATGCGACGCGCTCTTTCCCGATGCGCATCGGCACGCTGGTCCGCCCTGTTGCGGGACAGGAAATCGTCGCCGGCGCCCGGTGCCGGCGCCATCATGACGCGTGAATTGATGCGTCCGCATTCCGCATTTTTTGAATGATCGGCGCCGGTTGAACATGCTGCGATGAGCCCCAGCGCCATGATAGAGATCACACGCCCTGCCGTATTTTTAAACATAGCTATCCTGTTTTTCAGCCGAACGTGCAAAGCTTTCTGACGCTTTGTGTTCGTAATTGCTGCAGGCGGAACTGCGCTGCAGAGATGGCGGCCTGCTTCTGGTTTTCGTCCGGTCCGAACAACGCATCGTTGCCGCGCAATTGATCGACCTGCAGGTGAAGCTTATCGCTTTCGCGGCCGATCTGCCGGCAGCTCATCGATTGCAATTGTGATTCAGTGAGCGGAGCGACAACCGGCGGAGCGGCGCACGCCGCCAGCAGCGAGCATGTGCCGGCAAGCAACAACAGGGGTTTTCTCATAATGCAAGATCCAGACAGATTGCCCGGTAGCACTGCATGACCAATCAAAAACGGACACACAGGCGCCGGGCAGGATTAAGTATCTGGTATTTTATAGGCTCCCTGCCGCTGTGTCACATACCGGCAGCGATTGCGGACAGAAAACCGACGACAGCGCAATCGCGCTGTGCCGGCATCCCGGGATGTCACGCCGCGACAGGCAACGCAATGACAGCGCACGAGCATGTGGCGCGGCGCGGCGCCGCACCCGCATGCCAGGCGGCCCTACAGGTTCACGACCGGAACGAATCCGCCGTAGATCAAGCGTTTTCCGTCGAAGGGCATGGGATTCGCGTCAGGCTGCATCCGTGGGTCTTCCATCATTTTCTTCATCCCTTCATCATGTACTTCCTTGGAAGGCCACGTAATCCAGGCAAACACCACTGTTTCATCCGGCTTGCACTGCACTGCCATGGGAAAAGAGGTGAGTTTGCCGTCAGGCACCTCGTCGCCCCAGCACTCAACCACACTCAATGCACCCAATTCCCTGAAAATCTCCGCAGCCTCAGAGGCATGTTTAATGTACGCTTCGCGGTTGGCAGTCGGCACCGCAGCAACAAAACCATCGACATATTTCATGTGTATCTCCGTTAGTTGTGAGCGACAGACGCTGTCGTCTACAGCCATAGTATGCGCATAAAGCGCCGGCCCGAAAATAGGCTGATACGACAACTTCAGGGGAGGAATACGACAAGTTGTCCGTGCCGGCGTGCAATAGCGATGCCGGGCCGGCCACATTGGCGCTGTGGCCAGGCAAAGCACGGCCTGGGGCAAAAGCGCTCCGTTTACGTATTTATGCCTGTCACTTGTCTGCGCAATCAGACGACCCGTTATCTGGTTACCCGCGCGATACAAGTGCTGCAAAATGTAAAAGCGGAGCCATTCATCAGAATGTCATAACCATGAAGTATTTGACCCCGACAATTGCATATTATTCATTTGACCGGAGAGCAGTCATGCTCGCTACACAAAAGCGGACACTCAACTATGATCCCGTACAGCTTGTCGGCACGGTTCAATTGGTCAATGGCGCCCTCTTTACCGTTAACTGTGACGGGGTTGACTGGGTCTGCCAGCAGGCCCTCAGTTGCCTGATCGAACCGCAAGTTGGCGACCAGGTCATCATCAGCGGCCCCGATCACGATCGTGTTTATTTAATTGCAGTCGTTTCGCGCAGCAGCGAGGCGCCGGTTGCGTTGCGCGTGCACGGCGACCTGGCGATTCAAAGCATCAATGGCAGTGTCTCAATGCATTCTGCAACCCAAACCCATCTGGGCAGCGCTGACACGCTCGTGATCTCGGCCAGACACTACGAGCAGAACAATGAGAGCGCCAGCATCACCGTCGGCCAGATGAGCTATGCAGGCCAGGAGGTGGAGGTCGCCGCTGGTAAAACCACCTTCTTTTCAACTGTGATAGGCGTGATGGCGGACCGCATCAACAGTATTGCGCGCTTGTGTTTTCGCCATGTCAGGGAAGTGGATCATGTCCGCGCGCAAACCATTGACTATGAAGCCGAAAAGCTGACCCGCGTGCACGGCGGGTATACCACGCTGACCGCCCAGGACGTGATGAAAATCAATGGTGATCAGATCCATATGAGCTGACAGGCAAGATGGCTGAACGCACTGGCAAGCGCTTGGCTCAGAGATAAATGAAAACTGTAAAACCCCTGCGCGTGGGCGTTCTCACGCGACCCTATGGATACCAACAACAGAACCGTCTGGGTGTGCTGGTCTACACGCTTGTCGACTTTACCGGCGCCGCTCCCAAACTCGTGCCGGAAGCGGAGCTCACTACCCGGCTTATTCATCAAATGGATTGCGAGGGCATTCTTGATCTGATCCTGCCAAAAGCATATCCGGAATTCCTCGTCAGCGGCAGCGCCTATACCAACCATCAGACAGATCGGACGCGCTGCGCCATCAGGATTCAGGTGGCTAATCTGGACAAAAGCCTGATCGTGTCTGGCGACCGATACTGGGTCGATAACCGGATCACGCCGCCACAACCCTTTGAACATATGCCAATCACCTGGGCCAACGCCTTTGGCGGTCGCGACTTTGCCGAGAATCCCGCCGGCAAGGGGCTGGATCGCGAGCTGATCAACGGCGTATGGACAACCAGGCTGCCGAATATCGAATCGCCCACTGACCGGATTCATACGCGGGGCCAGCTAAGCAGCCCGGCGGGCACCAGTCCGATTTTTCTGACCCGCCCGCGACGTTATGGGCA
>Ga0079224_100010446_pt1 | contig 12747 bp, 9 predicted proteins | sample Stecom2015_FD_80414 | JGI IMG/M metagenome (GOLD analysis project Ga0079224, IMG submission 80414) | Agricultural soil microbial communities from Utah to study Nitrogen management - Steer compost 2015 | ecosystem: Environmental > Terrestrial > Soil > Agricultural land | place: USA: Utah...
TCAACGCAATGGCAGCTACGGTACTATATTCACCACAACGTTACCTTTCTTTCGAAAAGATTCCACATACGCATGCGCTTCGCGAATCTGTTCAAGGGTATAACGCCGGTGAATCACAGTGCGCACTTTTCCGCTTTCAATCAAAGTCTTGAGTTCAAGCAGATCGTTCTTTCCCGCCTTTGGAGATCCCGATACCGTCACGTACCGACCACCTGGCATCAACAAAGGTCTGCTAATCGACTTACTTATCTTTCCGACAGCGTCGAGTATGACATCAAACTGATTGGGAGTTTTTGTAAAGTCCGTTAGCCTGTAGTCAATGACTTCGTCAGCGCCGAGTTCGCGGCACAGGTTAACGTTGCCGGTACTGCACACTGTCGTTACATGAGCATCAAAGGCTTTGGCAATTTGAATTGCAAATGTGCCAACGCTTCCGGAAGCGCCGTAGATCAATACTTTCTCGTTAGGACCGCGATGGGCAGCGTTAAGAAGCCGCAATGCAGTCAGCCCACCAATGGGAACGGCAGCGGCTTCTTCGAAGGTCATGTTCGTCGGCTTGATCGCAATCTGATCGTTTACTGGCAGGCACGTGTATTCCGCATAACCACCAAACCGAAAACCACAGGAAGCGAAGATGTGATCGCCTTTCCTGAATGCCTCAACGTTTTTTCCTGTTTCCTCGACAACACCGGCGACTTCAAATCCAAGTATTTTTACTTTTCGTGGCTTAAACAATCCATTGAACAACCGTGCAAGAAACGGATCCGCCTTCCGCATCCGCCAGTCACCCGCGGTGACTGTTGTAGCGAATATCTTCACAAGGACCTCATTGTTTTTGGGGACAGGTTTGTCAATTTCCCTGAGTTCGAGAACTTCCGGCGGACCGTAACGCTCATAGACAACTGCTTTCATGGTGTGATTCAAAAGAGAGGTTAATTCAATTCAGCAAAAAAGGGCATTACCCTAAAGTAACACCCTTTACCTTCTGTTACAACGGCACAGAAGCCTGAAGCTCGCAACTCTTCACGCCGCACCACACCATTCTTCTGATTGCACTACCTCAGCGTTGCTGCCATCGAATAATCATTATACCGGTTACCCCGCACAAACCCGTAAAGACCATCAAGTTCCGCCATTTCATCAACAGAGAGCGCAATCTTAAGCGCATCAAGGTTTTCGATGAGATACTTTTCCCTTTTCGTTCCCGGAATCGGTATCACGTCATCACCTTTAGCCAGCACCCAGGCAAGTGCAATCTGCGATGCAGTTGCATTTTTGGATGCGGCGATTTCTTCAACCTTTTGTATGATCTTTCTGTTCGATTCGAAATTCTCTGCCTGCATCCGCGGCAGCGAGTGGCGAAAATCTTTAGGGTCATCGATGTTGTTAAACTTGCCGGTAAGTATGCCTCTGCCAAGCGGACTATACGCAACTGTTGTTACTCCAAGTTCACGACATTCGTTCATGTTTGCTTCTTCAATGTCGCGTGTCCAGATTGAGTACTCTGATTGCACTGCAGCAATCGGATGAACAGCATAGGCACGCTTCAGCGTTTCTCCTTTTACTTCCGAGAGGCCGAGGTATCGGACCTTGCCCACTTTAACCAGATCAGCCATCGCGCCAACTGTGTCCTCAATTGGAACGTTCGGATCGACACGGTGATAGTAATACAAATCAATGACGTCGGTTCCCAATCGTTTCAGACTTGCATCGCATGCCTGTTTCACGTAGTCAGGCTTACCATTGATTCCAAGGAACTCGCCGTTGGGTCCGCGCATGTTTGCAAACTTGGTTGCCAGGGTCACTTCGTTAAGCCTGCCTTTCAATGCTTTTCCGAGCAGAGTCTCGTTATGACCACTGCCATACATGTCTGCAGTATCAAAGAAGTCAACACCCAGTTCGATGGCTTTATGAATTGTTCGGATGGACTGCTCGTCATTAGCCTCGCCATAAAATTCCGACATACCCATCGTGCCTAATCCAATGGGAAATACCTGCAGGTCGCTTTTACCTATGGTTCTTTTTTTCATACATGGTTTCTTTTAAGGTTAGTTTGCACAAAGCAATGCCCGCTGAATATGGGTCGGCATTGCGTCGCGTACCGGCAAAAATGGGTTAGGAGCACGGGGATGAAACGACCCCGATCAAATAACAAATGACCTATTTCAAATACCGGCGTGTACCGCGACCGATTTCCGGTAGGCCACCGGCGAAAGTTGTGTGTGTTTTCTAAAGAAGCGACTGAAATGGGTGGGCTCACTATATCCGAGTTTATAGGCGATTTCCTTCGCCGACAAGCTCGTGGTCATCAACAGCGACTTTGCAACCTGAAGTGCGCGGTCCGATAGCCAGTCGTTTAATGTTCGGCCAGTCTTACTTTTGATGACCGAATTGAGATAGTTAGGATGCAAATTCATTTTTTCAGCAAAATCAGCTGCCTGAATTTTACCAATAGTGTCGCCATTTTCAAGAAGTTTCCTGAATTCACTTTCGAGCAGTTGTTTGAACGTAGTGACTATACGCGAATTCCTGTTGCCTTCGTCGAGGGGATCGTAAGCGGGCCAGAATTTCTCTTTCATTTTGAGCAGGAGAACCCTCAAAAGACTGCCAAGTATCTTTGCCTTGTATTCAGAATTGCGCGTGAATTCAGCCTCGATATGGGCGTAAAGCTCCCGGAATTCAGCGAAGGCCTCATCATCTAGCTTTCTCGGTGCAGCGGTTTCTGCGAGAAGAAAAGGAAACTCACGGTAGATGTCGGTGTCCACATGTTCCCTGAGGAAACGTTCTGACAACGCCACAATATAGGCATCGTCAGATTTCGTCAGCTCATAGGACTTTACGTGACCAGGATTGGCAAAGTAAAACGTCCTGTCGTTAAAAGGGAAACGGTGGTCATCGAGGCAATAAAAACCGCTCCCCTCAATATTCAGAATGAACGCAAAGTAGTTTGCGCGCATTACAGGCGACTTATACGGAAAGTGTGGATGTATCGCAGGAATACTGAGGATGGAAAAATCAATCTCTTCTTCAGCAGGCAGGTTAAGCGCGCGATAAAGATCCGCTATATTATGGTGAACAAACATTCCGACCAAAATCGCGAATAATCACCAACGCTGCAACTGCCCTCCGGATCCTGAGCAAAGCATGTGCGCAGGCCAGCAGCAAGCGAAGGACCGGTGTGAACAAGATCGCTATCGCAGAACTGTCGTTCAAAAATCCAATCAATTCCCTTTGCACGCGCGTCCTTGCACAGCATGTGCAGAAGCAATTGTGGGTGATCTTATGCGGCCATCCCTCGCATGAAGGCATATCGCGAACTGTTGAACACCAATCCACCTTCAGCCCTGCGCACATCTTCTTCGTACCAAACTAACACACGACCGCCCTAAAAAAATCACCACCGGGTTCGCCATAAAATGTGTAGATTGAAAACAAAAACACTTATGAAAACCTTCTTCGTTGCTCTGCTCACACTTTTGATCATTGAAGCCCAGGCACAACCCGCCCTGAAAAAAGTATGGGAAACGGATAGCACACTCGCCGTACCGGAGTCTGTCCTGGTTTTTGATGGCGGCCTTTACGTTTCGCTGATCGATGGCCAGCCGTGGAATGACGACGGCAAAGGTGGTATCGCTATTCTCGACAAAAACGGAAAGGTCACCAACGCATCATGGGTCACCGGGCTGAGCGCACCAAAGGGGATGGGCTTGTGGGAAAAGAAACTTTACGTCGCCGATGTATCAAGAGTAGTTGTCATTAACACAACAAACGGCAAAATCGAATCAAAGATCGACATTAAAGGTGCCACCAACCTTAATGATATTACGATCGATGATAAGGGTGTGGTCTACGTGTCCGATTCAAAAGAGGGCAAGGTACACCGAATTGTAAAAGGTAAGCCCGAACTCTATATCAGCGATCTCAAAAACGTTAACGGCTTAAAGGCCGTAGACAGTGACTTATATCTGCTTACAGCGAATGATGTTTTCAAAGCTGACCGCAACAAGAAACTCACGACCGTGGCAACCACTGAAATCGGTGGTGACGGCATCGAACCCGTAGGCAATGGTGAATATGTGCTCTCATGCTGGCCGGGTTTGATGTATCATATGGACAAGGACGGCAAGCTTACAACCTTGCTGGACACACGCGAGCAAAAAATGAACACCGCAGACATCGGCTATGATCCGAAGCAACGGATCGTCTATGTCCCGACGTTCTTCAGGAAAACAGTGATTGCCTACAAACTAAAATAGGAGACACCCTATTCATTTTTTCGCGCAATCTCAAGTGCCTGGGTGGTGATGTAGTACTTTGCAATCATGTTTGGTACTTCCCACTCAGGCATTTGTTCATTTGCAATGTATTCCAGAAACCTTTCAGTGACTTCGGCAAAGTGCGCCTCGTGTCCGGTACGATATTTATCCGGCACGACAACTTCGAATCCTCTTTCTGCAGGTTTCAGCGTTATACCCGGATAGTCTGCTTCAACCTGGCTGAAAGCTTCCTTCAGCGTAGATTCATAGTCGGGCAACTGCCCAACGGGCTCGATAAATAGCACCGGTTTGAAGCCGGTATCCTTATTTTGTCTGATCACGAGATTCGCCTTTGTACCACGCATGATGGAATAATGCGAATCGCCGGCACCTTCGGGCGCCTTGTAGTCCCAGATGACGGATACTTTGGCATGAACGCCTTTGAGTTTGTAATTAATCTCGCCATTGCTGAACACGTTCAGAACATCGTCTTTGATATCCTTTTGCAGGTAACCCGGAAATGCGTTTTCCTTTGTGACTTGCCGAAATTGATCCAGCGTAAGCAGTGTCGGCCAGCGCCGTGCCGAAATCATTTCAACATCTTTATGGTGGTCGATGATTTGTTCGGGAAAGCACGCCCATTGAATCAAATCCACCAGGTGCGTCGTCACATCGACGATACCTTCTCCTTCCTGGGTAACGTCAAAAAACCATGGTGGCCGCGTCAGAGGGCTTCCGGACACATATTTGAAGAAGTAATGAACGCTTTCTTTGGTCACAGCCGGATCATCAGGTGTGCCGTGTTCAAGGGAACCAAAAACACTTTCAATTTGTGAAAAACGGCGTTGCAGGATGCTCGTGATTTCATAACGTTCGGTCATGATATCGTAAAGCAGCACACCCTTTTCCTTTGCGATCTCAAAACTGGATTGAAGCAATTCAAAGTCACGGGGTTCAATAGCCATAGGCTTATCCGCCAGCACGTGAAACCCATTCTTAACGGATTGATGAATGTAGTTTCCCTTGTGCTTGTTGTTACCCGCCGTTACGACGACGTTCCCCTTCTTTTCATTAAGCATCTTCTCCAGGAAATCCTCGCCCGTGTAAACGACTTCATTCCACGATGTAGGGTTTTCGGCGCGTGTATTGAAACTCGTGATCCGGTCGAGATGGAGTTTAAGATCATTGCCTTCGGGAGCGTACACATGCACCGTGCTGTCGATTTCAGGATACATCGACTTTTGAACAAGTGCCGCATGAAAGTGACCCGGGTCGATCGTGATCAATTTTATTGATGGCGCATCGTTATCAGAAGATTCCATTGGCTTACCTGCGCATGCCAGGCAAAGGAAAGCAATTACGAAAGTTCGGCAAAGTACATTAAACATGAATTACTCAAATTGAAAGGCGAAATATACACACGGCGTCGTTCCGATATTCTGAATCGCATGTGGAACATTTGAACCCAGGAAATAAATCGTTCCCGCGTTACCACGGAAGAACTCTTCACCGATCTGCATTTCGGTGTCGTTATCCAGAATGATCACAAGTTCTTCCGCACGATGTGTGTGCGGCTCATGACTTTTTATTCCTTCTTTCAACGTCGTCACGTGCATCTCCAGGCGCTTAGCCATAGCCGTTGGGCGGTCGAAGTAGTTCCTTATACCGCCCCGTCCATGAGGATGAAAGGGTATCTTCTTCCAGTCTTTCACGATAGAGCCACCATGATTGCCACCACGTTCAGAATCGGGTTTTGTCTTTGACTGATATTTCATCACGTAGAACGAACACTTCTCATTGGACTTGTTTTGCAACGAGTAGCTCATTTCCGGCATCAGCAATGCTACGCTGCCTTTTCCAATCGTCCACGTTGAATCACTAAAGCTTATTGTAAGCAGACCATCTTTCAATAGAATCAGATGTTCCTCGTGAGCAGGAACTTTAAAAGAACGGGCAGGAGTGTAGCCAGCGATCGTAGTCGCGTTCATTTGAAGGAAGTCGAAATCATAAGCCTGGCCTTCAAACAGAACAGTAGAATGAATACCGGGAGCAACTTCGTTGCGCGGTTCCTCCCACACGTATTTTGTTGACGTGATACCTTTTTGTGCACCTGCCAATGAAGGCAGCACCATCATCAAAAATAAGATAGACGCTTTGACCATTGTCTTCATGCGCAAACTCTGTTGTATTGATTCACTCTCAGCATTGAAAATGGAACAGCCACATGTTTCAGATTCAAAATTATCCGTGCCTTTTTCTGTGTTTCTGTGAGAAATTCACATCACTTAATTGCATAAGGCTTCCGTTGTTTTCGCGACAACATCTTATTCGCCTCTCTATCCTTGATAAATTTTTCCTTTTCGGGATCCCATTTCAGCTTGCGGCCAAGCTTCATGGCGATATGGTGCAGCAGGCACGCAGAGCAGGAACGATGCGCTACTTCAACAGGAGCAATTGGCTCTTTCTTGTCGCGGATGCTTTCAAGCCAGTTGCCATGGTGATTGCTGCTCCTGTAGAGGTTAATTTCATTGGCACCAATTTTCGATTGAATTATCTTGGGATCACTCGCATCCAGCGCCTTGGTTTCACCCGCAACGGGGTCGCTGGCAGTTGCGCGATAGTTTCCGCGTGTAACAAATATCCAGCCTTCCGTACCTTCAAACCTGATACCGTTAGGGATTTCGTTGCTCACAATCATATGGACGCCGTTTTTGTACAGGGCCTCGGTCTTGAAGATTCCGTGTACGTTCCAGAGCCCGCTTTTTGGAAAATCGGCATTACCCCAGATTTCTATGGGCCCCGTAAGTTCGGTATCCATACCCCAATGGGCAGAGTCAATATGATGCGCGCCCCAGCCTGTGATCATGCCTGCACCAAATTGCTCACAGCGTAACCATCCCGGGCGATCATAACTGTTTTGCGGATGTACGCGATTCTCCGTGTAATACACCTCCGGAGTTGAACCCAGCCACATATCGTAATTCAGGTTGGAAGGTACTGGCATTTCCGGTTCATCCGGGCCTGAAGGATCGCCCGGCAAACCGACGTACACTTTTTTCAGTTGACCGATCCTGCCATTGCGAACAAGTTCAGCCGCATAACGGAATTGCTCCGACGAACGCTGCTGACTTCCAATTTGAAATGTGACTTTCGATTTCCGTACGACGTCGCTTAGAATTCGTCCTTCTTCAATAGTGAGCGAGGTGGGTTTTTGAAGATAGATGTGTTTACCGGCCCTGGCTGCTGCAATGGCAATAAACGCGTGCCAGTGATCCGGCGTGCTGACAACGACGGCATCGATATCCTTGTTCGTCATCAACTCCGTGTAGTCGTGATATACTTTGACACCGTCGAAGGCTTTACCGGTTTTCTCTGTGTAATACTTGTTCACAAGTACCCTTGCATCCTCCGCGCGTTTCGTGTCGAGGTCACACACGGCCATAAGCTGCGCAAATTCGTGTCGCCATACACCGGGCATGTCATGAATGCGTGAGATTCGACCGGTACCAATAGCCGCAACGTTAATGCGGTTGGAAGGAGCATTCTTTCCAAAAACAGATGCAGGTACAATAGTCGGGAAGCCCGCGACTGCAAGAGAAGTGGCTGCTGCAGCCTTTGCCGAAGTGCCAAGAAAATTGCGGCGGGTAATCTTTTCTTTTTTCATATTAGACAGAATGATCTGGTTATTTTATCGTGAGGGCAGGAGATGCTGCAAAGTTGTTCCATGCAGCTTCACTCATTTCTTCGTCAAAATGGCCATTGAAAACAAGTAGCCTGTACGTGAGTTTATATGGTTTTCCGGGTTCCAGCACCCAGTCGCGATCCTTGGTCGGATTAAAGTTCGCGAACATGTCGCCGCGCTTGTACTGATTCTCCGGCCAGATACGGAGAGGTTCCGGATGGTTATAGTTCGCCGGTGAGGACATCATCAGAACACCTGCGTTAACGCCATCCACTTCACCCTGCACAAGGCACCATCTTGCCCGCGAACCATCCGCATTCTTGCGGGAATTGCCTTCCGAGGTCAGCACAGTACTGTTTTGATTGTCCCATTGCTCCGTGGTCCGCCAACCCAATCCGGCATAGCGATACTCAAGTAGCGTTACCGGTTTGTTTGTAGCGCACCTCATTTCAATATCGATGTCGACGATGTACGCATTTTCTTCGGGCGTATAAACCGTGATGGTTTGAATCTCATTCATTATGACCTCTTCGCCGCCTTTTTTGAAAACGACGTGTTCATGCAAAGCGCTGTATGAACTGAATACCGGTCCCTGTTCAATAGCTTTAAACCCGGCGAATCGTACGGTACCATGTTTTCTGTTGAGATTCCAAAGGTCTACGGTATCGCCATCGAACAGAATGTGGGTCCAGGGATTCCAGATGCCGTAATGGTGGTAATGATCAGGTGGTTGAATACGAGTTAGTACCTGTCCGTGCGGCGACCACAATGGATGTATGAAGGCACTGCGTTTGAAAACGCTATCAACCCCGGCAGGAGGGTACATCGTTTCGTATCGGTATTGCAGGAGATTCTTACCGCCCGAACTGATGACGAGATCTCCATCCTTTTTATCAGCATGCATATTCGCAACTGACTTGCTATGCGGTTGCTGAACAACCTGAAATGTTCGCTTTCCTTTGGTTGATTCCCCGGGGCTAATGATGGCTATATGATTCAGCTGCGACCCTTTTTGGGTGGATTGAACCGGTATCGAAACTTTATCTTTACCACGACTTTCGACGAGCACGAGTTGTACATCCGGTGAAACGGGTTTACTCAGGCTGAACTGAACTGGAAAGGAATGCCGCTGATCGGGAATGTTCTCGAATTGAAGGGTTGCGACAGGTTTCTGGGCAGATACCGAAGTTACGGCAAAAATCGAGAGAAGGCTAAGGAGGGCAGATTTCATCGGAACCTGTTTTGATGATCGAGATAATTAAATCGGTTGCATTGCAAATTGAGCCACCTAATGACACAAATGGAATCCTTTTAACCAAAGTAGATGCAATCGGTTGCAAACACAAATCCGCACTTTAGTTTTGTGATGAACGGGGGCTTGCATCCTTCCAGCGGTTGCATCTGACCGGTTAAAAGACCAGAAGCCAACGGGTCCTAACGTCCGGTTTCGAAAAGGCGATTAGTCAAATCGAACACAAAAATTCCAGTGCGTTCAACAATCAACTGATTATCTGCTTGTTTGAAAACGGCATCTGATTTGAATTGTAATTCGGACAATTATTTCAGTATGTTCAAATCGCTATGATCCAAAATCTCTTTACAGTCACCTTTCGAAATCTGAAGAAGTATCGGTTCTACACTTTTATCAACGTTTTCGGATTAACCATCGGCATAACGGCATGTCTGGTGATTTTTCTCTTCATACGATTTGAACTCAGCTTTGACGAGTATAATACAAACGCAGATCGCATTGTAAGAATTGACTGGGAGGTACGACTCGGTGAAACGCATACGTATAACGCCGCCGTCACGCCACCGATGGCGGAAGCCTTTGTCCGGGAGTTTCCCGAAGTGGACGCCGCGGCCCGACTTCGTTTTTCGGGCTCGGGTCAGTTCAAAGTGACAACCGAAAACCAGGTTGAAACCTCGGTAGTTTACGCTGACAACGACCTCTTCAAAATCTTCTCCTTTGAATTCATCGCCGGGGATCCGACGAATGCCCTTTTGGAACCAAATTCAATGGTTATCAGTGAATCATGTGCAGCGCGGTTTTTTCCGGATGAAAATCCTCTTGGCAAGACACTGATCAAGGATAACGAAACATTGTATAAAGTCACGGGGGTCATTGAAGACATGCCGGAGAATGCGCATTTCCGCTTTAATATGTTCCTTTCAATGGAAGGACTGGCAGAATCAAAAAACGAAAACTGGATTGGTGGACCGTTTAATACATACCTGCTTCTACGACCCGACGCCGATCCAAAGGAACTGGAATCGAAACTTCCCATAATCGTTGACAAGTACGTCATGCCACACGCCACTGCTGTGTTGGGAAACAATTTCGTGGAGCAATTCAAAAGGCAGGGCAACAGTCTTACCCTTCACGTGATGCCACTCACCGATATACATCTGCATTCGCATCTCAGTAACGAACTTGGCAACAACGGCGACATTAAATACATCTACCTGCTCGGGGGCGTTGCCATGTTTATTCTGATACTTGCAGTTGTCAATTTTACAAACCTTGCCACTGCACGATCGATTAAACGCGCACGCGAAGTTGGTATTCGGAAAGCGATGGGTTCAAGTCGCGCTTACCTGGGACTCCAGTTCGTCACCGAATCGGTGATGCTCAGTCTGCTCGCCTTTATGATTGCGCTGGCCGCAACTGAAATAACCCTGCCTTACTTCAATACGCTCACGGGTTCGACACTGGGCGTTCCATTCGGTGACATCAAAGTGATGGCAAGTCTGTTTGGTGTTGCGATACTTACAGGCGTTCTCGCGGGATTGTATCCGGGTTTTGTGCTCTCATCGTATAAACCTGTGAACGTTCTGAAAGGAAAATTACCAATAGGGGAGTCGGGCACGTTTCTACGCAGTGGACTTGTCGTGTTTCAGTTTACGGTATCGATTTTTCTTACGATAGCCACGCTCGCAATAATCACGCAGACGCGTTTCATGCAAAACAAGGAACTTGGTTTTAGTCCCGAGCAAATTATCCGTCTCAAGGACGTGAGCAATGCCGGTCAGGGGCTCTACACGTTCCGCGATGAGATGCTAAAGCATCCCGTGATTAAAAGCGCGACCATCAGTTCATATTTTCCGGGACCGGGTTCTGCCAGAAAAACGCCACTGATCTGGCGATACGGTATGGAGCCCGCACCTTCAAATTCTGTGAACATTGAACAGTGGGCTGTGGACTACGACTATGCGGCTACACTCGGACTGGAGTTTATTGCAGGACGTGATTTCGCGCGCGAGTTTCCTTCGGATTCGACGGCAGTGATCATCAACGCGTCGGCGGCCAGGCGCCTGGGAATTTCTGCTGACCCCATAGGCGAGAGGTTGAATGTGTTTCACGAGAACCCTGACGGTTCACAGGATCGTTCCAGAATTGCTACCTATACCGTTGTTGGCGTTGTTAAGGATTTCAATTTTGAATCCCTGCGTGACAATGTACAACCTTTGGGATTGTTTTTCGGGAAGAGCACCGGTTCCATTGCATTCCGCTACGAAACCGCGCATACCCCTGACGTGATCGATGCGTTGCGCAGCACGTGGCAGAAAGTAGTACCAGGCGAACCATTTATTTACGCGTTCGTCGACGAAGACTTCCAGCGACTTTACACAACTGAACAAAAGCTAAGCAGGATCTTCACGTTGTTCTCCGGGCTCGCCATCGTGATTGCCTGCCTCGGTCTGTTCGCGCTTACTTCATTTACGGCGGAACAACGAACGAAGGAAATTGGCATTCGCAAAGTCCTCGGCGCATCCGTTCAGCAGATCGTTGTTTTACTTTCACTTTCATTCGGGCGCCTGATCCTGATCAGCTTTCTTGTGGCCGCGCCTCTTGCAGCTTTTGGAATTCGGTGGTACCTCGAACAATACGCCTACAAAGCAGACATCACCGTATGGCTATACCTCGAAGCCGGATTCTTTGCAAGTTTGCTGGCCGCAATTACGTTGGGGTATCAGTCAATCAAGGCTGCGAGGAACAATCCTGTGGAGTCGCTTAAGTGCGAATAGGCAAGGGTAGGACAGGCGCAGCCTTTTTGTTGCATCAGTCTGACTGAGATACCAACTTGTATCCCTTACCGTGTACATTCGTTATGCGCAGCTCAGGATCGCGGCTCAACTTCTTTCTGAGTTTCGATACAAACATATCGAGGCTGCGACCGGTGATGACACCTTCACTTATCCAGACCTGCTGCATTAATTCATCACGCGAAATCAGTTCGCCGTAATTCTGATTGAGCAATTCGAGAATCCTGCATTCCTTATCGGTAAGCGAAACTACGTCACTGTCTATTAGCAGACGCTGATTTGTTACATCAAACAAAAATTTTCCAAGTGAAGGTAACTGCGGGGATTCTTTTATGGCGTTAAAATCAGGTTTCTTCTCCCCAGGCAGAAGTTGCCGGAATCGCACGACAAACAACGCAATCCCTAACATCACCAGCATGGCGCTGCTTACCAAACCTGGCAACGAAAAACCGGAGGCTGCCCCGATTGTCGCCGCTTTGGTAACCACAAACGGATCGTCATCAGAAGTCGTTTGTGTGGCTTCATTCTGATAATCAATAACGGTCCCGTTGGCAGGCTCGTCAATTTGTTCATTTTCGTTTTGAACGGTGAGGTGAGGGGATTCTGATTCCGGGATCACATCATCTACCTTTGCGTTATCAGGCTGCGCTTTCTTCACTTCAATCCCGGCATACAGGTCGTTAAATGCAAACTCAATGGTGTAACAACCCGGTGCCTGATGTCTGCCTGTGCAAGCCAGAATGTCGGGAGACGGGCCATTCA
>Ga0079224_100010448_pt1 | contig 12744 bp, 12 predicted proteins | sample Stecom2015_FD_80414 | JGI IMG/M metagenome (GOLD analysis project Ga0079224, IMG submission 80414) | Agricultural soil microbial communities from Utah to study Nitrogen management - Steer compost 2015 | ecosystem: Environmental > Terrestrial > Soil > Agricultural land | place: USA: Utah...
CCAGATGTCTTCGCACACCGACACGCCGGCGGTCACTCCCCCGATCTCCCAGACCCGGCCGGGATCCGCTCCGGGGACGAAGTAGCGGTCCTCGTCGAAGACTCCGTAATTGGGGAGCAACACCTTGTGGTAGCTCCCGAGGAGCCGTCCTCCCGTCATCACCGCGGCGGCGTTCGCCAACGAGCGAGGAGCCGCGTCGGCTGCGCCTCGATGGGCAGGCTGGGCTCGATCGACGTATCCGACCACGGTGGTGACACGCCCGGAACGGGCGGCCAGCCGCTCGATCGCCGCCACCGATGCGTCGACGAATTCTCTCCTCAGGACCAGGTCTTCAGGCGGATACCCGGTTATCGCCAGCTCCGGTAGGAGAAGAACGTCGGCGCCTTCTTCCTCGGCCCACGCCATGGCCTCGGTGACCTTGTCCTCGTTCCCGGAGATGTCCCCCACGATGGGGTTGAGCTGAGCGCCGGCCACCCGCAGTGCCATGAGGGAAGGTTAGAGGCGCCGCCGACCTGCTCCATCGCCCAGACCTCTTCCGGCAGGGGAACTTCCGCCACCAGACCCGCGGCACTCTATGTTTGACTCGATGAACCGGCTGCCCCCCTTCGGAAGCGATGTGCGGCTCCGCCTGGCTTCGACCGGTTGGGAGTCGGATCCGCGCGCAGCCGAGCCGCTGGCGATCGTGTGGAGCGGCCCCGACCCGGACGGTGCCATCCACCGTCTTCTCGACTACGTGGAGGCTCTGCCCGACGACATCGACCTGCTCGCCGACGAGGTCGCCACTCGCCGTGTGGCGCACCTGGCCGGTCTGAGCAAGGAGCTCATGCGGCAGCTCGTTCGCCACCCGCAGTGGCTGTTCGGAGCCGATGAGGACCTGCTGTCGCTCGCACGGTCGACGTTGATCCAGGTAGCAGGCGACGACGGTGCCGGTGTCATCGATGTGACAGAAGGAACGCGTCTGCTCTCCGAGATGGCCGATCGGGTGGTCGAACGGGCCCTGGCCGAGGAGTCTCCGGTCGGCGGGCCGCCTCTGGCCGTGATCGCCATGGGCAAGTGGGGCGGAACCGAGCTCAACTACTGGTCCGACATCGACCTCTTGTTCGCGTTCGAGGGCGGGTCGGCCGAGGCAGCGCTGGCCACCCGCACCGCCGCCTCGCTGCTCCGTAAACTCTCCAACGGCCCCGACGGTGCCGTGTTGCGAGCCGATCCCGATCTGCGACCCGAGGGGAGCCGCGGTCCACTCGCCCGATCGATCGAGGCCTACCGCTCCTACTACGAGCGTTGGGCGGAACCCTGGGAGTTCCAGGCCCTGCTGAAGGCCAGGTGGGCGGCAGGCGATCGCGGGGTCGGCGAGCACTTCCAGGAGCTGGTGGAAGAGGTTCTGTGGCCCGAAACCCTGAATCCCGACACGGTACGCAGCATCCGCATCCTCAAGGCTCGGGTGGAAGCCGGAGCCGATCCCGGCGACATCAAGCGATCTCCCGGCGGAATTCGCGACATCGAATTCGCCGTGCAGATGCTCCAACTGGTCCACGGACGGTTCGATGAGGATCTGCGACAGACGGGCACGCTGGGGTTGCTGGAGGCGTTGGCGGACGGTGGTTACGTCGACCCCGACGACGCCGTCGTGCTCGCGGAGTCCTACCGCTGGCTCCGGGCACTGGAGCATCGCCTACAGCTGTGGGAGCTGCGGCCCACGCAGATACTTCCCACCGACGCCGAGGAAAGAGACCGCCTGGCTCGGGCGATGGGCTATCGGGACACGGCGGGCAGCACCGCCCGGGAGTCCTTCGAACAGGATTTGGTGACCCATCGCTCTCGGGTGCGGAGGATCCACGAGGCGCTCTACTTCCGACCGCTGCTGGAGGCTTTCGCCGCCACGCCCACGACCGGGCTCAGCCGGGAAGGCGCCGAGTTGCGACTACAGGCCCTCGGGTTCCGAGACGTCGCCCGGGCGGTCCGCACCTTCGAATCGCTGACTTCGGGACTTTCGCGTCGGAGCCGGCTCATGCAGCAGATGCTCCCCCTGATCCTCGACTGGCTGGCCGACGCCCCGGACCCTGACCTGGGGTTGGACCAGTTGCGCCTTCTCGCCGCCAACATGCCCGACCACGCCGAACTGATCACCACCCTCCACGACCGCCCGGTGGTGGGGCAGCGTCTCGCGCTGCTGCTGGGCTCGAGTCGGCTCCTAGGGCGCTATCTCGACCGCATCCCGGAGTTCGTGCCGGACCTCGACGACGACAGGAAGCTGACCGACCTCCGTCCTAAGGACGAACTGGAACGCCGGTTGCGGCAACGTCTGGCCGCCCGGCCCGAATCCGAGCACCTCGGCACCTTGCGACGCTTCGCCCGGCGCCAGTTCATCCGGGTGGCAGCCCGCGATCTGCTGGGTATGGCCGATGTCGAGAGGACGATGGCCGATCTGACGGCGGCCGCGGATGCGGCCGTCGCCGCCGCGGTGGACCTCATCGGCAGGGACGGCTTCGCCGTCATCGCCATGGGCGGCTGGGGTGGGATGGAGATGTCGTACGCCTCCGACCTCGACCTCATGTACGTCCACGACGGGCGACTCGAGAGCTCGGCGGCGAGCGCTCGTGCAACTCAGCTCCGACGGCTGCTGACCGATCCGGCCGCCGACGGCGTCGCCTGGGAGCTCGACGCCGATCTGCGACCCGAGGGCCGGTCGGGGCCATTGGTGAGGTCCTTGGAGTCGTTTGCCGCCTATTACGAGAGGTGGGCCGAGACCTGGGAGTTCCAGGCGCTGATCAAGGCCCGTCCCGGGGGCGGTGATCCGGCCCTCGGTCAGCGGTTCATGGATCTAGTTTCCCGAGTCCTGTGGGAACGCGAGTTCACCTCCGCCACCGCGACCGAGATCCGCCAGATGAAGGCCCGCATCGAAAAGCAACGGATCCCGATCGGTGAAGACCCGGACTTCCATCTGAAACTCGGACCCGGAGGGTTGGTCGACGTGGAGTTCCTCGTCCAACTCCTGCAGCTCGAACACGGAGGCCGCTTCCCGGAAGTGCGCCGGACTTCTACGCTCGAAGGCCTCGACTCCCTGGAGCGGCTCGAGATCGTCACCTCCGAGGACGCCGCCACCCTGCGAGAGGCGTACGTGTTCTGCACCCACGTGCGCAATCGTCTCTACCTCCAAGCCGGCAGACGCATCGACGCCCTGCCCCGGGATCCCGCCGATGAATGGCGCCTGGCCCTTTCGCTCGGCTACGAGCGACGCGGCGACCTGCGAGAGGAATACCGACGGGTGACACGACGGGCGAGGAGGGTGTTCGAGGACCTCTTCTACCCATGACTCGACCGGCCCGGATCCGCCGGTGAACTATCCTGGTCGAGGCATGGTCACCGCAGAGACGCTGCGGGGGCTGGTCGCCACGGTGCTCCCCACCGTCGTGGAGTTGAGGCGCGCCATCCACCGGAACCCCGAGCTGTCGTTCAATGAGTTCGCCACCACCCAGCGGGTGGCCACCCTGCTCTCCGATCGGGGCCTGGAACCGACGGTTCGTCCGTCGGGGACCGGTCTCACGGTCGATATCGGGACGGGACGCCGAGCCGTGGGCTTTCGGGCAGATCTCGACGCGCTGCCGATCGCCGAGCCGCCCGACAACCCGCATGCCTCTCAGATCCCGGGAGTCATGCACGCCTGCGGTCACGACGCCCACACCGCCATCGCTGCCGGTGTGGCATTGATCCTCGCCCAGCTCGATCTGCCGGGTCGGGTGAGGGTCATCTTCCAGCCCGGTGAAGAGTCGTTCCCTGGAGGGGCGCTGACGCTGGTCCAAGAGGGAGTGGTCGAAGAACTGGAATCGATTCTCGCCTTCCATGTCGACCCTGGCCTGCGGTCCGGGACCGTCGGCCTCCGGACGGGCGCCATCACCGGATCCGCCGACCGATTCCACATTCGCCTGGAAGGGCCGGGGGGCCACACGGCCCGGCCCCATCAGACGGCCGACCTCGTCTATGCGGCGGGGAAGGTGGTGACCGAGCTACCGACCTTGCTGGATCGCGTGGTCGATGCTCGCCGGCCGCTGGTGGTGGTATTCGGGCGCATCGAAGGCGGGACGGCCGACAACGTGATACCCACCCGGCTCGAACTGGGAGGAACGATTCGTACCCTTGACCGCGGCCTGTGGCAGGAGATTCCGTTCCTCTTGGAGAACCTGGCCGAGCAGATCGTCGCCCCCACCGGCGCCAAAGTCACCGTGACCCACCAGCCGGGTATACCCCCCGTGGTGAACGACCCGGGTCTGATCGACGTGGCCCGCAAGGCGATAGTGGACAACCTGGGTCCCGAAGCGGTCACCACCACCGACGTCAGCATGGGCGCCGAGGACTTCTCCCGCTACCTGGAGGTGGTGCCGGGGGCTCTCCTGCGGCTCGGATCCGCTCCCGACACGGGGTTCTGCGACCTCCACTCCGCCGGCTTCGTGTTCAACGAACGTGCCCTCGAGGTCGGCTTGAAAGCCGCGACCGCCACACTGCACCGGCTGCTCGATACCGCGGTCTGATCACCCGACGAGCCGGAAACCGCGCTCGGCCAGGGCCTCAGTGAGTGCTTCCTCCTGACCGGGTCGCACCGACAGCGTCAACACCCCGCCGCCCCCGCGGGTGGCGTGTCGCAGTTGGAGATCGCGGATGTCGACGCCCGATTCCGCCAGCGCCATGCCGACTCCCGCCAGCTCGCCCGGTCGGTCTTCGAGTACGACCTGGACGGCGGCCACGGGCGGTGCCAGGCTCCGCCGGGTGCTTCGGGCAGCTTCCAGACCCGAGGCGATGGCTTCGGTATCACCTCGCTCGATCTTCTCGGCCCATTCGGTCAGCTCATCGGTGAGCCGCCGCACCAGGCCGGCCACGGAGTCCCGGTTGGCGGCCAGGACGTCGCTCCACCACGCCGGTTCCGAGAGTGCGATTCGAGTCAGATCCCGAAAGCCGCCCGCCGCCAGGGAGAGAGCCGTGTCCTCCCGAGCGACGAGATTGACGAGCGCCGAGGCGACCACTTGAGGAACGTGGCTGACGGCCGCCACGGCCGCGTCGTGGGCTTGGGCGGTCATGCGGACCGGGACCGCCCCCAGAGCCGTCACGACTTCTTCCAACGTAGCGAGATCATCGGGTGAGGCGCCGTCCGTGGTCAGGATCCATGTCGCCCCCCTGAACATGGCAGCACTGGCCGCACCCGGGCCTGAGCTCTCCCTGCCGGCCATCGGGTGACCACCCACGAAGCGGGCGGGCCGGCGGGAAGCCGAGACGACCGACGTCTTGACCGAGGCGACGTCGGTGACGAGCGCATCGGTCTCGATTTCTCCCAGCGAGGCGAGGATGGCCCTGACCGGACCGGCCAACACCACCAGATCCTCGCCGCTGATCCGTTCGGGAAAGTCGGTCAGGATCTCGTCCACCGCTCCCATCTCGCTCGCTTCCCGTAGGTGCGAGGGCTCGGGATCCCAACCGGTCACTTTCCAGCCCGCTTCACGCAGACCGGCTCCGACGGAGGCACCGATCAGGCCGGTGCCGAGGATGGTCGCCCTCAATTCGTTCCCGAGACGATCTCCGAGATCGATCGGACGACCTGCATCAGCTCGACGAACTCGGAGGGGAGGAGCGCCTGGGCGCCATCGACGAGAGCGGTATCGGGTGTCGGGTGCACATCCACCATGATCCCGTCGGCGCCGACCGCCACCGCGGCCCGGGCGAGCGGGGAGACCAGCTCACGCTTGCCTCCGGAGTGGGAAGGATCGACGATGACCGGCAGATGCGACATGCCCTTCAAGAGGGGGACGGCCGTGATGTCCAGCGTGTTGCGGGCAGCCGTCTCGAAGGTGCGAATACCCCTCTCGGACATGATGATCTGCTGGTTGCCCTCCTTGTACACGTATTCGGCGGCGTTCAACCACTCCTCGATGGTGGCAGTGAAGCCCCGCTTCAGAAGGACCGGCTTGTCCTGGCGCCCGACCTCGGTGAGAAGGGTGAAGTTGGCCATGTTGCGGGTGCCTATCCGCAGGATGTCGGCGTAGGACGAGACCAGGCCGACGTCCCTGGGGTCGAGGACCTCGGCGACGAAAGGCATGTCGAACTCCTCCCGGGCGGCCGCCAACAGCTCGAGCCCTTCCTCGCCCATTCCTTGGAACGAGTACGGCGAGGTACGTGGCTTGAAGGCGTCGCCCCGCAGAATGGTGGCGCCGGCCTTCTTCACCGCCTCGGCCGTGCGGAACAGTTGGTCTCGGCTCTCCACGGCACAGGGTCCGGCGATAGCGGTGAAACCGCCCCCGCCGAGCACGGCATTGCGGACCTCGATGACGGTGTCCTCCGCCTGGAATTCCCGAGAGACGAACTTGAACGGCTTCATGACGGGAACCGCCTTCTCCACACCGGCCATCGCCTCCCAGGGCAGCTGGCGGATGGCTTCGCGGTCGCCCAGGGCGCCTATCACCGTGCGATATTGACCGACCGAGACATGGGCCTCGCACCCGATCGACTGGAGTCGCTCCACGACCGCCTTGACCTCGGCGTCGGTGGCAGAATTGTTCATGACGATGATCATCTGTGGCCTTTCGTCACCTGCAGTTTGCCCTGCGCGCCCGTCAGATCACAACCGAGGTCGGTGACGTCCTCCCTCAGGTTGCTGTGAGCAGACATCCTGCTTGCATTAGTTAGCAGCTTCCGGTATCCTGAAGGTGTGAACGACGAGCAGGCGACTGATCTCGGCGACTTCATCCGCCAGCAGCGTCAGCGGGCCAACCTGTCGCTGCGTCGGCTGGCAGATCGGGCAGGGATCTCCAATCCCTACCTGAGTCAGATCGAACGCGGGATTCGCCGCCCGTCGGCACATATTTTGAAGCAGTTGTCGCGAGCGCTCTCGATCTCGGCCGAGACCATGTATTCACGGGCCGGCCTGATCGAGGAAGGCGGGAACCCTCCCACCGTGGTGGAGGCGATCGAAGCGGATCGTCTCCTCAGCCCCCGCCACAAACAGGTGCTTCTGGATCTGTACCGCACGCTCATCGAGACCTCTGGAAACGAAGACGACCCCACTCAGGAGGAGTCACCATGAAGACCAAGAATGCCGTCTACGCGGCCGTCGGGGCGCCGATCGTCGCCGCCAAGGCCGTCAACGCCCGCCTCGAGAAGCTGCGAGCGGAACTCGAGAACCGCTCGGACGATGTCACCCGGCGAGCCAAGGAGCTACTCGAAGAGTTCGCCACCGAAGGCGAACAGGCTGTCGAGAAGCTGTCGGATCGCAAGGTGGTCGACGAGATCACGGCCAAGGTCGACTTCGACCAGGCCCGTGAGCAGGTCGGGAAGCTGCGGGACCAGCTCGAGGACATGCTGACCACGTGGCGAGCCTCCTTCCGACCGGAAGGCGCCGCCGAGAACGGTGCTTCCGAGAACGGCGCCACCGAGAAGGCCGCCGATGCCGACACGGCAACGAAGCCGGCTGCGAAGAAGCCTGCCGCCAAGAAGGCCGGCACGGCCAAGGCGACCACTCAGAAGGCTGCCACCGCGAAGAAGTCGGCCGCCAAGAAGCCTGCCGCCAAGAAGCCGGCGGAGACCAAGGCCTCCTCGACGGAGTCCAAGGCTTCCTGAAATCCGAAAGGGACTGTGTGGAGGGACCCTCCTCCACACAGTCCCTTTCCATCTCCACGGTGCTGATCATCTGCCGGCACTCCCCAACTCCCCCTCAGCTACCCGCCTCGAGCTGATGAGCCGACCGGGCCTTCTCGAACCCTCGACCGGACCTCCCGCAATCTCACGAACCAGGCGAGCGGGGCGACGGACCCCCTCCGCCACGCAGACCGACCTCCGCAGTGCTGACCATGTGGGGGTACTCCCCCACACCCCCACGGCTACCCCAAGTGAGCTGACCAGTCAACGGGGCCATCCAACCGCCCGGTCCGCGAAACCGTCACCACCCGCGGACAGGCAACCGACCCCCTCCACCACGCAAACCGACTTCCGACTCAGTGCTTGACGATCTGTTCCAGCTCGGAGGCGCGCTGGATCCAGGTCTCCACCATCGACTCGGTGGGGAGCCGCCGGACCAGGTCCTTGCGGCCGTTGACCGACATGATCTTGGCAGTCAGGGCAACGCCGTTGCGGCGACGCAACTCTTTGATCGTATTCACGCCGCACAGACCCAAGAGCTCCGCATATTCACCACCGATGCCCTTGATCCGCATCAGATCGGCCACGTTGGCCCATTTCAGGAGATCCGAGGTCGGCAGATCGGTGGCCTTCGAGAGCTCCGCGCGACCGGAGCGCGTCGCCGCCCTCTTGAGCAGCGCCTCCGTCGTTCGAACCCCTGCCTTGCGTAGCCGTGTCGCCTCCTTGTGCGACATCGACCGTATTTCATCGATCCTTGCCATGACTCCGCGATAGCTCCTAATCCGTGGCGGCCCGAGCACTCTACCGCCGCTCTTCTCCCCCGTCCGTAGCGGTACCCAGCCGTCTCGGCCGCAGTTCTTCGACGTCGGCTTCGGTGTCGACGTCCCGCGGCGGAAGGTGATCCGTCCATACCTCCTCGACCCATTCCGGGTGCGCCTTGAACAATCGCTTTGCTCCGTCGTCGCCCTCCAGACTCATCAGCCGTGGCCACAGCGACCGGTCCACGATCACCGGGTTCCCCCACGTGTAACGGTACTTCGGGATGGCGACCGGACGCGGGCTACGTGAGAAGGTCTCGACGAGGTGTTGCACCACCCCTTGATCGATGTCCGGCTGGTCCCCGATGACCACGAGGGCCGCTTCCGCCCGGCTGGTCTGGGTGAGGGCATCGAGCCCGACCCGGAGGGAGGAAGCGATCCCCTCCTCCCACTCGGGGTTCTCGATGACGCCGCAGCCCTCCAGATCCACGGTGTCGAGGATTCGATCGGCTTCGGCGCCCAGAACCACCCACACCTCTTCGACGGGAAAGTCGCGCACCTGGCGAACGACATGTCCGAGAAGCGTGGTGTCGCCCCACGGTTCGAGCTGCTTGGGACGCCCCAACCGCGATGAACCACCCGCAGCCAGAACCAGGGCGGCGATGTTCATACGGGCATCTCCGGGTGCACGAGACGAATCATGGGGAAACCGTGAACGCTAACCGGCGCGATGAGCTGGGACCAAGGGACGCACCTCGCCTTTGAGTTCCAGCGGCTCGTGGGGTCGGCGGTGTTCGGAGATCATCTCCGCCAGGATCGCCACCGCGACCTCCCCCGGTGACTCGGCTCCGATGTCGAGACCGATCGGCCCATGGATCCGGTCGACGGCAGAAGCGTCGAACCCGGCCTCGAGTAGTCGCTCACGCCGCCGCTCGGCCGTTCGCCGGCTGCCCATCGCGCCGATGTAGCGGACGTCGCTCTCCAAGATCAGCGGCCACAGCGGATTCTCGAAACGGGCGTCGTGACTCAACACGACGATCGAGGTCCTCCGATCGAGGACGATCTGGTCGATGACCTGATCGGGCCACCCGACCGCCAGGTGGTCCACATCCGGGAACCGCTCCTCGGTCGTGAACGCCGATCTGGCGTCCGAGACGGTGACGTGGTAGCCGAGCAAGGAGGCGTGCTGGGCCAGGGCCTGAGCGATGTGGACGGCACCGAAGATGACCAATCGGGGGCGGGGAACCAAAGGCTCCACGAACACATCGACCTCACCGTACGAGACGGTCAGCGGCATCTCGCGATCCATCAGGGTGAGGGCATCGGCGACGAGAGGTTCCTGGATGCTCTCGGGGACCGAACCGGCGAGCACTTCGCCACCAGCGTCGAGAACCGCCACGGCACCGGCGTCCGGTCCGGTCAGGACGGTCAGCTGAGCGCCGTACTCCTCTTCGGCGAGGATCCGCTCCAGGGCCTCCGTCGGCTCTGTCACCATTTCTCTACGAACACCTGGATGGTGCCGCCGCAAGCGAGTCCTACCTCGAATGCGTCGTCGTCGGATATCCCGTAGGTGACGAGTCGGGGCTCCCCACTCGCCAGCACCTCCTGAGCGTGGAGGAACACGTCGTTCTCCACGCATCCGCCGGACACACTGCCCTCGATGTCTCCCGCCGACGAGATCAACATACGCGAGCCCACCGGCCGCGGGGCAGGGCCGGCCACCCGGACGACGGTGGCGGAAGCGACATCGAGGCCGTTCTCCTTCCATTCTCGACGTATGGCCAATGCGTCTCTCATCTGGCTCTCCTCGCTGGAACCGACTCTAGGAGGTCGATGACGGAAGCGAGATCGCTGAGACGTCCCGCCGCCAGCAGGTCATCGACGTAGGGCATGGCAGCCTGCATGCCGCGGGTCTCGGGGGCGAAGCCAGGACGAGAAGCGAGAGGGTTGAGCCAGACCACCCGGTGGACCGACCGCGAGAGCCTGGCCATCTCCTCGGCCAGCAGATCCGGGTCACCTCGGTCCCATCCATCCGACACGATCAAGACGATCGGGCCACCGGTCGTCACTCGCCGGGCCCATCTCCGGTTGAACTCCGCCAACGCTTCGCCGATACGGGTGCCTCCCGACCAGTCGTGGACCGCGTCGGCCACCCTGGCGATGGCCTCGGACGGGCTGCGTCGATCCAACTGCCGTGTGATCCGGGTCAGGCGGGTCGAGAAGACGAACGCCTCCAGTCGCCCCAAACGACCGCGAGCGGCATGCGCGAAGTAGAGCAGCATCTCCGAGTACCGCTCCATCGAGCCGGAAACGTCGGCGATGAACAGCAGGGGGCGGCGGCGGATCCTTCTTTCCGTGTAAGCGGGGAGCAGGAGGTCCCCTTCGGTTCCCACCAACCGCCGCAATGTGCGCCGAGGGTCGGGGCGGTCCCCCGTCGAGGCGGGCCGGCGACGTCGGGATCGGGTGTCGGCCGGCCGCCAGATCATGGTCGCGATCATGGCCCGAACCGCAGCTTCTTCTTCTGGAGTGAGCTCGGCGAAGTCTTTGTCGGCCAGCCGCTCGTTCCAGGAGGCACCCACGACAGCCGTCTCCTCCTCGGGCTCCGACCCGTCGCCTTCTCCGCCTTCGTCGCTCTCGATCGACCAACTCCGGCGGCGCTCTTCCAGCGAGCTGAGGCCGGGGGGAGGCCCCGACCACCCGAACACTTCGGTGAACACGCGATCGAACGTCGGGATCTGATCCACGTTGGACACACATATCGACCGAAAAGCGTGATAGGTGTCTTCAGCAGATGCCAGGCCGACGACGTCGACTGCACTCGCCAGATCGTCGGCGATGGTGGGCCCTACGGGGATGCCCTCATCCCGCAGACGACGCCCGAACCGAATCAGCGCCCCCGCCACGTCATACCCCTACTGCGAACCGGTACCGATGTTCAGCGAACACGGAAGCGAAGGAAGGCCCCGACTCCGTCCGCGTCCAGGGGGCTAGCGACCCGGACGATTTCGGACCTTCCCCCCGCTTCGACCGTCGCATCCATGGCTGCCGACACGACATCATCGATCGGAAAGGTAGGCGTTTCACACAGGGGACAGGTCTCGCCATCCCGGGCGAGCCAGCCGCAGCCGTCGCACATCACACCGGGTTTGACGAAAGGACCCGCCACCACGAGTTGCTCGACGGCGTGGGCGTTGCATGCCTCGAGCACGGGCGCCAATCCCGTGACGGCGGATCCGCCCCGACCGGCCTCGGCCAGCAGCCGATCCAAGAGCTCCTCGGAGAGCCTGCGGCGCTCCCTCTCCACCGCTGCCGCCACGCCCTCCGCCAGGCTGGACTGGTTGAAAGCACCGGTGTCGAAGACGAGGCGTTCCTGGGGAAGCTGACGGAGGTAGGGGTGCAGTTCGACCGCGATCGAATCGAAGTCCTCGTCGTGGCCGGCGATGACCAAGAGCTCCAACGGCTGGTCTCGATGCGCTTCGAGCAGGCGCCGACCCGCCTGGCGCCACAGGTTGGCCGACAGCTCGACGGCCCGGGCCCGGTTCCGTTGCTCCTCGTAGCCGGAAAAGCCCCCGTAGTTCTCCTTTCCGCGCTCAGCGACCAACTCTTCGCCGTACTCGTGCAGGACGCCCCCCGACATAGCAAACGTCCTGGCCCGAGCTGTGTCCGCCACGATGACCCCGACCCGCATCGGTCGAGGCTGCGACCGAAGGGGACGCAGATGAGGACGCGGGCCGACCGTGGCGATGTCTTCCACCTCGTGGGTGAGAGGGAGGAACTCGAAGATTCCGTCTCGATGGGACGCGAAGACCGCAGCCGCAGGCGCAGGGTCCGATTCGATGGTGTCGGCCAGCTGCAAGATGCGATCGGCGTCACGCCGGAGGTACTTGTTGCCGTTTGCCTGCGAGAGGCTCTTCAAGAGTTGGGTGAGGGCTGCGCGGGTGGCCTGGGCCCGGCGGTTCACATAGAGGCTGACGAGGGAGCCCGTGGGGCTGTGAAGTTTGGCGATCGGGTCGATCACGGTCGGGTTTCCTCCTTCGAGTGGCTGGCAGGTGTCCTGCCCCTATCGGAGGTCCACGCCCCGAGCATCCTGTTGTCCACATACCCTCTGCCGAGAGTACACGCCCGTGGGGACTCGTGCCCTTCAGAGCGAGGCAGCCCGATGCGCTTTGACGGTCTCGACATCCTCGCGGTACTTCAAGACCACACCCAGGGTGTCCTCGGTCACCTCGTCGGTAAGTTCGTCGGCTCCGAGAATCTGCAGTGCCCGTGCCCAATCGAGTGTCTCCGCCACGCCCGGAGGCTTGAACAGGTCGAGTGACCGCAGGTCCTTCATGGCCTCGGCCAGATGGCGGGCGAGTTTCTCGTCGAG
>Ga0079224_100010449_pt1 | contig 12742 bp, 11 predicted proteins | sample Stecom2015_FD_80414 | JGI IMG/M metagenome (GOLD analysis project Ga0079224, IMG submission 80414) | Agricultural soil microbial communities from Utah to study Nitrogen management - Steer compost 2015 | ecosystem: Environmental > Terrestrial > Soil > Agricultural land | place: USA: Utah...
CATAAACCTCAATAGGTTTAATTTCCAGTATTTCGGCCACCTTGTCCTGAAGTTCTATACTAAGCCAGTTATCGTGAGCATCCTGCACTTCGTGAAGTACCGGAAGCAGTGCCGATTTTTTTTTATCGGCAGGATAGTGGCTTAATAGTTCGTTGATGCGTTCCATAAGTTTCGCATCTATATTGATAACCTGTTTTGCGTTTGAAATTTCCATAATCCTTAAGCGTCTAATTCGCCTGCAATAACATTGAGGCTTGATAGTGTTGCAATTGCGTCAGACAGCATTTGTCCTTTTATCATGTCGTTAAAAGCCTGATAGTATATAAAACACGGCCTTCTGAAATGTAATCTGTATGGTGTACGGCTACCATCGGTAATAAGGTAGAAACCAAGTTCTCCGTTACCGCCTTCCACAGGGTGGTACACTTCTGTAACCGGTACAGGTACTTCACCCATAACGATTTTAAAGTGATAAATAAGCGCTTCCATGTTAGTGTAAACGTCTTCTTTTGGAGGAAGGTAATAGTCAGGCACATCGGCATGGTAAGGTCCTTCAGGAAGCTTATCAAGTGCCTGGCGTATAATTTTAAGGCTTTCCCAAACCTCTGCATTACGCACACAGAATCTGTCGTAAGTATCTCCTGATTTACCAACCGGCACATTAAATTCAAAGTCTTCGTAAGAGCTGTATGGCTGCATTACACGAATGTCATAATCTACACCCGCTGCCCTAAGGTTAGGACCTGTAAAACCATAGCTCATTGCCTTTTCGGCAGAGATAGGGCCAACGTTAATGGTACGGTCCATAAAAATCCTGTTACGTGTAAGCAGGTTTTCAAAGTCTTCCCAAATTTTAGGGAATTCGTCCATAAACTCGTTGATTTTTCTAAAAGCGGCAGGGCTCCAGTCCCTTTCAAATCCGCCAATGCGTCCCATGTTTGTAGTAAGTCGGGCTCCGCATATTTCTTCGTATATCTCGTATATTTTTTCCCTGTACTGGAAAACATAAAGGAAACCAGTAAGGGCTCCGGTATCTACACCAAGTACCGAGTTACATATAATATGGTCTGCAATACGGGCAAGTTCCATAATAATAACCCTTAGGTACTGTACCCTTTTAGGTATTTCTATACCTAATGCTTTTTCTAATGTCATCCACCAACCCATATTGTTAATTGGGGCAGAACAGTAGTTCATCCTGTCTGTTAGCGGAGTAATTTGATAGAACGGCCTGTTTTCGGCAATTTTTTCAAAAGCACGGTGTATGTATCCTACTGTACCTTCGCCATCAAGGATTCTTTCACCATCCATTAAAAGGATATTTTGGAAAATACCGTGTGTGGCAGGGTGTGTAGGCCCGAGGTTTAGTACAGATAGTTCGCTGCCGTCTTCATTACGCCTTTCCTCAATCTGTTTGGCATAGCGATGTTCTGGTGGTAATAACAGGTCTGACATTTTATATCAAAAATTATTTCAGGTTATTATTAGCATTATCGGTTGTCCTACCAAAGAAACGGTCATCCTTATCGGTACGGCCACCATCTTCCATAGGAAACTCTTTTCTCATAGGGAACGATTCCATCTCGTCCATATTTAGTATCCTTTTAAGCTGCGGATGACCTTTAAATATAATACCATTAAAGTCATACGTTTCGCGCTCCTGCCAGTTAGCTCCTAAAAAGAGGTTTGTAGCAGTGTCTACCTCAGGTTTGTCACCATTTAGGAAACATTTAAACCTAATGCGCACATTGTCCATCCAGTTGTGCATGTGGTAAACCACTGCAAGCTGTCTGTCCTTCTCAAAGTCAGGATAGTGTACACCGCAAATATCGGTAAGGAAGTTAAAGCGTAAAGTCTCGTCTTCTTTAAGAAAACGCATTACATCGTTCATTGAGTTGGAGTCAACCTCAAAGGAAAATATATCGTGTTGCTGAATAAATCCGGTTACCTTGTTACCAAATTTATCTGTAAGCTTGTCCTGTATAACAGTTGTTTCTAAAGGCATATTACTTTATGAAATATTATAAGAAGCTAATAATTCTTTATATTCAGGAGAGTTTCTTCGTCTAACCGATTCTGATTTTACAATCTCCTGTAGGCTCATAATACCTTCAAGAATCTGTTCCGGTCTTGGAGGGCATCCCGGTACATATACGTCTACCGGAATTACTTTGTCAATACCCTGTAGTACTGAGTAAGTATCGAATACTCCGCCTGACGATGCGCATGCACCTACTGCAATTACCCATCTTGGCTCACTCATTTGCTCATAAACCTGACGTAATATAGGTGCCATTTTTTTAGCAATGGTACCCATAACCAGTAGCATGTCTGCCTGACGCGGAGAGAAACTCATACGCTCAGACCCGAAACGTGCAACATCATAATGTGATGCCATTGTTGCCATAAATTCAATACCGCAACAAGAAGTTGCAAATGGTAAAGGCCACAATGAGTTAGCACGTGCCAAACCTACTACAGAGTCTAGTTTGGTTGCAAAAAATCCTTCGCCCTGAACTCCTTCAGGAGCGTCTACTAATTTTATATCTGATGAATTGCTCATAGTAATTTAATTTTGATTATCAGGTTATTATACCGCAAAAAGCATACCTGATACTATTCCCATTCCAATCCTTTTTTCTTGATAACGTAAAAGAACCCTACTACAAGGAGGGTCATAAAGATACCCATTTTGTAGAAGCCTTCAAACCCCATTTCACGGAAGTTTACAGCCCAAGGATACATAAATATTACCTCTACGTCAAACAAGACAAACAGTATGGCTACCAGAAAGTACTTTACTGAGAAAGGAATACGTGCATTACCTACAGACTCTACACCACATTCAAAGTTTTTGTCTTTGTTTATGGAGTGCCTTTTAGGACCTAAAAAGTTTGATACAGCAATGGTTGTAGCCACAAAGCCTACCGCCAGTAGGGTTTGCATTAATATAGGATAAAAATCTACCTGAGTTGAAGATTGCATAATCGGGTCTTTTTATTAAATCAATTCACAAATATACATGTCCTGTGTGAACTATTTAAAGGATTTGCCGATTGATGGAGTTGAAGATGGTTAATTTTTATTTAGAACTAATAAAAATAATAAAAGACTGTTTTTAGTATGTATGCCGAATTACCAAAAACAGGGTTTTTATGTTAATTATATCTTAAAGAAAGGATTAAAAAACTGTATTTTTACTGGGAATTATGCAATAAAAAAAAGCCGCTCTGGTGAGCAGCTTTTAGCCTTTGTAAGAGGTAATTTAATAATTTACTATATTAAATAATAGCAACTTTAGCTGCTACTTTACCTTTTCTTCCTTCTTCTTCTTCGTAGCTTACTTTATCTCCTTCACGAAGATTTTCTACGTTGATTCCGGTAGCATGAACAAAAATGTCATTGCCTGTTTCGTCGTCTACAATGAAACCGTAACCTTTAGATTCATTGAAAAATTTTACTTTGCCTGTGCGCATAAGGGTAATATAAAAAAAAATTAATAATAACCCAAAGGTAATCTTAATTATGATATGACAAAGAAAAAATGTTAAAAAAGTTTGAAGTTTTTTTTATTTATACTCCTTTGTTAAGAAATTTTAAAATTAAAGTTGAAAATTACAGTTAAGTATTAAGTTAAATGCGTTAGTCTTTATGGTATTGTTTGCAGAATTGTTAATATTGCTAAGGTCGTTATTGTGCCTTATTTTAATATTGAGGTTTTGTTTTTTGTGATAATGCTAGGGTAGTTCCTACTCTGAAAAGTTTTATAAAAAAACAAAAATCCGAACTTATTATATGTAATGTATACAAAATAACAAATCCGGATTTTGTGTGCTTATATGTGTTGGAATTACTTCAGTTTAATATGAAGCTCTTCCAGTTGTGCATTGTTAATTACAGACGGAGCATCAATCATTACATCACGGCCTGAATTATTTTTAGGGAATGCAATAAAGTCCCTGATTGTTTCCTGTCCGCCCAGTATCGCTACCAGCCTGTCAAAACCAAATGCAAGTCCGCCATGTGGTGGTGCACCATACTGGAAAGCATCCATAAGGAATCCAAACTGTGCCTTGGCTTCTTCATCTGTAAAGCCAAGATGTTTAAACATAAGTGCCTGTACATCCTTGTCATGTATCCTTATAGAACCACCACCTATTTCGTTGCCGTTTAATACAAGGTCATAAGCGTTTGCCCTAACTTTACCCGGATTGGTTTCAAGTAACGGAATGTCTTCTGGTTTTGGAGATGTGAACGGGTGGTGCATAGCGTGGAATCTTTCGCTTTCCTCGTCCCATTCTAATAGCGGGAAGTCTACAACCCAAAGTGGTGCAAACTCATCCGGTTTTCTTAAGCCCAATCGTGTTGCCAGTTCCATACGTAATGCACTTAGGCGTGTACGTGTTTTAAAGGCGTCGCCCGAAAGCACTAATATGAGGTCTCCGGTATTGGCTCCGGTAATTTCTGCCCATTTTTTAAGGTCTTCCTGATCGTAAAATTTATCTACAGATGATTTGTAAGTTCCGCCTTCTTCACATTTTACATATACCATACCGCTGGCGCCTACCTGCGGGCGTTTTACCCAGTCAATAAGTGCGTCAATTTCTTTACGAGTGTAAGCTGCTCCGCCCGGCACGGCAATACCAACTACAAGTTCAGAATTGTTAAATACCCCGAAATCTTTGTGCTGTGCCACTTCATTAAGTTCGCCAAACTCCATTCCGAAACGGATGTCCGGTTTGTCGTTACCGTATTTTTTCATGGCTTCATCATAGGTCATTCTTGGGAATGCACCGGTTTCCACTCCTTTAAGTTCTTTTAAAAGATGACTTGCAAGTCCTTCAAAAGCCTGCATGATGTCTTCCTGTTCCACAAATGCCATTTCACAGTCAATTTGTGTAAACTCCGGCTGTCTGTCGGCGCGAAGGTCTTCATCACGGAAACATTTAACAATCTGGAAGTATTTGTCCATACCGCCTACCATAAGCAGTTGCTTAAAGGTTTGTGGCGATTGCGGAAGTGCATAAAACTGACCCTCGTTCATTCTAGATGGTACGATGAAGTCACGTGCTCCTTCCGGAGTTGATTTTATAAGTACAGGTGTTTCAACCTCTATAAAGCCTTGTGCAGAAAGGTAATTTCTTACTTCCATTGCTACTTTATGACGGAATAGAAGGCTGTTTTTAACCGGATTACGACGAATGTCAAGGTAACGGTATTTCATCCTGATATCCTCACCACCATCAGTTTCATCCTCAATGGTGAAAGGAGGTACTTGTGCTGCATTAAGTATAGTAAGTTCTTTAACCAGGATCTCAATGTCTCCCGTAGCCATGTTAGGGTTTTTAGACTCACGTTCTATAACTGTACCTTTTACCTGAATTACAAATTCACGGCCAAGGGTTTCGGCAAGTTCAAAAACATCTTTCTGGGTTCTGGCTTCGTCAAATATTAACTGTGTTACGCCATAACGATCCCTAAGGTCGGCCCAGATAAGGAAACCTTTGTTACGTGTTTTTTGTACCCATCCTGCTAGAGTTACTTCCTGGTTGATATGTGAAGCGTTAAGCTCTCCACAATTATGACTTCTATACATTATCTCAATTAATTTTAGAGTGCAAATTTAGAAACAATTACGAATAATGCCTGTGTTTAGAGTAGCAAAAATTATAAATGTATATATATAGGTATAAGTCTTTATCTGCATGAATTGTTTCGGTATGTAAATTTAATGTTAAGAGAAAGGTGTTTTAAAATGAAAATGATAAGTAAAAACTTAAAAAAATACGGTTTTGTTAGTTATTGCTGTTTATTTGTACGAATTTTTTTAATCGGGAGCTTTCTCTTTATAAACCCTTGTGTTTACAGGTGATTTGGCTAATGTGCACATAACCCGTATGTTAAATTTTAGCTTAATGTTACCAAATTGTTAACTCAATGTATATTTAATGTAAAATTATTTTGTATATTCGTGTATATAATAGTAAATATAAACACAAAACTGATATGAGAAAGATAATTATTGCCGGGATGCTATTATCAGCAGGTTTAATTTCAGCACAGGAAAACGTAAAGCCAAAATATGAATTAGAAAGCCAAACAGTTAAAGCGACTTTTTATTATGATAACGGACAGATAAAAAAAGAAGGTTCTTATAATAAAGACGGTAAGCTTCACGGAACATGGGTGGCTTATAATGAAGACGGAACAAAACAGGCAATAGGTGAGTACACTAACGGAAAGAAAACAGGAAAATGGTTCTTTTGGACCGGATCTATCCTTAATGAGGTAGATTATACAGACAGCAGGATCGCAGATATTAAAAAGTGGTCTAAAGAAGCTGTAGTTATAAATAAATAAGTCGTTGACTTATTTATTTGAAAAAGGCTGTAAGTATTAAACTTACAGCCTTTTTTTTTGTAAAAATAGAATACACTAATCACTTATCAATCTAAGATTAAGATTGTGGTTTTATATGCCTTATAGCTGTATTTTTATTTTTTAGCTTTTACAGGCTTAGCTTTTTTGTTTTTACGCCCCCACCAAATAAGGAAACCAGTAATAGGTAGCAGGCCGCTGATAAAGCTGGCGATAAATGCGATTATTTTACCGGGGATGCCTAAAATAGCCCCCACATGGATATCATAATTAGCTGTTATAAGTTTTTCTCCAAAGTTTTTTTCGTCATGCAGCCTTTCGTTTAACAACTTCCCGGTATACTGGTCAAACTGCAACTGATGGTTTACATAATATGTACCTTCATACTGCTGCACATAAGCACTTATAACACCCGTGGAGTCGGTAGCTTTACTTAGCCCGAAAGCACCGGCAGTATTGTGCCTTTCGCGTGTTATTTGGCTGGCAATATCAAAGGCAGCATCTTTATCACTTTTTTCCCTAAATACTGATTGTTCCCTTTTAACCTCGGGAGGAGTAATGCTTTGTGATCCGGCAACATATACTATAGCCTGAAACCAGGTAAATGCCCAAACCATACCTGTAAAGGCAATTATCACGGCTATGGTAGATATATAAAAGCCCAGTATATTATGGATGTCGTAGTTTTTGCGGCGCCATTGCGTAGTGTCTTTCCACTGAAATTTAAAACGCTGTTTTCGGGCAGCCTTATTTTTAGGCCACCATAGTATAATACCTGTAATAAGCATTATAACAAAAATAAAGGTAGCCCAACCTACTATAGGCTGTCCTATTTCGGTTTCAAGTAAAAGGCTCCAATGCAGCATTTTAATAGTGTTGAAAAAATCTTTCTTTTCATCGTATATCCCCAGTACTTTACCTGTGTAAGGGTCGGTGTATACCGTATAGTAGTAGTCTATATTCCTGAAATAGAATATCGAATTTTTCTGGGTAGCTGCTTTATAACAGAAAAAACGTACCGACTTTTCGGGGTTGTTAAATACATCAACCCTATTTATTATTATGGAATCGCCCAGTGTTTTTTGGGTTTCATTCCAAAGCTGACTTATAGGCAGGCGTGTTTCCTTTACCTCAGGTACATAAATTTCATACTTACGAATGGCTCCGTTTATCTCCTGGCTAAAAACATAAATGCACCCTGTTACCGACAGCAATAAAACAATGAGCCCGGATGCTAATCCGAGCCATAAATGGGCTTTACCAACCCAGTGTTTAAAACCTTTTTTCTTTTTACCTTTCTGCTTACTCATCAGGCTTTATTTTTATCCAAGAGGGATTGCATAAGTGGCACAATGCCATATAAATTGATAGTCCTGCCCGTTGTAGTTCCCGGGCACTTCTTCTTTACGGGTTACCTCAAGAATATACTTTGTCTTCCATGGTAATGTAAAACGGATTTCTCCCTTTTCATCAGTATATACTTTTTTAGACCATAGGTCAGAAATGAAAACAGTTACTTCCTGCTCTTTTACCGGCTGGCCTTTGTATAGCACTTTTAAAACAGTTTCTCCTTTTTCAGTATGTACTTTTTTAGAAAGGTCTACAATGGTAAGTCCTTCAGGATTTATAGCGGCAGTTTCGGCAGTTTTATTGCCTACCTCTACTTTTGCTACAGAATGGTAATGTGTTTTAAATATCCCAAAATCATACTGAGTATAATCTATTACATCAATTTCATTATTATTAAGTACTACGGTGTATGTGCCGTTTGCTTTTGGCGTAAAGTAACCGCTGTAAAAAGTTTCTCCGGCTTTCATTTCAAGTTGTTGTTTTTCCCCGTTTGGGGCTACAACCCATACCGTAAACTTTTTCATTTTGTTAAATGCCTCGCCGTTCACTTCCTCAATCACGCCATAAGTATACTCTCCAAAATAAACCTTTACTTCCTGTTTCTGGTTTACTTTACCAGTCATGGCGGTTTCTACCCACATGAAGTGTGCGAAAGAGTTTGCCGAAACCAAAAGCAATAACAATAATAAAACTGATTTTTTCATAGTGTTTGTGTAAATTAAAACATCCCCTTCCTGTAATGGAAGGGGATTGTTTTGTTATTATTTCTTAGAAGTTATACGTTAGGTTAGCAGCAAAAATTCTTGGTTTTTGCGGGCTGATTGTAGACCAACCTTTAAAGTATTCCTTATTTGTAATGTTATCCATTTTAAGAGTGATGCTAAAGGCATCTGCATTATAGAAAACAGATGCATTTAACACAGTGTATTCAGGAAGTGTGAATGTACCAGCAGCGTTACGGTTAAATATTTTGTTCTCACTAGCGTAGTTACCACCAAATCCAAGTCCGAAACCGTTTAGTTTACCTGAAGTAAACTTATAGCTTGCCCAAAGGTTTGCCATGTTTTGCGGACCTGCACTTTCCGGTCTTCTTCCTGCAAAGTCATCACTTACTCCGGCAGTTTCAAGTAAGCTGTCGTTATAGCTGTAACCTGCAATAATGTTAAGTCCGTTTACAGGGCTTGCTACTACACTGGCTTCAAAACCTTTGCTGTAGCGTTCTCCACCCTGAGTATATTCGTTAGCGGCTAACTGTATAACAGTGTTACTTACTTTTATATCGTAGTAACTTAATGTAGCTGTTACTTTATTTCTTAATAGATTAAGTTTAGTACCTACTTCAAACTGGTTAGCCTGCTCTGGGTCAAAAGTAAATGTTTGATCACCTATTATAGGAGCAACATTACTAAATCCGTTCATGTAGTTAGCAAAAACCGATACTTTATCAAGAATAGGCTGGTATACTAACCCGAATTTTGGAGAAAGTGCTGTTTGGTTATAATCGTCTGCCTTAGTGCTAAGGTTACCTTTGTTTGCAAAACGGTCTACCCTTAAGCTTAACATAGCTGATAGGGAAGGAGTAATGTTAATCACATCAGAAGCATAAGCACTGAATATTTCCTGACTTGTTTTTACAGGGTTTATTTGACTGTTCCCTAAAAGAGCATCAGTACCTGCCTGAGTAAGCACACCGGTTTCATCTGTATAAGCAGCAGGGTCTGTTATGCCTAATACAAGTTCATTAAACTGTTGTAGGTTGTCACCTATATAAATTGCACCATTTGTTACATAAGGGCTGCTGTTGTTTGTTACGTTTCTGTTAAAGTAGTCAAAACCTACAACCATTCTGTTTCTAAGGCCTACGATATTAAAGTCGCCAATAAAGTTTTGCTGAATATCTGTTCCGTATGTTTCAGAATTTTGTTTGCTGATGTAACGGTTAAGTACTATACCTTCGGTCACAGGAGTGTATTGCGTACCTTCATATAGGTATGAGTAGTATCCGTCTGATTTAGCTGATGTTCTTGAGAACACGGTTTGAGATGTCCATTGTTCAGATATTTTATAGAACATTTGTCCCTGGATACTGAAAGTAGGCGTTTCAATGTATAGGTCATTACCTGTGTAAGAACGGTAGCTGTCGTATTTTAATTCGTTCATGTCGTGAACTCTAAGTTCAGCACCTCTGTCAAGGAAAAGCATTGTTTGGTTAGTGCTTTTACCGTTGTAAAATTCAGTATTAACAAGGAAGGACAGTTTGTCGTTTACTTTATAAGAGATAGATGGCGCTACAAAAAGCGATTTTTTGAATCCTGCATCCTGGAAGCTGTTCTCTGTATGATAAGCCGCGTTTAAACGGAAAAGTGCATTTTTACTATCGTTAAGCGGAGTGTTAACATCTACAGTGAAACGGTTTAATCCGTAAGTACCTGCAGTGTACGACATGTTTCCGCCAAAGTAATTGTATGGCTTTTTAGTATTTACGTTAATTAAACCACCGTAAGAAACCAGTGAGCTACCAAATAAAGTGCCTGACGGGCCTTTTATAACCTCAATGCTTTCCATGTTAGCGGGATCAGGGCTACCGTTTGTAATACTAGGTAAACCATTAACCATTGTTGGCTGTACAGCAAATCCTCTTAAAGAGAAATAACCGGCACCATCACCACCACGACCTGTAGATTCCCATAGTTTATCTATACCGGGAGCGTTTCTAAGAGCGTCGTCAAAATTAGTAACTACCTGCTCTTTTAAAAGCTCGCTTGTAATAACGTTGTATACCTGTGGATTTTCTATATCCTTTAACGGCATTTTAGAAACTACTCTGCTTTGTGTTCTGGTAAACTTATTTCCTTTACCGTCTATCACCACTTCGTTAAGCTCTTCAAGGCTTTCCGAAAGGGTAAAGCTTTTTGTTATGGTTTGTCCTGCCTCAAGAGTAATGTTCTCCTCTACCGGAGTAATACCGATGGCAGAAACACGAAGTACATAAGTACCCGGTTTAATATTTTTGATTTCATATCTACCTGCCGAGTTGGTTACAGCAGAAAATGAAGAACCTTTAAGCACAACCGAAATGTTTTCGGCCGGTGTGTTTCCGCTTAAAGTTACTGTACCGTTTATTTTGGCTCTTTCCTGTGCCGATACAGTTACCGAACACATTAAAACGAAGCAAAACAGTAATTGCTTTAATATTGAGTTGTTCATTGTTTGTAATGGGTATTTGTTATGGGCACAAAAGTACAGGGCAATAAACAATCAAACAAATTATTTTTAATTATTCTAAATAAACTTAAAAATCGTTTATTTAGATTTATTATAATTAAAAAATTAGTCTTTTTTTTGAAAGGAGTGAAAAAAAATCAGGCCATGAGTTAAATATTAACAGTGATATAACGGCTTTTTTGAAGCGTAAAACCCAAAAAAATAGCCAAACAAGATTGCTTGGCTATTTACAAATTATATAATTGAGTATTAATGAAGGGTAGGTTCGGCAGGTTTTTTCTTAAGCCAGATTTTAATTTTCTGCAGCATAAAGAACATAACCGGTACAATAACCAGGGTAAGGAACGTGGCAAATATCAAACCGTAAATTACAGTTTTAGCCAGTGGTCCCCAAAAGATTACGTTATCACCACCCAGGTATATTTTTGGATTGTACTCAATAAACAGGTTAAAGAAGTCAATGTTAAGACCTATTGCCAGTGGTACAAGTCCCAGTACGGTTGTAATTGCCGTTAAAAGTACCGGCCTTAAACGGCTGCGGCCACCTTCTACAATAAGTTGTTTATACTCTTCTTTAGTAAGTAATTCGTCTTTATCCATTCCTTTTTCGGCCAGTTTACGGTCAATAAGGAGCTGGGTATAGTCAATAAGTACAATGGCGTTGTTTACCACAATACCTGCAAGCGATATAATACCCATCATGGTCATGATAATCACGAAGTCATCGCCAAGAAATACCATACCGAAGAATACGCCACCAAAACTCAGTAATACCGATGTCATGATGATGATAGGTTTGGAAACCGAGTTAAACTGTGCCACCAGGATAAGTACAATACCGCCCAGTGCAATAAGAAGCGCTTTGATAAGGAAGCCCATGTTTTTAGACTGCTCTTCCTGCTCTCCTGTAAAGGCATAAGTAATATCGCTTGGCATTTTGTAGTTTACCAGTTCCTTTTTGATTCGTGCTACAATGTCGTTACCGTTATAGCCTGTGGTAACGTTAGAGTAAACCGTGATTACCCTTTTAAGGTTTTTTCTTTTTATAGTATTAAAGGTAACAGAGTTCTTAGCATCGGTTATGGCAGATATTGGTACCTGTACCAGCTGCCCGTTTGCCTGATTTCTGAATGTTACCGGCTGATTGTAAAGAATAGCGTTGTCGTTGCGCTGATTTTCTTCCAGCCTTACATTAATTTCATAGTCATCTTTCCCTTCCTTGTAAGTCGATATTTTTTCTCCATAAATAGATCGTCTAAGGGTTTGTCCTACCTGGCTTGATGTAATACCAAGCTGACCCGCCTTATCAATATCTACCGTGATATCTACTCCCGGTTTTTGTTTGTTTACATCTATTTTAAGTTCTTCTATACCAGCGATGTTTTTGGTATTAATAAAGGCTTTCAGTTGCTCTGCTTCAGCAAGCATCTGGTCATAATCCTCTCCGGTAATTTCTATATTAACCGGATAACCTGCCGGCGGACCGTTTTGTTCCTTTTCAACAATTACCGATACTCCTGCATAACCTTTTACAGCTTCCCTGATTTTATCCATCACATCCTGACTGTTTATACCTTTACGGTATTTAAACTCAGTCATGGTAAGTGTAACCTTACCTCTGTGAGGCATGTCGTTTTCAGATCCGCCGTCGGTTTGCGGGTTTCCGGCACCCTGTCCTACCTGTGCAATGGCGCTTTCTACCATGTAGTTGCTGCCGTCTTCCACATATTGTTTGGCAATTTTATATACCTTTTCCTCTATGATTTTGGTAAAGGCATCGGTTTTCTTA
>Ga0079224_100010450_pt1 | contig 12742 bp, 8 predicted proteins | sample Stecom2015_FD_80414 | JGI IMG/M metagenome (GOLD analysis project Ga0079224, IMG submission 80414) | Agricultural soil microbial communities from Utah to study Nitrogen management - Steer compost 2015 | ecosystem: Environmental > Terrestrial > Soil > Agricultural land | place: USA: Utah...
CAGCAGGGCCGCCAGCGCGATCAGGCCGATGACCGTGGCCAGCTTCTGCGCACCCACGCCTGCCAGCCTGGCCAGCGACTTACGGCGCGCTGATGAGGGTGCCATGAGAATCCTTTCATCTTCACCCGGCCCCCAGCCGCGCGCCCCCCGGCGGGTCAGCTGCCCGAGGAAGCGGCCGCCGCCTTACGTCGGCGCCGCCGGCGCAGCAGCCACCAGAAGGTAAGGAATAGAGCCGGTACGAAGAGGATCACCAGGACCGGTATGAGCAGCGCGACCAGGGACATGGTCAGGCTGACCGTGTCCTCGACCGCGCTGGCCAGCGGAGCCGCGAGACAGGCGGTCATCGCGTTGAGCACCGGCCGGACCAGCGCCTTGAGCGCGTGGACGGCGAGTGCGATCAGGACGCCGACGGCGATCGGCACCCATCCCCGGTCCTGGAACAGGGTGCCCGGATCGGAGACGGTCAGCGTCTCCGCCGACGAACCGGCGCCGAACACCACCCCGCCGGCGGTCGGCCGGATCGCGGTCTGCAGCACGTCGTTGGCGCTGTCGACCGCCGGGATCTTGTCCGCGACCAGCTCCACCACGAGCAGCACGGCGAGGATCACCAGCACCCAGCCATTGCTGAGCCAGTCCCAGCCCGCCGGCAGGGTCACCGCGCCGGTATAGCGCGCGAGCAGGCCGACCGCCAGCAGCGGGATGTACGCGTTCAAACCCGTCGACGCGGCCAGGCCGGTGCCGGTCAGCAGCTGCAGCATGGCGCTCATCGTAGAGCCACCGCGCGAGGACCGGCCCCATCGGCGGTCGTGGACAGTCCACAACCACTCCGGCCGCAGCCACTGCCAGCCCGTCGCACATCCGACCGCCCAAGCCGGGACCTTCTCCCCTGCCACACGGTTCGGGGGTCGGCGAGGATGAAACCGCGGACTATGCCGACCTACACCAACCCGAGGTAGCGCAGATGCAGATGGGATCACTCGCCGCCGCGTTGGAAGATGAGCACCGGGAGATCGACGAGGGGATCGAAGCGTTCATCAAGGAATCGACGCCCGAAACCCGGGCCCAGTTGCTACGGGCGATCGCGGCGCTGCGCCGCCACATCTACCTGGAAGAGGCGATGCTCTTCCCGCCGCTGCGCGCGGCCGGGATGGTGGCGCCGTTGCTGGTCATGCTGCGTGAACACGGCCAGATCTGGGGGACTCTGGATGACCTGGAGCGCGCCCTCGACTCCGACCCGCAGACCACGCGCCACCTGCTTCACCAGCTCACCGTGCAACTCCAGCACCACAACCTGAAGGAAGAGCGGATCGTCTACCCGCAGGCCGACGTCGACCTGCCCGACCCGGTCGCAGCCCGCCTGCGGGCGTTCCTCGACACCGGCGAGCTGCCCGCCGGCTGGGTATGCGCGAAGGCGAGGAACTGAGGCCAGGCCGGCCACGTGCCGCAAGCCGATGGTTTGCGCGCGGCCGTCGCGGGAATCCGGCCGGCGTGAGCCGTCGCGCCGCCACCCTGGTCGCCTCACTCTTCGCGTGCCTGCTGGTCGCCGGTTGCATCGCTGACGGCGGGGGCGGCCAGGACACCGCATCGACGCCGACCACGGCGGCCGCCCCCGGCGGGGGCGGGCTGACCCTGGAGGGTGTGCCGGCGCTGGTGTCGCAGGTGGAGCCGTCGGTGGTGACGGTCTTCACCGAGGACGGCCTGGGCTCGGGCGTGGTGGCCGAGGACGGCGAGGTGGTGGTCACCAACGAGCACGTGGTACGCGGGCAGGAGCAGGTCGAGCTGGCGCTGGCCGATGGTGAGCGGCTGGCCGCGCGGGTGCTCGCCACCGACACCTACACCGACCTGGCGGTGCTGGAGCCAGCGCGTACCGACCTGCCCGCGGCCACGTTCCGCGACGAGCTGCCGCAGCTCGGTGAACCGGTGCTGGCGGTCGGCAGTCCGCTGGGGTTCCGCAACTCGGTCACCCTGGGGATCGTCTCCGGGGTCGGGCGGGAGATCCCGGGCGCGGCGGCGCAGGCCCCGGCGCTGGTCGATCTGATCCAGACCGACGCCGCGATCTCCCCGGGCAACTCGGGCGGAGCCCTGGTGGACGGCGCCGGGCAGGTGATCGGCATCAACGACGCGTACCTACCGCCGGAGACCGGCGCGGTCTCGATCGGGTTCGCCATCCCCAGCCCGACCGTGCTGGACGTGGTGGCGGACCTGCGCGACGACGGCCAAGTGACGCACCCCTTCGCCGGCATCCTCCCCGGCCAGGTCACCGCCGAGATCGCGGCCGCGCTGGACCTGCCGGTGGAGCGTGGTGTGCTGGTACGCGAGGTGGTGCCGGACGGTCCGGCCGCGGCGGCCGGGCTGCGGCCCGGAGACATCATCACCGAGTTCGCCGGCGAGCCGACCGACTCGGTGGAGGCGTTCCTGGGTGTCCTGCGGGGCACGCAGCCCGGTGAGACGGTGCCGGTGGTGTACCACCGTGACGGCGAGCAACAGCAGGCCGACCTCACCGTCGCTGCGATCGAGCGCTGACCCGGTCTGGCGCTACTCCACCAGCCAGACCAGGTACGCCAGCACCACCACGAACAGCACGTACCCGGCCGGGTGCACGTCCCGCCAGCGGCCCCGGAAGACCATCATCAACGGGAACAGCAGCAGGCCGAACGCGATGCCATTGGCGATGGAGAAGGTCAACGGCATCGCCACCACGGTCACGAACGCCGGGATCGCGTACTCCAGCTTGCCCCACTCGATGTCACCGAGCGCCTTCGCCATGATCACCCCGACGATGATCAAGGCGGGCGCGGTCACCTCCGGGGTCACCACCGCCAGCAGCGGCGAGAAGAACAGCGACAGCAGGAAGAGCCCTGCGGTCACCACCGACGTCATTCCGGTCCGGCCGCCGGCGGCCACCCCGGCGGAGGACTCGATGTAGGAGGTGGTGGTCGAGGTGCCCAGGACCGCCCCGCCCATGGTGGCGAGCGAGTCCGAGGCGAGCGCCTGCCTGGCCCGCGGCAGCTTGCCGTCGCGCAGCAGCCCGGCCTGGTTGGCGATCGCGATCAGGGTGCCGGCGGTGTCGAAGAAGTCGACGAAGAGCATGGTGAGCACCACCGCGATCATCTGCGCGGTGAGCACTTCCGGCAGGTTGGTGATCGCCTCGCCGAAGGTGGGCGCCAGGCTCGGCACCCGCGCGACCACCGCGTCCGGCATGTCGATCAGCCCGGTCACCACCCCGGCGGTGGCGGTGACGAGAATGCCGTAGAACACCCCGCCGCGCAGGCCGCGGACCAGGAACAACGCCGTGACCAGCACCCCGAAGCAGGCCAGCACGGTCTCCGGGCGGGTGAGGTCGCCGATGCTGACCGCGGTCGCCGGGTCGTCGACCACGATCTGCGCGTTGCGCAGCCCGATGAACGCGATGAAGAGCCCGATGCCGGCGGCGGTGGCGAGCTTGAGCTGCAGCGGGATGGCGTTGATGACCGCCTCCCGCAGCCCGGTGACCGCGAGCACGAAGAACAGCACGCCGGAGACGAGGGTGCCGGCGAGCGCGGTCTGCCAAGGTATGCCGAGGCTGAGCACGACCGTGAAGGCGAAGAAGGCGTTCAGGCCCAGTCCGGGCGCGAGTGCTACCGGGTACCGGGCCCACAGGCCCATCACCAGGGTGCCGAGCGCGGCGGCGAGCGCGGTGGCCACGAACACCGCGTTCAGGTCCATGCCGGTCTCGCCGAGCACCTGCGGGTTGACGAAGAGGATGTAGGCCATCGCCAGGAAAGTCGTGACCCCGGCCACGACCTCCCGGCTGGGCGTGGTGCCGGCCGCGGTCAGGCCGAACACCCGGTCGGCGCCGCGGCTCAGCGCCGCCACGATCCGCCCGCCGGCGCGCACGGGCCCGCCGGGTGGGGGACCGCCGCGCGCCCCGACCGCGTCGTCGCCACCAGCGGATCCACTCATCGCGTACTCCTAGAGAAAAGGGTTCGGCGGCCCGGATGGCCGGCGCGGGCGGGTGTAGCCCGCCGCCCCCCGTGGTATAGCACCCGCAGGTAGCACGGCGAGAGGGTGTCCCGCATGACCACCGGTGACTTCGGCCAGGGCCCGTTCGGGCCGGACCCGTTCGAAGAGTTCCTGGCCCGGTTCTTCGGCGTCCCTCCGGGCGGCTTCTCCGGCCGGCCCGGGCCGGTGCGCCGCGTCGACCTGGCGCGGCTGATGAGCCAGGAGGCACGTGACCTGCTCACCGAGGCCGCCCGCAAGGCCGCCGAGTTGGGCAGCGACGACCTGGACACCGAGCACTTGTTGTGGGCCACCACCCAGCGGGAGCCGCTGCGGGCGCTGCTCAGCCGGGCCGGGGCCGACCCGGACCGGCTCGCTGAGGAGATCACCCGGCAGGCCCGCCGGGGCGAGCCCCGTGAGCAGCCGCCCAACCTGACGCCGGCGGCCAAGCGCACGCTCCTGGAGGCGCACCAGGTCTCCCGCTCGCTCGACACGTCGTACCTGGGCCCGGAGCACATCCTGCTGGCGCTGACCCTGCGCCCGGATACCGCCGCCGGGGCTCTGCTGGCTACGCGGGGGGTGACTCCGCAGTCGCTGCAGGAGGCGGCGAGCGAGCGCGGTGCGCCGACCTCCACCCGGCCAGAGAGCCGCACCCCCACCCTGGACCGGTACGGCCGGGACCTGACGGCGCTGGCCCGCGAGGGTGGGCTGGACCCGGTAGTGGGTCGGGCGAACGAGATCGAGCAGTGTGTGGAGGTGCTGGCGCGGCGAACCAAGAACAACCCGGTGCTGATCGGCGAAGCCGGGGTGGGCAAGACCGCGATCGCCGAGGGTCTGGCGCAGCGCATCGCCGACGGGGACGTGCCGCGCACCCTGTCCGGCCAGCGGCTGGTGCAGCTCGACCTGACCGGCCTGATCGCCGGTACCCGCTACCGCGGAGACTTCGAGGAGCGGCTCAAGAACGTCATCGACGAGATCCGCGCCCACTCCGGGGAGCTGATCGTCTTCATCGACGAACTGCACACGGTGGTGCGCGCCGGCGCCGGGGAGGGTGCGCAGGATGCCGGAAACATTCTCAAGCCCGCGCTCGCCCGCGGGGAGCTGCACGTGGTGGGCGCCACCACCCTGGACGAGTACCGCAAGCACATCGAGCAGGACCCGGCGTTCGAGCGCCGGTTCCAACCGATCCTGGTGCCCGAGCCGAGCGTGACCGAGACCGTGGAGATCCTGCGTGGACTCCGGGACCGGTACGAGGCTCACCACGGCGTCCGGTTCACCGACGAGTCGCTGGTGGCCGCGGCCGAGCTGTCCGACCGGTACCTGCAGGACCGGTACCTGCCGGACAAGGCGATCGACCTGATCGACCAGGCCGGGGCCCGGGTGCAGCTGCGCAGCGGCGCGCCCGCCACCGACATCCGGGAACTGGAGAGCCGGCTGGAGCAGCTCACCCGGGACAAGGACCAGGCGGTCGCCGACGAGCAGTACGAGCGGGCCAGCGAACTGCGCGACCAGATCGCCGAGCTGCGGCAGCGCATCTCCGGCGCGGACAACGGCCACGAACAGGTCCCGCAGGTGACCGCGGACGACATCGCCGAGGTGGTCTCCCGGGCCACCGGCATCCCGGCCCAGCAGTTGAGTGAGGAGGAGCGGCACCGGCTGGCCACCCTGGAGCAGCGGCTGCACGAGCGGATGGTCGGCCAGGAGGAGGCGGTACGGGTGGTGGCGCAGGCGATCCGCCGCTCCCGCACCGGTCTGGGCGACCCGAGCCGCCCGGTGGGCAGCTTCCTGTTCCTCGGACCCACCGGGGTGGGTAAGACCGAACTCGCCCGCACCGTGGCCGAGGCCCTCTTCGGCGACGAGGACCGGATGATACGGCTGGACATGAGCGAGTTCCAGGAGCGCCATACCGTCAGCCGGCTGGTGGGGGCGCCACCGGGCTACGTCGGGTACGAAGAGGCCGGCCAGCTCACCGAGGCGGTGCGCCGCCGCCCGTACGCGGTGGTGCTGCTGGACGAGATCGAGAAGGCCCACCCGGACGTGTTCAACCTGCTGCTGCAGGTGCTCGACGACGGCCGGCTCACCGACGCCCAGGGCCGGGTGGTCAACTTCAAGAACACCGTGTTGATCATGACGAGCAACCTGGGTTCGGACCTGATCAGCGACGACCGGGCGCTGGGTTTCGCCGCCGACGGCGACGAGGCGGCAGCGCGCGAACAGGACCTGCAGGCCCGGATGATGCGGCGGCTGCGCGAAGAGCTGCGGCCGGAGTTCCTCAACCGCATCGACGAGATCGTGATCTTCCGGCAGCTGACCCGGGAGCAGTTGGGGCAGATCACCGACCTGATGCTGGAGCAGACCCGGCGCCGGCTGCACGCGCAGGACATCACGATCTCGTTCACCGACGCGGCGATCGCCTGGCTGGTGGACCACGGCTACGAGCCCAGTTTCGGGGCCCGCCCGATCCGGCGCACCATCCAGCGCGATGTGGACAACCCGCTCTCGGAGATGTTGCTGGACGGTCGCCTCTCCCCCGGCCAGCACGTCACCGTGGACGCCGCCGAGGGCCGGCTGAACTTCGCGATCACCGACGCGACCGTACCCACCGGCTAGCGCCACCCTGCCCACCGGCCAGCGCCACCGTGCCGGCGAGCGCGACCGCTAGGTGGCGCCGCGGCCGCCGCCGCTGGTGGTGAGGATCAGATCGGCCACCAGCGCGGTCCAGCCGGTCTGGTGCCAGGCGCCCAGGCCGGCGCCGTTGTCTCCGTGGAAGTACTCCGGGAAGACCAACCGGTCGCGCCAGTCCGGGTGGGTCTGGAACAGCTCGGTGGCGCCGAAGATCGGCCGGCGGCCGTGCTCGTCGGGCAGGAACAGGTTGATCAGCCGCCGGGACAGGTCGTCGGCCACCTCGGTGAGGGTGTGCTGCTTGCCTGACCCGGTGGGGTGCTCCACCAGCAGGTCGTCGCCGTAGAACCGGGCGAACTCCCGCAGCGCCTCGATCAGCATGAAGTTGGTGGGCAGCCAGATCGGACCCCGCCAGTTGGAGTTGCCGCCGAACAGCCCGCTGGTGGACTCCGCCGGCTCGTACCCGACCCGGAACTCCTGCCCGCCCAGGGTCACCGAGAACGGTTTGGCCAGGTGCCGCCGGGACAGCGTGCGCAGCCCGTACGGGGAGAGGAACTCCTCCTCGTCCAGCATCCGGGCGAGCAGGCGTACCAGCTGCTCCGGGCCGACCATGGAGAGCAGGCGGCGCTGCCGGCCGCTGCGCGGGGACAGCCGCCGCTCCCCGATCACCCCGGCGTACTCGGGCTTGTTGGTCAGGAACCACCGCACCCGGTTACCCAGCTCGGTGAGCCGGTGCAGCGTGGTGGAGCCGAGCGAGGTGGTGGCGGCCAGCGGCAGCAGGCCCACCACCGAGCGGACCCGCAGCGGCATCCGCCGCCCATCGGGCAGGCGCAGCGCGTCGTAGAAGAAGCCGTCCTGCTCGTCCCAGACGCCGTGCTCGTACGCGGCCTGGGCGATGTAGCAGAAATGTTCGAAGAACTTGGTCGCCAGCTCCACGTAGGAGCGGTCGTGCCAGGCCAGGGTCAGCGACATCTCCAGCAGGTTCAGCGCGTACATCGCCATCCAGCCGGTGGCGTCGGACTGCTCCAGCACCCCGGCCACCGGCAGCGCGGCCGAGCGGTCGAACGGGCCGACGTTGTCCAGGCCCAGGAACCCGCCCTCAAAGACGTTGTTGCCCTCGACGTCCTTGCGGTTGACCCACCAGGTGAAGTTCAGCAGCAGCTTGTGCAGCACCCGGACCAGGAAGTCGTAGTCGCGGCCGCCGTCGATCTCGAACACCCGCAACGCCGCCCAGGCGTGCACCGGCGGGTTCACGTCGCCGAACGCCCACTCGTAGGCCGGGATCTGCCCGTTGGGGTGCAGGTACCAGTCGCGCAGCAACAGCAGGAGCTGGGACTTGGCGAACTCCGGGTCGACCCGGGCGATGGCGACGCAGTGGAACGCCAGGTCCCAGGCGGCGTACCAGGGGTATTCCCAGGCGTCCGGCATGGAGATGACGTCGAAGCTGTTCATGTGCCACCAGTGGGCGTTGCGCCCGTGCCGGCGGCCCTCGGGCGGGGGTGGCGAGGCCGGGTCGCCGGCGAGCCACCGTGACACGTCGAAGTGGTAGAACTGCTTGTTCCACATCAGCCCGGCGACCGCCTGCCGCACCACCGCCCGCTCCGCCGCCGGCACGGTGGCGGGGATCAGTTCGGCGAAGTACTCGTCCGCCTCCCGGCGGCGGGCCGCCAACACCTGGTCGAAGTCGGCGCCGAGGTCCGGGGGCGGGCCGGGCCTGGGCCGCTCCCCCGCGCCGGACTGGACCAGCCGCAGCCGGATCTGGGTCTGCCCGCCCGCCGGGACCGTCAACCGGTAGTGCAGCGCCGCTTTGGTGCCCATCCGATCCGGGTTGACCGTGTCGGCCCCGTGCACCAGATGGTCGTTGATGCCGTCCTTGGGGTAGGGCGAGCGGCCCGGGTGGCCCCACAGCCGGGGGGCGTTCGTCTCGTTGTCACAGAAGAGCGCCGGCATCCGCACGGCGGCGCCGGCGTCGCTCGGCCCCGGCGACCCGGGCGGCCCGCCGTCGCCCCGCAGCACGAGTTTGCCCAGCACCCGGTGACCGGCCACCAGGGCACCGTCCCGCTCCACGATCACCGGCAGCCGGTCGCGGCCGGGCAGGCCCCAGGCCCAGGTGTTACGGAACCACAGCGTGGGCAGCACGTGCAGGGTGGCCTCCTCCGGCCCCCGGTTGGCCACCGTGATCAGCATGCACAGGTCGAACGGGGCGGCCTTGGCGTACTCGACGCTGACCGCCCAGTACCGGTCCTCGTCGAAGATGCCGGTGTCGACCAGCTCGTACTCGGTCTCCTCCCGGCTGCGCTGCCCGTTGACCGCGTCCAGCTCGGCGTAGGGGTAGGCCCGCTGCGGGTAGTGGTAGCGCCAGCGCATGTAGGAGTGGGTGGGCGTGGAGTCCTCGTACCACCAGTACTCCTTGGCGTCCTCCCCATGGTTGCCGCCACCGCTGGAGAGGCCGAACATGCGCTCCTTGAGGATCGGGTCCTGGCCGTTCCACAGCGCCAGGGCGAAGCAGAACGTCTGCCATTCGTCGCAGACGCCGGCCATGCCGTCCTCGTTCCACCGGTAGGTGCGGGACCGGGCGTGGTCGTGCGGGAAGTAGTCCCAGGCGGTGCCGTGCTCGCTGTAGTCCTCCCGCACCGTCCCCCAGGCGCGTTCAGCCAGGTACGGTCCCCAGGCCCGCCACGGCTCCTGCCCGGCGTCGGCCGCGGCCAGCCGCGCCCGCTCCGCTCCGGTCCCCCGCTTGGTCACTCCCCGATTGTCGCAAGCCGGACTCATCCCCGGCGCGTACGCAGCAGGATGGGTGGCGTGAGCGCAGAGAAGATCCGGTTCGGCACGCAGGTCTGCGGCGACCTGGCCACCGGCACCGCGCGGGAGTGGCTGGTCACCGACGGGCGGGGCGGGTACGCCATGGGCACCGTCAGCGGCCTGCGTACCCGCCGGTATCACGGCCTGCTGGTGGTGGCCGGCGACCCGCCGGCGCGGCGCCACCTGGGCCTGGCCGCGCTCGACCCGGTGCTGCGGCTGCCATCCGGGGCGGCGGTCCGGCTGGCCACGCACGAGTGGGCCTCCGGGGTGGTGGACCCGGCCGGCTACGCGTACCTGGAGCGGTTCGACCTGGCCGACGGGTTGCCGCGCTGGCGGTGGCGGGTGGGGACGGTGGTGCTGGAGCGGGAGGTGGCGATGGTCGCCGGGCGGCCATCGGTAGCGGTGGTGCACCGCCTGCTCGCCGGCGGCCCGGTCACCCTGGCCCTGGACGCGCTGGTCACCTGGCGCGACAGCCACGGGGAGCGCACCGCGGCCGGCCCGCCGCCGGCGGTGGCGCCCACCGCCGACGGGGCGGTAGTGGCCGGCGCGTACCGGTTGGCCGGGCCCGGCTGGGAGCCGGCCGGTGCCTGGTGGCACGGGGTCCACCACCGGGAGGAGGCCGCCCGCGGCCTGGCCCCGCAGGAGGACCTGTGGCACGCCGGGCGGTTCACCGCCACCCTGGCGGCACCGGGCGACGCCGCGCAGGTCAGCGCCTGGGCCGGTGACCTGGCACAGCCCCCGCCGCCGGCGGTGGAGGTGGTCGCCGCGGCCCGGGCCCGCGGGCGGGAGCGCACCCCGCTGGCGCGCGCCGCCGACCAGTTCGTGATCACCACCGCGGCCGGGCACCCGGACGTGGTCGCCGGCTACCCGTGGTTCGGCGCCTGGTCGCGGGACACCATGATCTCCTACGAGGGCCTGTTCCTCACCACCGGGCGGGTGGCCGAGGGCCGCCGCCTGCTGAGCGCGTACGCGGCCACGCTCTCCGAGGGGATGCTGGCCAACACCACCGACACCGGGCCCGGCTCCTACAACACCGCCGACGCCACGCTGTGGTTCGTACACGCGGTGGCGCGGCACGTGGCCGAGACCGGCGATGCCGACCTCGCCGCCGAGCTGCTACCCGCGCTCGATCAGGTGATCGGTGCGCACACCGCCGGTACCCGCTACGGCATCCGGGTCCACGACCACCTGCTGCGCCAGGGCGCCCCAGGAGAGGCACTGACCTGGATGGACGCCCGGGTGGACGGGGTGCCGGTCACGCCCCGCCGCGGGGCGGCGGTGGAGATCAACGCCCTGTGGGTCAACGCCCTGGCGGCGATGGCGCAGTTGCGGGAGGTCACCGGTGGGGACGGGCAGCCGTGGTGGCACCGGTACGCCGCCGCGCGGGACGCGTTCCAGCGGGCGTTCGCGGCCCCCGGCGGTGGTCTACGCGACACGCTGGAGAGCGCCGCCATCCGCCCGAACCAGTTGCTCGCGTACGCACTGCCGTACGGGCCGATGCCGCCGGACGCCGGCCTGCTGACCCGGCTGGGCGAACTGCTGCTGACCCCGTTGGGGCTACGCAGCCTGGCGCCCACCGACCCGGAGTACCGCGGCCGGCACCGCGGCGATCCGGCCAGCCGCGACCGCGCGTACCACCAGGGGACGGTGTGGCCGTGGCTGATGGGGCCGTATGTGGACGCGTGCCGCCGGGCCGGCCTCTCCACCGAGGGCATGCTGGACGGTCTCTTCGCCCACCTCGGAGAGTGGGGTCTGGGGTCGGTGAGCGAGACCGCCGACGGCGACCCACCGCACGCCGCGACCGGCTGCCCCTTTCAGGCGTGGTCGGTGGCGGAGGTGTTCCGTCTCACGAAGACATTTCACACACCGGCAACGCGAAAGCCGCCCCTGGCAACGGAAACTACGGCAGTATAGGAAGTGATTCCCACGCGTGAGGGCACCCGCCAGGTGCCGACCGGCGCGTGGGCGGGTTTGCGGGAGTGGCGCGGCCGGGGGGTCGAGGATGCGGGTGTTGATGCTCTCGTGGGAGTACCCACCGGTCGTGGTAGGCGGCCTGGGCCGGCACGTACACGCCCTCGCCACCGCCCTCGCGGCCGCCGGTCACGAGGTCACCGTGGTCACCCGGCATGCCGAGGGCGCCGCGGTCACCGAGCACACCGAAGGGGTACGCGTGGTGCGGGCACCCGAAGACCCGCCGGCGTTCCCCCTCGCCACCCCCTCGTTGCTGGCCTGGACCATGGCGTTCAACCACACCCTGACCCGGGCCGCGTTGCGGGTGGCCGAGCGGGGTGACTTCGACGTCATCCACGCCCATGACTGGCTGGTCACCCATACCGCGGTCACCCTGAAGGAGCACCTGGGTCTACCACTGGTCGCCACGATCCACGCCACCGAAGCCGGCCGGCACCAGGGGTGGCTGCCCGGCGAGATGAACCGGTGCATCCACACCGTGGAGTGGTGGCTGGTGCGGGAGGCGTGCCGGGTGCTGGTCTGCTCCGGCTACATGAAGTGGGAGGTGTGCCGGCTGCTGGAACTGCCGCCGTCGCGGGTGGAGGTGATCCCCAACGGGGTGGACGGGCGGCTCTGGCGCGCCTCCGCGCGCGCCGTCGCCGCCGCCCGCAGCCGGTTCGCCAACGGCGGGCCGCTGATCGGGTACGCCGGCCGGCTGGTCTACGAGAAAGGGGTCCAGCACCTGGTCGGAGCGGTTCCCCGGCTGCGCGCCACCCACCCGGGCCTGCGGGTGGTGATCGCCGGAGACGGGCCGTACCGGCACGAACTGCAGGAGGAGGCCGGACGGTTGGGCCTGACCGACGAGGTGAGCTTCCCCGGGTTTCTCGGGGTCTCGGAGTTGCCGGCGGTCCTCGCCGCCACCAACGCCACCGTGGTGCCCAGCCTCTACGAACCCTTCGGCATGGTGGCGCTGGAGGCCGCCGCCGCCGGGGCGCCCCTGGCCGTGGCCGCCACGGGTGGGTTGGCCGAGATCGTGGAGCCGGGGGTCACCGGGGTGACGTTCCCCCACAGCGACCCGGACGCGCTCGCCGAGGCGGTGGACAGCCTGCTCGCCGACCGGATGTTCGCCCGCCGGGTCGCCCGCCGCGCCCGCACCATGGTGAGCCAGCGGTACAGCTGGGCGCAGATCGCCGCCCGCACCGCCACGGCGTACGCCACGGCCGGGCGCGATGCCACCCGGTACGAGACCGGGTTGCCCGCCGGCAGTCCGCGCCGTCCGGTGGTGCCCGAGGGGAATCTGCTGCTCGCCGCCGACGGTGCCGCGACGTGAGCGGCGGCGACGTGAGCGGCCACGGCGGGAACGGTGAGGGGGCGGTGGCCGGGGAGGACG
>Ga0079224_100010452_pt1 | contig 12740 bp, 5 predicted proteins | sample Stecom2015_FD_80414 | JGI IMG/M metagenome (GOLD analysis project Ga0079224, IMG submission 80414) | Agricultural soil microbial communities from Utah to study Nitrogen management - Steer compost 2015 | ecosystem: Environmental > Terrestrial > Soil > Agricultural land | place: USA: Utah...
ATCCACAACCGGGGCGAGCGGCCCACCCTCCGGCTCCTCAAGGCGAGCGGGTCCAACCACCGCCCCGGCCGGCCGACGTGGGACCTGGAGATGCACCAGGTCTACCGCGTGTCGGGCTCACCGGACGTCGACCAGGCGGCGGTGGACGTGACGATCTCGTTGGGCGAGCTGGCGCAAGGCCGCACGTTCGCCAGGCGGCCTTCCGGCGAGGACATCACCTTCCTGCGTCTCTTCGGGCTCGACGAGGAGGCGCCGCTGGACCGCATCGATCCGTCGTTCGTGTACGCGCCGGGGGGCGACCTCTTCAGCGCCGACGAGGCGGTGCAGGGCACCTTCGTGGTGTTCCCGACGCTCCGCCCGTTCGCCGCCCCGCCGCCGATCCCGTCGCTCGGACTCACCGCCGAGGCCAGCGCGACGATTCTCGCCGATGACGCGAACCCCGACATCTACGCCGAGGAGGATCCGTTCGAGCGGGAGAACGGAGGACGCTTCCGGCTCACCATCGCGTACCGGCTCCAATCCAGCGGCGTCATCTCCTCCTTCTCCCTCGGCGCGTTCGGCATCCGGGAGGGCAGTGAGCGCATCGCGCTCGACGACCGGGTGCTCACGCGCGGGCTCGACTACGACATCGACTACGACGTCGGACAGGTGCTCCTCCTCGACCCCGAGGCGCTGTTCGCGACGGACCCGGACGCGGCCGTGCGCGCGTCCTGGGAGCAGCGCTCGTTGTTCGAGGTGTCTCCGACCCAGGTGTTCGGGTTCCGCACCCACACGGATCTCGGGGAAGATGGCGGGCTGGACGTGCTCGGACTCTACCGGTCCGAGCGGACCGTCGTTCGGCGCCCCGTGCTCGGGACCGAGCCGGGGGCGGCGTGGCTGGGCGGCGTGACGACGAGCTTCGGGACCGAGATCGCTTGGATGGACCGGATGCTCGACGCGGTCCCGGGCCTGCGGCTCGAGGGGACGACGTCGCTCGCGGTCGAGGGCGAGGTCGCGTTCTCCCTGCCGGATCCGAATACGCGGGGGCGGGTCTTCGTGGATGACTTCGACGCTTCGGCCCAGCTCCCCGTCTCGCTGGTGGCGCCGGCGTGGCAGCTCGGGAGCGCGCCGGCGTCCATCGCCGGTGCCGAGGGCTTGCTCCCGCCCATCCTGGATGTCGGCACCGCCGCGCCGCTGGTCTGGCAGAACCAGTGGATCGTGGAGTCGGCGGGCGGCGACAGCCTCGGCATCCACGAAGGGTTCTTCGCGCGCCAGGACATCGACCGGCAGATCCGGGTCGCGGGCTCGGAGGTCCGCGAGCCGGGTCTCCTGCTCTCGGTCGAGGATCCGAGCGACGCTGGCCTCGGCTGGCGCTCGATCACGACGGCGCTCTCGGCCAATGGGCTCGATCTGACGCGCACGGAGTTCCTCGAGGTCTACGTGGCCGGAGGCGACGACGTGAGCCTGGTGCTCGACCTCGGCACGGTGAGCGAGGACGCGTTCTTCGTCGATTCGCTCGGCGATGTTTCGGGCACCCGGCCCGACGGGCGGCCCTGGGGCCAGGGCGTTCTCGACCAGGAGGCGGATCCGGCCCGCGGTGAGCTGTGGAACGACGCGACCGACGCGCTCGGGGTCTGGAACGAGTCCTGCCTCGCCGAGCGCGGCCGTGTGTACCGGGTCGGGGATCCCAGGGCCGTCTGCACGCGCGGAAACGGGCGGCGCGACAGCGAGGATCTGGATGCCGACGGGAACCTCGATACGGCGGAGCGGCACCTGCGCTACGTGGTCGTCCTCGATGGCTCGTCGCCCTGGCTGGCTCGCACGACGGACGAGACCGGCACGGACTTCGAGCTCTACCGGATTCCGGTCACGGGTCCCGGCGCCGTGGAGATCGGCGGGGCCATCGGGGACGCGGACCTTCGCTCCGTTCGGCATCTGCGCCTGACGGTGGCCGGGCCGGGCGGGCGTCAGGTGCGGCTGGCCCGCATGCGCCTCGTCGGGTCCAGCTGGATCAAGCGGTCGGGAGAGGGCATCCTCGACGGCCTTGCCGGAGACCTTACAGCGCTCGGGGGGCGGGTGGAGGTCTCATCCGTGTCACGGGTCACCGAGGGCGCGGCGTACGCGTCGCCGCCCGGCGTGCTCGAGGAGCTGGTCGATCCCACCACGGCGATCCCCGGCCAGGGCATCGAGTTCAACGAGCGGTCCCTGGGGATCACGTTCGAGGGGCTCGAGGCAGGGGCCCGCGCCGAGGTCTACCAGCGCTTCCCGCAACGCCCCAGGAATTTCCTATCGTACCGCCAGGCGCGTCTCTGGGTCGTCGCGCGCAGCGGCGATCTCGGGCTCGACCGCCCGGCCTCGTTCTTCCTGAAGGTCGGGAACGATCCGGACAACTTCTATCTCTATCGGACCCGGCTGCCGGCTCCTTCCGGGGCGGGCGGGATCACCCCGGCCGACTGGCTCCCGGAGGTCCGCATCGATTTCGAGGCGTGGTTCGAGCTCCGACAGCGGGCCGAGCAGGTCCTGCTCGAGTCGCCGCGCGTGCCCGGCGACCCCCCCGTCGCGGTATGGTCCGCCGACTCGACCTACGCGGTGGTGCTGAACGATCGGGGCCGTGCCCCGAACCTCGCGGCGGTCCGGGAGCTCTCGCTCGGCGTCTGGAATGCGGGCGACACGCCGGTGTCCGGGGAGATCTGGGTCGACGAGCTCCGATTGGGGGAGCCCACCCGTGATGCGGGGCTCGCCGCTTCGATCGACGTCGCGCTCGACGGTGGCGGGGCGCTCACGTCGCGACTGAGCATCACGAACCGTAGCCCCGACTTCCGACAGCTGCGCACCGACCCCACCTACCGGACCGACCGCGCCATCGACCTGCGCTCGACGCTCGCCCTCGACCGCTGGATGCCCGCCGACTGGGGGCTCGAGGTACCCGTCACCCTGGACGTGAACCGCACCAACCAGGCGCCACGATTCCTCTCCGGCTCGGATCTCCGCGCGGACCGGCTGCCCGACCTGCGCGAGAGCACGTCCAGACGCACGCGCATCGGCGTCTCGTTCCGGCGGCGCACCCCCACGGCGAACCCCTGGGTCGGGTTCTTCGTCGACGGCCTCAGCACGCGGGCCGCGTACACGCGATCGAGCGGCTCCACCGTCACCAGCCGGTATGCCTCGGAAGGCGTGGACGCGGGCGTCGCCTGGGCGCGGGAGCCGGAGCCGCGGGAGGTGGGCATCGTACCGGGGTTCGCCGAGGGGCTGGTGCGCGGGCTCCTGCCCCGGTTCCTCGAGGATCGCGTGGTCGGCAGCCGGCTCCGACTCACGCCGGAGCGGGTGTCGCTCGGCTCCTCGTACCTGCGACAGGACGACCGGATCTTCCGGTACGAGCGGATCGTGGTCGGACCGGAGGACGCCGCCGCGGTCGCCGCCCGGGTGCCGCGCGAGCTCGTCGAGGCGGTGGCGGACGTCCGGCTCCACCCCGTGTCGCCCCTCACCGCGGACCTGACGATCGCGACCGTGCGCGACCTGCTTCCGCCCGCGGAGGCCGTGGCCGATCCGGGCATCCAGCGCCTGATCCGCGACCAGCGGACGCGGGCGGCGGGCGTGGATCTGGGATGGGAGACCCACCGGACCCTCAGGACACGCGTCGGCTTCACCCCCCGCCTCGTCTCGTGGTTCCGCAACGACTTCGATTGGACGAGCACCTATCGATCGGACCGGAGCCCGAACCTGGTCGAGCGCGCGGCGGCCGACGACAGCGCCAGGGCGCTCGCGCGCAACGCGCTGGGCCAGCGGGACTGGGGGATGTCGTTGGCGCTCGACCCGGCCGCGCTCGCGGCCGTCTGGCTGGGGGCGCCGGTCGAGGGAGAGCCTGCCGATCTCGCGCAGCTGCGTTCGATGCTCCAGGCGATCCGGCCGCTCGCGGCCGACTACAGGGACGGCGTCACGTCCCGCTTCCACCGCGAGCCCGTGGAGCCGGGGGCGGCGTACCAGCTGGGGTGGGGCGGCGACGAGGCGTTCCGGACCATCGACGGCGACACGGCGGCGACGTGGACGGACCGTGAGGCGTGGACGCTCGGCACCGGACTCTCGCTACCCGCGGGCTCGGGGATCCAGGTCACCTACCGCACCGCCGATGTGATCACCCTCGATGTCCGCAGCGACCGGCACGTGTGGCAGCGCACCTGGCCCGAGGTGCAGGCACGGCTGCCGGCGTTCACGCTGCCGGCCTTCACGGGCATCCAGTCGGTGAGCCTCGCGTCGGGCTTCCAACGCCTGGTGCGCCAGACGTCGTTCGGCGGGAGAGCGCTCCAGGCGCGTCGCGACGAGGACGTGCGGGTGCCGCTGGACGTCACCGTCTCGTGGGCGGGCGACGTCGTGACCGGATACCAGGGCGCGGTCCGGTCGGGACGCGGGGTCGACCCGACGGGGGACACGGAGCGGGAGGAGGTGAGTCACCGGCTCTCCATCCGCAGCCAGTGGATGCCTTCCGGGGCGTTCTCGGGGCGGCTCGACAGCCCGATCCAGCTGTCGGTCCTCGCCGGTTACGTGTCCGAGCGGAGCTGCCGCATCACGCGCACCGCCGAGCGCTGTGTGGCCTTCATCGACCAGATCCGGCGCACGCTCAGCGTGTCGCTCGACAGCCGCGTCGGGGGCTTCGACGTGGGGATGCAGGTCAGCTTCGACGACCGCCAATCGTTCGTCGGGCAGCGGACCGGCTCGACCCAGCTCCAGGTCGGGCTGTTCGGGCAACTCGATTTCGAGGCCGGCGCGCTCCCGCTGCCGTAGAAGCAGGCGGGCCATGCGCCTTGCGGTGCGCAGAGCTCGTCACGCCGCCCGTGTCCTGTAGAATCGAGGCGTGACGGTCTCACCGCGAACCCGTCACACCGGGATCTTCTCGTCATCCGGCGTGGGTGCGTGCGAGAAGCCGGTCACCTCGAGGACCTGGTGCTCATCGAGGGTTTCGCGCTCGAGTAGCTCCGCGGCGAGCGCATCCAACGCGCCACGGTGCTCGCGGAGCAGGCGCCGTGCCTCCTCGTGGCACTCACCGATGATGCGTAGCACCTCGGAATCGATGGTTCGCGCGGTTTCTTCGCTGAACGACCGGGGCCCGTCCTGGAACGCCGGACGGGCGAGGTACGGGTTATCCCGGGGCGCGAGCTGCACCATGCCGAGGCGGTCGCTCATCCCCCACCGCGTGACCATCCGCCGAGCCAGCTGCGTCGCCTGCTCGATGTCGTTCTCGGCGCCCGTCGTCCTGGTGCCGTAGACGATCTCCTCGGCGGCGCGTCCTCCGAGGATCCCCACGATGCGCGCCCTCAGGTACGACTCGGGGTAGTTGTAGCGATCGCGCTCGGGACGCTGATAGGTGACGCCCAGTGCCTGGCCCCGGGGTACGATGCTCACACGCTGCACCGGATCGGCTCCGGGCACCACGAGGCCAAGAATCGCGTGGCCGCCCTCATGGTACGCGATACGCTCCCGCTCCTCCTGGCTGAGCAGGAGCGGCCGTTCCGGCCCGAGCACGATCTTCTCGAGCGCATCCATGAAATCCTTCTGGTACACCATGTCCTGATCGCGTCGCGCGGCGAGCAGCGCGGCCTCGTTCACGAGGTTCCTGAGATCGGCGCCGGACAGACCCGGTGTGGCAGCGGCGAGTTCGGCCAGGCTCACCTCGCGGTGGAGCGGCACGTACCTGACATGCACCTCGAGGATCGCTTCGCGCCCGGTTCTGTCCGGCAGGTTGACCACCACGCGCCGGTCGAAGCGTCCGGGGCGGAGCAAGGCCCGGTCGAGCACGTCGGGCTGATTGGTGGCGGCGAGCACGATGATGCCGTCGCGGCTCGAGAACCCGTCCATCTCGCTCAGGATCTGGTTGAGCGTCTGCTCCTGCTCGCTCGAGCCACCCAGCACGGCCTGGCCCCTGGCGCGGCCGATCGAGTCGAGCTCGTCGATGAAGATGATGGCGGGGGCATGCTCGCGGGCCTGCTTGAAGAGGTCGCGCACCCGAGCGGCACCCACGCCCACGATCATCTCCACGAACTCCGAGCCCGCCATCGAGAAGAACGGCACGCCCGCCTCACCCGCCACGGCACGCGCGAGCAGGGTCTTGCCAGTGCCCGGCGCCCCGACGAGTAGCACGCCCTTGGGCGCGGTGCCACCGAGGCGCGTGTACTTGTCCGGGTCGCGCAGGAAGTCCACGATCTCCACGAGCTCGTTCTCCGCTTCGTCGATGCCCGCCACGTCCTCGAACGTGACGCCGTTCTGCGTGTCCTGGTCGTAGCGTCGGGCGCTGCTTCGGCCGAGGCTCCCGAGCATTCCGCCGCCTGCCGCGGTCTGCGCCACCCGTCGGTAGATCCAGAGATAGAACCCGATGATGATGAGGGCCGGCATGAAGCCCCACAGCAGCGTGGACCATGGACTGCCCGTTTCGATCGGCTCCGCGCTGATCTCGACGCCGTTCTCGATCAACAGCGTCTCAAGGCCGGGGTCGACGAACGCCGGCAACACAGTCTCGAACACCGTCACCTGTACGGGGTCGATCCCCCGGACGGTATCCGGCTCCGCAGGATGGGCCACCGGGGCCTCGAAGCGGCCTGTCACCTGCGTTCCGCGACTGTAGATCGCCGCGACGTTCCCCTCTCGGACCTGCTGCTTGAAGAGCGTGTACGGCACCGTCTCCGATTCCGACGCTGGAAAGAAGGTGCGGACGAACAGGAAGTTGAGCGCCAGGATCACCAGGAAGGTCAGCCACATGCGGCGCCCGGGCGGCCGCGGCGCGGGCTGCTGATCCGGTGTCGAAGGGGCTCGCTCTCGAGGTCGGTCTGGCGCTGGGGTCATGCGGGGGTCCAGGCTGAGGGCACGGGTCGACATCATCGCAAGGGGACACTACCCGCGTGCCTCGCCGGCGAGCCCGGTGGGTGCCTGACGCAGCTCCCGGTTTCGGGCAGATGCACGCCGTCATCCCCCGTACGCGGCCGGCGATCGCGCGAAGCCACCTTCCCGGCCCGCCGGAATCATTCGTGCCCCTGTCGACGGCACCGCCTCCGCCCGGCACCCTCCACGAAGGATTCGCTCGCCTTGCGCAGCTCTCCGCGGCGGATACCCCCGCCGCCCTCGGCGCGGGGAGCACCGCGATGCTCTCGCTCGGTTCGCCGCGACGACGCCGCGACGACGCCGCGCCGTGGGAAGCAGGTTGCGCAGATCCGGATACTTCCAGAACCCCGTCGGAGCGCATCGAGAGTCTCCTATGCGTGGACGGATGAGAAGTTCGATGGGTGCGGAACCTGTTGCCCGAGTACTCGAGCGTCCGGCCGCCTGAATGCCCCGTTCCGCCATGGAGCCGTCCCGCCCGCGCCCGCACCTTCAGCCATGCACGACGCGGAGGCTCGGGCCCTGAGGCGGGCCGTGGTGATCCTGCTCCTGGTAAGCTCGGCCCGTTGGGGGTGGAGCCGGACATTCGCGCCCGATGCCCCGGGCGGGGCTTCGGTGCTCCCGGAGCTCCTGGCCGAGAGCGCGAGCGCGGCGGCAGAGCAGGCGCGGCGGGACCGGCCCCTGGCGGATGGGGAGCGGATCGATCCCAATCGGGCGGACGAGATCGATCTGGACCGTTTGCCCGGGGTCGGCCCGTCGACCGCCCGTGCAATCGTGCAGGCTCGTGAGGCCGGGGCCGCGTTCCGGCGACCCGAGGATCTGCAGGCCGTCCGCGGCATCGGATCGGCCACGGTGCGGGAGCTCCGCGGCCTGCTCGATTTCAGCACGCCGCCGCCGGAGCGCGCCAGGAGAAGCGGAGGCCTCCTGCTCACGGAAGGATGGATCGATGCGAACCGGGCGTCCGCGGAGGAGCTTCAGGGCCTGCCCGGCGTCGGTCCGGCGCTTGCCGGCCGCATCGTCGCGGAACGGGAAAAACGAATGTTTAGCTCCGTGGTCGATCTCGTGCGGGTTCCCGGCATCGGGCCGGCGACGCTCGAGCGCCTGCGGGGGAGGGTGCGCGTGAATGGCCGCCCCTGACCGTGGCTCGGGCGTCCGGGGGGCCCGTCTCCGCCGAAACAGACGCCCGGGGCCCCTCGATCATGTCAATCTTGTAGAGTGGTGGGTGAAGCCCATAGTTTTGAAACTCGCGGTCCGCAACTCCCGGCCTCCCGGTCCAGTCCCCAGGGGAACCCTCGCCGATGGGAGCAAAGGTAGCTCAGGAAATCCGCCTCGGAGATCTCTTCGTTCGGGAAGGATTGATCACCGACGCGCAGCTCAAGGAAGGGCTCGCCGAAGCGCGTTCGTCCGGTCACCGCATCGGGTACTCGCTGGTCCACCTCGGATTCGTGGCCGAGGAGGAGCTCACGCGCATGCTCGCGCGGCAGTACCGGGTGCCGGCCGTCGATCTCGAGAAGATCAAGGTCGATCCCAAGATCCTGAAGCTCATTCCCGCGGACGTGGCGACCAAGCACCTCGTCCTGCCGCTCCGGCGCGTGGGCAGGACGCTCACGGTCGCGATGACGAACCCGACCGACTTCTCGGCCATCGACGACCTGAAGTTCATCACGAAGCTCGACATCGAGCCGGTGATCGCCGGGGAGTACACGCTCCGCAAGCACCTCGAAGGGTACTACGGAGCGTTCGAGGAAGCCCAGATCAACAACCTCATCGAGGGCTGGGAAGACTTCGACGACGTCGAGGTCATCGAGGACGACCAGGACGAGGACTACTCCGCGCTCGCGGCCGAGATCGACTCGGCACCCGTGGTCAAGTTCATCAACGGGCTGCTTACCGACGCGGTGCTCAAGGGGGTGTCCGACATCCACATCGAGCCGTACGAGAAGGAGCTGCGCGTACGGTACCGCATCGACGGGGCGCTACAGGAGGTCATGAAGCCGCCCATGAAGATGAAGGCGGCCCTCACGTCCCGCATCAAGATCCTGGCGGACCTGAACATCGCGGAGCGGCGCGTGCCGCAGGATGGCCGCATCAAGCTGAAGCTGAAGAACCGGGTCATCGACTTCCGCGTGTCGACCCTGCCGGTGATCTTCGGCGAGAAGATCGTGCTCCGGATCCTCGACAAGGGGAACCTGACCTTCGATCTGAAGACGTTCGGCTTCGAGCCGAAGGCCGAGAAGGACTTCATGTGGGCCATCTCGCGGCCGTACGGGATGGTGCTCGTGACCGGCCCGACCGGCTCCGGCAAGACGACCACGCTCTACTCGGCGCTCTCGCAGGTCAACACGATCGACACGAACATCATGACCGCCGAGGATCCGGTCGAGTACAACCTCCACGGCATCAACCAGGTCCTGGTGCGCAGCGAGATCGGTCTGGATTTCCCCGCGGCGCTGAAGGCGTTCCTGCGGCAGGACCCGAACATCATCATGGTCGGAGAGATCCGGGATCTCTCGACCGGGGGCATCGCCATCAAGGCCGCCCTCACCGGCCACCTCGTGCTCTCCACGCTGCACACCAACGACTGTCCCGGCACCGTCACGCGTCTCATGGACATGGGGCTCGAGCCGTTCAACGTGGCCTCCGCGCTGAACCTCGTGTCCGCACAGCGCCTCGCGCGGCGCATCTGCAAGCACTGCAAGGCCGAGACGTCGTACTCCGAGGAATACCTCTCGTCGGCGAAGCTCCCGCTGGATTGGGCGGAGTCCACGACCTTCTACAAGGGGAAGGGGTGCGACGAGTGCCAGGGGACCGGCTACAAGGGCCGGTGCGGGATCTACGAGGTCATGGTCATGACCCCTGCGCTGCGCAAGGCCATCATGAACGAGGCGAGCACGGACGAGATCCGCGACGTGGCTTGCGCGGAAGGGATGCTGACGCTGCGCCAGGATGGCCTCAAGAAGGTCGAGGCCGGCGTGACCACGCTCGACGAAGTGGTCAAGGAAACGACGGTCGCCGAGTGAGGTTTTCGCCCTCCCATCGACGTAAGGGTCTCAGATGAACCAGCCGGCGGCTCCGGCCGAGCCACGCCCGAAGCAGGAGCTCAACCTGCGGATCCTCCTCCAGGAGATGATCCAGCGGGGGGCGTCCGATCTACACATCACCGTGGGCAACCCGCCCAAGCTGCGCGTGGACGGGGACCTCGTGACGTCCCACGCGTCGCAGGTGCTGGCGCCGAAGGACACGATGTCGCTCGCCTATTCGATCCTCACGGAGAACCAGAAGAAGCGGTTCGAGACGGATGACGAGCTCGACTTCTCGTTCGGCGTCCAGAACCTGTCGCGGTTCCGCGGGAACGTCTACAAGCAGCGCGGCTGCGTGGCGATGGCCATCCGCCAGATCCCCTACGAGATCGTGTCGATCGAGAAGCTCGGCCTGCCCCCGGTCATCAACAAGCTGGCCGAGCGGCCGCGTGGCCTCGTGCTCGTGACCGGCCCCACGGGATCCGGCAAGTCGACCACGCTCGCGGCGATGATCGACAAGGTGAACAAAGAGCGGAAGAGCCACATCATCACGATCGAAGACCCGATCGAGTTCATCCACCGGCATCAGAACTGCACGATCAACCAGCGCGAGGTCGGGGCGGACACACAGAGCTTCTCGGCCGCGCTCAAATACGCGCTGCGCCAGGATCCGGACATCATCCTGGTCGGCGAGATGCGGGACCTCGAGACCATCTCGGCGGCCCTGACCATCGCCGAGACCGGCCACCTCGTGTTCGCGACGCTGCACACCAACTCGGCCGCGGAGTCCATCAACCGCATCATCGACGCCTTCCCTTCCCACCAGCAGGCGCAGGTGCGGGCGCAGCTGGCGTTCGTGCTGGAAGGCGTCGTGACGCAGACCCTCATCCCCAGGGCGAAGGGCAGGGGACGCATCGCCGCGGTCGAGATCATGATGTGCACGCCCGCGATTCGCGCCGTCATCCGCGACGAGAAGATCCATCAGATCTACTCGCTCATGCAGGCGGGCAAGAAGCACGGCATGCAGACCATGAACGACGCGCTCCAGGTGCTCTACATGCAGGGCGAGGTCACGCTCGCCGAAGCGTTGAAGCGTTCGGGCGACCCGAACGAGTTGCTGCGCGCCGTCGGCGAGACGGCACCGTCGAACACCCCGTAGGACCCCTTTTCCAGGTACGCACGATGCCCGTCTTCACGTACAGCGCTCGGCCGGCCTCCGGCGGCGACATCCAGAGCGGCGAGCTCGATCTCAAGACGAAGGACGACGTTCTCGCGCACCTGCACCGGCAGAAGCTGATCCCGGTCACGGTCCGCGAGAAGCCGAAGGAGATCAACATCTCGTTCGGGACCGGCGTGACGACGCGCGACATCGTCATCTTCACCCGCCAGTTCGCCACGATGATCAACTCCGGCCTCCCGCTCGTGCAGAGCCTGGACATCCTGGCCGAGCAGACGGAGAACGTGAAGCTCAGGAAGACGATCTCGGACGTGCTCTACGACGTCGAGTCCGGCAACACGCTGGCCGACGCGATGGGCAAGCACCCCAAGATCTTCACAGAGCTGTTCGTGAACATGGTGGCGGCCGGTGAGGCCGGCGGTATCCTGGACACGATCCTGCTACGCCTGGCGACGTTCCTCGAGAAGAACGATGCCCTGATCCGCAAGATCAAGGGCGCCATGATCTACCCGTCCGTCATCTTCTCCGTCGCCGGCGCGGCGGTTCTGATCCTGCTGATCTTCGTCATTCCGACGTTCCAGCAGATGTTCGCGTCGGCGGGGATCCCGCTCCCGCTGCCGACCCGGATCGTCATCGGGATGTCGGCCTTCCTCCAGGCGTGGTGGTGGGCGGTGGGCGTGGGTCTGATCGCGGCGGTGGTCGGGATCCGTGCCTTCTACAAGACCGACAACGGCGAGCTCGTCATCGATCGATTGATCCTCGCGATGCCCATCCTGGGTGACATGCAGCGGAAGGCCGCGGTGGCGCGCTTCACGCGCACGCTCGGCACGCTGGTGTCCTCCGGCGTCTCGATCCTGGAAGGGCTCGAGATCACGGCCAAGACCGCGGGCAACCGCGTGATCCACGACGCCGTCATGGGCTCTCGCGCGTCGATCGCGGGTGGTGAGACCATCGCCGGCCCGCTCCGCGAATCCGGCGTCTTCCCGCCCATGGTGGTCCAGATGATCAACGTGGGTGAGCAGACGGGCGGCCTCGACGAGATGCTCTCGAAGATCGCCGACTTCTACGACGAGGAGGTCGACGCGGCCGTCGACGCCCTCCTCGCCGCCATGGAGCCGATCATGATCGTCGTGCTGGGCGTGGTCGTCGGTGGCATGATCGTGGCCATGTACCTGCCCATCTTCGACATGATCAACGCGGTGGGGTGACCTCGGCGGGGTGAAGGGGGATGCGCCTCGAGCCGGCACCGCGTCCCGCAAAGCAGCACCCGCACCTGCCGCGTGTAGCCCCCGCACCTGCCGCGTGTCATGATCAAGCGTTCGACGACGAAGAGGCCCCTTCCCGACGGGATCAGCATGACGTCATGATGAGTTGCTCGCTCGAACTCCTGGTACCGGATGACCGACCATGCGGGGACCGACCCGCGCGCGACATCCAGGTCTCCTGGAAGGAATCATCCCGCCCGCAGAAGAAGCGCATCCTGCTGGTCGAGGATTACCCGCCCACCCGCGACGTCTACCGCACCGGCCTCGAGCATGGCGGATTCGCAGTGTCGACCGCAGAGGGTGGGGCCGAGGGGGGGCGGCGGGCGCGGGGGGGGCGGCCGGGGCGCCTCCTGATGGACAGCCGCCTGCCGGTTCCCAGGGGCTCGGATGCGGGCGGGGAGCGCCAGTATGGGGCGGACAGCCGGCGCGTCACCG
>Ga0079224_100010453_pt1 | contig 12739 bp, 11 predicted proteins | sample Stecom2015_FD_80414 | JGI IMG/M metagenome (GOLD analysis project Ga0079224, IMG submission 80414) | Agricultural soil microbial communities from Utah to study Nitrogen management - Steer compost 2015 | ecosystem: Environmental > Terrestrial > Soil > Agricultural land | place: USA: Utah...
ATGGCTCCTCGGGCTGGATTCGAACCAGCAACCCTCCGGTTAACAGCCGGATGCTCTGCCGTTGAGCTACCGAGGAACAATGGGATCTCGCCGAAGCCTTGCGGGCGGAGGCGGAGCGTTCCTGCAGGCCGTGGGGCCCGCGGCAGGACTCCTGATTGTAGTCACAGGCCGCGCGTCGTGCAACCCCTGGCGTCTGCACACCGCGTCGGCCCGCCACGCGTCAGCGTGCCAGGCGCCGCCCCACCCGCACCACCAATCCCGCCCGGAACATCCCCACAGATTGAAGTTCCCCCTGTATCCGGCCGATACACTCCCCGGGGCATCTGCACGTCTTGTTCAGCTTCTCCTGTACGCGTCATGCCGACCAGCCAGCCGCAACCGCACGGATCCGAAATCGCGACGACGTCGACCGACTCCGTCAGGCGCCTGCAGACCGCGCTGAACCACTCCGAAGCGTTCTATCTGTCGCTCGTCGAGAACCTGCCCGGCAACTTCCTCCGCAAGGACCTCGACGGGCGATTCACGTTCGTGAACTCGCGGTTCTGCCGGACGATCGGTCTGCCTCGCGAGCAGATCCTCGGGCGCACGGACTTCGACCTCTACCCCGCCGAGCTGGCCCGCCTCTATAAGGAGGCCGACGAGCAGGTCATCCGCACGGGCCGGACCACGGAGAGCGTCGAGGCCCACCGCACGCCGAACGGCACGTTGTACGTGCAGGTGATCAAGTCGCCCGTCTTCGACGAATCGGGGCGGATCATCGGCATCCAGGGCATTTTCTGGGACGTCACCGAGCGCGTTCGCGCCGAGGAGGCTCTGCAGGAAGAGCGCGTGCTGCTCCACGCGCTGCTCGAGACGGTCCCCGACAGCATCTATTTCAAGGATCGCGACTCGCGCTTCCTGCGCGTGAGCACGGCCCTGGCCCGTCGCGTCGGCGTGGCCGATCCGGCCGACGTGATCGGCAAGACCGACGCCGACTTCTTCGCGCCCGAGCACGCTGCTGATGCGCTCGCCGACGAGCGCAGGATTCTCGAGACCGGCCGGCCGATTATCGGCAAGCTCGAGCGCGAGGTCTGGCAGGACGGCACCGAGACGTGGGTCAGCACGACGAAGGTGCCCATGCGCAACGCGCGCGGCGAGATCGTCGGCACGCTCGGTGTCACGCGCGACGTGACGGCCATGAAGCAGGCCGAGGAAGCCATCGCCGAGGCGCGCGACGCCGCGCTCGAGTCGGCGCGCTTCAAGGCGGAGTTCCTGGCGAACATGAGCCACGAAATCCGCACGCCGCTCAACGCGATCGTCGGCATGACGGGCCTGCTGCTCGACACGCAGCTCGATCCCGAACAGCGCGACTTCACCGAGACCATCCGCGGCAGCGCCGACCTGCTCCTCGACATCGTCAACGACGTGCTCGACTTCTCGAAGCTCGAGGCGGGCAAGATGTCCATCGAGCAGACGCCGTTCGACCTCGCACAGGTCGTCGAGGAATCGGCCGACCTGCTCGCCGAGCGGGCCCAGACCAAGGGCGTCGAGCTCGTCAGCGCCATCTCGCCCGAGACGCCGCTGCGGCTGATCGGTGATCCCAGCCGGCTGCGCCAGGTGCTCGTGAACCTCATCGGCAACGCCGTGAAGTTCACCGAGCAGGGCGAAGTCGTCGTCTCGGTCCAGCCCGAGCATGTCGATCAGCACCAGGTCCGGCTGCGCTTCTCGGTGCGCGACACCGGCATCGGCATTCCGAAGGAAGCTCAGGCGCGGCTCTTCAACGCCTTCACGCAGGCCGACGGCTCGACGACGCGGAAGTACGGCGGGACGGGACTGGGGCTGGCCATCTGCCGCCAGATCGTCGACCTGATGGGCGGCACCATCGAACTGGAAAGCGAGGTCGGCAGGGGCTCGACCTTCTCGTTCGTCCTCACGCTCAGGCGGCAGCCCTGGGTGGCGGCACGGCCAACGCCGCCGCCCGACACGCTCGACGGCATCCGCGTGCTCATCGTCGACGACAACGAGACGAACCGCCGCATCCTGCATCACCAGGTGATCGCGTGGCGCATGCGCAACGGCTGCGCAGCGAGCGGTCCCGAAGCGCTCGACATCCTCAGGCGCGCGGCTGCCGAGGGCGACCCGTACCGGCTCGTCGTGCTCGACATGCAGATGCCGGGCATGGACGGATTCGACGTGGCGCAGGCCATCCAGGACGATCCCGCGCTTGCCGGCACGAACATCGTCATCCTGACGTCGCTGGCGTCGCACCCGCGCGAGACGGACCTCGCGAAGCTCGGCATCAAGGCGTACCTGACGAAGCCGGTGAAGCAGTCGAAGCTGATGGACTGCCTGGCCGAGGTGGTGAGCGGGCCGGGGGTGGCGCCGCTGGCGCCAGCCGTGGCGCCGCCGGCCTCGGGCGAGACGGTCGCGCGCAAGCCGCTGCGGATCCTGCTGGCCGAAGACAACGCGGTGAACCAGAAGGTCGCGCTGCGGCTGCTCGCCCGGCTGGGCTACACGGCCGACGCGGTGGCCGATGGCGACGAGGCCATCCAGGCGATCCAGCGCGCGCCGTACGACGTGATCCTGATGGACTGCCAGATGCCGCGGCTCGACGGCTATGCGGCCACGCGCCGCATCCGGGAACTCGAGGGGCGGATGATCGGCATGCCGCGGCACCACATCATCGCGCTCACGGCCAACAGCATGGGCGGCGATCGCGAGCGCTGCCTCGAGGCCGGAATGGATGCCTACGTGAGCAAGCCGGTGCGGCGCGAAGAGCTCGCGGCCGCGCTCGAGGTCGCGGCGAGCAGCATCCGGCGGGAGTAGGGGGCGACCGCGCCAGGGCGGCACCTGGCCACCCTGGCGCGACGGGTCGCTACCTGACCGACACCTCCACGCTGATCTCGAGGTTGCCGCGCAGCGCGTTCGAGATCGGGCACTTCCCTTCGGCTTCCTTCGCCATCTGCTCGAACTCGGCGGCCGTGATGCCCTCGAGCCCCTCGGCCGTCACGTGCAGCTTCGACGAAAGCACCTTCAGGCCCGCGTCGGTCTTCTCGCCCGTCACGGTACAGACCACCGTGCTCGACTTCGCCGACGCGTTGCGGCGGCCGAGGTTGGCGGCGACGACCATCGCGTAGCAGGCGCCGTGCGCCGCCGCGATCAGCTCCTCGGGGCTCGTCGTCCCCTCGGGCTCGCCCACGCGGCGCGGGAAGGTCACGGGCAGCGAAAAGGCCCCGGTGCCGGCCTGCGCCGTGCCGCTGCCGTCCATGAGCGTGCCCTGCCAGTTCACGGTGACCTGTCTGGAAAACGTCGACATTACCTGTCTCCCCCTGCTGAATGTAGTACGTCCGCGGGCAGCGCCGGATCTCAGCTCATCCGGCCCTGCCCCTTCGCCTGGTCGTACGGCCCGAGGTCGCCAGCTGCACGAGCACGCCGGCGACCGTCAGCCCGAACCAGGCCGCCACCTGCCAGCTCTGCCCGCCCGTCTGCCCGAGCGGATAGAGGATCCACACATCACCCGCCGTCGCCGCGCGCGCGGCCGCGGGATCGCCGGCGAGCGCCAGGCCCGCAACGATCAGCGTCCATGCGCCCGCAATGGCCGTCCCGAGCACAACCACCCATCGCACGAGCGACAGCGCTACCAGCGCACCGACGACGCAGACCACCACGAGGAGCCAGGCAGGGGGCGAGCCGTCGACGAAGCGCCAGACGAGGTGCAGCGCGAGCGCTGCCAGCCCGGCGCCGACGAACCCGACACCGAGGAAGTACGCCGCAATCATCAGCAGCGCACCAACCACCCCGCCCGCGAGAGCCGCTATCGTCAGCGTCCATGCGTCGGATGCGCCCATCATCGATGTCGCGATGAAGGCGCCGAACAGGAAGCCGTAGATGCCGAGGACGATCCGGAAGAGCCGGTAGCCGGCAAAGCAGGCCAGCAGGCCACCGATAGCCAGCAGCACGGCCGTCCCGGTGGCATAAGACGCTGGCAGCATCCGGACGATTATAGAAGGAAGTCCCGATATGCTTCTGCAGATGCCACCGACGCCGCAGCAGCCCGGCTCCCGTCGCCGGGTCATCCTGACGCTGCTGCTGGCAGCTGCCGGCGTCGCGGTACTCGCCTGGACGATCAATCGCCTCGGCCTCGACGCCGCCGACCTGCGCGCCGGACTGGCCGACGTCGGCTGGTGGTTCGTCGCAATCCTGCTGCTGTCGTTCGTGCGCTTCGTGCTGCGCGCGCGCGCCTGGGTCGAACTGACGGGCCTGCCGATCCCGCTGCGTGACGCGCTGGCCGCGACGATCAGCGGCGATGCGATCGGCAACCTGACACCCCTCGGCCTGATCGCGAGCGAACCGTCGAAGGCGCTGTACCTGCGGCGACAGGCCGACCCGGCGCACACGCTCGCGGCGCTCGTCGCCGAGAACTTCTTTTACAGCGTCTCAGTCGCGATCTACGTCATCGTCGCGGCCGCGGCCATGTTCGTCGTCTTCGACCTGCCGCCGGCCGTGGCACGGGCGGGACAGGTTTCACTCGCCGGCATGGCCATCGTGCTCGGTGCGGCAGGCTGGCTGGCCATCGCGCAGCCGGCGGTGGCAAGCGGCCTGCTCGCGCGGCTGCCGGGCGCGCGCGCCCGGCGCCTGGCCGACAAGTTCCGCGCGTTCGAAGCCCGGATCTACGGCGCGACCGGACACCGCCGGCAATCGCTGCTCATGGTCGCCGGCTGCGACGTCGGCTTCCACCTGCTGAGCTTCGTGGAGTGCTGGCTCACGTTCTGGCTGCTCGCCGGCGAGACGTCGCTCCTGCCCGCGCTCGTCTTCGACGGCTTCAACCGCGTCGCCAACGTCGTCTTCAAGGCGGTTCCGCTCCGCGTGGGGGTCGAGGAGGGCGGCACGGCGCTGCTGGCGGCCGCCATCGGCCTGGTGGCCTCCGACGGCTTCATGCTCGGCATCGTCCGCAAGGTGCGGATGCTGGTCTGGGCCGGCGTTGGACTGGCGCTGACGGCCGTCAGGAGCGCCGCACCGCCTACGGGTACGTGATGGTGAGCTGGAACGTCCCCTGTTCGCTCAGGGCACCGTCGTCGACAATCGCGGCGCAGTATTCGCCGGCGTCGACCACCGCGTCGATGTGGGGCCCGCCGCCGGGCCGCGTGCGCGTGAGCACCGAGTAGCGGCAGGTCTTCGCGGTGAGGTCGGCTACACCCAGCGCGACGATCACCTCGGCGTTCTCCGACACGGCGTCGAGCGTGACGGTCACCCGTCCCTGATTCGTGGCGATGAACGTGGTCGCCGCCGAACCGCGCGGTGTGAGCGTGCTGCCGAACAGGCGCGTTCCCGGCTCGCCGGGCAGCGAGACGATCGCCGGCGCGGCGACGCGGATGGTGACGGCGGCCGGCTCGCTCAGCCCGCCGATGTCGGTCACCTGCGCACAGTAGGTCCCCGGATTCAGGAACCGCTGCATCTGCGACGTCAGCCGCGGCTCGACGTCGGCCTGCGCCACCACCTTGCACCCGTCGGTGCCGCTCCACTCGGCCAGCTCGAGCCGCATCACCGGCGAAATCGAGCGCAGCGGGTTGGCCGCCACGACGCCGGCCAGCATCAGCTGCACGGTCGTCTGCGACTGCAGCGAGAAGAGATACGTGTTCGTCCCGCCCGGCTCGATCGGACCGGAATAGACCTCGAGCGACTGCGGCTGCACGGGCGGCGTCGGGCGCGTCGGCTCCGAGCAGGCCGCGAGCACCAGCGCCGCAACAAGCGGCAGGCACGTGACGACGGACTTCGGTGTCGTGAACATAGACGGTTCGGGAGTCGCTGTCGCGGACCGGAAGCGGACAAGCGGGCCGCTGGCGTCGGCGCCACATCATACCGGCAACCCGGCTCCGGCCGGTACAGACGGCCTACATCTCGCGTCGGCCTTCCATGGCCTTCGAGATCGTGAACTCGTCGGTGTACTCGAGATCGCTGCCGACGGGCACGCCCATCGCGATTCGGGTGACCCGCACGCCGAGCGGCTTCAGCAGCCGCGCCAGGTAGAGGGCCGTCGCCTCGCCTTCAACGTTCGGGTTGGTGGCCAGGATGATCTCGTCGACGCCGCCCGCATTCACGCGCGCGAGCAGTTCCCGGACCTTGAGGTCGTCGGGACCGACGCCCTGCAGCGGGGCGATGGCGCCCATCAGCACGTGATAGCGCCCGCGGAAGCCGCGCGTGCGCTCGACGGCCAGCACGTTCTCGGGCTGCTCGACGACGCAGATGACGCGCGCGTCACGGTCGGGCGACGTGCAGTACGCGCACGGATCGACGTCCGTGATCATGCTGCAGATCGAGCAGTACGTCACGCGATCCTTGACCGCGAGCATCGCCGAGGCGAGCGCTTCGACCTCGTCGCGGGGACTGCGCAGCAGATGGTGGGCAAGCCGCTGCGCGCTCTTGGCGCCGATACCCGGCAGCCGCTGGAGCGCCGCCACCAGCTCGGCGAGCGGATCGAGGCGGTCCATCAGGTCAGGCCGGGAATCCTCAGCCCGCCCATCATGCCCTGCATGTGCGAGGCGAGCGCCTCGTCGACCTTGCGATGGGCGTCGTTGAGCGCAGCGACGATCAGGTCCTGCAGCATCTCGACGTCGTCCTTCGAGACGACTTCAGGATCGATTTCGAGCGACAGCACGTTCTTGTGGCCGTTCACCCTGACGGTGACCATGCCGCCGCCGGCGCTTGCCTCGACGGTCATCTCGGCCATCTGCTTCTGCAGGCGCTCCTGCATCTGCTGCGCCTGCTGCATCATCTTCTGAATATTCATTCGACGTGTCCTGCGGCCGCGCCGCTCAGCTGAGTTCCTCGATATCTTCGATCTCGGCGCCGAAGACGTCCAGAATCGCCTGCACGGCCGGCTCCTGCCTGACGCGCGCCTCGAGATCGGCCCGCCTCGGGTCGACCGCCGCCTGCGCCTCGCGCGCCGGCGCGGGATCGGGCGGCAGCTCCTTCGCGACGATCGTCAGCGTCCGTCCCAGCACCGACTGCGCGAGCTGGCCGAGCCAGCCGCGCCGCGCCTCGAGCTGCGACTTCAGCGTCCGGTGCACGGCCGCGAACGTGAAGGTGAGCGTGTCGCCCTCGAGCTCGATGCTCTGCGCCTGGGCGACGACCATCCCGTAGAACGCCCGGCTCGACTCGCGCACGGCCTGCAGCAGCGCCGTCTTCGGATCGCCCGCCGGTCGACGGGCGGGCGGCGGCGACGACGGTTCCGGAGCCGAGCTCGTGCTGGCCGCGCGCGGCGTCGCGAGTGATCGCCCGCCGCCCGGACGGGCCGTCGGCGCCGGAGATGTCGCCGGCGGCGCCCCAATCGGCGCGGGCCGCCTGACTGGCGCGCCCGGCGCGAGTGCCGCCGCCGCGCCGGGACGCAGGCCGGAGGCGCCGAGACCGGTGGGCTGCCCGCTTTCGAGCCGGGCGATGAGCTCGGTCAGCGGCGTGAGCCGACGCAGGTGAATCCACTTCACGAGCGTCATCTCGAACGTGTGGCGCGGCTGCGACGACTGCCGGATGTCCCACTCGGCCCGCGAGAGCAGGTCGAAGGCACGCATCAGGTCTTCGCGCGAGTAACGCGCGACGAGCGGCTCGAGCCGCGCCCGCTCGCCTTCCGACGCGATTTCAGGATCGTCGTAGCGCGACGGATCGATCTGCAGCACCATCAGGTCGCGCATCAGGCGCGCCAGCTCGCGGCAGACGAGCCGCAGGTCGACGCCGCTCCCCACGATCTGCCCCGCGAGCTCGAAGGCGCGGCCGAGATCCTCGGCGGCCACGGTCTCGGCAATCTCGAACTGCAGATCGCGCCCGATCACGCCGAGCACGGTACTGACGTCGTCGGCCGTGACGCGCTCGCTGCTGAACGCCAGCACCTGGTCGAGCGCCGAGAGCGCGTCGCGCATGCTGCCTTCGGCATGGCGCGCGACGAGCGCGAGCGCGGCGTCCTCGATCTCGATGCCCTCCTCGGCCATGACCGTGCGGAGCTGATCGCGAATCGAGGCGAACGGCAGCGCCTTGAGCTCGAAGACCTGCGAGCGCGACTTGATCGTTTCGGGGACGTGCTGCGGATCGGTCGTCGCCATCATGAACTTCACGTATGGCGGCGGTTCCTCGATCGACTTGAGCAGCGCGTCGAAGGCCTGCTTCGAGAGGCGATGGACCTCGTCGATGATGAAGATCTTGTAGCGGCCGCGCATCGGCGCCAGCGCGAGCGGCTCGACAATCACCTGGCGGACGTCGTCGACGCCGGTGTGCGTGGCCGCGTCGATTTCGAGGACGTCGAAATCGCGGCCTTCCGCAATCTCCACGCAGATGTCGCAGGTGCTGCAGGGCGTCGGCGTCGGGCCGGTCACGCAGTTGAGCGCCTTGGCCAGCAGCCGTGCCGTCGTGGTCTTCCCGACGCCGCGGGGGCCCGCGAAGATGAACGACTGAGCGATGCGCCCCGAAGCCAGCGCGTTCCGCAGCGTGTCGACGACGCCCCGCTGGCCGATGACGTCCTCGAAGCGCTTCGGGCGGTAGCGTCGGGCCAGCGGCTGGTGGGCAGTGGTCATCGGTGTGGCGTCCGGACGTCACACACCCGACCGCGGCCCGGACGACCTGCGGCACAAGCCAGGCTCGACTGAGCGCTGCTGCCTTCCGGCCCTGACGCGGTTCATCGTCTGACCTTGCACAGGGCCCGGACCGCGGTCCGGTGTGTGAAGGGACAGTGTAACGCAGGACCCGCGGTCCCGGGGACTCCGGGCCCACGGCCCCGCCGGACTCGCGAGACGGCCGCGCGCGTTCCGGGCCTGCCGGAGCAGCGACATCCTGCGGCCCCTGCGCTCACATCTTCGCCAGCGCCTCCATCGTCTTGAGCACCGAGTCAGGATTGAGCGAGATGCTGTCGATGCCCTCGGCCACCAGGAACCGCGCGAACTCGGGATAGTCGCTCGGAGCCTGGCCGCAGATGCCGATCTTCCGGCCGGCGGCCTTCGCGGCGCGGATCACCTGCGCCACCATCTCGCGCACGGCCGGATTCCGTTCGTCGAACAGGTGCGCCACCAGATCCGAGTCGCGATCGACGCCGAGCACCAGCTGCGTCAGGTCGTTGCTGCCGATCGAGAAGCCGTCGAACAGCCCGGCAAACTCGCGTGCCAGGATGACGTTGCTCGGAATCTCGCACATCACGTAGACCTCGAGCCCGCGCTCGCCGCGCCTGAGGCCGTTGGTCTCGAGCTCGGCCATGACCCGCCGCCCTTCCTCGACGGTCCGGCAGAAGGGCACCATCAGCTTCACGTTCTCGAGCCCCATCTCGTCGCGCACCTTCCGGATGGCGCGACACTCGAGCGCGAAGCCTTCGCGGTACCGCTCGTCGTAGTAGCGTGATGCCCCGCGGAAGCCCAGCATCGGGTTCTCTTCCTTCGGCTCGAACGCCTCGCCGCCGAGCAGGTTGGCGTACTCGTTCGACTTGAAGTCCGACAGCCGGACGATGACGTCCTTCGGCCAGAAGGCGGCGGCAATCACGGCCACGCCCTCGGCAAGGCGATCGACGAAGTACCGGGTGCGGTCCGCGTAGCCGCGCGTCAGGCGATCGATCTCGCGGCGGTGCTCGCGGTTCGTCACGCGCTCCGGGTGGACGAGCGCCAGCGGGTGCGTCCGCACGTGCGTGCTGATGATGAACTCGAGCCGTGCCAGCCCCACGCCGCTGTTGGGCAGGAACGACAGCGAGAACGCTTCGGCAGGATTGCCGACGTTGAGCATGATGGGCGTCTTCGGCACCAGTACGTCGGCCAGGCTCGTCCGTTCGCGGCGGACCGGCAGCAGGCCGCGATAGACGAACCCTTCCTCGCCTTCCGCGCACGACACCGTAATCTCGTCGCCGGTCGCAATCGCGCTGGTCCCGGTGCCGGTGCCGACAATCGCGGGGATGCCGAGCTCGCGGCTGACGATGGCCGCATGGCACGTCCGGCCGCCGCGATCGGTGACGACCGCCGCGGCGCGCTTCATCACCGGCTCCCAGTCGGGATCGGTCATTTCGGTCACGAGCACCTCGCCGTCCTGCAGATGGTCGAGCTCGGCCGTCGACCGGATGACGCGCGCGCGGCCCTGGCCGATCTTCTCGCCGACGCTGCGCCCGGTGACGATGACCTCGCCGCGCTGCTCGAGGATGAAGCGCTCGAGCACGAGCGGATCGCGCTGCGCGTGTACGGTCTCGGGGCGCGCCTGCACCAGGAACAGGTCGCCGCTGATGCCGTCGCGCGCCCATTCGATGTCCATCGGCGTCGGCTGGCCGCGCAGCGCCGAGTAGTGCGCCTCGACCTTCACGGCCCACCGCGCCAGCGTCAGGATCTCGTCGTCGCTCAGCACGAAGCGCTCGCGCTGCTCGGGCGGCACGGGCACGCTCCGGACCTGCCGCGTCCCGCCTTCCTCGTACACAAGCTTGAATTCCTTGCTGCCGAGCTTCCGCTGCAGGATCGGCCGCCTGCCCTCGCTCAAGGTCGGCTTGAAGACATAGAACTCGTCGGGACTGACCGTGCCCTGCACGACACTCTCGCCGAGGCCGTACGCGCCGGTGATGAGCACGGCGTTCCGGAAGCCGGTTTCCGTGTCGATCGAGAACATGACGCCGGCGACCGACAGGTCGGATCGCACCATCTTCTGCACGCCGACCGACAGCGCGACCTGCCGGTGGTCGAACCCGCGATGCGCACGGTAGACGATGGCGCGATCGGTGAAGAGCGACGCGAAGCAGCGGCGAACGGCGTCGAGAAGCATCGAGGCGCCGTGAATGTTGAGGTAGGTCTCCTGCTGTCCCGCGAAGCTCGCTTCGGGCAGGTCTTCCGCCGTCGCGCTGCTGCGCACGGCCACGTCGCACGATGGGCCGTACTGCTCTTCGAGGCGGCGGTAGGCCGTCACGATCTCGTCGGCGAACGCCGATGGCAGCTCGGTCGCCAGGATCGCTTCACGCACGCGCCGGCCGGCGGCCCGCAGGCGATCGATGTCGTCGACATCGAGCCCGGTGAGCTCCCGGTCGATGAGCGATTCGAGCCCGCCCGACCTGAGGAACTCGCGATAGGCGTCGGCCGTCGTCGCAAAGCCGTCGGGGACGCGGATGCCCAGGGGCGTCAGCGACTGCCGCATCTCGCCGAGCGAGGCGTTCTTGCCGCCGACGATGGGCACGTCGCCCATGCCGAGGTCGTCGAACCAGCGGATTCTCGTGGCCATGCCCGATTCTAGGGCGACGGCGGCCACTTCGATCCCCGGCAGGCGCCGCGGTCCGACGCGGCGGTGGCGACGGTCCGGCGGGCGCCGTCCGCACGCGCCGCTGGCATTCGCAGCTCCGGGCTGTTACTCTCCGGATCAGGAGAGTTCTCATGGCCCGCCCCGCCGCGTATCCGGCTGTCCGCGCCCGGCTGACGCCGCCGCCCGACCTCGCGAGCCGCGCCGAGCGCGAGCGCCTGTCGCCGGCCGCGCTGCGTGCCTTCTTCAACATCATGCGGCGCTGGAAGGTGCGCGACGAGGACGCGCGCGCGCTGCTCGGCGGCGTCTCCAACGGTCCCTACTACGAGATGAAGCGCAATCCCGATCGGGTGCTCGACGCCGATCGGCTGACCCGCATTTCGCTGCTGATCGGCATCTTCAAGGCGCTGCACATCCTGCACTCGCCGGACCTGGCCGACGAGTGGGTGAAGCTGCCCAACCGCAACGTGATCTTCGGCGGCCGGACGCCGCTCGACTACATGCTGCGCGGCGGTGTGCCGGCCATGCTCACGGTCAGGCGGCTGCTCGACGCGCGGCGGGCCGGCTGACGTGACGCTGCCGCCAACGGTCCGCCTGCGCCGCACCGGCACGCACCGGCTCGTTCCGTCGAAGTACGCCGACGACGGCGACAGCGTGCTCGCGCTGATTGCCGACGACCCGGACCATCTGCAGCGGATCTTCGAGCTCGACGCGGCAACCAACGACCGACTGCTCGCGCCCGAACGGCCGCTGCCCGGACTCGACCCGTCGGAGCTGGTGGCAGGCGTCCGGCACGCGGCCGTGATCAATGCCGCCTTCTGTCATCCGCACCCGCTCGGCGCGCGCTTCAACGGCCCCGATCGTGGCGCCTGGTACGCGGCCTTCGAGCTCGAGACCGCGCAGGCGGAGGTCGGGTTTCACAAGACCGTGCAGCTGATCGAGATCGATCGCCTGTACGACTCGATCACCTACGACGACTACCTGGCCGACTTCCGCGGATCGTTCCACGATCTGCGGCGATCCCCCGCCGGCTTCGAGGCGTGTCTGGCGCCCGACAGTTACGTCGACGCCCAGGCGTTAGCCGAACACCTGCTTGCGGCCGGCTCCTCCGGCGTGGTCTATCCCAGCGTGCGCCGCGCCGGCGGCACCTGCCTCACCTGCTTCCGCCCGTCGCTCGTCGGGAACGTCCGTCGCGGACGGACGTATCGCTTCACGTGGGAAGGGACGACGGAGTTCCGCGTCACCGTGGAACGGAAGGGATCGGCACCCTAGACGCGCCTGCCGGAACCGTTTGCTGTCGCCGAATGCTGTCCATTCTGGTGATGACCGCGGGCTGATCGTCCGGCTCGATCTGCCGATCGAGTCGGGCGGGTCGCGGTCGCGTGCCGCGCGCCGACGACGGCCCGTCCCCATCTCCTGCAACACTTCGCCCGGCACCGACACCATCCCTTCAGGAGAGCGGTCGGCACACCGTGCGTGCCCCTCCCGCCGTCCGCTCTCCTGCTCGCTCCCCGAAGGTTCAATCCAGACCGTC
>Ga0079224_100010454_pt1 | contig 12739 bp, 12 predicted proteins | sample Stecom2015_FD_80414 | JGI IMG/M metagenome (GOLD analysis project Ga0079224, IMG submission 80414) | Agricultural soil microbial communities from Utah to study Nitrogen management - Steer compost 2015 | ecosystem: Environmental > Terrestrial > Soil > Agricultural land | place: USA: Utah...
CCTCGTCGCGGCGGTCCGCACGCTCACGGACGACCCCGCGCTGCGGGCGCGGGCGGGCGAGTCGGGGCGCCGTCGAGTACTGCCGCGATCGTGGACCGCGCTCGGCGACGCTCTGCTGGCGCACTACGCGGCGGTCATCGACGCGGCGGAGGAGCGTGATGCCCGCCTGGTCGGCGACATCGAGCGACACGTCGTCGGCTTCGCCCGCCAGCCTGTCGGCTGAATCCGCACGGTCCGTCAGGAACCTCGTCCTCCCACGCATGGACAGCGCGGCGTACCTCCTGCCGTCCGTGCCCCGCACATGAGACGACGACGGCGCCGCACCCGTGCGGGGTGCGGCGCCGTCGCGCAGCGGCCTTCTCGCCTCAGAGCTTGGCGACCTGCTTGGCCAGCTTGGACTTGCGGTTGGCCGCCTGGTTGCGGTGGATCACGCCCTTGCTGGCGGCCTTGTCGAGCTTGCGCCCGGTGGTCTGCAGCGCGGCCGCAGCGGCGTCCTTGTCGCCGGCGGCGACCGCAGAGCGGACGCGCCGCACGTAGGTCTTGAGCTCGGACTTCACGGCCTTGTTGCGCAGCCGACGCTTCTCGTTGGTCAGGTTGCGCTTCTTCTGGGACTTGATGTTCGCCACGTGTGGTCTTCCTTGTGCGTTCGCCGGAGCGATCTGTCAACGGTCGTCAGAGGGATATCGCCGCGACCGGGACTGGGGCGTGGGGGTACCTCGTGGTTGGCCGCCTGCCGGGCCATGCCCCGACCGAGGCGCTGACCCGAACGTCGATATTAGCAGCCGAGGGCTCCGGCCATCGAGGTGGGACGCACGTGACGGGCCTCTCATCAGCCGCGTCATGAGGCGCGCCAGGGACAAGTCGGCTCAATGTGCGTGATGCGCCGTCAGCGCATCGACGAGCTCGTGGTAGCGGTTCTCGGCGAGCGCGCCCCCCACCCGGCGGACCGCGGCGGCCTGGACCACGAGCATGCGGTCCAGCCGTGCCTCGCTGGGGCGGCCCCGGCGGTCCCACGGCCCGGCACCGACGTCGAACCAGTACCGGCCGAAACGCGCCTCGTCCGTGGCGTCCCGGTCATGGTCCTGGGACGTCATCTGCGAGACGAGCAGACCCTCCGGCAGCCGGGCGAGGACGACGGCGGGCCGGTCCTTGCCGCGTGTCGGGTCGTCCTCGTACGGAATCCAGGTCCAGACGACCTCGCCCGGGTCGGGCAACGCGTCCGGGAGCGGGTGGTACTCCAGGGGTGGCAGGCCGAGTCGATCGACGTCGTAGGTCACCACTCCTCGAGAGGCGGCAGCGCCGGGGCTTGCTGTACGCGGCGGTCCCGGCCTGGGGGAGGGACGTCCCGCGTTCCGGGCCGCCCGAACAGCCGTCCGGCCGAGGGCGCGCACAGCCCGCCTGAGCGCAGATCTCATGGCGGTGAGCATACGGTGACCGTCCCGGCAGCCAGGCGGTGCCCCGGCTAGGAACGGCTCAGCCGGCCAGTAGCAGCACGGTGACGAAGGCCCCGAGCAGACCGAGCGGGATCGCCGCGAGGGTGCCGACCAGGGCGAGCACGGTGACGCGCAGATCGTCGGCCAGGTACGGCGCATTGACGGTTCCGCCGGCGGCCACCCGCGCAGCGCGCTGTGCCGCCTCCAGGCGCGGGAGGAACCGTGCGGTCCGCACGGCCGACTCCGCGGCCGCGGCATCGAGCAAGGCCTGCTCCTGCTCCATGGTCCGGCGCCCGCCGTCGGTGGGTTCCTCACCGACCAGCACCACACCGGTCGAGGTACCCGCGCCGTCGACGACCTGCATCTCCAGCCCGCGCGTGCGCCGCTGCAACCGGGCCCGCCGGACCGCCAGCACGACGACCGGCACCGCCAGCACCACCGCGAGAGCGAACGGGAGCCACCCGACCCAGGTGACGGCACCGAGGCCGAGGAGCACGCCGAGGACCGCGAACAGGGTGACCGCACCGCCGGCCCAGGCCAGCAGGAGCGCACCCGGACGGCGGGTGACCCGCACGAGCGTGGGGACAATCCGGTTGAGCATCTCCGCCGTCGCCGGCCGGGGGCTGGACATGTCAACCAGGCTCGCACGTCCCGGCGGGCCGCGGGTCCGGCTCATCCCAGGGCGAACAGCCCCCGTCGTGCCGATCCGACGGAGCTATTGCCGGCATGGGACCATGGACGGTGCCCGCAGCATCCCCGACCCCCCGAAGGAAACGCGTGTCATCCGCTCCGCACCGCCCGAAGGCGGACGCCACGGCGACGGACCTCCGTCCCGCCGCGACCCCGCCCGAGCTGCTGCGCAACTTCTGCATCATCGCGCACATCGACCACGGCAAGTCGACCCTCGCGGACCGGATGCTGCAGCTGACCGGGGTTGTCGAGGCGCGTGCGATGCGCGACCAGTACCTCGACCGGATGGACATCGAGCGCGAACGCGGGATCACCATCAAGTCGCAGGCCGTGCGGATGCCATGGCGGATCGACGGCGAGCCCTACGCCCTGAACATGATCGACACGCCCGGACACGTGGACTTCTCCTACGAGGTCAACCGGTCGCTCGCGGCGTGCGAGGGCGCGATCCTCCTCGTCGACGCGGCCCAGGGCATCGAGGCCCAGACCCTGGCCAACCTCTACATGGCCATGGAGAACGACCTCGCCATCATTCCGGTGCTGAACAAGATCGACCTGCCCGCCGCCCAGCCCGAGCGGTACGCCGAGGAGCTGGCGAACCTCATCGGGGGCGAGCCGGAGGACTGCCTGCGGGTCTCCGGTAAGACCGGCGAGGGCGTGACAGAGCTCCTCGACCGGATCGTGACGGAGGTACCGGCGCCGGAGGGCGAGCCGGACGCCCCCGCCCGCGCGATGATCTTCGACTCGGTGTACGACACCTACCGCGGCGTGGTGACCTATGTCCGAGTCGTCGACGGGCGCATCAGTCCCCGCGAGCGGATCAAGATGATGTCCACCGGCGCCACCCACGAGTTGCTCGAGATCGGCGTCATCTCACCGGAACCGCGTCCTACTGACGGCCTCGGCGTGGGCGAGGTCGGCTATCTCATCACCGGCGTCAAGGACGTGCGCCAATCCAAGGTCGGTGACACGGTGACCGCTGCATCCGGTTCGGCCGACGCCGCGCTCGCCGGCTATCGCGAGCCGAAGCCCATGGTCTTCTCCGGCCTGTACCCGGTAGACGGCTCGGACTATCCGGTGCTCCGGGACGCCCTCGACAAGCTCAAGCTCAACGACGCGGCGCTGGTCTACGAGCCCGAGACCTCGGTGGCGCTCGGATTCGGGTTCCGCTGCGGCTTCCTCGGGCTGCTCCACCTGGAGATCGTGCGCGAGCGTCTGGAGCGCGAATTCGACCTCGCGCTGATCTCCACCGCACCCAACGTGTCGTACGAGATCACGGTGGAGGACGGGACCACGTCCCGCGTGACCAACCCCAGCGAGTTCCCCGAGGGGAAGATCGCCACGATCCGCGAGCCCGTCGTGCGGGCCACCGTGCTGGCGCCCAGCGAGTACGTGGGCGCGATCATGGAGCTGTGCCAGAGTCGGCGCGGCAACCTCCAGGGTATGGACTATCTGTCCGAGTCCCGGGTGGAACTGCGCTACATCCTCCCGCTGCAGGAGATCGTCGGTGACTTCTACGACCAGCTGAAATCCAAGACGCGGGGATACGCGTCGCTGGACTACGAGCCGGACGGCGAGCAGGAGGCCGACCTGGTGAAGGTGGACATTCTGCTCAACCACGAGCAGGTCGATGCGTTCTCGGCCATCGTGCACAAAGACAAGGCGTACTCCTACGGGGTCTCGATGGCCGGCAAGCTCAAGGAGCTCATCCCACGGCAGCAGTTCGAGGTGCCCATTCAGGCGGCGATCGGGTCGCGAGTCATCGCCCGCGAGAACATCCGCGCCCTGCGCAAGGACATGCTTGCCAAGTGCTACGGCGGTGACATCACACGCAAGCGCAAGCTGCTGGAGAAGCAGAAGGAAGGCAAGAAGAAGATGAAGAACGTCGGTCGCGTGGAGGTGCCGCAGGAGGCGTTCGTCGCCGCCCTGACGTCCGACGCGCCGACAGGAAAGAGCAAGTGACGCCGGCCGGAACCTCCTCGCCCGTCGTCACTCACGTGTGCCGGGTGGGGGACCTGCACGGCGACGCCGGTGCTGTCGGCGTGACTGCCATCGACAAGCGTCCGGTGACCGAGCCGGTCCGGGTCGGCCGGTTCGGACTGCGGGGCGACGTCCAGGCCGACCGCGCGAACCACGGCGGTCCGGACAAGGCCGTGTACGTCTACGACGCCGCCGAGGCAGCCCGGTGGTCCGCCGACCTCGGCGAAGAGATCGGACCGGGACGGTTCGGGGAGAACCTGCGCACCGCCGGCCTGGCGGTGGACGACGCCGTCATCGGCGAACGTTGGCGCATCGGTGCAGAGCTGGAGCTCGAGGTCACCGGTCCGCGCACCCCGTGCGCCACATTCGGGCGCTGGCTCGGCCAGGACCGGTGGGTACGCCGTTTCACCGAGCGTGGTCGAACCGGCGCCTACCTGCGCGTCATCACACCCGGGCACGTGCGGGCGGGGGATACCGTCGTCGTCACCGACCGGCCCGACCACGGCGTCACCGTCTCCGGATGGTTCACCGAGCGGACACCGGACCTGGCGCGCGCCTTGCTGGACGCCGAGCAAGGGAACGGCTGGACCATGGCCGAGTACCTACGTGACCACATGACCCGCGCCGCGCAGCGCTGATGCCGGCGCTGCCCGAAGGAGAGACCCCGCCCGGGGACGGGGCGTTGCCCGTCTCCGCGGCAGAGGGCGCGGCGGAGCGAGCGTTCTCCGTCTACCTGCACGTCCCGTTCTGTCGCGTGCGGTGCGGCTACTGCGACTTCAACACCTACGTCAGCTCCGAGCTCGGAGGGGGCGCCAGCGCCGAGCACTACGCCGAGACCATCCGCCGCGAGGTGGAGCTCGCCGCGGGCGTGCTCGCCGCTCCGGAGCTGGCTGACGCCGGTATGCCGCGGCGGTCCGTCGCCACCGTCTTCGTCGGCGGCGGGACCCCGACGATGCTCCCGCCGGCGGACCTGAGCGCCATGCTCGGCGCGGTCCGCGACACCTGGGGGCTGGCCGACGGTGCCGAGGTGACGACCGAGGCCAACCCGGACTCGGTCGATGCGGATGATCTGCAGGCGTTGGCCGCCGCTGGGTTCACCCGCGTCTCGTTCGGCATGCAGTCCGCGGTGCCGTCGGTCCTGGCCACGTTGGACCGCACGCACGACCCGGCAAAGGTCCCGGTGGTGGTGCAAGCCGCCCGCGAGACGGGCCTCGAGGTCTCCGTCGACCTCATCTACGGCACGCCCGGCGAGTCGGTGGACGACTGGCGCGCCAGCCTCGAGGCGGCAGTGGCCATGGAACCTGACCACATCTCCGCGTACGCATTGGTGGTGGAACCGGGTACGAAGATGGCGGCCCAGGTCCGCCGCGGTGAGCTGCCGCCACCTGATGACGACGACGCCGCCCGCAAGTACGAACTCGCCGACGAGGTGCTCACCGCCGCCGGCTACCGGTGGTATGAGGTCTCGAACTTCGCACGCGTCTCGACCACCGACGCGGGCGCCGGCCCGGGCCGTCGGCTGCCTCACGCCTCTCGGCACAACCTGGCGTATTGGCGCGGCCAGGACTGGTGGGGCTTCGGTCCGGGTGCGCACAGCCACGTCGGCGGGGTGCGGTGGTGGAATCTCAAGCACCCCCGCGCCTACGCGCACAAGCTCGACCAGGGACTCAGCCCTGCCGCCGGACGCGAGATCCTCGATCAGGACACCCGAGAGCTGGAACGGATCATGCTCGGCGTGCGCATCGCCGAGGGACTTGACCTGCGCAGCGACCCGGCGGACGGCGGCTGGGTGCGTCGCGGCCGGGTACTTGAGGAACTCGTGAGCGAGGGGCTCGTCGATGCCGAGCACGCGCGCGCCGGACGAGTGGTCCTCACGCTCCGGGGACGCCTGCTGGCGGACGCCGTCGTACGCGCCCTGACCTGATCTCCTGCCGGGGAGTGTGGGAGCCGGTACCTTGTGGCCGTCGAGTCCGACGAAGGAGCCCATGAGATGACCCAGCGGCCGAACGACGACTCGCGTGACCAACCTCCGCGTGAGCCGGACGGACCACCGCCCGAGGGCGGTGCCGAGCCGCCGCGGTACGGCCAGAGCGCGGGTTACGGGCAGAGCGGGTACGGCGCGCCCGGGTACGGCCAGGGGCCGACCGGCACCGGCGACGACCGCGGCGAGTTCGGCGACCCGGATGGATACGCCGGCGCCTCGCGTCCGGGCCGGGACGCGCCCGGGTGGGGCGGCACCCGGCCGTCGGGCGCGCCGTCGGTCTCCATCGGTGACGCCTACCGGTTCGCCTGGGACGGGTTCAAAGCCAACCCGGCCATCTGGATCGTCGGGATCGTCGTGATCGCGGTGGTGGGCTGGATCGGCGACGAGATCGTCGCGAGCGTCCGTGGACCCGCCGAGTCCTCCGTGACGGACGCGCTCATCCCGGGGTGGGCCGGCCCCACCGCGTGGGCGGTGGGCGTGGTGTTCGACATCATCAACTGGGTTCTCGGTGCCGCCCTCGTCTGTGCCGCCCTGCGGACGACCGACGGGTATCACGTCCGGTTCGGCGACCTTCCGAGGATCCCCAACCTGCTGCACGCCATCCTCGCCGCCGTGATCATGTCGGTCCTGACGAGCATCGGGTTGATCCTGCTCATCATCCCCGGCCTTGTGGTCGCCGTGCTCGGGATGTTCTACCTGCACGTCGCCATCGACGAGCGGGCGAACGCGATCGACGCGATCGTCGGCAGTTTCCGCATTGTGGTCCGTGGGCCGGGCGCGTCCTTGTTGCTGCTGCTCACCGCCATCGGGATGGCCATCGTGGGTGCGCTGGCCCTGCTCGTCGGCCTCCTGGTCACGCTCCCGCTGGTGATCCTCGCCTCGGCGTACGTCTACCGCGGACTGACGTCCGGGGTGATCAACCAGCCCGGCAGCGCGGGCGTGCTGCCCTGAGCCGCGTCAGCGTTCCGGGACGGCGGTGACGAAGTCGATCAGCTCCTCCATCCGGCCCAGGAGCGCCGGGGAGAGGTCCTTGTAACTGCGCACCGTGCCAAGGATCCGTTTCCAGCCTCGCGCCACGTCCCCCTGGTCGGCGTGCGGCCAGCCGAGGGCGGCGAGCGTGCCGTACTTGATGTCCGTTCCGCGCGGGATGTCCGGCCAGGCTCGCAGGCCGAGCCGGTCCGGGCGCACCGCCTGCCAGACGTCCACGTAGGGGTGCCCCAGTACCAGCACATGCTCACCACCGGGGCGGCGACGGACACGGTCGGCGATGCGCTGCTCCTTCGAGCCGGGCACGAGGTGGTCCACCAGGACTCCGGCCCGGCGGTCCGGCGACGGCGCGAAGTCCTGCAGGACCGCCTCCAGGTGATCGACGCCGTCGAGCATCTCGACGACCACACCCTCGACCCGGAGGTCATCACCCCAGACCTTCTCCACGAGCTCGGCGTCGTGCCGTCCCTCGACCCAGATCCGGGAGGCCCGTGCCACGCGTGCCCGCTTCTGCTCGACAGCCACCGAGCCGGACGCGGTCAGCCTGCGGCCGCCGGCGGTGCGGGGACCTGACTCGGGGCGAGGCCGTGCGGGAGCGGTGAGCGTGACCGGCTTGCCGTCGATCCAGAAGCCGGCGCCGAGCGGGAACGATCGCCGCGCGCCATGACGGTCCTCGAGCACGACGAGCTGCATTCCGCCGGACTTCTCCACCCGCACCACGGCGCCGACCCATCCGGAGGCCACCTCTTCGACGACCAGCCCGGGCTCCGCGGCCGCCGTCGTGGACCGGTGACGGTGGGCGTACGCCCCGGAGCGGTGCGGATCGGAAGACAGCACGTCGGCGCCGTAGCGATCAGGGGGAGTCACGTCCCGCAGGCTAAACGAGGTCGACGAGCGTGCAGCGTAGGCAGGTCGGTGGTGTCGGCTTCCAGGTGGGGGAGCGCCAGGGCGAGGAGACCGACCATCGGGCACGAGGTCGACGAGCGTGCAGCGTAGGTAGGTCGGTGGTGTCGGTTTCCAGTGGGGGAGCGGAGGGGGCGCGGCACGGCTGGCTGATGGGCGAGTAGAATTAGCACTCTGAGTGCGTGAGTGCTGACATGGTGTGCCGGAACCGCAGCCGGGAGGAGGAGCGATGGGCGACGACCGCCGACTCGACGTGCTGCGCGCGATCGTGCAGGACTACGTCGCCACGCGGGAGCCTGTCGGATCGAAGATCCTCGTCGAGCGGCACAGCCTCGGCGTGTCGCCGGCGACCATCCGTAACGACATGGCCGTTCTTGAGGAGAACGGCCTCATCGCGCAACCGCACACGTCGGCCGGCCGGGTCCCCACGGACAAGGGTTACCGCCTCTTCGTTGATCGGATCGACAGTGTCAAGCCGCTCTCAGCAGCGGAACGTCGCGCCATCCAGGGGCTGCTGGACGAGGCGGTGGACCTCGACGACGTCGTGGAGCGGACCGTCCGCCTGCTGGCGCAGCTCACCCACCAGGTCGCTGTCGTCCAGTACCCGTCGCTGAAGCGGTTGAGCCTGCGGCACCTCGAACTGGTGCCGTTGACGCCGCACCGTCTCCTCGTGGTGATCATCACGGATACCGGCCGGGTCGAGCAGCGCACGGTGGAGACCGCTCCCGACCGGGAGCTCGACGACCAGGTGCTCGCCGAGCTGCGCGCCCGCCTCAACGTCATCAGCGCCGGCCGCCGGCCCGAGGTCATCACGCCGGAACTGGACGCCCTGCCCGAGCAGTTCGCCCCGGAGCAGCGCCCACTTGTCGAGGCCGTGGCCCGCCAGCTCCAGGACACGCTGCGGATGGACGCCGAGGAGCGGATCGTCATGGCGGGCACGGCGAACCTCGCGCGGGCGGACGTCGACTTCTCCCGGACGATCACCCCGGTGCTCGAGGCTCTCGAGGAACAAGTCGTCCTGCTCAAGTTGTTCTCCGAGATGTCGCAGGACGCCCTGGCGGTGCGCATCGGCTCGGAGAACGAGGACGAGGCACTGTCCGAGGCGTCCATTGTCACGAGCCTCTACGGTGGGGAGGATCCTTCCGAGGGCGTCGGCCGGCTCGGCGTCCTGGGACCCACCCGGATGGACTACCCCGGAACCATGGCGGCGGTGCGTGCCGTGGCCCGGTACCTCTCCCGGATCCTGGCCGGATGATCCGGCCGGGATCCCCACGCGCCTGCACCACGTGAGCACAGACCCCAGCAGAGAGTGACCCGGTGAACGACTACTACGAGATCCTCGGCGTGTCCCGCCAGGCGAGCGCGGAGGAGATCAAGAAGGCCTACCGCAAGCTCGCACGTACCCACCACCCCGACGTCGCGGGTCCGGAAGCGGCCGAGAAGTTCAAGGAGATCGGGCGGGCCTACGAGGTGCTGTCCAACCCGGAGAAGCGCCAGCTCTACGACATGGGCGGCGAGGCTGCGGTCAACGGCCAGGCCGGGGGCGCCGGCGCCGGCGGATTCGGCGGCGGCTTCGGGGGTTTCAACGACATCTTCGAGACGTTCTTCGGTGCCGGGGCCGGCGGCGCGAGCAGAGGCCCCGTCCCGCGCGCACGTAGGGGGCAGGACGCGCTGCTGCGGCTGGACATCGATCTGGCGGACGCCGTGTTCGGCTCCACCAAGGAGGTGCAGGTCGACAGCGCCGTGGTCTGCCCCACCTGCCAGGGCACCTGCTGCCGCCCCGGAACGTCCCCGCGCACCTGCGAGGTCTGCCACGGCCGCGGCTCGGTGCAGCGGGTCACCCGGTCCTTCCTCGGGCAGGTCATGGCCACGACGACGTGCTCGGCGTGCCAGGGGCACGGCACGGTCATCCCGGAGCCGTGCCAGGACTGCGCGGGCGAGGGCCGCGTCCAGACGCGCCAGACCCTGACCATCGAGATTCCTGCAGGCGTCGAGACCGGCACCCGGATCCGGATGAGCGGGCAGGGCGAGGTCGGTCCTGGTGGCGGACCTGCAGGCGACCTGTACGTCGAGATCCACGAGCGCGAGCACCCCGTGTTCGTCCGGCGCGGGGACGACCTGCACTGCACCCTGCCCGTCCCGATGACCGCCGCCGCGCTGGGCACCATGACGACCCTGGACACCCTCGACGGCGAGCAGGAGATCGACATCGCCCCGGGGACGCAACCGGAACAGGTGTACACCCTCCGCGGACTCGGCGTCGGTCATCTGCAGCGCCCTGGACGCGGCGACCTACACGTCCACGTCGAGGTTCAGGTGCCCACGCGTCTCGACGATCGGCAGCGTGAACTGCTCGGCGAACTGGCCGAACTGCGCGGCGAGGAGCGGCCCGAGCCGCGGCTGGCCGCGACCGGCTCGGGGATGTTCTCGCGCCTGCGCGAGAAGTTCGCCGGTCACTGAGCCGACCAGGCCCGCACATCCGGCTGAATCCGGCATATCCGATGACCCGCCCCGTCTTCCTGGCCACCGCCGGTGAGCTCGATACGGCAGCGCCCGGCGGCACGGTGGTCCTCGGCGGGGACGAGGGCCGCCACGCCGCCACCGTTCGCCGCATCCGTACCGGCGAAGAGATCGATCTCGTCGACGGCGCTGGCCTGCGTGTGACCGGCACCGTCGCCGACGTGAGCCGTGACCGTCTCACGGTCACGGCGTCCGCGGTCGCGACCGACGAGTCGCCGGCAGTCCGGCTGGTGCTCGTCCAGGCCCTCGCGAAGGGGGGACGGGACGAACAGGCGGTCGAGGCGGCCACCGAACTCGGCGTTGACGCGATCGTCCCGTGGCAGGCCGCCAGGTCGGTCTCGCTCTGGCGCGGCGCGAAGGCCGAGAAGGGACGCATCCGGTGGCAGGCGATCGCTGCCTCGGCGGCCAAGCAGTCACGGCGCGCCCGCATGCCGACCGTGCACGAGGCGACCGGGGACCTGACCGCTGTCGTCACCGCCATGCTCGCCGGGGGCGGGACGGTGCTCGTCCTGCACGAGGAGGCCGCCGAGTCGCTCACGGCGGCCCCCCTGCCGGAGGCGGGTGAGGTCGCCGTCGTCGTCGGCCCGGAAGGCGGGATCACCGACGCCGAACTCGCCGCGTTGCAGCAGGCGGGTGCCCGGGCGGTGCTCGCCGGACCGCACGTGCTGCGCACCTCGACCGCAGGCCCTGCCGCGCTGGCCGTCCTCGCCTCCCGGCTGGGCCGGTGGGACTGATCGGGCGCGGAAAACGGTCCGACCGGATCCGGCCCGTGCCGATATCCTGATGACGCGCCGCACACCGCGGCGCAGACCCGAAACAAGGGAGAACAGGGCGCACCCGCCCGCCACCATGTCGCAGCACCCCGCATCGGACGCCGACGGCGGCGGACTCCCCGCCGGCCACGTCCTGCGCCAGGTCACCGTCCCGGAGAACGTTCCGATGGTCGTCCTCGTCGGCCAGCGCGACGAGGCGTTGCGCGCCGTCGAACGCGGATTCCCGTCCGTCGATGTGCACGTGCGCGGCAATGTCGTCGCCCTCATCGGCCCGGCCGGGGAGGTGGAGGTCGCCGAACGGCTTGTCGAGGAGCTCGTCTCCGTGGCGCGCACTGGACAGCCGCTCAGCGCCGACGCCGTCGACCGTGCCGTCTCCATGCTGCGGGACGCCGCGCCGGAACGGCCCACGGATGTGTTCACCACCGACATCCTCTCCGCGCGAGGCCGCACCATCCGCCCGAAGACGCTCGGGCAAAAGCGCTACGTCGACGCCATCGAGGACTCGACCATCACGTTCGGCATCGGGCCGGCCGGTACGGGCAAGACGTACCTGGCGATGGCCAAGGCGGTCGGCGCCCTGCAGGCGCGCCAGATCCGCCGGCTCATCCTCACCCGTCCGGCCGTCGAGGCCGGCGAACGCCTCGGCTACTTGCCCGGCACACTGACGGACAAGATCGACCCGTACCTGCGCCCGCTCTACGACGCGCTCCACGACATGCTGGAGCCGGAGTCGATCCCGAAGCTCATGGCTGCAGGAACCATCGAGGTGGCGCCCCTGGCCTACATGCGTGGGCGGACACTGAACGACTCCTTCATCATCCTCGACGAGGCCCAGAACACCTCGCCCGAGCAGATGAAGATGTTCCTCACCCGGCTCGGCTTCGACTCGAAGGTCGTGGTCACCGGGGACGTCACCCAGGTCGACCTGCCTGCCGGCACCCGCTCCGGGCTGCGGGTGGTCCAGGAGATCCTCGAGGGGATCGACGACGTGACGTTCTGCCGGCTCACCAGCGCCGACGTCGTCCGGCACCGGCTCGTCGGGGACATCATCGACGCGTATGAGCGGTGGGACGCGACGCAGACAACCACGGCGGCCGGCGGGCAGCGCGGCAGAAACCAGCACCGACGCCCGACGCGGAGTTGAGAGGGCGGAGATGACGACCGAGGTCACCAACGAATCCGGTTACGCCGTCGACGGTGAAGAGTTCGCGGCGCTCGCCCGTTACGTGCTCGACGAGATGCACGTCCATCCGCAGGCTGAGTTGTCGATCCTCTTCGTCACCAGCGACGTCATGGCCGAGCTGCACGAGCGGTGGATGGACGAGCCGGGCCCCACCGACGTGCTCTCCTTCCCGATGGACGAGCTGCGGCCCGGTCGCGACGGCGAGGTGACCCCGCCCGGCACCCTCGGTGACATCGTGCTGTGCCCCGAGGTCGCCGTCACGCAGGCCAAGGCCGCGGGCCACTCC